>Ga0209572_1000124_pt1 | contig 165980 bp, 163 predicted proteins | sample EBPBio232012_DNA_FD_185867 | JGI IMG/M metagenome (GOLD analysis project Ga0209572, IMG submission 185867) | Wastewater treatment Type I Accumulibacter community from EBPR Bioreactor in Madison, WI, USA - Reactor 1_1/23/2012_ DNA (SPAdes)... | ecosystem: Engineered > Bioreactor > EBPR >...
TCGGTGGATGGGGCATCGTCGGCGGACACATTCCGCTTGGCGGTGGTCTGGCCTTCGGCGCCAAGTACAAGGGCGAAGATCGCGTGACCGTGTGCTATCTCGGTGATGGCGCGGCAAACCAAGGAGTCGTGTTCGAAACCTTGAACATGGCTGCGCTGTGGGATCTGCCCATCATCTTCGCAATTGAGAACAACGAATTCGCGATGGGTACCCGGCTTGAGTATCACGCCGCAGACACCCAGCTCTACAAGCGAGGCGAACCGTTCGGCATCAAGTCCGAGCGCATCGACGGCATGGATGTTCTCGAAGTTCTGAAGGACGCGAGCCGAATCGTGGACTACGTCCGCAAAGAGCAGAAGCCTTACGTCGTCGAGATCATGAACTATCGGTTCAACGGCCACGGCGCGGCGGACAACGATCGCCAGCTTTATCGCACCAAGGAAGAGGAAGAGATCCACGCCAAGCGCGACCCGATCATCCGACTCGAAACCCTGATGCTCGAGCGCAACATCATGACCCGCGAGAAGATGGAAGCGATCGACGAGGAACTGACCGATCAGGTTGAGGCGATCTACGAAAAGGCCGATGCCTCACCGTTCCCCGAAGCTCACGAAGTCTACGACAACGTCTACACCGACCTGGAACCGGAGAAGGGCCACTAAGATGTCTGCAACAGTTGAACTCAGTTACCGAGATGCCCTCTCCAAGGCGATGGCCGAGGAGCTTGATCGCGACGAAAACGTCCTCATCATGGGTGAGGATATCGGGCGCTATCAGGGCACCTTCCGCGTCACCCAGGGCATGTTCGACAAGTACGGCCCGCGCCGAATCGTCGATACTCCGATCACCGAAGCTGGCTTCACCGGCATCGCAATCGGTGCGGCGATGGTCGGTCTGCGACCGATTGTCGAAATGATGACGATGTCGTTCTCGATCCTCGCGCTCGACCAAATCATCAACCACGCCGCCAAGGTTCACTACATGACGGGTGGCCAGGCAAGCGTTCCGCTCGTGATTCGCGGCCCCGGTGGTGCGGCGAAGCAGCTTTCGGCACAACACACCCACTGCTTGGAAGGATGGTACGCCCACGTTCCTGGCCTCAAGGTGGTTGCGCCGGCGACGGCGGCTGATGCCTACGGCATGCTCAAGACGGCGGTTCGGGACAACAACCCGGTCATCTTCACCGAAAACCCCGGCCTCTACACGGTCAAGGGTCTGGTGCCGGACGATCTGGACTTCACGGTTCCGTTTGGCAAAGCCCAAATCCTGAAGGAAGGAAAGGATCTCTCGCTCATCGGCTACAGCCGCATGACTCAAGTCAACCTGGCGGCGGCGGAAGCTCTCGCGAAGGATGGCATCGACGTGGAAGTGGTGGACGTTCGCTCCCTGGCTCCGCTCGACAGTGAGACCCTCGAAGCCTCCCTCCGCAAGACCCACCGAGGCATGGTGGTCTACGAAGACTGGAAGTTCGGTGGATTTGGCGCCGAGCTCGCGGCTCGACTCTCCGAGTCGTGCTTCGATGATCTGGACGCCCCGATCACACGAGTGGGTGGCCTGAACGTTCCGACGCCGTACGCTCGAAACCTCGAGCTTGAGTGCATCCCGGACGTGGACGACGTTGTCGCTGCGGTCCGCGCGATGGGCTAATCTGGTCTGCATACGAAAAAAAGGCCCCGGTTCCGCATGGTACCGGGGCCCTTCTTTTGCCTCCTCAACGGGCAAAGAACTCGATTTTGCTGAGGGTCGGGGTGCCGGAACCCTCGGTGATTGTAATCTCGGCCCAGTCCGCGCGAATCGGCTTGGCCAGTTGAACTTCTCCCGCCGCCCTCCCGCCAGGAGACAGCCACGCTCGCGAGGCAACAGTCTCGCCAGTGGAGAACTTGATCTCAGCGCGCCGAACCCAGTTCTTCGGATCGGCATCATCCCACAGCCAGATCCGCGAGACCCTTTGGCCTCCCAAGTCCACGCGAGGAGTTCGTTTGGTTTCGGTGGGCACCGTGACCGAACCCGACACTGCGACCGGGAGACGATCTAGGTCTGGTTCCTCCCAACGTGGTTCGCCCGCGATGTCCAACGCAATCTCGTGCATCGACATGGCGTATCGCGCTCCAAACGGGTTGGCCTTGTCACTCGTGGAGTAGTTGCTGCTCACCACCAGCCACATCGACTTTCCATCGAGAGAAATGAACTTGGCGGGGATGTTGGGGAAGTAAGTTTGGGGGCCCCAATCGCGCAGATAGTGCACCAGGCGGTACGGCCCGGTGATCTCATCGGCTTCCCAGAAACTGAGGACGTTGTAGGGGAGGTTCTGCTCGTTCTCCTTGAGCCTCGCGCTCATGAGGAGATACTTCTTGATTTGGGGGATGTAGGTGATGCTCTCGCTGCCCAGATGTCCGGGCCATTCGAGAATCGGCGCGGCTTGGGTGACATCTTGCCGCCAGATCGGACTTCCCGCCGCATCTCGCCCGGTGAAGAACTCGTAGGCCCCAGGATTTGTGACCGACTCGGGATTGGAGTCAACGCGGCAAAGGTAGATCGCATCGCCTTTGTCCCAGTCGCTCGATCCTCCCGCGACTGATCCGTGGGCTGAGAGATAGATCTTCCCGTCCGGACTCAGCTGGTTGTCTTGCCCGAAGACCACGGCGTGGGGGACGTTGAATCGGCGAGGAGCCGTATCGTGGGCCCAGAAATCAGTCGCGGGAGTCGTCGTGTTCACCCAGCCTTGCGATTCCTTCCAGCCTTCGTTGAGTTCCTCCGCCCAGTGATTCCACTGGCCCGAATAGCGGTAGCCGTTGAAGCGGCCCTGCTTGGCGAACGCCTCGTAGGTTCCGATGTAGAAGACTCCGTCGGCAACCGTCATCACGCATGGGTAGAGATCGCGCCCGCTCGCCATCTTGCCAAGATTGATGACTTCAAGATTAAGGGGATGATCGCCCTCGATTCGGGCTTGACCGGTGGCGAAGGGGGGCACGTTCGAGTGGCAGTGATAGAGCCGGTGCGCTCCGATGGTCTTGTCAGCGCTCAGGCGCACCCCAGGAGGGTTGCAGAAAGGGCAGTCGGTGGCAGGGAAGTCGCCCTTCGTCCAGATGTAGCCGTCTGTCCAGGCGGAGTAGAGGTGACCATCGGGCGCCCAGGTCGGATAGAACGTGTCGGCGCCGGTGTAGTTGGCGTACCGTCCGGTGAAACGAATCCCCGTGATGCTCTTCGACTTCTCCCCTGGGTGATTGAGAGGCGGATCGTTGGCCCATTCGTAGGGGGCAAAGCGCGGTTGAATCGCAGGATCGAGCTGATCGCCCTCACGTCCGAGGCTGATTCGGGAATCGTCGCCGACAAAGGGCGCATCGTAGGAATCGGGAGCCATGCGGGAGTTCCATCCTCCCAGAACCGCCAGAAGCGCAACCTGGGTGAGCATGAAAAAAGCCTACCTGAGAAACGTTTCTCAAGTAGGCGGGAGAATGCGCCGAAGCCGAATCTAGTTTGTTTCTTCGGCTTGCTTGGCCTTGTAGGCGGCCAGGGCGGTGCGGACGTCGGAGACGATTTGATCGGCCGGGCGGAACCCGACAATCGCGGCAATGACATTGTTGCCAACGAGTAGGCTCATGTTGGGAATGCCCTGAACCTGGAACATCCCAGCGAGCTGCTGCTCTTCATCGACATTGCAGGCGCGGACATCAACTTCGTCCTTGAGAATCGCCGCCGCCTTGGCAAGCTCCGGCTTCAGCATTCGGCAGGGGCCGCACCACTCCGCCCAAAAGTCGATGAGAATCGGCTTTCCTGCGGCAATGGCTCCTTCCAGATCGGCGGCGGTGAAGGGAGCGACGTGGACTTGTTCGCTGCGTAGGCTCATGATGTAGTAGAGCCTACGTACGATCCAAAGGATTCATTGCCCGGGCCCAAACAGAAAATCGCCTCCGATGGAGAACCACCCGAGGCGATGTCGTGGCGGGGCCGCGAGCCCGTTACTTCCTCAGAGTTTCAAGAAACGCGGTGTACTCGGCTTCGGTTGCGGGAACCTTGATTTCGCCCGAGACGATTTTCGCCTTGATCTCTTCCAGTTTGGCAATGTTGGCTTCGCCGATCTTGTCCTTGGTCTGGGTGAACTCGCTTGTGCCCACGCCGTTGTCGGCGAGGGTGTACATCTTCTCACCCGCCGTGAACTCACCCTTGCTGAGCTCGGTGATTGTCGCGAAGACGGCCTCGTCGACCTTCTTGACCATGGAGGTGAGGACAAACCCCGGAGCCTCGGCATCTTGATCGCTGTCCACACCGATCGCCCAGAGTTTCTTCTCTTCGGCGGCGCGGATCACGCCCAGACCGGCGCGACCGGCTGCGTGGTAGACGATGTCAGCTCCGCTATCGAACAGCAGGTTCGCTGCGACCTTGGCGGAGTCGATGTTGTCCCAGTTGCCGGTGTACTTTGCCGGGAGGAGTTCGCCGTCAGCTCGGGCGGTTTTGACACCAGCCGCGAAACCATATTGGAACTTCTTGATGAGATCGAGTTCCATGCCGCCGACGAATCCGACCTTGCCGGTCTTGGTCATCAGGCCAGCGAGGTAGCCCACGAGGAAGCTGCCTTCCTCTTCCTTAAACTTGAGCATCCGAACATTCGGAGCCTCGACTTGTCCATCGACGATCGCAAACTTGGTGTCGGGATAATCCGGGGCAACCTTTTGGAGGGCCTTGCCTTGGTTCAGTCCAACCGCAATCACGAGATCCATGCCCTGATCGGCCATCGCCATCAAGTTGGTCTCGTAGTCCTTTTCCTCTTTGCTTTCAACCTTGGCGACCTCGATGCCGAGTTCCTTTTCGGCTCGCTGGATACCGCGCCAGGCGCTGTCGTTGAACGACTTGTCGCCCAGGCCGCCGCGGTCAAAGACCACGCCCACCTTGAGCTTCTTGGCCGTATCGGGCGTGCCGGAAGCGGTGCCGCTACCCGAAGTCGAGCCTGCGGGGGTGGATGACGAGCATCCAACCAGCCCGAGGAGAAGGGAAGAAAGAACCAGGGCCGTCAGTGGCCATCCCAAGCGTCTCATGGTGTGATCCTAGCGAAAGGTAGAATAGCTGGATTATAGACGGGGTTCGCGCCCCGCTCTAAGGATGAGTCCCTTTGATCAGTTGTAACCTGAATAAGCCGGAAAGCACATTCGACACGATTCGGAAGTCGTACAAGGAACTGAAGCCCACTGACGCCGCGATGATCGCAACGGCTCTTGTTGAAGCCGGGCGATTTGCTGACGCCGTCTATGATGAGCGCATCTACCCTTGGACGGGCGAGCAATATGATCCGCTCACCAAGGCGATCGCTCGCGAAGTCCACCAGGTTCAGGAAGTCGTTGAAGAAAAGAAGCTGACCAAAGCCGCGCAAAAGTTGCTGGACGAAGAAGCCGTGACGCTCAGCGTTCTCCTCAAGCCCAGCCAAGCGGCGGGTGAAAAGATGCTGGGTGATCGCGAAGATCTCAAGACTCTTCTCGGAGACATCCTGAACGAGGGCGTTGAGTATCTTTTCGCGACCACCGACATCGGTTGGCAATGGACTCTGGAGCGCGTGAACTGGGCGACTCTCAGCGACGGCGAAATGAAGCGTCACATCAAGTTCCGCGCCGACTACGTGGAACCGCACATCGGGGTCGAACTCGGCCCTGGCGGCAAGCGCAAGAAGCGATAATTCTTCGCGATTTCTCATCAAGCCCGTTTCTGAACGATCACAGAAGCGGGCTTGATTCGTCTGTTAGGTAGGCTCCATGACTGTGATCTCTGCGCTCCTCGCTGCGACCCTTGCCCTGACTCCTCAGCAAGTCGCCCCGCCGGTTCCGTGGACAGTGAACCCTTACAACTCATTCGAGTGGGAAGGGAGTCCTTACGTGCCCTTTGGCGTGCGCATTTCCGCCGATCCTGCAGAGATCGCCCGGGTGGCGGAGGCGGGGATTAAGGATGTTCTCGTCGAGCTCCCGCTGAGCGCGGGCGTGTGGCAATCCACGATCAAAGACTTGGAGAATCGTGGACTTCGGTACATGATCACTCTGATCCACGCCGCCCCAAGTGCCGAAGTGATGGCGGTTGAGCCGGAAAGCTATCGTCTGGGCAGTCTCACCGGCGAGGTGGATGCCCGCATCAAACTCCCCGGAGCGCGAGAAGCCTTCGTCCTTCTTGCATCCGAGAAAACAGGGGCCCTGCTGCTGGAAGAGACCTTGCCCGTCACCGGTGGCGAGCTCGTCTTTAAGTACCCGAGACCCCTGACTGAGCCTCACGTGCTCATTGTCTATCCCATCCAAACCGACCTGACCACCGCCGACTACTGGAGCGATTTCGACTCCTACCGCGACCGTCTGCTCGGAACGATTCGCGGGCAAGAGTTTGGCCCGGGCTTCCGGGGCGTCGTGAATCCGATGGGGCGAACCATGCGAGCCTTTACCAACGAGGACACGTTTGTGCCCACGAGCTCCTACTTCCAGATGGAATTCCAGTCGTTCTTGGAGCAAAAGTACGGCGTCGAGAGCAATGTCGCAAGCGCCTGGAAACTCTCGGTCAGCGACATGGAAACCATGGCGGATTTCTCTCGTGCTGTGCCGCTCTTTGGTAAGGAACGGGGAATCGAGAAGGTCTATAACCTCAAGTCGAAGTTCCTGACCTACGCCTCGCGAGAATCTCAGATGTGGGCGGATATCCGTGAAGTAATGGCAAGCGGCGCGGCGCGTCGATACAACAACCTGGTGTCGGCGATTCGCCAGGCCACCGGGCGTCCGGTGATCCAAGACTGGGTTGGCTGGGGAGGACCCTATCAGCGCGTCGACAACCAGCTCGATGGAGTGGGGATCAAGGTTTCGGGATACTCGCTCGAGACCGCGAGCGACGATGCTTCGCGCCCGACCAGTAGCGCCAGCCGGGCGAAAAAGAACCTCACGAGCGTCGTCACGGACTTTGCTCTGTCCGCCGAAGGAGGGCCCGATCTCCGTGATCTCGTGGTTTCGACCTCCACCCTTGGTGTTCGAGGCTGGTTCTTCCGAACCGCGAAACCGGAGCAACTGGCGGAGATCGCTGCTCTGGCCAGCACTTACCGCGATGACTCGCTCCTGGCGAGAGTGCGTCCGAACGTCATTTTCTATCCCGATGCCGCCAAGGGGCTGGCGAGCCCTGGACTCTTGCCGGGAGGCTATGTCTGGCTGCCGGGTGCAGGCGCGGGAGAACGTCTTGACCTCGGGGAAGGATTGCAGGGGTACCGCTATGTCGATGATGGGCAAAGAATCCTTGCCTTTTGGGCCGTAGGCGAACCTCGGGCCGTGCGGATTGCGATGGCCCGATCTGAGGCTCCCAGCTACGCCGCGCTCGATGGTTCGGATCTCCAGATGAAATTCAATCCTCGCAAGCGGGAGCTGGAGATGGTGATTCCGACGACCCCGGTCGTCACGCGGGACATTGATGCCGTTCCGGTTTCCGGAGATACCTTTGTGGTGAGTGCGGCTGCGGTCACTTTCTTGATTGATAACTTCACAGGAGGGACAGATCTTGCCAACGCCGAGATGATCAACCTCAAGAAGTGGGTGGACGGATTCGGTCGGACTCCGGCAGGATCGTTTGCTGGGGTGCGTCGGCAGTTGAACACTCTTGCCAAAAAGGTCGCCCCCTATGCCTGGGTGGAAGCGGAAGAGTATGAATCCACGACCTTTGGACAGCGTTCACCGGTGCCGGGAAGTTCGGAGCAAGCCCTCGTACTGACCAGCCGGATTGAATCGGGCCGCCCTCATTCGGCGCGCTATGCCATTCCGACCCGGGTTGGCGGAGAACAAGAAGTCTGGATTGCGGCAGAGATTCCGGAGAGCCTCAAGGGTCAGGTTCGAGTGTTGGTGGCCGGGCAGTCGCTCGTGGTTCCAGCGGAGCCAGTGGCGCGATACGGTCGGGGGCTCGGATGGTACAAAGTCGGAACGGTGAATCTTCCGGTGGGTGAGTCGGCAGCGACGATCCTTGTGCCAGGCAATGCCAAAGATCGCGTTGCCCTGGATGTCTTGATGGTGTCGCCGGGGCCGTTCACTCCCCAAGGGCCGGAGCCTCCGCTCAACTGGGTTTGGCAGGCTTTGAACCAGGTGACCCCTCCTCCAGGAAGAGGTTAGGTCGGTCTTTGAGGAGGGCCATCCATTCTTCCTCCTGGCGGGTGTAAAGACTGGGGTCGAGATTGATTCGACCGTATGGGCACTCCGGCTTGTCCATGCGCACGGCCCATCCGGCATCACCGTAGCTGTAGTGCCACCATTCATCGCGGCAATTGCTGAACCCAGCGGCGAGCATGGCCTCCACCAGGATCATGCGATGCCTGTGGGCTTCCGGATCCAGGCCAAACACGTAGGTCGGGGCACCGCGTAGCCGGGCGAAAGGGGCGGTGACGTCAATCTGCTCGCCGGAGCCATCCAGGAGCCACACATCGACCGCGGCTCCGGTTGTGTGACCGGGAGGAGCTTTTTGATCGACCGGAGCCACAAACCGACAAAGGATTCGTCGCTTGGCCGCATAGGTGAGATCGGGACGAGCCTCGTCCAGGCACTCCGACATGAACGTCCAAATTCTGACTTGGCGGTCGAACGGTCGCCAGGCGTCAATCACTCCGATCTGATAGCCATCCGGCAGCGACTGCGCAGCGGATTCGAGCATTTCGGCAACGGTCTTCCGCAAAAACGGAATCACAGCGTCGCGGACGATCTTCACGCTGGGGGCGACTTCCGAAAGAGCCACGAGGGGCTCGCCGCTCTCGAGTTCCCGAATACGATTCAACGCCCGGATTGGCTCCGGGCGCCCCTTGGAACGATCCCACGTCATGCTTGGCTCATTATGAGCCGAAGAGGAAGAGGAGTACCAAGGCTCCTGCCGCCGTGCGCACGCGGGGGTCTTCGATGCTCGCCTGAACTTGACTGCCGCCGCGCGGCCCAGGAACCTCGACCGTTTGTCCGGGGCGAAGGATGATATCGCCGGTGTAGCCGAGTTCGATGTCGTTGAAATTGACTTCACGAGGCTTCTCGTTGCCGGGGGTCAGGATGCGAATTCGATCAACTCGGGCACCTTTCACAAAGCCTCCTGCCATCTGGATGGCGTCGCTGAGGCGCATCCCTTCGGTGATTTCCAGTCGACCTGGTCGGCGAACCGCTCCTTCGATGGCAACGGTGACTTTCGGAGCCTGGCGAGTGGAGATGCTCAGGATGTCCCCGCCTCGAAGCATGAAACTCGAATCAGCGGGCAGCCGGAGTTCTCGCTTCGTTCCATCGCGTTCCAGGGTGAGTCGGCCTGGATCAGCGGCGGCAGTGAAGCCTCCGGAGCGGACGAGAATTTCTCGAACCGTCATTCCCGCGACGAAATCGTAGTTACCAGGGAGCAGAACCTCGCCGGTGACAACAATCTTGCTCACATCATTGCTGGGCTGTGTCGGAGTCGTTCCAGGATTGGTACCAGGGTTCGTGCCTGGATTGGTGCTCGCGCGCTTGACAAACACGACTTCATCGCCCGGTTTCAGCAAAGGATTGTGGGCGTCGGCGGGCGTGGCCTTGTTCGTGTGATCGACGGTGACACTGGCGCCTCCCGTCGACTTGATCGTGATGCGAGAGAGATCGGTATCGGGCAATGGCTCGCAGAGGGCGAGAAGATCGGAAAGCCGCATCCCATCGCGCCACGGGGTCTCGGCTTGGAGCCCGACGGCACCCGAGAACTTGACCATCTTCACTTCAGGCCGAGCCAGGCGTACCATGATCGTGGCCTTCCGCAGGATTTTCTCGTCTTCGAGCTGCTTTTTGATCTTGGCCGCCGCTTCGTCTTCGGTGAGGCCCGCAATCTGCACCGCGCCGAGGAAATCAACGAGGATCAGCCCATCGGCCGTGACCTTGTAGTCGCGATTGAGGCTCGGCTCCTCGGTGCAAACCAGCGTGACGGTGTCGCCCGCCTTGATCTTGGTGTTCTGCACCGGACTCCCGGCCCAGGAAGCACTCAGCCCCGCTAATAGCAGGATCATCAGGATCACGGCGCGCAGTTTCATCTCTCCTGTTCTGGACGGATGAAGCCTGGTAATCGTGTCAGGTTAGTTCCGTTAGTCCGGTCATGCACGGAGATAGAATTTGAATCGCGCGGCGATGGCGCAGATGATCGCCACGAGGAGGGTCTGGAAGAGCCCGTAACCAACGAGCATCCACGGATCCCAGCCTTGTCCGCCGACCCACGGATGGATGCCCGTGAGCCGGATAAACGCGGGGACAAAGTTGGTGATCGCGACGTAGCCGAGGATCGGGTTTTGGCCAACTTGGGCGAGTGGCTGCCAAATTCTGGCTCCCAGCGCATTCTTCGTGATCTCGCTCCAGGCGATCACCATCCAGAACGCAAGTCCGCTCGTGGTGAAGAAGTAGCTGAGATTCGCAGAATCTTTCTTGATTCCCCCCGCTTGAGGATCCAGTAGGATGCCGATGAGAATGAGCACGGTGCCCCACGCCGCCATCTGCCGCATGGCATCCGACATGTGGCAGGCGCGGTAGATCACGGCGTAAGCACCTCCGCAGAGCACCATCAGAGCGACGAGGGTGAGAGTGACATCGCGGCTCAGGAGGCCAATGCAGGCGATCACCGATGCGCTCAGACCAACCAGGGCCACGAACCACCCAGCGGCGGGTGTGTGACCGTCCGGCTCGCGATGCTTGGCGTGAAGCCGAACCAGCTCTCCGCAGAAGGTTCCTGGGAGCACGATGAGCAGATACTTGTGGAATCCGAACTGATAGACCTCTTTGAGAGGCGTCCAGTCCCAAATCATCTTGCCCGGGCCGTCGACCGTATTCGTCAGGAAGATCGCGGTGACGACTCCAATGATCGCGAGCCTGGCGTACGGTCTCTCTTTGGTCGCCCACCAGAGAAGAGAACCACTCACCGCCACGTTCGCCAGTACGAAAAGAATGATATCGACCCGTCCAGGATCGAAAGCGAAGGGTTTGTCCCCGGCCGGCGGGAGCCAGCTGGGAGCGGTGGTAAACGCGATCAGTCCCGCCAGCGGCAGGGCATATCTCAACGCCACAGGCCAGGAAGAAGGGAAGCGGCCCCAAACCAAAATCGTCGCCCCGAAAAAGAGGAGCGAGAGCCACCAAGTGGTCTCGGTGGGGCTTGCGTTGAGGCTGAAGGGGCGGAAATGCTGGCTGATATAGGCGAAGAGGAGCAAAAGAGCGCCGCGCCAGAGCAGTCCTCCGATGAGCTTGAATCGCTCGATCCAGCCGTTTTCGTTGAGCGGGGGTAACTGCTCAACCTTGCGACCAAGACTGAGAGGAATCGCCGCACCGAGAGCAAACAGGAAGAACGGAAAAACAAGATCCACCCAGGTGATGCCCGGAATGTCCGGGTTGAACTTCATCTCTGGCGGAGGAACCTGGGCGTGGTACATCCACGCGGGCAGAGTCCCCCAGGGAAGCATCCCGCTCAGGGCCATGCCGAGAATCGCGAGGCCGCGCAGGATATCGACACTCTGGATGCGAGACTTGGCCTCCTTGGGGCTCTCAGAGGGTTCTTGCGGCGTCGTTGCCACTTGTTCCGATTCGCTCATTTCCGTAACTCCCCACGGAGAGTCTGGCACAGGATTCATTGTTGCGAAACAATGCAACGGCTTGATTTTCTGCGATTCCCGGGCGATTTCTCCCCCGCCAAGTATCCTTGTTGCCGTGAGCACGGGTAACCGACTTCTCGATCGACTGGCGCAAGGCGTGATGGTGTTTGATGGGGCGACAGGCACCCAGTATCAGGCACGCGATCTCAGCGACAACGAGTTCATTCTGCCGGATCGGGCCGATCTTCCCGACGCGGTTCGGGCGGCGGCGCAAAGGATGGATGGCAAGCTCCTGGATGGGTGCAACGAAATCCTCGTGTTCACGCGGCCTGACGTGGTCGAGCAAGTTCACCTCGATTACTTCGCCGCAGGAAGTGATCTCGTCGAGACCAACACGTTTGGCTCCACGAGTATCGTCCTGGCGGAATATGAGATCCCTGAACTGGTTTACGATGTCAGTCTCGCAGCGGCTCGCATCGCAAAAGGTGCAGCCCTGAAGGCGAGCACCCCGGATCGTCCGAAGTTTGCCGTCGGCGCACTCGGCCCTGGCACCAAGCTGGTGAGCCTCGGCCAGACCTCCTTCGATGACCTCCATGCCACCTATACCGAGAGTTTCCGGGGGTTGCTGGATGGGGACGTTGATGCTCTCTTGCTGGAGACTCTGCAAGATCTCCTGATGGTGAAGGCAGGGATTCTCGCCGCGAAGGATGCGATGTCGGCCACGGGGCGGCGGGTGCCTCTGTTCGTTCAAGTTACGATGGAGCAAACCGGGACGATGCTGGTTGGCACAGACATCTTGGCCGCGCTCAACATGATCGAGTGCAGCCCGGAAGTGGTCGCTGTCGGCATGAATTGCGCCACGGGGCCCGTCGAAATGGCTCCGTTCGTACGGACTCTGAGCCAGCATTCCACGCGACCGCTCTCGATTCAACCGAACGCCGGGCTGCCGGTCATGGAGAAGGGGCAGGCGGTCTACAAACTCGGCCCGAAGGAACTCGCGGATCATCACGAGGAATTCGTGAACGAATTTGGGGTGGCGATTGTCGGGGGATGCTGTGGCACGACACCGGAGCACATTCAGGCCGTCGCCGAGAGGGTTGGCGGGCGCCCGCATGGGACAAACGCTCATTGGCAGCAAGTTCGGAATCTGTTCCCCGGATTCGATTTCCGCATTCAGTCAGACGAGCAAGCCGAAGCCGTCAAGCTCCGTGGATGCAGCTCGCTCTACCAATTTGTGCCTTACGAACAGGACAACAGCTTCCTGATCGTGGGCGAGCGGACGAACGCCAACGGCAGCAAGGCTTTCCGCGACATGCTCGGGGTTGAGAACTGGGATGGACTCACGGAACTCGCCCGCGAACTGGAGCAAGAGGGCAGCCATGTCATCGACGTCTGTACGGCGTATGTCGGTCGTGACGAGGTGCGGGATATGCGGACGCTTCTGAGCCTCTACAACCAGCACATCCAGGCTCCCGTGATGATCGACTCGACCGAGGCCCCGGTGATCGAAGCTTCGCTGAAGTGCCTGGCGGGCAAGCCGATCATCAACTCGATCAACTTTGAAGACGGCGAGGCGCGCACGCGGCGGGTTCTCGAACTCTGCCAGAGATACGGAGCCGCCGTGGTTGGCCTGACGATCAACGAGGCGGGAATGGCGAAATCTCGCGAAGACAAGGTCGCGGTAGCCGAGAGAATCCTCAGCTTCACCCGCGAGTACGGTCTGCCGGACTACGACGTGTTCATCGACACGCTCACCTTCACGCTTGGGTCGGGGGATGAGGAGTTCCGGCTCAGTGCGGTGGAGACCATCGAGGCGATTCGAGAGATTCGTCGTCGGCACCCCTTGGTCAACACGATCCTCGGCGTGAGTAACGTCAGCTTTGGTCTCAAGCCAGCCGCTCGGGTGATCCTGAACTCTGCGTTTCTGCACTTCGCCCGAGAGGCTGGGCTGACGAGCGCGATTGTCCACGCGAGCAAGATCGTGCCGGAGAATCGGGTGGAGCCGGAGGTCTGGAAGATTGTCACCGATCTCGTCCACGACCGACGCGAATTTGCCTCGGTTTGATCAACCCCAACGAGCAGGGATAAATCGGGGCGCAAAGTGTCCCGATTCTTCATCTTCTGGGTGTATCCTCCGTTATCTCTATGGCGCATCACGACCTGTGGCACGACGACCGGATCAAGGAAGAGTGCGGCGTCGTCGGCATCTCGGTTCCCGGGGAAGAAGTCGCTCGCTTGGCCTTCTTCGGGCTCTTTGCTCTGCAGCACCGAGGCCAAGAATCGGCGGGGATTGCCGTTAGCGATGGCTCCCGTGTGCGGATGCACAAAGACATGGGCCTGGTGAGCAAAGTCTTCACTCAGGAGATTCTGGATACGATGCCCGGCTCGAAAGCGGTCGGCCACACGAGGTACTCCACCACCGGGGCGAGCGTGCAACGAAACGCTGGCCCGATTTTTTGCACGAGTGTCGTCGGCGAAATCGCGGTCGCCCACAACGGCAACCTGATCAACTCTTTCGAGCTGAGGCGAGAGTTGGAAGAGCAGGGCGAAATCTTTGAGACGAGCGCGGACAGCGAAGTCATCGCCCGCTTGCTTGTGCGAAACCTGCATCTCGGCGTCAGCGAGGGCGTCCGCGCGACAATGGAGGTTCTGAAAGGGGCTTACAGCGTGACGGTTTTGACCCCAACTCTCCTCATCGGGTTCCGAGATCCTTACGGAATTCGTCCGTTGTTCCTCGGTCGGCTTGGCGAAGGTTGGATGATCGCGAGCGAAACGTGTGCCTTTGAGCCTGTCGCTGCCCATCTGGAGCGGGAAATCATCCCGGGAGAGATGGTGATCATCGAGAAAACGCAGATGCGGGCGGAACAGGCGGTTCCCACCATCAGCACCTCGATGTGCTTGTTCGAGTTCATCTATTTCGCGCGACCAGATAGCGTGATGTACGGCACCTCGCTTTACAAAGCTCGGGAGCGAATGGGGGCCCAGCTCGCTATTGAGCATCCGGTCGATGCTGATCTCGTGGTTCCGGTTCCGGATAGCGGAATCCCTGCAGCGATTGGCTACAGCAAAGAAAGCGGAATTCCCTTTGAGGAGGCGATGATGAAGAGTCGGTACATCCACCGCACGTTCATCCAACCCGACCAGCGAATGCGCGAGCTTGGCGTTCGGATGAAACTCTCGCCTCTACGGGAAAACATTGAGGGCAAGCGGCTGATTCTGGTGGACGACAGCATCGTTCGCGGCACGACGACGAACCAAATCGTCAAGATGATGTTCGACAACGGAGCCAAAGAGGTTCACGTCCGCATCACGGCGCCGCCGATCAAGTTTCCGTGCTTCTATGGAATTGATATGGCGAGCAAGGGTGAGCTCATCGCCGCGATTCAGACCGAGGAGGAAATCTGCAAGCACCTGGGGGCGACGAGTCTCGGCTATCTGAGCGTGGAGGGAGCGATGAACGCGGTTGCCGATGGCGAGCGTCGATTCTGCAACGCGTGCTTCACCGGTAAATATCCGATCCCCGTTCCTCAAGCTCTTTCGAAGATGGCGTTTGAGGATCCGCACATCGGAGAGATCGCGACGGTCAGCGTCGGCCAGATGAAGCTCCCGGTGGATTAGCTGATGACCCGCACCCATGTACTCGTCGAGGGGCTCGCCTTTTGGGGGCACCACGGGGTCTATGAGGAGGAGCGGACAAAAGGTCAGCGATTCCTAGTCGACCTGCGCGGGGAAGTCGTGATTCCCGATCCAGAGGGTGATGATATCGCGACCTGTGTCGACTACGCGACCCTCAGCCGGATTGTCTTGGAGATCAATCAGGGCGAGGCTTTTCAGACACTTGAAGCCTTCGCCGCACGGATCATTGAGGAGGCAAGCCGGGCGTTTCCGACCCTCGTCTCCCTGGATGTGACGATTCGCAAGCCAGATGTGAAAGTAGATTTCACCGTGGGATCGCTCGGGGTTTCGATGTCCTGGACGCGGGTCACTCCGCCGCTTGGCGAGTGAAACGGACTTCGCAGACCGTCCAGCCGAGGCGGTTTTCGATCTTAAACTTGCCCGCCAGAGCACCGCTCAGCGACCGGATGATCTGAAGGCCAAGCTGACCGTCGGTTTCGCCATCGAATCCCTCGGGCAGAGGGTCGCCGTCGTTGGCAACCCAGAGGCCAATTTCGCCTTTCTTGTCCTCGACCGTGACGTGAATTTCGCCCACGTGGGTGTGTTTGAATCCGTGCTCCACCGCGTTTGAGATCATCTCGTTGAGGATAAGCGCGACCTGCGTGGCCTGGTTCGTGTTCAGGTGAACCTCGTGCCCTCGGAAACTGAATCGAATGTTCTTGCCCGGCAGCATAAACGACTGCTGTTGGTGCTGACCGAGCATCTCCGCGATGTGGCGGATGCTGACGTGATCCAGGTCATCCCGGCTGAGGAGATCGTGGACGGCGGCGATGGCCTGGATCCGGTTGAGCGAATCTTCCAGCGCATCTTCCATTGATTTGTGGTGGGGATGCCGGATCTGGAGCCGGAGGAGAGAAGCGATCTGCTGAAGGTTGTTCTTCACCCGGTGGTGCATCTCTTGCATCAAGGTGTTGCGCACCTGGAGCTTGGCGTGCTCGATGCTGAGCGCCGCTTGCTTCGCGAGGGTTTCGAGGACGGCGATTTCGTCTTCGGTGAAGCTGCGGACCTCGCTGGTGTAGCAACTCATGACGCCCACCGGTCGGTTTTGGACGACCAGAGGCACGCAGACCATGCTGTGGAGCCCTTGCTCTTCGGCAAGATCGTGACCGATGTACTCCTCGCTGCGCTGGACATCCTCGACGATGATCGGCTGACCGCTCGAGATCGCTCGTCCAGCAATGCTTTCACCGAGCTTGATCGCGCGCTTCTTTTGATAGGCCTTGTTGGTCGCCTGGGTTGCGCGCAAGATGAGTTCTTGCCGACTCTCGTCGAGAAGGCGTACCGTGACAACGCGATAGTTGAATCTGCGCGCCGTGATGCCAACGAGAAGCTGGAGAACTTCCTCCAAATACGGGCTTCCGGCAATGGTATCGGTGACCTCGTTGATCACGCCCATCTGGTTGACCTTGCTCCCCACGTCTCGTCCAACTCGGAACGCAGCGAGGGCGATGCTCAGGTCGCGCACTCTGGCTTCGATCTTGGCCTGCTCGCGCGAGGTGAAGGCCCAAGGCTCTCGTCTGGTGAGATAGACAACGCCCGCGCACTCATCGGCGCCTGGGATCGGGATGACGGCAGCCGAACGCGCTCCGGTTTCGTCAAGACCGGGCAGTTCGCGGCGGATCGGATGCTCAAGCAACTCGTCAGCCACAAAGATAGACTTGACGGTCTGGAAGACCCGTCCCACCAGCCCGACTCCTCGGGCGAGACGCGCGCGGCCGGCGATCTCCGGGTGCTCGGTGCTCGCCATTATGTTGAGCCCTCCCGAAGCGGTCGGGATGAGGATCTCACAGCTATTCGCGTGGGTCGAGTCCTTGAGCCAGCGAGCGGCATCGACAAGCAGTTGCTCTTCGGAAGAGGATCTCCCGATGACCGCGCCCAACTCCGAAACCGCGCGCACGTTCCTTACGCTCCCGGCAGAATGGCGGTCGTCCGCATGTTCTCGGCGGCGAAAAGCCTTTGGGCGAGGTTTCGCACTTGCTCCCGGGTGACGTCGTTGATCTTGCCGACAGTTTCTTCGACGCTGATCTGCCGACCATGCACCATTTCGTTCTTGGCCATGCGCATCATGCGACTACTGGCGCTCTCCAGACCGAGCACCATGTTCCCGGCGATTTGCCGTTTGACCTTCGCCGTTTCTTGATCCGTCGGGCCATCGGCCATGAGCTTATCGAGTTCGGTTCGGACGACTTCTTGAACCTGATCCCAGGTTTGGCGTCCGGTTCCGCCGTAGATCGTGAAGGCACCTCCGACTGTGTAGGTGAGCATGTAGCTCCCGACCGCGTAGGCAAGGCCGCGCTTCTCTCGGACTTCCTGGAAGAGTCGGCTGCTCATGCCGCCGCCCAGGATCGCATCGAGGACGATGAGAGGATAGAAGTCTTCGTCGTAGTAGCTCGACCCGGCGGTGCCGATGCAGAAGTGAACCTGTTCGACTTCCTTATGGATGAGATTCGTGCCAGGGGTCATCGCGGGTCGCGAGAGCTTCGGATCGGGTTCGGCAGAATTGAGGTGACCGAAAGCCGCTTCACTCAAACGAACCAGTTCGGCATGGTCGACCTTGCCGGTGGCGGAGACCATGACATTGTTCGCGCTGTAGCGGCGGTCAATGTACTGGCGAAGGTCGCTCTGGCCAAAGGAACTCACCGATTCGCGCGTGCCAATGACGGGAAGCCCCAATTCATGGTCTCCCCAGAGGCCTTGGAGATGGAGGTCGTGGACATAATCCCCCGGCTCATCCTCGCTACGCTTGATCTCTTCCAGGACAACGCCTTTTTCGCGCTCCAGCTCATCCGGATCGAGCGAAGCATGGGCGACCATGTCGCTGAGCACATCAAAGCCCACCGCGACATCATCCGCAAGCACGCGGCAGTAGTAGCAGGTGCGTTCCTTGTCGGTGAAGGCGTTCAAGACCCCGCCACGTCCCTCGATTTCCTCGGCGATCTGGTGAGCGGTTCGCTTCGGTGTGCCCTTGAAGAGCATGTGCTCAATGAAGTGCGTGATGCCTGCTTCCGACGGCCGCTCATGGGAGCTTCCCGTCAGGGCCCAGATTCCGAGCGATGCCGAACTGAAGGTCGGGATTGTTTCGGTGAGGACGCGTACGCCGTTGGCCAGTTGAGTGAATTGAAATCCTTCCATGTGATTGTTTGGGGTTAGCCGATTCGTCCGGTGAGGGCGCCGAGGCCTTCGATGACCACCCGGATTTTGTCGCCGGGGATCAGGTTGCGTTCGAGTGATGACGTGGCAAGATCTGCCGCCGGCAATGCGGGCCAGGTGATGACTTCGCCCGCCCCTACCGGAGAACGACGACTGGCGAGGGCGAGTAATTCGTCCATGCCCTGATCAAAGGTCATATTGCCCGGCATTTCGATCTGTTTGTCATTGATGTAGAGCTGATACTTCCATGCAAAGTTGGCTCGGCTCTGCGATTCGCGAAGCTCGGCGAGCTCTTCCGGAGTGACGACAAAGGGAGAGATCAGAGCGCCGGTGTCGCGCATTTCCGTCCATCGGGCAGGCATGGCTTCCAGAAGGCTGCCATCCATGGTGTCGCTGCCCGATCGGTCGGTGAAGACGAGGAAGAATGTGTAGCCAAGGATGAACCCGTCGCTCTCTTTGGGGTCAAGGGAGATTCCGGAATCTTGGAGCACCGCGCCGATCCGAATTTCCAGTCCGAGTTCCTCGACGCCTGGCGCGAGCTCGATGGTGGAATCGGGGCCTTTGATTCCGGCAGGGTTGATATAGAAATAGCTGAGATCCCACTCGCCCGGGAGGGGAGAAAACGACTCGAAGCACCTCACGGCGGCAGGTCGTCCGATGGGAGAAAGGAAGACGACGTTCGCCGGGTCGTGGGTGTCGATGGCATTGACGCCGTCAGTCTCGTAGATTTTGCCTTCGTGATAGATGCCGCTTCGCATCGATCCGGGTCGACTCGCGACATCAAATTGGCAGAGTTTCACGCCAGGCAGGGTACCTGGGTGGGCAAATCTGCGCTGGTCGCATGGCCCGGATCGTTCGGTTTGGCGGCAAGACGGTTTCCCGTATACTGGCTCCAGAAGATCAGCAACGGGGCCGATCATCGTCGGAGAGAGACACAAATGAGCTGGCCTGGAGTGGTTAATCGGTACCGAGATCGCTTAGCGATCCAGGGCGAAGCCGTGACCTTGCTGGAGGGGAATACGCCGCTGATTCCTCTGCCGCGCTTGGCTGACCGGTTCTTGCCCGGGGCCACACTCTACGCAAAGTTTGAAGGCCTGAATCCCACCGGATCATTCAAAGATCGTGGGATGACGGCGGCGGTCACCCAGGCGGTTCACGATGGCGCGACGGCCCTGATCTGCGCAAGCACGGGAAATACGGCGGCTTCGGCAGCTGCCTACGCCGCGAGAGCAGGCATCAAATGCGTAGTCTTGATTCCGGAAGGGAAGGTGGCTCTCGGCAAGTTGGCTGGCGCGATCGCCTACGGGGCACAAGTGATCCAGATTCGGGGCTCGTTCGATGACGGATTGCGCCTGGTGCAAGAGATCAGTCAGACGATGCCGCTTGCGCTTGTGAATTCAGTCAATCCGGCTCGGCTCGAAGGTCAGAAAACAGGGGCGTTCGAGGTCGTTGAGACGCTCGGTCGGGCTCCCGATCTTTTTGCGTTGCCCGTCGGAAACGCGGGGAACATCTCAGCCTACGGAATCGGGTTTACCGAGGCGTTCGAGCGAGGAGACTGCGACGCGCGACCACGGTATATCGGAGGTCAGGCGTGGGGGGCATCGCCCTTGGTTCTGGGTGCGGCCGTTGCTCATCCCGAGACGGCAGCAACTGCGATTCGGATCGGGAATCCCGCTCGGTGGCATCAGGCGATGGAGACGGTTTGTGAGAGCGGCGGGCAGATTTGGCGGGTGGCGGATGGCGAGATATTCACCACCTACCACGCTCTTGCCGAGTTGGAAGGCGTGTTCTGTGAGCCGAGTTCGGCAGCGGGCGTCGCAGCGTTGATCAAGTCGGTCAAGTTTGGAAAGCTCTCTGTGGCGGATCAAACGATTGTTTCGGTGCTCACCGGGCATGGGCTCAAGGATCCCGACTCTGCGGTAGCGGGAGCCTCCGCTCCCCTGGTGGTCGACGCGACTTTGACCGATCTTCAAAGGGTGCTCTCATGATTCGGCTTCACATTCCTGCGACCTCTGCGAATCTCGGCCCGGGATTCGACTGCCTCGGTCTGGCGCTTGATCTCTGGAACACCTTCGATCTTCGTCTCGCTGGGGAGCCGGGTGAGATCTCTGTGACGAGCGAGGGAGAGGGATCCAAAGGGCTTCCGCAAGGGCGTCAGAATCTGGTCGCGCGCACTCTGATTGATGAGACTTGGCCCGGGATCATGCCGAGTGACGCAGGGATCCAGATTCACTGCCACAACCGAATACCTGTGGCGAGTGGCATGGGATCAAGTTCCACGGCGGTTCTCGCCGGTTTGGTCTTCGCCAGTGCGCTCGCGGCAAGAGCCCTGCACTTGGGCGAGCCGGAAAAGGTTCTCGCCGAAGTCCAGAGCCCGGCGAATCTCGACCGCGTTCTCAGTCGGGCGATCAAGCTCGAAGGTCATGGCGACAATGTTGGCCCGGCGCTGAAAGGCGGACTCGTCCTCGTGGTGAATCGGGAGTATGACCCGGTGGTCCGAAATATCGACTTTGCCGACTTGAAAGCGGTGGTCTGCGTGCCCGACTACAACTTTCTCACCAGTGAGGCCCGGGCGATGCTCCCGGGCGAAGTGACGCGGACGGATGCGATTCACAACATCGGTCACTCGATGCTCGTCGTTGAGGCTCTGCGAACAGGGGACAAGAAGCTGCTCGCTCAAGCGATCAGCGACCGGATCCATGAACCCACCCGGATGGCTCTGATCCCGGGAGCACACGAGGCCAAAAGGGGCGCACTTGCTGAAGGAGCCCACGCGGTTGCCCTCAGCGGAGCTGGGCCAGGCCTCATCGCCTTTGCCGACGACGATCATCTGGGAATAGGGATGGCGATGGTTCACGGCTTCGCCCAGTCCGGGATCAAGGCGCGCTATTGGACACTCGACGCAGTCCGCCAGGGCCTTCGGATCGAGTCCGTGGCGAGCTAAGCCCCCCAACGGTTTGGGAGGGGCTGCCAGGATCTGTTTGAACATAGTTTGCGGCTCGTCGCTCATCTAAACGACTCTGCTACCGCAGATCACTTCCAGGTGTATGTCTGGAAGGTGTTGGTGAAAGTGCCGTCATGGAAGAGATCGACGATGGCAAAGCCCGGCGCAAACTCTTGGTAGTTTCCGCCCCACCAACCTCCGCTCACGGCTCCGTTGCAGGAGTACGCCACGCCGAGATACTTCACCTCATCGACAAGATGGATGTGGCCCGAAATCGCGAGTTTGACCTGCGGATTCAGCTTGAACAGATCTTTGATTCGGCGGAAGTCGATGTTCATCCAGGCACCAGGAACCACCCAGTTGCCGCTTTGTTCATTGTTGCCATCCAGGCAAGCGCAGGCGGCAAAAAGCGGCTGATGGCTGACGATGAGGGTGGGCTTGGTCTTGTTTGCGGCGAGGTCACCCGTTAACCACTCGAACTGCGGATCATCGAGCCGAGCAACGTAGCCGGTGCCTTTTGGCTGGGTGCAGTCGAGCACCACGATGTGCCAGCCGCCTTGATCGAAGCTGTAGTAGGGTTTCGTGAGCCCGAGCACTTCCATCGCCCAGACCTTGCCGCGCCTCGGCTCCGGGCCGGTCCAGCCCCAGACATCGTGGTTGCCGATGGTGTGCCGGGCCGGGATTTTGTTGCCCGCCATCACGGCCTGCCAGACATCCCATTGAGCCTTGGTACGCGCTTCATCCGCGCCGAAGGCATCCATGATCTGGTCGCCGCCGGTCATCAGGAGTTGGGGCTTGTCCGCCATGGAGTTGATCGCGGCGATTGCTTTCTCCATCCCCACACGGGCTGGTCCATTGGGCTGAACGTGGATATCCGTCAGGTGCGCAATCCGCAGAACCCTCCGCGGGCGAGCCCCCCGGGTGTTCTCTTGCTCAGCCTCAGGGGACCCCGGCAGGATAGCCGAGATCCCCGCAGCGGCGGCGGTTCCGAGAAGTCCTCGTCGAGTCAACTTATCCATGCCCCGGATTTCTACCTGGCTGACGGTTAAGCCATCGTTAGACGGGGAATTCCTTAACGAATCGTCACCTTCTGGTCGAACACCTTGCCTCCAATTGTGAGTCGGAGGGTGTAGTCGCCCTTCGCCACATAGTCAGCTCGACGCGCCTTGAACGGATCCTTCAGGGCTTCCGCTGGATCGTCAGGATTGCCGAAAGCACCTGGTGCCCGAGGATCGCCCGCCTTGAGAAGCAGCGGCAGACTCAGGAACTGGTACCCGGCCGTGAAGGTGTATTCGGAGGTGACAACCGCCTTCTGATTGGCATCGAGAAGCTCCAGTTTGCCGTCTCCGCTCTGAGTTGTCCAGACTTCGGTAGTGATGTTCCGATCTCGGGCTACGCCATCCTGAGCCGGATTGGTGCGTTCATATCCCCAGTCATCTCGACCCGAAGGGACATCGAGTTTGAACGAGTGGAACTCCTTGCCCCGAATCTCCGGCGTGACTTTGTAGAGAAAGTCGACACTCGTCACCCACACGGATCGGGCGTGACTCGCAATGACCATCTCCTTGGCTTTGGGTTGGATCACCAGGTCATGCACCGGAGTGTTCATGAGTCCTTGACCGTACGCGATCCAGCTTGCTCCACGGTCGAGCGAGACGTAGACTCCCATGTCGGTTCCGACATAGAGTATGTTCTCGTTTATGGGGTCTTCGCGCACCGTGTTCACGGGCTCGAACGGGAGATTCGCCGCGATGGACTTCCACGTTGAGCCGAAGTCTTCGCTTACCCAAACGTAAGGCGTCCATTCGTCTTGCCGATAGCCGTTTTGCGATACGTAGACCCGCCCTGCTGCGTACTTACTCGCAACAACGCGCGTGACCCAACGATCCTTCGCGGGAGTACTGATGTCGCGCCAGGTTTCGCCGCTGTCGGGCGTGTACTTGAGGCTGCCATCATCCGCACCGGCATAAATGCGTCCGAACTTGAAAGGACTCTCGCTGAGAACCGTGAGGCTGCTATGCGGGACATCTCCGTTGGGGATGTTCTTGGTGAGGTCGCCGCTGAGATCCTCGAACGTCCGGCCCATGTCGAAGGATCGGTGGAGCTTCTGGCTGCCGAGGTAGATCACATCAGGGTGGTGGGCCGAGATCAGGATCGGGGAGATCCAGTTGAATCGAAGCGGCGGTTCCCCGGTGCGGGTGCGCGGGGCGATTTGCCAGCGCCGATTGTTCACCTGATCAAATCCGGAGTGGGCTCCGAACTGGGAGGCAATATAGACAACGTCACCCCCGTTGCGCGGATCGACCTGAATCGCACTGCCGTCGCCGCCGCCAATCGCTTTCCACGATTCGGGGTTTGAGAAGCCGAATCGGTAGTTGCTCGGTCCGATCATGGTGCCGTTGTCCTGGAGGCCACCGATGATGTTGTAGACCAGCTTGTCATCGACCGCGATGGTGGTGAACTGGCCGACCGCCAGGTTGTTCCAGTGGTTCCAAGATTCGCCGGCATCGTAGCTGACATAGATGCCGCCATCGTTACCGTTGAGCATCCGGTTTGGATTCTCCGGGTCGAACCACATGGCATGGTGATCCACGTGATTGCGTCGGGCGATCGGGTTCCAGCTTGCGCCGCCATCGACGGATTTGTAGAGCAGGACACCCAGGGTGTAGACCTCAAGGTGATTGCGCGGATTGACCTTGATCTCGTTCCAGTAGTAGCCGCCATGGTTGCCCATGTCCGCGCGGGTTTTGACCCAGGTTTTTCCCGCGTCGTCGCTCCGCCAAACCTGCGCGTCCTCGATATCTTTGTCGAAGACCGTCGGGTCGCGCTTGAGCATGAGATCAGCAAGTTGCTGCAAGCTGAGCTTGCCGTCGATCAGTTGCTGGGCGGTGTCTTTGTCGCTTGTGCCTTGAGGCAGGAGCGGTCGCAGGAAAGTGGTCAGGGTGTCCAGCGGGATCTTTTTGATTCCTGCCTCGCTCATGCGTCGGAATCGGTGGAGAGTCAGAACGCCGTCGCGCCGGAATTCGTCATAGGTTCCGGTGGCATCGTCGGGGCCCTGGTTGTCGATAAAAGCGTAGACGGTGTCCGGGCGAGAGGGGGCAATGGCGAGTGCCGCGCGGCCCATGTTCATTCCGTTCGGAAGACCGCCGAGTTTCGTCCAAGTCTTGCCCGCATCGGTGGATTTATAAACCGCGCTATCGGGGCCGGATTCGAGGAGATTCCAAGCGCGCCGATCGCGCTCCCACATACTCGCGTAGAGCACATTGCTGTTTCGCGGGTCGATGGCGACATCCATGCAGCCAGATCGCTTGCTTCCAGGGAGGATATTGCGCCAGGTTTTGCCTCCGTCCGTCGTTTTGAAGAGGCCCCGGTCGCCGCCTTGGGAATAGAGGGGGCCAAGCGCGGCGACATAGACCGTCTCCGCGTTCTTGGGATCAATGACGACGCGCCCGATGTGGTGGCTCTCGTGGAGCCCCATGTTTGTCCAGGTAGCTCCGGAATCTCGGCTGACAAAGACTCCAGTTCCCGCATAGCTGGTGCGTTGGGAATTCGCTTCGCCGCTGCCGAGCCAGATGGTTTTGCCATCGGCGGTGATGTCGAAATCGCCGATGCCGTAGGTGCTCTGATCATCGAACAGAGGCGTCCAGGTTTGGCCTTCGTTGTTGGTTCGCCAAAGCCCTCCGGTCGCGAATCCGACGTAAATGGAGCTGAGATTGCTTCGCGGAACGGCGATATCGACGACGCGTCCGCCTTGCACCTCCGGCCCAACGTTACGCCAGGGAATCTGAGCGAAAGGGGATTCCGCGCGCATTTTCATCCGCTTGGCATGCGCGTCCAGCCGGATGCGGGTCGGCATCGCGGTGACATCCGGGAGGTGGAACTGAGATCGTTCGTCGGTCTTGGGAGGGAAGTCGCGGGGTTTGAGAGCCCCGTCTTGCCCCATCAGGAGCCCAGTCAGCACAGCAACAGCAAAAGGCATGCGCCATTTTGACCCTGTCAGGTCAGGGAAATGCCAGGGTCGCGCGATTTTCTATCCGGGGAGTTATTCGGCTTCAACGGATCGGAGCCTGCGGCTTCCGGGTGCCGGGCTTAGGTACCTGGCTCTTCGACGATCCGCCACATGTACCACGCGGCGGCACTTCGATAGGGACGCCAAGTTTCGGCGAGGGCGGGCATTTCTTTGGGTTTGGGGAGTGACGTCAGGCCATGCGCGATTTGCGCGCCTTTCTGCACGCCGAGGTCTCCGGCGGGCCAGATGTCGGGACGGACCAGGGCGAACATCATGAACATATCCACCGTCCACTGACCCACCCCTTTGATCCCCACAAGTTCTGCCCGCAGAACCTCGTCCGGTAGGGCATCCATGTGCTCCAAAGTGAGCTGGTGCTCCTCGAAGTGCCGGGCAATGTTGTGCAGGTAAGCCGCTTTCGATTGACTCAACCCGGCGCCGCGCAAGTCCTCCGCCGAAACGGCGAGAAGGTGGCTTGGTTCCATCTGCTCGTCGGCTCCAATTAGAGTCGCCATGCGCCCGTAAATTGTCCCCGCCGCCTTCCCGCTGAGTTGCTGATACACAATCGCCCGAACCAGCGATCGCAGAGGGTTCTCCGTGCGCTCAAAGTCCGGTTCGGGAAGCCGCTCGACATAGTGCCCCAGGACAGTATCCTCCCTCAGAAAGGCGATTGCTTCCTCAAACGCCACTACAGGCTCACCCAACCCCGCGACGTGTGGCTGCGTTCGACCGCATCGAGCACGCGCTGGTTGGCAAGGCCTTCTTGCATATTGGGGGAGGGTTCCCGGCCCTCGGCGAGAGCCGTCACGGCATCTGCGATGAGATTAATGAAGGTGTGTTCGTAGCCAATGATGTGCCCGACTGGCCAGTAGTGCCCAGCATAGGGGTGATGCCCTTCGGTCGCTTGGATGAAGCGGAATCCCTGCGTGCCCTCGGGATCCTCGTTGTTGTAATACTCAAGCTCATTCATTCGCTCAAAGTTGAACACGACGGCTCCCTTACTGCCATTGATCTCAAACCTGTTGTAGTTTTTGCGTCCGGTGGAGAATCGGCTAGCCTCGAATGTGCCAAGTGTTCCGTTCCCGAGTCGAGCCATGAAAATGCTCGCATCGTCGACCGTGACCTCGCCGCGCTCCGTACTCGGAGTGGCCCCCATTTTGTCGTCGATCTCCCCGACCAGGGGGCGATCCTTGATGAAGGTGTGGAGCATCCCGCAGACCTCCTGGAACTCGCCAACCAGGTAGCGCGCGGTGTCGATGCTGTGAGCCGCGAGATCGCCGAGGGTGCCAGAGCCCGCGATGTCGCGGTTCAGCCGCCAAACGAGCGGGAATTCCGGGTCGATGATCCAATCTTGCAGGTAGTGGGCGCGGATATGGAAGATCTCACCGAGTTGTCCGGAAGCGATCATCTTTTTGGCGAGGGCAATCGCCGGGGTTGCTCGGTAGTTGTGATAGACCAAGCTCGGGCGTCCGCTCTTGGCGACGGCGGCGGCAATCTTTTCCGCCTCGACCAGGCTGTTGCCGATCGGTTTCTCGCAGAAGACAATCTTGCCCGCTTCAGCCGCTGCGACCGCGATCTCGCAGTGGGTATTGCCGGGCGTGGCGATGTCGATGACGTCGATCTCGGGATCCTCGATCACTTTGCGCCAATCGTTCGCGGTGGTTTCCCAGCCAAAAACGTTTGCCGCCGCCTCAACTCCTGCCTGATTCCGACCGCACAGGGTCTTCATCCGAACATCCATCGGGAGATCGAAGAATCTGCCGACCTGCCGATAGGCGTTGCTGTGGGCCTTGCCCATGAACTGGTAGCCGATGAGTCCAACGGTGAGCTTCGGTTTCGACATGCCCCCGTTTTACCTTTGGTTGGCCCAGGTTAGAAACGGATTCCGAGAGTGTATTGCATGTTATTCATGCCAAGGTTTTGACCGCGAAATCCAGCATTGCTCATGTGCCACCACCGCACCCCGACAATCCACTGCTGACCCGCGGTGGTGAAGAAGAATCCCGCTCCCAGGTAGGGAGTCGAGTTAACCTTGCTGTCGAGATCAATGGTGTTCTGGCTGGAGTAGCTGAGTCCCCAACCGGCTTCGAGGAACATCTCGTTGCGGAGAACCAGACCCAAGGGGTAACGGGCTCCAATGGTCGCGCCGACGGTGTCCATGCTTCGCTCCGGCTGGTTGGCAAATCCTGAGCCGCGGGTGTTCATGTAGTACACGGACCAAACAGCTTGGGCCGGGCGTCCCACGAAGGCAAAGCGCGGCTCCGGTCGCACGACGGAAAAAGCGATGGTGTAGCCGTACCGGGCGTCTTCCGAGCCAAACCACTTGGTTCCTTGCTCGGCGTGAACGGTCAACGTTCGATAGCTCTTTTGCGCCTCTCTTTGGATGATCTCGGTCTGCGAGAGAGGTCTCGGAGCGGGCTCGTGCTCCGAGGCGAGAAGGATGCAGGGAAGTGTTGCCAGACAGAAAGGGATCCAAAAACGCATCATCTGTTGATTCGGCAAGAATACCGGCGAGTTGAGGGGGGACGCAGTGACCCAAGTTCGCCTCGGGTATCTTGACCTTCCCCCATGGCCCAACGCGTTCCTACTTTGGTGATTGTTGGCCGGCCGAATGTTGGCAAGAGCACGCTCTTCAACCGGCTGGCGGGTAAGCGTTTGGCCGTGGTCGAGGATACTCCTGGCGTCACGAGAGATCGCCTCTACACCGAGGTGAAATGGCGCGATTGGCAGTATCGCTTGGTGGATACCGGCGGCATCCTCTTCGGCGACGATGACCCGATGGTCGAGCAGATCCGCATCCAGGCGGAGACCGCGATGGCCGAGGCTGACGTTATCCTTTTCCTCGTTGATGCCATCGACGGCCCCCATGCCGGCGATTGGGATCTCGCGAATCTTCTGCGCGGATTCCCGCGACCCGTCATCATTGTCGCCAACAAAGCCGACAACCCGGAGCGTGCCCTCGATGCAAGCGAGTTTTATGCGCTGGGTGTGGGGGAAGACGTCGTCGCAATCAGCGCGATCCAAGACAAAGGCATCGACAAACTGCTCGGGCTGGCCTTTGAGGGAATCGCCAAAAATGCGGCAGAAGGGAATGAACCCGAAGAAGAGCTTCGCCTGGCGATCATCGGGCGTCCCAATGTCGGCAAATCCTCGATGCTCAACGCCTTCGCCGGGGAGCAACGCGCGATTGTCAGCGATATTCCGGGCACGACGCGCGACGCGATCGACTCCGTAGTGACGTGGAAGGGGCAGCGGATTCGCCTCATCGACACGGCGGGAATTCGCCGTCGGGGCAAGATTCAGGGCAGCATCGAGTACTACATGGTGCTCCGCGCTCAGCGAGCTTTAGAGCGAGCGGATTGCGCCGTCCTCGTTCTTGATGGCAACGAGGGGCTCACCGATGGGGACAAGCGGGTAGCGCAGCTTTCCCAAGAGATGGGCAAGCCCCTCGTGATTGTCGTTAACAAATGGGATTTGGTGGAGCCGCCCGATGGCAATCTCGGCAAGCTCAATCCAATCAAAAAGGATTTTCAGCGAGAGATCTTCAGCGATCTCCCGGCGATGAGCTACGCACTCGTGCGATTCACATCGGCTTTGGAGGAGAAAGGTCTGGAAGGCGTGATGAAAGCGGTTCAGATCGCGGTTGAGAATGGTTCCTTCCGAGTCTCAACGGGTGTCCTGAACCGGTTGATTCAGGATGCTCAGTTTGAGAAGCCTCTGACGCGGAAGGGTCTGCCGTTCAAGATCAAATTTGCCACCCAGCCAGAGACCCGCCCGCCTACGTTTATCCTCTTCTGCAACGATCCGGAACTGATGCACTTTTCTTATCAGAGATACATCGAAAACCGCATCCGCAAGGCCTTCCCTCTCGAAGGCACTCCGATCCGAGTCTTCGCGCGATCCAGCAGGGAAGATCGGAAAGATAAGAAGAAGTAGCCCGAGGTTGGGCTTGGGCAAAAAGAAGGCCGGAATCCTCTCGCAGGTTCCGGCCTAACTGTAGATCAGCAGTTGTTTTTTTGAGGTAGGCGTTGAAACTTAGTTCTCGGTGAACGTGCAGAGCGCTGCCGACCAGTTTTGGGTATTCGGAAGCTGCGAGCAGGCCGGGTTGAGATACTTCTTGCCTTCCATGCTCATCAGCCATTCGCGCTTGCGCCACTTGGCGTGACCATCCAGCATCACAAAGGGTGCGCCCCCCTTGTGGCGAACCGAGAGCTGGTTGAAGATCTCGTTCCAGTTGGTTCCGCCTGGCTCGAAGTAAACGGCGTTGTTGTCGTTCCAGGGGTTCGTGTCGATGTCATCGCCGATACCCCGGGCAAAGCTGTACATGATGCGCTCGCTGACCCGGTTCCAGGTGGAGGCGTTGGAGGCGCTGTTGGTGACTCCGCCGATTTGTCCGCCCTCGCCGTAGTTTTGGAGATATTCGTCGTTCCGGGTGAAGTGCCCAAACAGGCAGGGGCGAAGAGTGGCGCAGCTTCCACTGACCCCGGTCTGACCAACCGGGACGTTGGTGTAGAACTCTTGATTGGTGACGCTGGGGTTCGCTGCACTGCCCCCGACGTGGTCGGAGAAGACAACCGTCGGAAAGAGGCGCTTGACCGGCTTCGGTGATCCGCTGGCGGGATCGGTAAAGATGTCGATGCTCTTGGTGTAGGGCAGCAGGTCGATGTGCATGTCCCACCACTTGCGGCCGATGACGTCATCGTAGTCGCCCATGTAAAGGAAGGTTGCGGTGCCCAGCTGACGCAGGTTGCTGAGGGCCTGGATCTGCTTGGCTGATGCCTTCGCTTGGGCAAAGACCGGGAACAGGATGGCAGCGAGGATCGCGATGATCGCAATCACCACGAGAAGTTCGATGAGAGTAAAGGCGCGATTCCGCATGAAGGACTCCAAATGCAGTCCGATGATGCGGCGGTCGTGTTAAGGCCTGGTTCAACTTGGGCTAAGCAGAGGTTAAGATTCCTTCTTCTTGCCCCCCGCCGGGAGAGCTCCTTCTACTCCGTGACGGACGAACGCGATATCTTCGTCGGCCTCCGAAGTGAGCTTATATCCATCCTCGGTGATTCGGAAGACCTGCGGCTCGGCATCCTTTTCTTGCAGCGTCACTTTGCCTTCTTTCACGATGAATTTGCCCTTGCTGACATGGCTCTCCACCGTGAGGGTGAACTCGCCGGTCGGCTTCAGAATCAGCTTGGGCAAGCGATCGACTCCCCCGGTTTGGGCGATTTCTTCGGGTGTCGCTTCCATGCGGTAGGTGCCCACCATTTTGTTCGCGGTGACATCGGTCGAAAGGGATTCTTCCGCGGCCGTCTTGGGTTCTCCCGATCCCGAGCATCCGACAACAGCCACCAGGATACAGGCGAGGAGCGTTTGCGCAAGAACCGGCTTCATGGTGATAGGCTACCTACTTCCGAGCCGAGAGGTTGCTGATCTCCCAGTAGAATCTTCGTGTGCCAGACCCCTTGAGCCGCCACACCGACACGATTGTCGCCCTGATGACCCCGCCCGGGAAGTCGGCGGTGGCTCTCATCCGGCTCAGCGGCCCGAACGCGCATCGCATCGCAGCGTCGGTTTTCGATGGAATCCCGGTGGAGCCGGAGTGGAGGCATGCCTACTACGGCTCTTTTGTTCACGGCGATGACGGGCTGGTGACTCTTTTCGCGGATGGTCGGAGCTACACCGGGGAGCCCGTGGCGGAGCTCTCCACCCACGGCTCGATGGTCTCGGTTCGGGGGTTGATTGAGGCGTGCCTCGCGCAAGGTGCGCGTCAGGCGGAGCCGGGCGAGTTCACGATGCGAGCCTGGATGAACGGCGAAATGGATCTGGCCCAGGCTGAGGGTGTCAGGGAAGTCATCGAATCGGGATCGGAGCGACATCTTCGTGAAGGGGGACGATTGCTTTCTGGAGGTTTTCGGGAGGTGCTTGCGCCAATCACTGAAGAAACCACCCGGGCTCTTACCACGGTTGAGGCCCTGACTGACTTCAGCGAGGAGATCGGCGAGATCCCTCTGGCGGACAGGATCGCTCCGATTCAACGGGCTCTGGAGGCGGTTCACAAACTCCGCCAGACCGAATCCGCTACACGCGCTCTGCAGCACGGGGTCAGGGTCGCTTTGGCGGGGCGACCAAATGCGGGGAAGAGCAGCCTGCTCAATGCGTTGCTTCGGCAGGATCGCGCGATCGTTACTCCCATTCCTGGGACAACTCGTGACACGATCTCCGAAACCATCGAGATTGGTGGCGTCGCGGTCCATCTGACGGACACGGCGGGGATTCGGGAGAGCGAGGACTTGGTGGAGCGTTTTGGGATCGAGCGGTCGCGAGCCGCCCTGGACGACGCAGATCTTGTGCTGTATTTGTTCGATGCCGCACTCGGTTGGAGCGAGGAGGATGAGAGTCTTGTCGCATCGCTCGGGAAGCCTCATTTGCTGCTCGCGAATAAGTCGGACTTAGCCAACGCCGAGACGGGGCTTGCGATTTCTGCTTCCGAAGGAGAGGGGCTGGATCTCATCTTGGAGTGGCTGGGTAACCAGGTCGAATCGATCACCGAGGAAGCGTCCTTCTTGGTGCCTCGGCACTATGCCAGCCTCGCGGAGGTCGAGGATTCCCTGCAGGACGCGATCGCGACGATTCAAGATCCTCGCGTTCCGGATGACCTCAGCGCTGTGCATCTGCGTGGCGCGCTTCGACACTTGGGCGAGATCAGCGGCGAATCGACGACACCGGATATGGTGGACCTCATCTTCAGCCAATTCTGCATCGGAAAGTAGGATTCGACAAAGAAACCGGGCACCCGAGTTTGATGACTCTGGGTGCCCGGTGGACTTCGTTGGACGTGAGCCTAGAGCCGACTCGCGATGGCGTCGCCCATCTCCGACGTGCTGAGAACTTGGGTGTGTTTCTCGTGGATATCGGCGGTGCGGAGGCCGTCTCGGAGGGCAGCTTCCACGGCGTTTTCGATCCGCTCCCCGGTTTCTCGATCTCCAAAGGAGTAGCGCATCATCATGGCCGCGCTGAGAATCGCAGCGATGGGATTCGCTTTGCCTTGCCCGGCGATATCAGGCGCGGATCCGTGGACCGGCTCATAGAGACCGAAGACCGCGTCGCCTTTGGCATCGCTGAGTGACGCGCTGGGGAGCAGGCCAAGCGATCCCGTGATCATCGAGGCTTCGTCGGAAAGGATGTCGCCGAACATGTTCTCCGTGAGAATCACGTCGAACTGACCCGGATCGCGGACGAGCTGCATGGCGCAGTTGTCCACCAGCATGTGGCTTGTCGAGACTTGGGGATAGTCTTTGGCCACTTCATCCACAACCTCACGCCAAAGTCGGCTGGTTTCGAGGACGTTGTTCTTGTCAACACTCACGAGTTGATGGCGTCGCTTGGTCGCAATCTCGAAGGCTTGGCGCGCGATGCGCTCGACTTCGTGCCGTGAGTAGAGGCAGGTGTCGTAGGCAGTGTTTCCGTTGTCTCTGCGACCGCGAGGTTCCCCGAAATAGATCCCGCCGGTCAGCTCGCGCACGACCATGAGGTCGATTTTGCTTCGACCCTCTTTTAGGGGAGAGGCGTGAATCAGGGCCTCCATTGTTTTGGCGGGTCGGAGGTTGGCGTAGAGATTCAGCTCACTTCGGATGCTGAGGAGACCGCCGATTTCGGGCCGTTTGCTCACGGGCTCGATCTTGTCCCACTTCGGGCCTCCTACCGCGCCCATCAGCACGGCGTCGGCTGCTTTGCAGAGCTCTAGCGTCTTGGGGGGAAGAGGTTCACCACACTCGTCGATCCCCGCGCCGCCAAACGCCGCAAACTCAAACTCAAACTCGATTCCTGTGGCTTTCAGAACCTTGACCGCTTCGTCAATGACTTCAGGGCCAATTCCATCGCCCGGCAATACCGCGACCCGAAAAGGCATGGCGCATTATGGCACTGAACTCAGCTCTTCTTCTGGCTGAAGATGAGGATCGCCGCCATCAGGGCCAGGCCCGTGATACTCAGCGGCGCGACGAGCGGTTTGCTCTGATACAGAGCCTGCTGATCCTTCATGCCCTTTTCCAAGCGGTCGACCCGCACATTGCTCTGGAGGAGTCCTTCGAACGACGTGTAGCTGCTTTTGGAGTGGAAATGCACGCCAGCGACTCCCGAAAGCGAACACAGAATCAGCATCCAGCCAAGGAACACCGCCAGCTTGCGCTCTGCGGCAAGAGCGGCAAGGCAGCAGACGAGTGCCACACCACAGGTCGCGACCGGGATATAGGCGACGGGGTTCTGCCCCCAGACTCCGGCGTGGAAGTATCGCAGTTCGACAAGCAGGGCTGCGAACGACCCCGCGAGCATCAGGAGCATCCACTTGGCGGCTTTCATTCGATCTCCAAGCTGCGGAAGCGCTTCTCAGCAGGAGTCATCTCTTTGGTGAGATAGGTGTATGCCCAAGTAGCTTTGCGGAGAATTTCTTCCGCTTGGGTGGCTTCTGGCGTCCCGGCTTCAAAGTTCTCCGGCGCACTGCGACGGCTCATTTTCTCAAATGCCTTGCGGATGGCATCGAAACCTGCGTCCGGTTCTACGCCCAGGATCTTGCGGGCGGAGGCGGCGAGGCTCTCGGGGGATGTGGATTCGACTTCGATCTGAACCGCGCCGGATTCGGGGTTCGTGCCCGTAGCAGCGGCTCCCGTGCTGGAGGCGGTCGGGGCGTCTCCGGAGCGGCCCATGGCTTGCTCCAGCTCACTCCACGCCGATTTGAGGTCCAGTGAATGGAGCCGGTCAACTTCCCGGTTCACGTAGCCCCGAAGTAGGTTATATGCGCGGCGCGAGTTACTCATTCCTCGTGGTTTCCTCTACAGTTTGGTGCACTTCGTCGAAAGCTTGCCCAACGTGTTCCAGACGCTGAATGAGTTCATCCAGATTCTCCGTCCCAGGGAGTACGAGATCGCCCACTGATTGTTGAGCGACCGACTGGGCGACCCGGAGCGTCATCTGATCCACGGTTTGGGTGGCTTCGCTGATGCTACGGTCTATACGATCCACCACGTCGAGGGGGTTGCTGGGGTCGAGACCTTGGGACTCCAGACGGCGGATCACGTCGGTCATTTGGTCTCTCGCCAGAGCCATGCGCAGAGCTTCTTCCAGGATTTTTCGCGCTGCGGGCAAAACCTGAGGGCCGAGGAGTTTGGCTGATTCCGATTTTGATTGGGCGCGCAGGGTGGCTTCCAGGTTCTCAACCGCTTGGCGCAAGGGTCGGGTGAGAGCTCGGCTGGTGGAGGAGAGTTCGCTCGGATGGGGGAGCTGCGCATTGTCCTTCGCCTTTTGGGCGAAGAGAACAAAGATTACGCCGATGCCGACGATCAAGAGCCCAGGAATCAGCAAAGAGAGCAGCATCAGAACCTCACCCTGACGCCGAATCCGAATTCGTCGAGACGGCCTTTATTGAGTCTGGTGTAGGGAAGCCAGGTTGCGTTGTCGGCAGCCCGAAATTCGCCTTCCAGCCGGAAGAAGTTCTCGCCGGTTCGCCAGGATCGGGCCCAACCAAAGGTCATTTTCTCCTCACCCGTCGGATTGAGCCAGGTGGTGCGGAAGTCGGAGATATCAAGCTCTCGGAGAGTGGAAACTTCCGGAGATCGGAAGCTCATCCACTCGGCCTCCAGACGGAAGATTCCGCTGATCCAGGTGGCGTCTGCGCCCCAGAAACTCTCAAATCCGCTGCCTTTTCCGAGGGCATGCCCTGGCTTTTGGATCATCGAAAGGGTGCCGCTTTGGGTGCCCCAGTGTTCACCGAACGCAAAACTCACGCCGAGGTCTCGCCCGATCCGACCGGCAACTCCCCGCGCTTCGCCTGCTCCCATGTCCGCGTAGGCAATCGAGAGGGGAAGGTTTGCCACCGCCAGGCGCGTGTCGAACCGGACGGCGGGCGCAAGCTCGCGGAAGCTTGCGCGGGAACCGATGGGAAGGACTTGCTTGCCAAATCGCCACACGCCGGGCTCCTCGATGAAGTACTCGTCGAGCGAATCACGATCCGCCGTGCTCGGCAGCCGCTCCAGCCTCTGCGAGACCATGATGCGTTTGCCATCGGGGAAGGCTAGTCGCAGACCGACCACGCTCGGACGCCCTGCCCGGTCGTACCAATGAGCCTCTCCCCCCTCACCTTCTCGCCAGGAAAGCGTCGGTCGAAGATCAGCGAAGACCGAAACATCCGGAGCCCGAGATTGTCCCATCGCGGCGAGCGAGAGAGCGGCAAGCAGTCCGCAGAGAAAAACTCGCCTGATCATCGCGCTAAGTATGCCGCGAGATCGGCTTGCGGAATCGAGATTTGCTCTCCCGTGGCGAGAGTTTTGACAGTGATCGTCCCAGCGGCGAGCTCATCATCACCCAGAACCAGGGCAACCTTCGCTCCGCTCCGATCCGCCGATTTGAACTGCGCTCCGAGCTTCTTGTCATCCAGATCGAGCAGAACCTTGAAGCCCTGCTCCCGGAGGTGGTTCGCGAGTTTGCGTACCGGAGGCTTTGCCTCTTCGGTGGCTGCGACAAGAAACGCATCGAGGGGAGGCACGGGCTGCGCGATCCCCAGGGATTCGAGGGTGAGAAGGAGTCTCTCCACCCCGATTCCGACGCCGACGCTCGGGGTGGCTGGCCCACCGATTTGGCCGATCAGGTGATCGTATCGACCGCCGCCCGCGAGGGAAAGATTCTCCCCCAGACTCTCATTGACAACCTCGAACACCGTGTCGGTGTAATAGTCGAGTCCACGCACGACATCGTCGGAAATTTGGTATGGGATTTCTTCTTCGTCGAGGGCTGCTTTCACCGACTCAAAATGAGCGAGGCTCTCTGGCGAGAGGTGCTTGAGGATGCTCGGGAGTCCAGCCAGAGCTTCGCGCAGTCCGGGATCCTTCGTGTCGAGAAGGCGAAGAGGGTTGGCTTCCGCCTTCGCCCGCTCGGCAGGGTCTCGGTCGGCGAAGTAGCTCTCTGTGTGCTTCAGAATCACCGCACCAAACAGGATGCGATCCGCAGGCTTTCCGATGCTGTTCAGAAGCACCTTTTGCCCGGTCATCCCCATCGCCGAAAAGTATCGGTAGGCCAGGGTGATGATCTCGGCATCCGCCCGAGGGCTGCTGGAACCGATAAGCTCCAGTCCCAACTGGTGGAGCTGGCGATAGCGTCCCTTGCCGGGGCGTCCGTACCGGAAACTGTGGGAGAAGTACCACAGACGGGTCGGCAGGCCAGGAGCCGCGAACTTGTTTTCCAAGTAGGAGCGCATCACTGGGGCTGTGCCTTCCGGCTTCAGAGCGACGTGCCGTTCGCCCTTATCGTAGAAGTCGTACATCTCCTTCGTCACGATGTCGCTGGTCTCGCCGCTTGATCGGATAAAGAGCTCGATGTCCTCGAACATTGGGGTGCGGATTTCTTGGTAGCCGTACCTTTCGACCAATCCCTGGAAGGTGCGCTCGGCATGCTGCCACTTGTGAACCTCAAACGCTGGCTCGTTCGGCCTGGGGGCCGGAGTGATGTCGTTGGTTCCTCGGGGTCGTTGATAAGGCATGTTTAGTCGAGCCTCCCATTGAGAGCTACTTCGAGAAGATGATCGAATGCGCGATCCGGCATCGGGCGGATTTTGCCGATGTTGCCCGCATGCATGATGACGGTGGCCACGCGCTCCAAGGTTTCCATGCGGGCGTAGGCGTCGTAGATGTCTTTGCCCAAAGTCGCCGCGCCGTGATGAGAGAGGATGAACGTCTTGTGATCGGGCAGTAACGGGGTGATTTCGCCCGTGATCTCGTCCGTGCCTGGCATCACGAAGGGTACGGTTGCGACGCTTCCCAGGATCACCGCGCTCTCCGGAAGGAGGTTGTCGGGGATGGTTTCGGCGGCAAGGCTGAAGGCGGTTGCGACGGGAGGATGGGCATGAACGACGGCCTGGCAATCCGGTCGCGCGGCGTAGCACGCAACGTGGAGCCGGACCTCGCTGCTCACTGATTGGCCTTCTCGCACCGGTTGTCCCTTGAGATCCGTGATGACTAGATCATCTGGGTTGAGATGACCCTTGCTGACTCCGCTCGGCGTCACGAGAAGCTGCCGGGGAGAAAGTCGGCAACTCATGTTGCCTTCATTGCCCCCGACAAGCCCCTTCTGCCAGAGCCGTCGGCCGACTTCGCAAAGGGCCGCGCGTAGTTGGAGTTCGGTCATCGTATGAGGGAGATTATGGCCGAGGCTCGGGAGTCTTCCCGGGTTCCGGAAGAGCCTAGTCTGAACCAGGCCTTAACAATTCTTGGGTGAAATAAGGCCATGATTTCTACGGTGATTGCTGCGATGGCTTTCTCATCTGCTCCCGCTCAGCCCGACGCCCTGGCCCTGATTCAAAAGAGCTGGGATCGTACTCATGTGGTTGGGCACCGTGGCGCGGCGGCTTACGAGCCAGAGAACACCTTGGTGAGCTTTGCCAAGGCGGTCGAAGTGGGGGCCCATGCCACGGAGTGTGATGTCCATATGAGCAAGGATGGCGTGGCCATGGTGATGCACGACAGCACGCTTGAGCGCACCACCCGGCTCACCGGCAAGGTGGCCGAGACCGACGCGACCACGATGATCCACGCGGGAATTCCAACCCTCGAGGACTACATTGTCGATCTCAAGGGCAAGATTGTCCAGGTGATCGAAATCAAGGCGGGTGTCGGTGTGGTGCCGGAGGTTCTGCGGCTGGTGCGCAAGCACAAAACGGAGCGCGAAACCATCATCTTCAGCTTCAACGCTGACTTCATCAAGGAATCGAAGACCTTGGCCCCGGATGTCGTGGCGATCTGGCTGGTCGGTGCCGCCACGAATGAGGGGAACCTGAGTGACGTCCTCGCGAAGAGAGCTGAGATCAGAGCAGATGGCCTCGGATTCCAGTTCCGCCAGGTTCAACTATTCCTTGCCGAGAAGCTGCGCGCGGAGAAGCTGCCGTTGTTCGTGTGGACGGTTCCGCCGGGAGAGCATATCGAGCGTCTGAACGGCCTGAAGGTGAACTTCATCATCACCGATCACCCGAAGGATGTCCTCGGCGCGCTGAAGTTCTAAGGCCGTTTGGTCAAGAGTCCCGGGGTGTAAACTTGGGAAGTGCAGCAGCTCGATCTGGCGATTTTCCGGTGGATCAACACCTGGCCGGATGGGCTGGAACCCCTCTTCATCACCCTGAGCGAGGGGAACAAGTGGATGCCTGTTCGCTTGCTCCTCCTGGCGATCTTCGGCTACTTGGTCTATCGCAAGGACACTCGGCTCGCCGCGATTGTCGCGGTCATCAGTTGGCCCTTGGCGAACGAGGTTTGCGACATCTTCAAGAACACTTTTCAGATGATGCGCCCCTCGGCTGAACTCGCCGATGCGGTGATTCGGGTGAACAAGCTCACGAGCTTCGGAACTGCCAGCGCGCATTCGGCAAACATGATGTCGGTCGCGGCGGCGTTCCTCTTCCTGGCACGAGGCCCGTGGGCGTATGCCTGGCTCGTCATTGCGATCCTGACCGGGATTTCTCGGATCTATATTGGGGTGCACTACCCCTACCAGGTGCTCTATGGCTGGGCGGTCGGGGCGATTGTGGCGATCGCCATCGGATTCATTGCTCGGGAAATTCAGCGCCGCAGGGCTCCTCAAGATGAGGCCGAGACCCCGGAAGCCGCAAGCACGACGCTCTGAGTCCCGTACCTTCGGAAGGCGGGTTCGGTACCTTTCGGGGCATGACTTGGGTTCGCTGGTCGATGTTGGTTTACGGTGCCTTTCTCATCACGATGGGGGTTCAGAGCTATTTCTTCCCGCGTGAAGGGCACGAGCCTTCGATGATGTCGCTCGCGGCTGCTGCGGGGATGGGGATCGTCGCTCTGGTGCTGACCTACCTGGCGACCATCCTGCCGAATCCGCGGGGCGTCTACATCACGATGATCTTTCTGAGCGTTTTCGCGATGTCTCGCTTCCTCATGGTCGGAATCACGAAAGGGAACTGGGTGCTCTACCCGAATCTGACCGTCATTGCCGCCAGCCTGGTGATGATTGGAATTCTGGGCGCCGGACACATGATGAAAGTCCGGCAAAACAAATCCTCTGCAGATGCCCCGGGCGCCTAAGCGCAGGCGGCTGAGCATCTTGCGAAAATCGGGCACTTCTCTGACCAGCCTTAGGGCAAGGTCAGAGAAGTGCTGATCGTTTGTGGGCCGTTGCCCGACCAGATCGTGTAGGTGAAGGGCACGGTCGCTCCGGGGAGGCCTGCGGTCGCGGCAAAGTCGTAGACCCCAGCGCGTGAACCATTGATCCCGATGAATCCCAGGGTCTGACGACCCGTCACCGACGAACCGCCCAAAGTGGCATCTCCGAGGCGGATCGCGTAGGCTTCGGCCGTGCCTCCGTTGCGAACCGTGATCGAGACCTTGTAGGTTGAATCGGCGTTGCGAATGATCGAAAGGCTCGCTGTTTGAAGGCTGATCGCTCCGGGATTCGGGCTATTCACATTCCAGACATCGGGGTGCCAGACATTGAAATCGACGCGGCCTCCCGCCACGTTGAGGTCAAGCAGGTATTGCTTGCCACCGCGATCTTCCCAGCCGCCATAACGAATCCAAGGCACGCCGACGTTCAGCGAAAGGTGATCTTGATAGGCGGCAGTTTGGGTCTCGGGTTTGGAATCCCACAGCCACATTTCACGGAAGTCATCGCTTTCGTCGGTGGCGTCGTTCCACCAAGGATTGAAGCCCTCGTTTCGCGTGTAGATCATGGGCCAGAATCCGAGGTTGCGGATGTGCTGGCAAGCCTCGGCGATCCGTTGAACCCGGTCTGCCGGTGTCATCGTGCCCCAGTAGCGATTTTCAAGGTCGATCATCACGTACTTGAGGTCGTACGGGAGGGAGGATTTGTTGCCGGTGAATCCGATTCCCGACAGGGCGCGATCAACCTGCCACTGTCCCGTCTGATTTGCGGGGGCTCCGGAAAGGGTTGATCCGTTGTCGAAGTTGAGGAACACATAGCCTGCGACTTTGAACCCCGCATTGTGGGCGCGTTGGAGGTTGGTTCGGGCATCGGGCCAAGTGTTGCGACCACCCCAAAGCGCTTGGTAGAAACTCGCCCACCCGGCGGCTCGTAACGTGGTGAAGAACGAGACGGATCCGGCCCCAGCCATGTCGATTCCGCCATAAGCGGTGAACCGGCGGACAGGGCTCCATTCCCCTGGTTTGTTGCGCTGATCCAGGGCCCGAATGCGGTAGGTGTAGGCACCTGGCTGATATCCGTCCGTGAGCGGCGTGTAGTGAGTGAAGTTCGATCCAGAAGCCATCACGGGGATCGTGGTGACCTTGTTCGTCGGGCCGGTGACTTCGATTTGGTACTGAACTGGTACGGCAATCTGGGGCGTGACGCCTGCTCGGAACACGGGAGCTGCGGAGAGAAACTCGTTGTCGAGTGGGATCGAGACCGCCGGAGCAGGAAGCTCGCCGACGCTCATGTACTCGGTCTTGGAGTAGAGATCGGTGGTCGCCCCAGGATTGCGTACGAACCAGGTGATCGTCACCGCACCCCGAAATTCAGCCTTCGTGCGGAGGCTCAATCGCATTCCGACTCTGCTTAGAGCGGTCAGTGGCCCGCCGTTGAAGGTGTATTCACCAATCGTCGCGCTCTTGAGCGTTCCATGGTTCGGAGTCAATCGATGAAAAAGGAGCGCTTCAGGGGGAGAGACCCGGGTGCCGAACTCAAATGCCCCAATCGCTTGGCCGAATCGAATCAGACCCGTGTGGGAAGTGATCGCCCCGGGGGCAGAATCGACGGTGGGAAATGTCTGGAAGGTTGCTTGGGCGAGCACCATGTTGGGCACAAGCACCATCACGAGCAACAGCCAGCGCAAGGCGCGAAGGGACATCGTTGTGACCATCGTTCTCATTCACTCTCCGACTCTGGAGCAATCCTCCAGAAGACCGTATCGAGAGTGTATCCCCATCTGCGGCCCGCGAGGCTAGCAAAGTTACTGAGATCGCGCTCTCTTTTTCCATCAGTCCGGTCTTTTCGGCGTGTCAGGGAATCCGCTGGTAAGATGATTTCCCAGTGCAGAAAATCCTCGTCATTGGGAGCGGCCCGATCATTATCGGCCAAGCCGCAGAGTTCGACTACGCAGGAACTCAGGCCTGCAAGAGTCTTCGTGAAGAGGGCTACAAGGTCGTTCTCATCAACTCCAATCCGGCCACGATCATGACGGATGAGGAGACCGCCGATGCCGTTTACATCGAACCGCTTACCCCGGAATTCTGTGAACGCGTGATCGCGCGCGAGCGTCCCGACGGGCTCTTGCCGACTTTGGGTGGTCAGACCGGTTTGAATCTCGCGAGCCAGCTCGCCCAGCTGGGAATCCTGGAGAAGTACAACGTCAAGCTCCTGGGCACTCAGCTCGAGGCGATTCGGAAAGCGGAGGATCGTGAGGAGTTCCGGGCCCTGATGCGCGAGATCAAGGAGCCTGTGCCTGAGAGTTGGATTGTCGAAAGCGACGAGGATCTCCAGGCGATTTTGGATGTGGTTCCGTATCCCTGCATCGTTCGACCGGCGTACACGCTAGGTGGCACAGGCGGTGGAATCGCCAACACCCGCGAGGATCTTTGGGAGATCGGTCGCAAGGGGCTGAAGCTCTCCATGCGCAGTCAGCTGATGGTGGAACGCAGTCTGCTCGGCTGGAAAGAGGTTGAGTACGAGGTGATGCGCGATGGAGCGGGCAACTGCATCACGGTCTGTAACATGGAGAACCTCGACCCGATGGGAGTGCATACCGGGGACTCGATCGTCGTCGCGCCGAGCCAGACTCTGAGCGATATCGAATACCACATGCTCCGTACGGCGTCCCTCAAGATCATCGGAGCGCTGGGAATTCAGGGGGGATGCAATGTTCAACTCGCGGTGAACCCCGAGAGCTTCGATTACTATGTGATTGAGGTCAACCCAAGGGTGTCGCGCTCATCCGCTCTCGCGAGTAAGGCGACAGGGTATCCCATCGCTCGCGTTGCCGCGAAAATCGCAATAGGCAAGACGCTCGACGAAATCGACAACGCGGTCACCAAGACGACCAAAGCCTGCTTTGAGCCAGCGTTGGACTATTGTGTGGTGAAGATTCCTCGTTGGCCGTTCGACAAATTTGCCAGCGGGGATCGCCGGCTCTCCACGCAAATGAAAGCAACGGGAGAGGTCATGGCGATCGACCGCACCTTTGAAACCGCCCTGATGAAGGCGGTGCGTGGTTTGGAGGTGAAGTCGAAGGACTTGCGCCATCCCAAGATGGTGCGAATGAGCACCGAGGAACTGGAACAGGCAATTCGCTATCCAACGGACGAGCGTCTTTGGGCTCTCGCCGAGGGACTTCGGCGAGGCTGGGGCGTCGCCAGAGTCCATGACATCAGCAATGTGGACGAGTGGTTTCTCAACAAGATGATGAATCTGCTCGCGGCGGAGAAGAGCCTGGTGTCGCTCCGTCCACAGGGGCAGAAACTGGAAGCCGATGCGGCCCGCACCGTCGTGAACGAGGCCTTTCTGATCGGTTACCCCTCCGACTCGATTCGGTCACTCGTTGGGTTGACGCCGAATTTGCAGAAAACGGCTCAGAACCTGATCCTGGCCAGCACGCAGCAGCCGCATGGCGATCTCGAAGAACTCGCGCTTCAGCACTTTTCTCAAGAGCTGCGAGCCGTCGGAGCCGACGAACCAGAGTCAAGCGAAGAAGCGCTGGCGGACGCGGATTGGGTTGTCTTGATCGCCAGCATCATCGATGAGATCAAGCACATGCCGGTGTTCAAAATGGTGGATACCTGTGCGGGCGAGTTTGAGTCGATGACGCCGTACTACTACACGACCTTCGAGCAAGAAGACGACTTCCTCGGGGCCGGGATCGGAACGCCACGGTAGAGGAGTACACGGTGGATCGACGTTCGTTTATTGCCTGGGCTTCCGCGAGTGCAGCGAGCACCGCATCCGCCGTGCCCAGCCTGAAGAATCTGGTTCTGGGCGGTCAGAAAGCGCTCGGGGCCACGAAACAGCAAAAGGCCGTCGCGGATCTTGTGGCGTCTGGGGCCTGGCAAAAACTTGACCTCACTGATCGGATCTGGGCCGTAGGAAATGCCTTGCAGGGCACTTCCTACGTCGCCGCGACCCTGGAGCAGTCTCCAGAGTCTTGCCGGGTGATTTGGAGCGGACTCGATTGCGTGACGTTTTTGGAACTCTGCTGGGCGGTTGCTTCTACGAAGAGCGTTGATCTCGCGAAGCTCACGCAGCGGATCACCCAGACGCGATATCGGCACGGCAAGGTGAACGGCTACACGAGCCGGCTTCACTACACGAGCGATTGGCTGCACGAGAACCGCGAAGATCGCCGGATCAAACTCATTTGTGAGGAATGGCCTGAGTCGGTGGACTGGTCGCCTGAAGTGGGGTTCATGAGTCGAAATCCCGACCGCTATCCCGCGCTGGCAGCAGATCCCTCGTTGGTCGCCAAGATGCGCTCTCAGGAAGAGGCGATCAACCGAATGGCGTTTAAGATTGTGCCGAAAGAGGCTTGGTCGAAGGTCATCTCGAGGACGAAGCCAGGGGACTTCGTTGCGTTTATCACACGCCGAGAGGGGCTCGACTTCTCCCATGTCGGGATTCTGGGCGGGGACGCCGGCACGCTCCTCCACGCGAGCCAGACAAAGGAGCAGGTGGTGGTGCAGGATTTGGTTGGATGGGGGCAAGCGAGCCGCACGGTCACGGGAATGGTCGTTTCACGCGCTCTGAGCTAGTCCGCCGAAGGCACCAGTAGGGAACGACTCCTCCCAGGATTCTCGTTCTGGTATCACATCAAGTGCGCTCTTGCGCAGGTCATCGCCATGAAATTGTCAGTCTTCATCCTTGCTGCCTGTCTCGGTTTCGCTCTGGTCGGGTGCCAGAAGGGAGACACAGAGCTCGTCAAGGTCAATGGCGAGAGCAGCGGGGCTGCAAGTTCTGCTCCGGCAACGGAGGGCGCACCCGATGCGACCGATCTGGCGACCAATTCCGGTGGCACCACGACGAACGATCCGACCGTGCCGCCAACCCGGGGCGGATCCACGCCCGGATCTCCGGCTCCGGGCGGGCAGAACTCTGGTCTCGGAACCGATTCCGGAATGCCGTCGCTCTCGCAGGAAGGACGAGTGACCTGCGAAGCATGCAAGGGAACTCTGCCCAAAGAAGACGCCGTGACGGCAGGCGGCAAGACGCTTTGCATGGCATGCGCCGAAGAAGCCAAAGGCTGAGAGCCGTCCGCCGGAGAGAAATCGGGCGTTCCTGGTATCTTTTCCCCCTGTGAGTTCGTTGACGGATCGAAAGAGCCCACGAGGCCGCATGGGGCATCGCGCCCTCATCCTCACCCTCTTGGGGTGCCTCTCCGTCTCGGCGGGATACAGCCTCCAAACCCTCAACGAAACTGCGTCCGAAACGCTTGTGGCTCAGGCCAAAGCAGATCCGCTTGTTGATGCCTGGAGCAAAGGTGGGGCCGTTTTTGTGAACGGCGTTCCCGTGCTCGAACTCAAAACCGCCGCGGGCGGGAAGTCGGCGGCGGAAAGAGCCAGCACCGTTGCTCAGGCGCTCAACAGCTTTGCCACGAACGAGACAGTCAAGGTTGTGGCCGATCCTGGTTTACGTCTCCTGATGGGGAGCAAGCCGGTTCTGACCATCACCGCCGCAGAGGCTCAAGCGCAAAAACTTCAACCGGAACCGATGGCCCAAACCTGGGCGCGGGTGATCAACAAGGCTCTTTACCTGCCGCCCCTCGTCGTGAATCCTGACAAGCTGAGGTTGCCAATCGACAAGCCCCTCAAGGTGAGCGTCACCGGGCGACTGGCTCGGCGGGCTGAGCTCAACATCGAGCCGAAGGATCTCATCACTCTCTCCCGGGTGGATGCGGAGTGGACATTGCGGGCGAAGAAACAAGGCCAGGGCACTGCAACATTCGGAAACGGAGCCAATGCCCAGGTGATGATGCTCCAGGTTCTGCCCTATGCCACAAGCTTTCCCCAGAACCTTGAGGTCGAGGTCACTGGTCAGCCAGCTACCGCCGAAGTTGTTCAGGAAGCGATCCGCACCGCCCTGAATACGATGCTTCGGGCACCGGGACAATCGCGAGTTTCGTTCAGCGAAATCAAGGCCGATCCGCTGGCACCGGGCGAGCGACGGGTCTATCAAACCGCAACCAATGTCGAGGCCAGCGACCATTTTCCCGCAAGCGGATTTGTGAACGTCCTGGTTAAGAATATCGGAGGAGGTCGCACTTTCGAGGACGTGCTCTGGTACAGCAACGAGCCGGAAAACGTGCGCTGGAGCGGACAACTCTACTGGGGACGTCTGCAGAGCGGGTCTCCGGTGAGGCTTTTGTGGCACCACTTCAACAAGGGGCAGCAACCCATGGCGGTCTCGTATGTGCTCGCGAATCGATCGGACAAAACCGCCCGGGTTTCCGTGATGAGCGGCGATGCAGAACCCCTTCGCGATCCCACGAGGGCTGGGTATCTGGCCGGTGACAAGTTCTTCTCTGACTGGCTGGCGCACCGTGGCGTGGTGATCTCGATCCCTCCGCGTGGTGTCGTGCCGTTTGTTCTGCGTGATTTTCAACCGGGATTCACCGTGAGCGGGCTGGCGAGTCTGCAACTCCTGACCGGCGGGTCGGATGATGTCGTGCTCGTGGGGCATGCTTCGTTCCCGAATGATCTCCCGGAAGCCTGGCGGGGGAATCTGAAGTCATCCTCGCCGTGGAGTGCTGTGCGAACGGTGCCCCTGACCGAGTTCGATCTCCCGCTCGTTGGTCAGCCCAAGCATGTTTACCAAAAGCCCTCGCGCACGATCAGCTTTGTGTACAAAGTTGGCGGGCCGCTCCAATTCTTGCGGATTGGGGAAGAGAGCATCAATTCGGTGAACGAGGATCGCGAACTCGACGGAAACTTTGGCGTGCACTATCTGCTGGAAGGCCGACTAGAGAATCCGAGCAATCGGCGAACGACCGTCGAGGCGGTTTTCGAGGCATCGGCGGGGTATGCGGGAGCAGTCTTCCTCGTCAATGGTAAGTATCTGAAAGGGGATGTGCTCCCGACGAAGCGGACGTTGCGCATCTTTGAAGCCACGCTGAACCCGGGGGAAGCTGCTGACCTGCGCATCGAGACGATCCCTCTTTCGGGGGCGCACTATCCCGTGACCATCACCCTGCGTCCCAAGGAGTAGAACTCACTGTGAGTGACCATTTTAAGAACATCATTGATTTGTTTGAGCTGCCTGGCTCCGAAGGCGAACTGATCCCGGCGGAAACGCAAGGGAAGGAAGGTCGCACGGCAGAGGAAAGTCGCACCTTTGGTCAGGAGCGGATGGCGGCGGGGGACTACCAAGCGGCGGTGGAGCACTTCCAAAAGGCCATCCAGCAGGGCTCGGCAGAATCGGTGGCCGAACTCGGTGCGGCGTATGAAGCGGGGGATTTCATCCCCCAGGCATACGTGCAGTACCGCAAGGCCCTGCAATCTCAGGCAAACGGAGACGTAGCGATTGGGGTGGCTGCTTTGATGAAGCGGGAAGGCCGATGGAAGGATTCGATTGCCGAGCTTCAAGCGGCGATCGAAAAGGAACCCTACAATGCGTTCCTACACTTCCGTCTCGCGGAGACGTTGCGGGAGGCACGGTATCCCAAAGCCGCTCTCGCGGCGGTGCAAGGGGCGATTGCGAACCAGGCGGACGATGCGTTCTATCACTTCTGGGCAGCGGAATTGGCTCTGGAGTTGAAGCGGTTCGAGGAGTCTCTGGGCGCTATCCATGCCGCCCTGGAGCTGAGTCAGGATGACCCGTACTACCTCGCGATCGCGGGGGCCGCTTCCTGGGGTTGTGGTCGCGAGGAAGAAGCGCGGGCGTTCATCAAGCAAGCCGTTCGGGATTCTGAGGGGGATGCGGCCTACATCGGAGTCGCGCGACAGTTGGGCGTCCCAGGTTTTGATGGAGTCTCGGTCGGGGAATACGATTCGTCGCGGGCGAATCGGCTTCTGCGGCCTCTCGGGCTTGAAATTCCAGACTGATCGGTGTACCTATTCTGCTCTCGAATAGGAAATCTCCCTCAGGCACCCGGAACACGGTCTTCTCTCTCAATTCGCCAGTTCCAAAAAACCAAGCCTAGCCCCAGAGCGATCGGTATCTGACCAATCGGCGTGGCCATGCTTTGGAGCGCCCTTTCATCCGGAAAAAGAGGCACACCTTCGATTGGGATGGGTTTGAAAGTCCGGTAGAGCAAGAGTCCCCATATTGCAATGAGAACCAGACAATGGAGGAGCCGCCAGATAGGTTTCAGGATGATTGCCGACAAATTGATGATCAACAGGGTCGCGAAGATGAGCAGCGGCACCCAAACGCTCACGACAAATAGAACGGGGACTTCATCCGACTTTGCTGCCGCGCTATCCCGGACGAGGCTGGACAGAGCGTCGGCTTGGAGAGCTGGTACGAAAGAGACTGCGCCCAGCACGGACAGCCAAACCGCTTGCCAAATTGCTCGGTTGAGATCTTTAGGTTGCTTGGCCATGACCTGTCCCCGTGGTAAGCCACTCAATTGCTCGCAAATCATTGAACCTGATTTTCGAGTCGGCCAGTAAGGGCAATGCAATCGCCCCGGAACTCTGGCGGGGAGCAAAATGGGCTCTTCGTAAACTCCTGATGTGATGAGCAGGCCCTGGAACGGATGGGGCGGGCTGCGCGTCTTAACCTCAAGGAACACGACCGATGACCTTGCGCATGAAGACTCTGACTCTGGCGACCAGCTTGCTCGCCGTGGCTCTTCTCACGGGAGCAGTCGCCCAAGCGACGACCGCTTGGAAGCGCACGTACTTCGGGACCAGTAGCCTCAGCGCGCTCATTCCGGGCACGGTCTCGGAGCCGGAGATCACCAAAGTCACCGACGATGATGACTGGGTCACCGAAGTAGCGGACTACACCGTCGACGCCGAGAACTTCGGGATGTTCGTCAGCATCAGCAAGGCCAAAACGACGCAAAAGCTGGATGGAGCTTTTGTGAAGAAGGAGCTTGTGCCGACGCTCCAATCCACCCTGAGCCCCAACGACGAAACCGCGATTCCTGTGCAGGAGATCAAGGTGGATGAGAAGTGGGCGCTTCAAGCAAAGTTCACCCGAAAGAATCCCGCAGGGGAGCAGACGTACTATCACGTTTTCGCTACAGTTGAAGGCACAAACTTGATCATGATCGTTGGGGTGGCCTTCCCGGAACTTGAAGGATCGGTCACCGATCTCGACAAAGCGATGAAGTCGGTTCGCCTGAAGAAAGGTCTGAAGTAACCCCTCCTGGGGATAACCTCGCCCGTACGGGGCTTCTTGATCTGGTCATAATAGAACCATGCTTGCTCGGAAGTCGGCATCCCAGACTCCGCACTCACATTTCGTGCAGTGCGTGAACTGCAAGAAGACTCTCTTTCTCGCCGACTTTGAATCCAATCTGCGTGTCTGCACCTACTGTAGCCATCACCACCGCATGACCTGGCGTCAGCGGGTTGAGGCCACCTTCGATGAGGGAACCTGGGTGGAAATGGACACAGAGCTCCAGTCGCTCGACCCCCTGGGCTTTCCCGAATATGCCGAAAAGCATGCGGCAGCAGTGAAGAAGACCGGTCAGCAGGACTCAGTTGTGTCCGGCACGGCCAAGCTCTTCGACATGCCGGTCAGCATTGCGGTGGCGGATTTCCACTTTATGGGGGGCAGCATGGGCTCGGTCGCGGGTGAGAAGATCGCGCGGGCTCTGGAACGCGGCGTCGAAATGCAGGCTCCGGCGATTGTCTTTTGCGCGAGCGGTGGGGCGCGGATGCAGGAAGGCTTGCTCAGTCTGATGCAAATGGCCAAAACCACGGCAGCCGTTGATAAGTGTCGGCAAAATGGTGTGCCGTACATCGCGGTGTTTACTGATCCCACGATGGCGGGCGTCTTGGCGAGTTACGCAAGCATCGCCGATGTCATTCTTGCCGAACCCAAGTCTCTGGTCGGGTTTGCCGGGGCTCGGGTGAGCAAGCAGGCGGGAGTCAGCAAGGTTCCCGACGATTTCCAAACCGCCGAGTTCGTCTTTCGAAGTGGGATGCTGGATCGCATCGTCGAACGCCGAGACATGCGCGGGATTCTGGGACAACTCTGCCGGATGCTTGGCGGGCATCTGAAACTGGGGGCACTCAATGGCTAATAGCTGGAAGGAATGGGAAAAGCCGGTTCTCGAGCTCGAGGACGGCGTCAACAAGCTCAAGGCTCTGGCCGAAGTGGAGCTCGACCCAGAGAAGAAGGCGGCTCTCGAAACGCGCATCGAGGAATTTGAGGCGCGGATCGAGAACTTCATCAAGGTGCGCTACTCCCGACTTGGGCCGTGGGAGGAAGTCTTGCTTGCCCGCGCGGAGCCCCGCCCTTACACCCTGGATTACATCAATTCGATTTTCACGGAGTTTGTTGAGCTCGATGGGGATCGACGGTTTGGCACGGATCACGCGATTGTGGCGGGCCCGGCGCAGTTAGACGGTCGTCCCGTTATGGTGGTGGGTCACCAGAAGGGTCGCAACATCCAGGAACGCGCTTATCGCAATTTCGCCATGGCGAAGCCCGAGGGTTATCGCAAGGCGATTCGGATGTTCGAAATGGCGGAGCGATTCCGCATGCCCGTCATCACCTTTGTCGACACTCCGGCTGCTGATCCGGGCGTCGAGAGCGAGAGTCGGGGCATCAGCGAGGCCATTGCTGCGTCGATGCTCAAGATGTTCGAACTCACCGTTCCGGTCGTCAGCGTGGTGATCGGGGAAGGCGGAAGCGGCGGGGCGATTGGGATCGCCATCGCCAATCGTATTTACATGCAAGAGCACGCGGTCTACAGCGTGATTCCGCCGGAAGGGTGCGCGGCGATCCTCTGGCGCGATCCCGCGAAAAAGGCGCAGGCAGCCGCGGCTCTCAACCTCACCAGCGCGAACGCCAAGTCGCTCGGTCTGGTGGATGAGGTGCTCGCCGAGCCCTTTGGCGGTGCGCATCGCAATCCGGCGGAAGCCTCGGAAACCATCAGGAATGTGCTCCTGAGTTCGGTCAATGAGCTCAGCCACCTCACTCCGGAGCAGCTGCGCGAGGATCGATACGCAAAATTCCGTGCGTTCGGTGTGATGACTCAGGTTCGAGTGTAAGACTCAGACCCGGGCGATTCCCATCACGTGCGGTGCCACGATGGGGAAGCGGAGTTCGAATGATTCCAGGTCGAGCTCGCGGAACCCGGATCTGCGGATCGTTTCGCCACTCCGGCGGTCAGGGTGGCATCCATCGGCGCAGCAGCACCAGATGGGCTTCATCACCTGCTGGATGCGCTCAATCCGACTCCCTGGAGCACCGGCGACGTGCTCAATGAAGACGTATTTCCCGCCTGGTTTGAGAACGCGCTGAATTTCATCCAGAACGCCTTGAGGATCTGGAACCGAGCACAGGACGAGCGTGCCCATCACAACATCGACGGAGGCATCGGGCAGAGGGATCGCTTGAGCGCTGCCCTGGAGCAGGGAGTAGTCGAGCCCGCACCGCTTGGCCTCGCGCTCCAAGTACGGAAACATGTGGGGGTTGTATTCCAGGCCCGTCCACTTTGTGCCAGGGCGCAGATACTTCAGATTCGGGCCGGTGCCGGGGCCGATCTCGAGCACGTCGCCCTCCAGATCACCCAGCAGCTGCTGTTTGCGATCCCGGATGAGCGGCTCGTAAACCTTCATCACCTGGGCGATGCCCCAGGCAAACCATCGCTTCCTTAGTTCATCGGCGCTCATTAACATAACTCAAATCAGTTCCCCTTACTATGGTGCTTGCTGGGCGTAAATCGGCAAGAATGGGCCGGATTCCGAAAGGAGAATTTCGAAACGTTTCGATGCAGGTCTTGACAATCACGCCCCACCAGCGAGACACTGGGGGCATGATCAGCGCACTTGCATCGCTGCTTCTGACAGGTGCAGAAATGAAACCGCAGTCCCTCGCCGGTGCTTCCGATACGAAGCCGACCCAAGTGAAGTTTGATCCCAAGGCCTGGAAACTGGTCTGGGGTGATGAATTCGACAAAGATGGCCGCCCCGACCCCACAAAATGGGACTACGAAGAAGGCTACATCCGCAACAACGAAGCGCAGTACTACACCCGCGCCCGTAAGGAGAATGCCCGCATCGAAGGCGGCAAACTCATCATCGAAGCGCGGATGGACAACTGGAATGGTCACAAGTTCACCTCGGCCAACCTCATCACCCGGAACAAGCAACACTTCACCTACGGCCGCATCGAAATCCGCGCCAAGGTGCCAACCGGGCGCGGAACCTGGCCCGCTTTCTGGACTCTGGGCGAGAACATCGGGGAAGTAGGATGGCCGAAGTGCGGCGAGATCGATATCCTCGAATACGTTGGATTCGACCCCGACAAAGTCCACGCGAACGTCCACTGCGACGCCTACAACCACATGAAAGGCAATGGGCGCGGGAACAATCTGCCCGGACAGGAGCCTTGGAAGGACTTCAACGTCTATGCGGTGGAATGGTGGCCGGACAAGATGGAGTTCTTCTTCAACGAGACCCGGTATCTGGTCTACCGAAAAGAAGCGGACAACACGAGCGTCTGGCCCTTTGACTACCCCCATTTTCTGCTGCTGAACCTCGCGATCGGCGGCGGTTGGGGCGGCGTGAAGGGAATCGACGAGAGCCTGTTCCCCCACAAGTTCGAGGTCGATTACGTGCGTGTGTACCGCCGCGTCCGCCAAGAATAGCCCCGGCCCGTCGCGCTGACCGAGCAAGCGGTCACAATGGGCGGAACCGATGGATCTTGGCATGCTGATGAGCCTGTGGAGCCTGGATGTGGATCTCTTTCGAGCGATCCACGTCGGACTGCGGCGTGAGTTCCTGGATCCAATTTTCCTGCTCATCACCTACACCGGGGATGGATTCATCCAGATCCCCACGATTCTCTTTCTGGCGTTCAACAAGAAAACCCGAGCACTGGGATTGGCGGTTATCGCGGCTTTTGCCACATCGGGGCTCATTCGTCTCCTCATCAAAGATCTGGTGGATCGCCCCCGGCCGAGTAACTTTGACTGGGCGGATCCCGTGAGATTCCCTGTGCCGCTCGATGGCTTTCTGAAGCATTTGCTCGATACGGTGCCTTATGGCAACAGCAGCTTCCCGAGTGGTCATGCCACCACGAGCTTCGCCATCGCGTTTATGGTGGCCTGGTGGGTGCGCGGGTCGGAATGGTCGTGGCTGGGATGGGCGGCGGTTTTGTGGGCGAGCCTGGTGGGGCTCAGCCGGGTGTATGTGGGAGTTCACTATCCGTTCGATATCATCGGCGCGGCCGGGCTTGCGGCTATGGTGAGCACGGGGCTGTTCCTGTGGTGGGAGAAGAAGGGATGGATTCCCCGGGCCGCTGAGTCCGCGTAGGCGAGGGTTCAGGCCCGCCCGGCCCAAGGCCAATCCCCCGAGCCCCGACACAACGCGTGGTCAAGCAGAACCGAGCAACGGGTCTCTCCCGCCCCGGACGGGCCTGAACGCGGACATGCCTTCGAGAAAGATCGATCCTGGGTGCCTCGACCCTTCAGGGTCGGGACTTCGTGTTCGGGAGTTGGGCAGCGGGGTAGAGACATCCCGACCCTGAAGGGTCGGGGCACACGGTGCACACGAGCTGAGTCCGCCGACCGGGGCGGGAGAGACCCCCTGCCCAAGCCCTGAATCCACCCCCACCGAACTCGGGGCTCGGGGGATTGGCCTTGGGCCGGGCGGCGGGCTCAGAACACCCCGAGATCGCTCAATCCTGGCCCAGAGATCGTCACCCGCACCGACGACGCCTTCATCCCCTCCGGCAGAGCCACGATGCGACAGGCCCCGACCGATTCCCCGGCCGAAACCTCGACCCATGCCCCATCGACGAGAGCCGACACAGCCCACGATTCGATGCGGTGCCCGAGCTTGATGTTCTCGCGGAACCGCATGTACTTCACCGGCAGTGCAGAGGCGAATTGAACCTCGAAGACCTTGCCCTCGAGTTCCGAATACCGGCCCTTATCGAGCAACGGAGCCCCGCGCTGATGCTTTCCATCCACCAGGATCTCCTTGGCCGACGCCGCCAGATTCACCGCGAATCGCGAGCGCACGAGCTCCCCGAATCCGCGTAGAGAGGCCACGTCGTTCTCGTGCAGAATCCCCCGCGTATCCGGAGCGAGCCCAAGATTCAAACACGCCCCGCGGCCCACTGACTTGAGATAAAGATCGAACAGTTGCTCGGAAGTCTTGACCTTAGAATCCTGCTCCGGGTGATAGAACCAGCCTGGACGGTGGGGGACATCGCATTCGGCGGGGATCCAGGCCGCGCCGCCTTTGGTGCCGGTCGGAGAGTTGTCGTACTCAATCTCCCCAGGGCCGAACGAGGCCTTGCCTCCGACTGGTTTGGGGGTGAAGGTCGCCCAGCTGTTTAAGGCGGCTTCGCCATGCTCGTTGCCAACCCAGCGCACATCAGGGCCGATGTCGCTGAAGATCACGGCGTTGGGTTGCAGCTGCCGGGTGAGCGCCCAGGTGAGATCCCAGCCATAGTAGGTGCCGCGGTCGATGGTGCGGGTTTCTTTGGCTCCGCCGTAATAGCCATCGCCGCCGTTCGCGCCATCGTGCCAGCTCATAAAGAGTTCGCCGTAGCCGGTGTAAAGCTCGCGGAGTTGTTCGCGGTAGGTGGCCACATAGCTGGGGCGGCCATATTCGGGATGGTTGCGATCCCAGGGGGAGCAATAGACGCCGAACTTGAGGCCGGCTTTGCGGCAGGCATCGCTGAACTCCTTGACCATATCCCCCTTGCCCGCCCGCCAGGGGCTGCGGCTGATGTTGTAAGGCGTGGTCTTGGTGGGCCACAAACAGAACCCATCATGGTGCTTCGCCACCAAAATCAGCCCCTTGAACTCACCATCCTTCGCGGCCTGGGCGATCTGGGCGGCATCGAACTGACTGGGGTTGAAGATCGCGGGGTCCGCATCGCCATACCCCCATTCCTTGTTCTCAAAGGTCGTGGGCGTGAAATGAACCAGCACATACTGATCCATCTCCTGCCAGGCCAGCTGTCGGTCGGTGGGGAGGGGAGAATGCAGCATGTTGAGGGTGATTATACTAGTTAGCAAGTTAGTAGTCTCCGTTTCTAGCGAGGGTCAGTTGCTGCCGAATCAGGATAGGATCCGAAGGAAGTAGAAAGTTGACCCTACGATCTTGCAACGGGACGAAAAGTCGCAGTATCGCCGACATGTATTCCATTTCTTCCTGATCTATAGGTTGCTTCTTCATCTTCTCGACAATCTCCACTCCCTTTGCGGTTGAATTTGAGAGGGCCGTTGCGGCAACATACTCTCTTAAAACACGATCGCCTCGGTGAGGCCTAGCAAATTCAGACAGGAGATCAAGCGACGGATTGAGGCTACCGTATAGTCGAAGAGCACTGCCGCGAACTGTGGAACACCTCGACGGATCTTCAATGATGGCTACTAGTGAACTCATAGAGATGTTCCCGTAGACAGCACCATCGACTGCCATCAAATCCATCAGCAGGGCACGATCGCTGTCCAACGGATACTTCCCTTCCTTGAAGGCCCTATTCGCAGCTTCAATAACCTTTGTTCGAGTCGGCAGCATGAGCAGGATACCGATCCAACGCAGTAGCGCATCTTTGGATACTCCGTAGCTGACCTCAAAAACTCGCAAAACAGCAGCCTCCGCAACCGCAGCAGCTTCGCGATCTCTTAAGAAGAGGTCGCGTAGCCTGTTAAGCAAAAATCTATCTGTGCGGTCATACCGAATTCCCGCTGCCACTCTTTCACTCACAACACCACAAATATACCCTGCCTTAACCTCCACCGAGGCGGTCTTAAACTGTTGGAAATATGTATCCTTGATACGCTGATAATCGGACTCGTCATAGAGCTCCTTTTCTGCATCAACGATTCGAGTTTTTGATTCGTTAAAATGCAGACCTAATCTACTTATTGCCCCCAGAGCCTTTCGGTAAGCGTCTTCCAAATGGCTTGGATACTTGCTAAACCACCAGTATTCGTCCGACCATCGAAGCAACTGGCTTGCTTGACCCTTTGCCTCGGAATCACAATGGCAGAGGAGAAGATCGGCGAAGAAGAACGACGAACTAGTGGAAGCAGGAAGGCCACGGTTACTTCCCATGATTTCACCAAGAAATGTGGCAAAAGATGAAATCCTACTCTTCTGGGAAGGAAAGATAAGATTCATCGCTCTATACAGCTCGTCCCTATCGCAGCCGTCAAAGAATCTAGCAATATCGGCAGTCATCGCGTACATTTTTTGTGGTCGGATCGCAACCTGCCTCAGTAGTGACTTTCTTTGCTCTTCAAATTGAACCCAGCGATCTCGTTTAGCGGCAGATCTTTCCGGGAAAAGCCTGTTTGGCAATTCATCGGAAAATTTCATGGAGTAGCTAAAATGGGCCAATTGCTTTGGGCATAGCATTGCAAACTCCCTAGCGAACAGGTCGAAGGCGATTTGCGTTGAGTGGGACGGTTTAGTGTGCAGCCTGTAGCTGTACGCTCCTTTTGCTGATCTAATTTGGCTGGCCTTTGCTGCGTGGCCCGAACTAAAGTAGTCCACACCAATCTCCGCAATGGCATTGCGGTATATGGTATCCTCCGATAGAAGAATTAGCGGTAAGGCCTTTGGAATCAGGATTGAGTCAATTTCATTTGCAGCCCTCTTGACATATTTTCTAGCGAGACCCTTTGGATCGGGAAGGATACCACCTTGGTTTTCAAAATTATGTTCCATGCCGCACCCACAGATCTCGACACTTCTTGCTGCAGACTGGCCCGAACGGCTCCTGGCACCCCTCACATACCGACATCTCGTCCCCGCACATCACGCATAACCCATGCTTCTCCGCCGGGAGGCCGCAGCCTGGGCAGGTGGCCCAGATTTGCGTCGGAGCAAGGCTCGCATCCACCGCCACGCGTTTGTCGAACACATAGCATTCCCCCTCGAATGTCCCCTCCGGCCGCTCCGCCAGGTAACCCAGAATCCCATCGCGGAGCTGATACACCTCCTGGAACCCCTGGTCGCGCATTTCCAGGATCGCCTTTTCGCACCGAATCCCCCCGGTGCAGTAGATCATCACCGGTACATCGCGCGGAAGCTCCGCCGTGCGCAGGTAGTCGCCCCACTCTGAGAACTTCTTGAGCCCCGGATCAACCGCCCCCCGGAACTTGCCGACCTTGACCTCGTAATCGTTGCGCGTATCAATCAGCAGCTTGGGGCGGTCGCTGGTGAGCAGGGCATCCCACTCCTCCGCGCTCAGATGGTGGTTCTCCGGGGCATCCGGCACCAAATCGGGCCGCTTCATCCCCACAATCTCCCGCCGGATATCCACGCTCACCCGCACAAACGGAGGCTCGAAACACTGGGAATCCTTGAAGGTCACCGCCTGGTCGCACCTCTGCCGGATGTGATCCTTGAACGCCTCGATCGCCGCCTGATCTTGGCTCGCCACCGTGCCGTTCAGCCCTTCTTCCGCGACAAGCACCAGCCCCAGCACACCGAGGCTCTCCATCGCGGCGCGGATCTCGGCCTGCTGGGTGGGGAGATCTTCGAGGGGGATGAAGCGGTAGAAGCTCGTGACGAACCAGGGATTCACTGATGAGAGGGTACCGCGTGGGGCGGTTCATGTGCTCGGGCTGGTTGTCCACAGGGGGCAGCCGATCCCGCCGCCCGGCCCAAGGCCAATCCCCCGAGCCCCGAGCTGATTCCGGGTGGATTCGGGGACTTGGGCAGCGGGTCTCTCCCGCTCCGGTCGGCGGGCTCGGATTTCGGATCGGGGGTGGTAGTTCGATCCTGAACGGTCGGGGCACCTGGGGTTTTAACCATCCCCCGATGTGAAGAAGATTGTCTGTCCTGGCCCTGAAGGGTTCGGGGCAGCCAAGGCCGGCTCTCCGATTTCGCCCGTAGCCGGGGTTCAGGCCCGTTCGGGGCGGGAGAGACCCGTTCCTTGGTGGGCTTCACCGCGAGCTCTCTCGGGGCTCGGGGGATTGGCCTTGGGCCGGACGGGCCTGAACGAGTCTCGCCCCCCACTCGATTCCGCCATCCCGGATCGCTCAGAACGGCAAATCGCTTGGCGGAAGGGGTCGATCCACCTTCACCGGAGTGAACCGCTTCGCGATCACCGAAGCATCGAAAATCGCCATGAGCCACATCAGCACGGCCCCGACCAAAAACGCAAAGGAAAGCGGCGTAAACCCAGTCGGACCGCGCCCTTGGAGCAGATACTGCACCATCCCCCCGATCCCGCCGGGCAGGGCAAGCACAAATCCAAAACAGATCCCCCAGATCGCCAGGAAGATCGATCCTTTGACAACCTGATCGCTCACAATCTGCCCCAATCCCGGCAGAATCGCGCTGAGAACCACGGCGGCTTTTCCGCTCACGAGGCCCGCGTTCTCGTTGTAAGTCGCGGGGTCGATGTGCAGATCCACGCGGAGCACCATTTCGCCGTACTTGTTCTCCAGGCTCTTGCTCGTGGGGTCAAGCTTGCGGGCGCGGTCGTAGATTTCTTTGGCTTTGCGGTACTGCCTGCGCTCGGCGAAGTCATCCCCGATGGCTTCCAGGACGACCGGTGAGTTTCCCGCCAGATCCGCCGCTTCCTTCAGAAGCCGATCCGCCACCGACCCCTGATTCCGCATCTTGGCGAGGTGGCTCTGACGAATCAACCCTTCCGCCCTTTCGACGGCCAGAGGATCGGGCGGCGCAAGCTCTTCAACAGCCTCCGGGGTTTCGGGGGCTGGGTCAAGAGTTTCGTCGGGGCGCGGGGTTTCTTCGGACAAACAGGTCAGCTCCGTAGAACTCGGACGTTATTCTTCCGCGACAAGATTCGGATCGGTCTGCATGTTCTCCCAGAAGCTTTCCAGATCATAGAACTGGCGCTTTTCTTCCAGCATCACGTGGAACACCACATCGCCGTAATCGAACAGCACCCAGCCGGAGGCTTCGCCCTGGCGGTCGCTGCGTCGGAAGGGGCGGATGCCTTTCTCTCGGAGCTTTTCCGCCACACGCTCGCTGATCGCGCGCACGTGGGTGTCGGATGTTCCGGTGCAGATGACAAAGTAATCGGTGATCGAGGTCTTGTGCTTGAGTTCAAGAGTCTCGATATCGAGGGCTTTCATGTCATCGGCAAACTCGGCAATCATCGCTGCCTTGAGTTCGCTGTTCATTTCGCCCTTGGAGGCTTTAGAGTTGGTAGAGGCCACGTTCACTAATATAATCCCACACTTTTGGTGCCAACCACGCTTCGGGAGAGCGTCCGGCGGCAATATCATCGCGAATCAGGGTGGAGCTGGCGCGCTGAGGCGGCATTTCCACAACATCAATCGCATCGACCATATCTTCCGACAACCGGTTGAGAAGGTCATTGAGTTCGTTGCCAGGTCGATTGACCACGGCGAGTCGGCAAAGGCGAGCGAGCCGCTCCGGCTGCTTCCATTCCATGATTCCCGCGAGGGAATCCGCGCCCAGCACAAACCAGAGGTTGCCTGGGCGCACCATCAGGAGTTCTTGAATGGTGTCGATGGTATAGCTTCGGCCTGGGCGAGTGATTTCGATGTCGCTCAGGCTGAGGCCTTCCTCGTCCTCGATGGCGAGGTGGATCATCGCCAGACGATCCTGCCCGGTTGCATACGTCCCCCGCCGGAGCGGGTTTCGATTGTTGGGCACGAAGACGACTTCATCCAGTTCCAGAGCCTCCCGGACAGCTTGCGCCGCCGCGAGATGCCCCAAATGGATCGGATCGAAACTGCCTCCATAAACCGCGTAGCGGGGAAGATCACCATTCTTCATAACTGAACTCCTCGTCACCGATTTCGACGCTATCTCCCTGATCCGCGCCCATCTCTTCCAGCTTTTGAATCACGCCGATTCGGCGGAGCTTTCGGTAGAGATAGTGCACCGCGTCGCGGTTGTCAAGGTCGGTCATCGCGACCAAGCGCTCGATCCGCTTGCCCGTCACGCGGTAGCCGTGCTCGGTTTTCTCGACATCCCAGCTCTGATCCATCCCCGGCTTCACTTCGGGGGCAAGAATGACGGCGGTTGGGATTTCGGCTTCCTCGGCCTTCTGGATCTCCTTATAGAGCGCCCACTTGAGGTCGTCGAGGTTGGTGCCAACGTAGCCTGAGATCGTGAAAATGGGGACGCCGAGGTGGGTGAACTTCGCCTTGACCTCAGCGAGCATCTCCTCGTTGCCCATGTCGATTTTGTTGAGAGCAATGATCCGAGGGCGGTTGTAGAGATCCTCGCTGTAGAGCTTGAGCTCGCTCTCGATCATCTCGTAGTTGGCAAAGGGATCGCTTTCGTCGATGGGGAAGGCGTCGATGAGGTGCAGAAGCACCTTGTTCCGCTCAGCGTGTCGGAGAAACTGGTGGCCCAGCCCGACGCCCTGACTCGCGCCTTCGATCAGCCCGGGAAGGTCGGACATCACGAAGGTCTCGCCTGCGACCTCCACCACGCCGAGGTTCGGCGTGATCGTGGTGAACGGATACGCTCCGATCTTGGGCTTCGCGGCACTGAGTCGGCTGAGAAGCGTGCTCTTGCCCGCGTTCGGCAGACCGATCAGCCCGACTTCCGCGACGAGCTTCAGCTCCAGTTCAACGACCACAGTCTCGCCGGGGGCACCGCGCTGGGCAAATGTGGGGGTCTGGCGAACCGACGTGGTGAAGTGGAGGTTGCCCATTCCACCGCGACCGCCCTGGCAGGCCACGAACTTCATGCCATCGGTGCTGAGATCCACAAGAACCTTGCCCGTTTCGGAATCCGTCACCACGGTTCCAACCGGAACATGGATGATGATGTCCTTAGCGTCTTTGCCAGCCTTATTGCTGACCGCCTTGGTTCCAGGCTTCGCCTCAAACTTATCGCGGAGTTTGAAATCGTAAAGGGTGCGCTTGTTGCGGTTGGCGACCAAAATCACGTCGCCGCCGCGTCCCCCGTTGGCTCCGTTGGGGCCACCACGCGGTACGTGCTTCTCGGTGTGGAAGCTTGCCGCTCCATCACCGCCTTTCCCTGATATCAGGGTGACTGTTGCTTCATCGAAAAACACGCTGTGTCTCCTTGCTCTTTCTTAAATTGAAGACGCGATCAACTGCGCTTCAGGCTTCATCCTCGGGGAGCATGCCCGGGATGAGCGTGACGGTGATGACCTCATTCTCCAGATCAATCGAGGCGATGAAAGCCTTGACGACCGGGATGAGAGCCTCTCCCACCACCAAGAGGTCGTGCGCCGGGTTGGGCATCACATCTTCGACCTTGCCGAGATCCTTGCCTTCTGCCGTCACCACCTTCAGCCCGATGAGATCGCGCACCAGGAATTCGTCGTCGTCGGTCTCCGGCAGGTCGTCCGCGGGGATCGTGACATCCACCCACTTGAGTTCCTCGGCTCGGTTCCGATTCGTGATCTCTTTCAGATCGAGTCGAACCTGATCCTTGTGCCAGAACGATCGGTCGATGGTGCAGGGCTCTCCGTCGATAAAAACGGTGCGCCCTTTGTCAAAGCGCTCGGGGAAATCGGTCAGAACTTTGACCCGGAGTCCCCCTCGGATACCATGAGGGCCGACCACCTGTCCGATGATCACATGATCGCGGTTCTTCGGACGAGGGCGTCGGCCCGACATGATGAAATCAGTCGTTGGTCTGAACCTTAACGACAGTTTTGATGCGGTTCTTGGCTCCAACCCCGCTGATGACTTGGCGAACCGAGCTGATCACTCGGCCATCCTTCCCGATGACACGTCCGACATCGTTCGGGGCCACGGTGACCATGTAGATGGTGGCGCTTCGGTCGGCAGAGTGCTCGACTTGAACGGCATCCGGTTCATTGACGAGCAACTTCACGGTTTGCTCGACGAGTTCGGCGATGTGGTTCATTCGCTGGCCGTCTCTTCCGCCACCTTTTCTGCGACTGGGGTCTCGGTTGCCGGGGCTTCTTCCACGGCGACAGGAGCTTCTTCGACCTTGGCTTCCGCCTTGGCCTCAGCCTTGGCTTCGACCGGCGCGGCGATGACCGATTCTTGGCTCATCGTGCTCGTGCGCTTGTCGAGGAACTTGTACTTGCCCTTGGCCTTCGGTCGCTGAGCGAAGAATTCGTCGAGCACGCCTTCGCGCTTCAGAAGTCGAGCGGCGGTCTCGGTCGGCTGGGCGCCTTGGAGAAGCCAGTAGAGTGCTCGGTCGTTCTTCAGCTTGATAGTGGACGGCTTCGTGAGCGGATCGTAGCTCCCCAGGAATTCGATGGCCGCGCCATCGCGCTTGGTGTCCACTCGGGAGACGACGATACGGTAGAACGGGCGATGCTTGTTGCCCATGCGAGTCAATCGGATTTTAACCACGGTTTTTGTTCATCCTTTCCTGGTTGGGCCGGTGCTTGCACCAGGTGTCGCGGGGGGAGAGGGACGTCGTAGACGGGAATCCAAAGACGTGGTGTCCTCGGCGTCCGGTTGAAACCTCCTGCCGCGAGCGGAAAAGTATAGCACCGATAGCCTCGCGAGGCCTGGGGATGGGTGCGTGGAGTAGGCTCTGCCGGAAAACCGTCACTTGCGCGGAGGCAGCAGATGATTGTACATTCGGCGTATGAAGAGGAGTTTCAAACTAGCTTCACTCGCAGTCGCCCTGACGGTCGTAATTCTTTCTGGTCAGCATTTCGCTGCGCAAGCTCAGACGTCGAATAACTTGGCAGATTTCCGAATCGATGATCACCTCTCACTTGCGGACAAGCAAGCGTTGCTGGAATTCATTCTCTCTCTTCCAGTCGAGGAGCAGACAGGGGTTTTTGTGATCTACCTGCCAGACGGTAGGATTATTTCGAATTTGGATGGTGAGGCTGAGAAATACGGCTTGATGGACTGTGGTGACGACGGATGCCTTAACGAGATTCAGGATTTGACGTACTACCAAAATCTTGGATACACATGGGACAATCAGGTTCAGGGCTGGGTCTGGTTTAGCGGCGGTAGCTCAGGGGGAGGTGGCGGATCATCCTCGGGTGGCACTGGGGGCTCTGGAAGCGAGCCAGGTGGTGGTGGTTCATCGGGCGGAACCGGGGGCGTTAACATCAATCCTGTCTGCTGGTACGACTCGCGAGTTCTCAACACCAGCGGCCCTCCGAATTACCAAGATAACTTTGTGACGACCAGTCAATATAATATGCCTGCGGCGACGGCGAGCCAGTTCGCGCGTGGCAACTTCTTCAGCGGCATGGATTCTGGTATTTTTCGGCGCGTGACGGTAAACGCGGACTATAACTTCATGCAAGCAACAACGGTGCTACCAGAGTTGAAGTCGTTGTACGTCGCGCCTCCTCAGAATCCTAACAAGCCCAGAGATATCGACAACATTTATCATTATTTCGGAATGGACGCGAAGAGGGAAATCGCTGGCGTAGCGAGATCGGTGCACTTAGAAGCAGGTTTCTTTTTCGACGGCAACAACGGAAGTTGTACGTATGCCCCTTGGAAGCCATATCTAGTCTTTAAACCGTCTGATGACTCCTTTCATCAGTTAGCCTTTCCCAAGGGCGGTCATCGGGTATTTCTCCCTCCTGGTCGCGAGGCCAGGCTTAGTGTGAGAACACTTGATAAAGCAGTCGCAGTAAGATACAGGTTCGAGGGCCAGACAATCGGCGTTGAAAACGCTACCTTTGGGTTTATTGACACTTATGGAGTTTGGACAAAAGCTGGCACCGGAGTTCGTCCAAAGTGGGTATCTAGCGTCGCGAGAAATGGGCCGTTTAAAGTGGATACGAATGGAGGCACGAGAGTTGCCGGCCTAAACTGGAGTAACATCTCCTTGGGTCGAAATGGGGTTGCGCCGCGGCCCGTCGTCGCATCGGATATTGATGCAGTGCTTCACTATTACGGCCAGGATCCGTATGGCCCAGAGGTTTTGCCGAACCCGGGCGAGGGCATGGTCATGAATTCAACTGCAATACGAAACCAGACCGTTAACTTTTCAAATGAAGTAACATCTATTAGGTTGGTGCGCTAGTGATCTCAGTGCTCATTGCTGCATGTTTAAGCCTGAACCCTCCCGCATTACGCTTTACCGAGCTTACTGATGTGCCAAGTAAGTTTCGTCCGATGCATCTTTCGGGGAGGACATTGTACGATGAAGAACTACTTGAGCAAGTCGCCAAAGCGGATCTGTCATCGCCATCTTCCCTAGGAAACGGCGTAGTAGTCTCGGGCTACTTAGATCGCAAAGCTATCGGTTTAAGGGTCGAATCTGGTGAAGTAGTGGTTCAGCCAGAAGGTTGGCTCATTGCCCGCATGACCCTTTCTTCAATCTTGTTTCAGCAGAAAGGTAAGTGGATGGTCGCCGCGACTGGGAAAGTGGACAGAACCTTTGAACTCCCGGAAGACGTTCTCGACAGTCAAGTGCTCATCACGAACAGTGGGGATGTCTGGGCGGGCGTTTACTCTGATCGGAGGGGATACGAATTGCTTCATGGAACCGAAAGAGGGTTGGCGGCTGTGGGTGGAGTGGAGCTGAGTCACGAATACGCGTTCATCCCATCAATGGAGTACGGAGGTGGCGTTCTCGGAATGTTGAAAACCGTCCGACTATCGAACCCAGAGCAAGGGAGTTTTTCGAGTTCGTTCGTTACCCAGCTTGGCCCAGTGCGGCGTTATGTACCCGCTCTCGCAACGCGTACAGGCATTGTGAAACTCGGTATGCCGACGAGCAAAAGACTGAAGCCGGATGAGGTCTATCCGAGCGGTGCGGAGATAGAGCCCATTTGGCATCGAGGCTCAGAATCGCTCTGGTTAGCCGACCTCCAGGGTCATGACATTGAAAACCGGTGGTACGAATTGTTCTTACTGCGAGACGGCAAATGGTCGAGCATCCTGACTGCGAAGAGCATCTCATATTGGTCAGATACCTCCGAAGGGACTTGTGTCTTACGTGTGGATGATAAGTATCTGAAAAACTGGTAATTGACCACCTGAAAGTGACTGAGGCGATATATTGCTAATGTCTTGCGATCAAACTGTTAGGAATGGGTAGCGAGGGTACGTTAAAAAACGATAGACAAGAGAAGGCTCTTGCTGGCCTTGGGTGGGATGATTTGGTGTTCTTTGAGTCAGCTGGGGGCATCAAACCAGAGTCTTTTGAGGATGTCTTCGAGGATCTCATATACTGCGGAGAAGACCCTTACGGCCCTGGTATCTTGCCAGATCCTCCCACGGAAAGGGCAGCGAAGCACAATAGTAAAGCGGTGCGCTGGAGACTCTGGAACGAAAACAATGTGCATGGCTACCGCATCGCATTGGTGATGGAAAAATGATTACATGTCTAGCAATATGTCTTTTTCATAATGCAATGCCTGATTGCTTGGTTCAAGTTCAATCCCTGAAGGATCGGCCTGTGGGGCTCCTTGGGCAAAAGGTGGTTTCAAAACAGGGTGGATTTCTCAAGGTTAGTGGCTCAGCCAAGCAAAGTTCCTTACCTTTCATCATTGGTGCGGATCTGATCATCGGGTGTGCCGGAGCCATCTGGACGAACTATGCTGAAGGGTCTGAAACGATACTTCGTGAGAAAGGGGAGGCCACGCTTCAAGGAAAGGTGCTCATCGCCAACCGTGACTTCGCGATTGTGAAGGACGGCGGTGAACGGGAGTTAGTTTCCTCGCGGGGGGCGGAGAAGATCGCCCCAAACCCCTCGTGGGTCGAGGGAAGTCAGCTGCGCCTTACCCCATCCGGAGCGGTATTCCTAGCCACTTATGCCGAAGACCGAGGCTTTTCGACTCTCGAATGGAAGCACGGAGCCTGGTCGGAACTGTCGAACACTTCCTTCCCCGAGGCCGCGTTTCGTCCCTCATTTGTCGTAGGGGATCGGCTGGTGGGCGTTCTTGAGAAGTACTTCCCGGAGTCCGCAGGATTTGGTACATTTACAAATCCCCCCTCTACCGAATTTCGCAATCGCGAAGAGAGCACCCCAGCCGTCTATGCCGATGGGCGTGTCAAATTGCTCGGATTGCCCGATCCATACCAAGAGGAGTACCCCATTGGGCTCGAGATTGTGCCGATCATCGTGAAGGGGCAGAATTCCATCTGGCTCGCGACCCTGGACTTCCCTCGCTACTCTCCCCCTCAGAGGACAGATTTCTTCCTGTGGCAACATGATGGAAAATCCTGGTCGCTCTTGTTCCCGAAAGCGATCACGGAGATCCACTACGACACAAGCGCCGGAACCATGCTCTTCACCGACGGCGAAAAGTGGTACCGCAATTGGAAGGAGTAACCCGGCGCGAACCCAGCGGCATACATAGTTCGAGACGCCCAGAAATGCACTCCTAATAAGTTCAGAGAAAACAACATGTTAACCCCCCTTCTGGCCTTCGTCCTTGCGAGCAGCGAGTTTCGTCCTATTCCGAAAGGGTTCGCCATTGTGGGGCTGAGTGGAACGACACCTGTTCTAAAGCGGCTCCCACGCGAGGAACCTCAGCCGGATCCAGAGGGATACATCGTGATTGGGGAGAAATGGGTTGTCAATGACTCGGGTCAGGTTTGGGGTTGGAACCCACAGACGAAATCAGTGCTGCTCTTGAATCGCCCAGGAGTTTCGATCGCCATCGATGGGCTCGTCCACCTGGTCGATGACCAAAGTATTTGGGTAGCTCCGAGCGAGGATGACGGGCGGGTGCCCTATCTTTGGCGATACTCCATCAGCAAGCCCACCGAACCGCCCGAAAAATGGCCTCGGCCAGAGGGCTACTATTTCCGGATCGCCGGGAGCCGCCCGGATGGGAGTCTGCTGATGGTGGTAAGCGGCAAACGACCGAACGTTTACTCTGGCCTCCCGGGGAAGTGGCTCCACTTTGAACTCCCCTCGCCGCAGCAGTTTTCGCCCATGGGCTACTCGACAGAAGGCGAGATGATCGGCGGCACCTATGCGTGGTGGGATGTTGATCCAGACATGCTTGCCCAAGGGGAATTTGCTCATCTAGAAACCCACATGGTGATGCCGCAAACGCCAGCCTATGTGGTTGGCTCAAAGCTGGTGCGGCTGCAAATGCCGCCGGATCTGGTCGCGACAGCCAGGAAACACAATGCGGAATCGTACGGCTGCAAGATCATTGCGAAGTCGGGCAAACGCTTCATTGTCGAGGCTGATGTGATCTACAACGGGGGCTATGATCGGCAAACTGTTGCCTACCTTTTCAACGGCTCCGGCTGGGAGCTCCTCACGGATTCTCCGGTACCGGGTAGAGAGAGCTGGAACTCCACGGTGCATATAGATCGCTCCAAGGAAACCTATTTGGTGCAGCGTTACGGAAAATACCGGGTGGCAACTCTGAAATCCTCAGATTCAAAAATACACTGACGGGTCACCCCGCCCGCTGATTCTCGAGGTCATCGGCGAGTTCGTTGACTCGCTTTGCCAGCTCGCTCGATTGAGCCCGGAGCGGGGTCGATCGGAAGGAGAGAAACATGAACGGGATCCGGAGGAAGCCGACGAGCAAACGGTACAGCGCCTTTACCCCCGGCGTGGTCGGAGGCGGGAGATTGGAGGTGGATAGCGGCATGCCTACCCCTCATCATCGGCTCGTTCGCTGCGGCGCCAAAGCGGTCACGGATAATCCTGGTTGAAATAGCTGTGGCATATCCCTCGCGTGACTTTGGAGACCGAGGTGTCTGCCCAAATGCAGTTCCACTTCCTGGTCTTCCTCTCCGGCGCGGGATAGGTCACGAGGGCATCCATGTAGGTGTATCCATCGGCAAGAATCGAACGCTTGTCGTCTCGGAACATTACGCTAAGCGGCTTCTGGTTCGCAGCGGCGAGACAATCATGGTCAAAGGAAGTGAACTTCTCCAGAATCGGGGTAGCCCAAGGTTGCCGTTTCCCGGGGTCATCCTCGGCGATAAAGAGCGACCGATTCTGGGTGTAGGAGAAGAGAACATCGGTGAGAGTTTGCGTTCCTTTGACAGCGTCACACTCCAAGTTCAGCGTGCCAGGGTAGCCCAGCCTCGCTGCCGCGACGTCGAAGTCGGTTGCGTAGGGAGGCAGATCGTCATAGTCTCCTGCGTAGAGGGTCAGGGCAAGTCCGACTTGCCGAATGTTCGAGAGCCTCACCGCTTCCTTTGCGCTTCTCTTCGCCTGAGTGAACACGGGGAAAAGAATCGCCGCGAGGATCACGATGATTCCGATCACCACCAGCAGCTCGATGAGGGTGAAGGCCCTGTGCGAACGTCGCGAATCCCCTGTCTCCACTAGCAGAGTGTATCCCCAAAACAGCATTTCGGGTGGTTTGCGATGTCGCAAACCACCCGAAAATGAATCTTGCCCAACCGGGTTTCAGAGCGTGCCGCGGAGGGCTTGTTCTCGCTCGATGCTCTCGAACAAGGCCTTGAAGTTGCCCTTGCCGAAGCTCTTCGCGCCCTTGCGGTGGATGATTTCGTAGAACAGGGTCGGGCGATCTGTCACCGGCTTGGTGAAGATTTGGAGCAGATACCCCTCATCATCTCGGTCGACCAAGATGCCGAGGTCGGCGAGGACGTCGATGTCCTCATCAATCTGCCCGACGCGCTCGACGAGTGAATCGTAATAGGTGCGCGGGACGCTAAGGAAGGGAATCCCTCGCGCGCGGAGACGGCTGACGGTGTGGACGATGTCGTCGGTGAGCAAAGCCACATGCTGCACGCCCGCGCCGCCAAAGAACTCCAGATACTCATCAATCTGGCTCTTTTTGCGCCCCTCGGCGGGCTCGTTGATCGGGAACTTGACCCGGCCATTGCCGCTCGCCATCACCTTGCTCATCAGAGCGGTGTATTCGGTGCTGATGTCGGCATCATCAAAGCTGATCAGGTTCTTGAACCCAAGGATGTTGGCGTACCAATCCACCCATTCGTTCATTTTGCCGAGCTCGACGTTGCCGACGCAGTGGTCGATCTCGAGCAGACCGATGCCATCGCCAGGCTCATTGCGAGCCTCGAATCCGGGCAGAAACTCGCCGGTGTATTCGTCGCGATTGATGAGGCTGTGGACAGTGTCGCCGTAGGTGTGGATTGCCGCGATGCGCACCTTGCCCTTGTCGTCTTCGAGCCACATGGGTTCGCGGGCGCTGACGGCGCCGCGCTCGATCGCGGTTTTCCAAGCCCAATCAACATCATCGACCTCGAAGGCGATGTCTTGAACAAAGTCTCCGTGGGCGGAGATTTGTTCGGCCATCGGGTGCCCCGGTCGCAGAGGGGCCGAGAAGACCAGCCGGATGTTGTTTTGCTCCAGCAGGTAATCAACTTGGTCTTTGCTTCCGGTTTCCAGGCCGTTGTATCCGGTGATGGAGAACCCGAAGGTGTGTTGGTAGAAGAACGCCGATTGCCGGGCGTTGTTGACGTAATGTCGCACGTGATCGACGCGCCGGATGGGGAAGGTGTCAACTGACATTGTTAGACTCCGTGTTGAGTGGATTATAGCGGGAAGTTCTCGTGGATCGGGGGATTCCTGGTCGCCGCCCGCCCAATGCCTCACCCCCGAGCCCCGAGAAAGCAGGCGGGGAAGCCGAACAAGCACCGGGTCTCTCCCGCCCGGTCGGCGACCAGGAGATCGAACCGCGGTGAGAGAACAGACTCCGGTAGCCGGAGTCGGATGAGGCGGCCCCGTATGGGGCAGAGCCCACCATCACGGGCCGAGTGTCCCATTGCGGGGTGCTGAATCCAGCGGGGTTTGCCGACGATTCGTCATAATGGACACCGCGACCGACCGGGTCGCGCCTCGCAAGTGGGCCACTTTAGCTCAGTGGTAGAGCAGCTGTTTCGTAAACAGCAGGTCGCCGGTTCGAATCCGGCAAGTGGCTCCAGTCTCCCTTCGGGTCGAGCGCGAGATGTTCCGGAGGCAGGGGTGACTAGAGGTTGGACTCAAGTCACTTGGAAGGGACATAATTGGAGAAGTGGAAACGCTTGAGGGGATTACTCAGTTTAGAAAGAGCCGAGCACTGATCGTATATGGATTCGCATTCATCCTTGGCTACCTGGTTTGGGGGGCAACTGAGGGAGCGTACGCATATGTGATCGGCGGAATACTCTCGGCCTGGCTAGCAGGAGACCTCTGGGAATCGAAGGGCTACAACCGACGTGTTGGTAACCTGATCGGATTTCTCTGCTCATTCATCGCTCCCGTCGTGTGGGGGATTCTTCCCGACAGATCAAAGATTCCAACTCGAAAGGGAGACTTCGTTCCGAGCCTTGATTCAGTGGTTGATCGCCTTTCGGATGACGAGGCTGACAAATTTGTTGAGTGGCTAACCAGGGCGGACACGCTGCTGTTGCGCAATGGGATACCGGGAGGGTGTCGCTACTATCCTGTCGAGTGGGTCTGGGGCGCGTATGTTTCGGGTAAATCAGCTGATGAATTCGCTGATTTCCCGGACGGGGCAATCGAATCCGTAGAGTCGATCATGGTCCAAAAACGCCTTGACTAAGCGTTCGACCCAACACACTCTGCTGGGTTCAAGAACTCAGCAGAGTGTGTTGACAGACTCCAACCTGCGAGGGGTCAACAAAAGATTCTCCAGTGTACCTTTGAGGCTATCCAATATACTAAAGACATGATGAATCAGCGGGGTCGAATAGGGCTAGCTTTGATCTTAGTTTCATGCCTACCTATTTGGATCACGATGTCGCGTATCCGGGCCATTGACATTTTGGTAGGGCAGGCGCTGACTATGCTTTCGCTCGTATACTTGTCTTCGTTGGAGCTTCGGAGAGTCTTACTGCCCGCTGGCATAGTTATCTTACTTGGCGGTGCGTTTTCTCCCGATGCAGAGTATCGGAGACTGTGGCTTCTGGTCGGCGCCATTGGTCTCTGCTTTGTCGTGTATTTTAGTGAAAAGAATAACGTAAATCCCTGGCGTGCCTACATTGTTACGGCATTGTGCTTGTTCCTGCCCATCGGAATCCTCGCCGATAAGATCGAACTATGGCTGAGATCTTCCGCTGTTCTCGAATCTAAAGTCGGAAAGATTCAAGGTGAGGTTGTCTCATTTCAACCAGCCATCCACGAAGAGGACGTCGAGGAGCCAGCCTCCGTGGAGCTAAGATTCCGAGCGGGTAGCCAGGTACTCCAACAGTGGTTCTTGTTGCCATCGCACCTCTCCCCGACGGGAGAACTCGTTGGAAAGAAGCTTCAAGTCGTCGAATTCAAGAATCGAGATCCTCGATTCGACCTTCGCCTAAATTATCCTGCGCGGAGTGCAGACGTTCTTTGGCACACAGTACTGGATGGAATAATTGGGCACATAGCTCTTCTCATCTTCTACGCGGTGATTGTGATCGAAAACAGCAAGGAGTTCAAGCAGTTAAGTAGAGAGAATCTCGTGAATCCGCCTGAAAATATCGGATAAATACGGTCGTGTCAAGGTCTATGTGCCCCTCGTTACGATGTAATACTTGAGACTGTATACGTATCCTGGCTCAAACGTGTATTGTCCTCTAAACGGACTCACCGAACTCGTCTTAGCGCTGACTATCGCGCGATATTTCCCCGGTCGAAAAGTGACGGTTCTGCTTTCGCCCGGAGCAAGTCGGAAGAAACGCGATGTCGTCCCGGTGTAGGTTAGGTCGAGAGCGTACTTGGTATCGTTGTGAATCTCGACCGATGGCTCCCGATCACTGGACGTGAAACCGGTTTTCGAGGGTGGAGGCAGGCTACTTGCGCTCCCGGCTTTCACGTTTTCATCCAGGAGGCGGACCCATGGCTCGGCGATGCGCTCGAAGCGTTCCTGGTCAGCCTCCCGATCTTTGGATTCACGAACGGACTTCTCGTACCCGGCGAGCATCTCAAAGATATCCTTTACATCCATCTTTGAGCCGAGCACCACGACATGTTTTGCCGCGAGAAATGCGTCGGCCCCGTTCCGAGTGCGCACCCGGACAACATCCTTTGTGAAGCTAAGTACGGGTACCACATCCGACATCTCAAAATTGTCGATGGGTGACACGAGGGAGCGTGAGGAGTAGGCTTCCTGCGAGGACAACATGATGCCCCGGTAAGCAATTCCGGTGGATTGTCCCAAAGCCGAAATCGTTGCAGCGACGAAGATGAGAAAGAGAAGGAGTGCTCTCACACCCAAACTTAACCCTTAAATCGCTATGAGAGTCAATGTGCGCTCGAACTTATCTGCCTACTCCAGGGCCCAACACTGCCCGTAGGTTCGCTCACGTCCTCCCATACGAGCCCAACCCGTGCCAAGATTCCAAGCAGCCATGCAAACGACTCTGGTGATTCTTGCCGCCGGGATGGGGACGCGGTTTGGCGGGCCGAAGCAGTTCACGCCGGTCGGGATTTTCGGGGAGCCCATCATGCACTTCACCATCCGCGATGCGTGGCTCTCCGGCGTCGAACACGTGGTTCTCATCACCCGCGAGGAGCTGCGGTCGCAGGCGGAGTCCGCACTTTCTGATCTCCCCCCAGGGATCACTGCCGAGATCGCGATTCAGCAGATGGGAGACCATGATCCCAAGGGAACGGCCGCTGCCATCGTCGCGGCGGCTCCTCATCTCACCCAGCCGTTCATTGTCGTCAATGGAGACGATCTCTATGGCAGGGAAGCCATCGAGGATGCCTTGGAGTGTCTCGAACGGGACTTCGGCACCCAGCCCGGAATCCCGACCCTGAAGGCATCAGGACACCCGGGAGAAACACTCGGCTGCACGATCCCCTATCCGGTTCTCTCCACCCTCTGGGGCGAAGGTGGGCTCTCCCGAGCCTGGGTAGAGAGCGAGGATGAGTTCCTCAAAGCCATCACCGAGCTTCACAACGTCCACCGAGATCCAACCGGCACCATCGAAGGCACCACGACCACTGATCCCAAGCAGACCCTCACCCTCCCCGAAGACGCCGCCGTCTCGATGAACATTTTCGGCTTCCACCCGACGATCATCCCCTACATGCGCGACTTCATCGAGATGAGCCAAGCCGAAGATCCGCGCCGCGAAGTGGGCATCCCGCACGTCTTGAATCACGGCGTCGGGAACAATCTCTTCCAAATTCGCACCAAAACCACCACGAGTCGGTGCTTTGGCATGACTTTTCCTGAGGATCTTGAAATGGTGCGAGCGGAAGTGCGTAACCTCTACGTAGACCACGAAAGCCCCGCGCCTCTCTGGTAAAGTTCAGACTATTAACGACGTCATGGCGATCCTGACTCCCATCACGCCTCATTTCCTTCCTTCCGGCACGCTGCTGGAGGGGGATATCATTACGCGCGGGCACATCAACCGCACGTATGTCAGCGTGGTGCAGCAAGATGGTGCGACCAAACGCTACGTCCACCAGCTCATCAACACTCACGTTTTCCGCGATCCCGTGCGGATGATGGACAATATCCGTCGGGTGATCGAGCACCTCGCCGTCAAGCGATCCGGTGATCCCGGACTGCTTCATCTGCTCCCAAACGACGACGGGGAAGTCTATTTCCTCGACGAGGACGGCAACTACTGGCGCACCTACAACTATGTCGAGGGCTCCACGGTCTTCGATATCGTGCCGAGCGCAGACGTGGCGTACGAAGCGGCCGTGGCTTTTGGCAAGTTCCTCCATGATCTCAGCGATCTGGATGCGCAACGCTTCCACATCACCATCCCCGATTTTCACCACACACCGCGCCGGATCGAGCGGTTCAAGCAGGCACTTGCTCAGCCGGTCGAGGGCCGCACCGAAACGTGCCAGCAAGAGATTGATTTCGTACTCCGCAACGAGGATCTCGGCGGCACGCTGATCCAAGTACTGGAAACACACCCGGAAACCATCCGGGTCACACACAACGACACCAAGGTCAACAACGTCCTCTTCTGTGAGAAGTCAATGAAGGGCATGACCGTCATCGACCTCGACACCGTGATGCCTGGGTCGGTGCTCTTCGATGTCGGAGACCTGATCAGGACCGCATGCAACTCGGCTGCCGAGGATGAGCAAGACCTGAGCAAGGTTCAATTCGATTTTGACAAGTACGCCGCCATCGTGCGGGGCTTCGCGGAAACCATCGGAGACACTCTTCACCCCGCGGAATGGGATGCGATGGCGAGCTGCGGCGCCGTGATCACGCTGGAATGCGGCATCCGATTCCTCACCGACTATCTGGACGGCGACAAGTACTTCCGCATCCACCGCGAGGGTCAGAACCTCGATCGCGCCCGCACCCAGTTCCACCTGGTTCAACAGATGATTGATCGCATGGATGAGATGAAAGCGGCTGTGGACAGCGTCCGGTTCTAAAGGTACATCCCCCTTCTCACACAGAAACGCCCTCAGATCATGTCTGAGGGCGTTTTCTGCTGTTGATTTGAGCTAAGGAAAGAACTTTTCGGAACGGAAGGTGAGGAAGAGATTAGGCGAGGCGATCTCGCTTCTTCGTCAGACCAAAACCAATCGCCATGAGAAGGGGAAGAATCGTCGCCGACTGACCACCCGCGACCTGCGCTGCCTCAACAACCGGATTCGCTTGAGCCACCAAGGCGGCACCGGTGAAAAGGAAAACAAGGGTCGTGAGGGCGAGGGGGCGAAGGTTCTTCCGTTGGTTCTTCATGGTGATCGTTCCGTGATCGTCTGGGAACCTTTCTTGCAAGCGGTGGGCCACCGACCCTCGATCTCCAAAAACCCGGAGTCCTTACCAGGGCCGGGCGTGGTGGAGCAAACTAGGGACTTCCATGGAGCACCAACTCGTCACCGTCATTGATTTTGGTGGGCAGTACAACCAGCTCATCGTCCGGCGCGCGCGCGAGCTAGGATGCTATTCCGAGATGGTGGCCTGGCAAAACGCCGCCGAGCATATCAAAACCCGCAAACCAGCCGCTGTGATTCTTAGCGGAGGCCCTCGCTCCGTCCTCGAACAGAATGCCCCGACTCTCGATTTCTCGCTCCTGGAAGGGATCCCCGTCCTCGGGATTTGCTATGGGCAACAGCTGATGGCTCACAACTTGGGCGGTCAAGTTTCGCCGAGCAACGAGCGCGAGTACGGCCGGCGGCACCTCAGTGCGATGGTTCCCGGGAGCCAGGTGGCGGAGCTCCAAAACGATCTGGTGTGGATGAGCCACGGGGATCAGGTCGAGAAGGTTCCACCCGGTTTCAAAGTCACCGCCACCACAGAATCCTGCCCAGTTGCTGCCATGGAGAACGTGGCGGATCGACGCTATGGCGTCCAATTTCACCCCGAAGTGAGCCACACCCCCGATGGGCGTGCCATTCTGCGCCACTTCCTCCTACAAGTCGCTCAGCTCCGTGCTGACTGGACGGCGGAAAACTTCATCGAGGAATCCATTGCTCGGATTCGGGAAGAGGTCGGCTCCGGAAAGGTTCTCTGCGCGGTCAGCGGAGGGGTTGATAGTTCGGTCGTCGCAGCGCTGCTCAGCGAGGCCATTGGAGACCAGACAACCTGCGTGTTTGTCGATCATGGTCTGCTCAGAAAAGGCGAAGCGGAACAGGTTCACCGCATGTTCACCGAGGTCTTCCATCCTCATCTCGTCGTGATCCAGGCTCACGATCAGTTTTTCAGCGCGCTCAAAGGCGTCACCGATCCCGAAGCGAAGCGCAAGATCATCGGCGAGAACTTTGTGATCTGCTTTGAGCGCAACCGCGCCGAGCTTCAAGATCACGACTTCTTGGCTCAAGGCACGCTGTATCCGGATGTCATCGAGAGCGGATCACCGACGGCGAGCAAGATCAAGACGCACCACAACGTCGGCGGCCTCCCCGATTGGATGCGACTGAAGGTGATCGAACCGATGCGCTGGCTGTTCAAGGACGAGGTCAGGGAAGTCGGGCGGAAGCTTGGGCTCCCCAGCGAGGTCGTGGATCGCGAGCCGTTCCCGGGCCCAGGCTTGGGGGTTCGTATTCTCGGGGAAGTCACCCCGGAGCGCGTCAAGATCACCCAGGATGCCGACTGGATCTTCCGCGAGGAGATTCGCCGAAACGGGCTCCACCCAGGGATCTGGCAGAGCTACGCGGCTCTCCTCGACGTGCGAAGCGTGGGAGTGATGGGCGATGAGCGCACCTACGAACAACCGATCGTGCTTCGGGCGGTACAGAGTGAAGACGCCATGACCGCTCAGGCATTTCCGTTCGATTTCGGGTTCCTGGAGCATGTCGCGAACCGGATTGTGAACGAGGTCAAAGGTGTCAACCGCGTTCTCTACGATCTCACCAGCAAGCCTCCCGCGACGATCGAGTGGGAATGACGAAAAAACGCCCGGGGTGACGTCTCACCCCGGGCGTTTTTGTGTCTGCCGACTCAGGTTCAGGCTTGTGTCTTCTTCGCCTTGCGTCGCTTGAGAGCGGCGGCGAGGGCGAGGATGGTCATCGTGGCCGGTTCTGGAACGGCTTGGAAGGTCCCAAACCCGACGCCTGGATTGATGGTGTTTCCATTGACGAAGTTGTAGCCGTAGGCTTGAACGGATCGCCACATCACCGGGCTCCCGACGCTGACGCTCGGGAAACCAACCCCTTGCGGATCATTGAGAAGGTAGGCCCAGGGGACGGCAAACTCGAACCCAAACGTTGCTCCCGAGGTGTACACCCCAGGATCCGTTTTCGCCCAAACGAGGCCAAACAGATCGGAGTCATTGTAGTACCCACTGACTCCTGGCTTGAATGCCCGGTTGTTTGAGAGTTCAAAGCCCAGGTCAGAGCCTGTCGAAGGGTTCGTATCGAAGTAGACGTTTGCAAATTGCACTGCGGATACTGCGGCGAACTGCGTTGCGTCCGCAGGTTTCGACACGATCAGTCCGTAGAAGTGCGTTGCATCAGCGCGAGAGTAGACGTCGTAGGTGGCGAGTTCAGTGTTCGTAACAAAGCTGCCAGACGCAGGGCCGAGCGGGACGTTTGTTGGAGTGACGCTAGACCACTCCGCTCCGAGGAGACCGTCGACCCCCACTTGGGCGTGGGCGACTGAGGCGACTAGCGCGATAACCGCGACGACGAAAGATTTGAGGCTATGCATTTGATTTCGCTCCTTTCCGTTTGTGGCCAAGGGCCGAAGTAACAAAGTTTTGGCCCCTGGCGACCTGGAATATCCGAGTCGCCAGGAGCAGGGGGATCGTTAGGCTTGCGCCTTCTTCGCCTTGCGACGCTTCAGCGCTGCCGCGATGGCGAGAAGCGTCATCGTTGCCGGCTCGGGAACCGAGGAGGTGTAGGTGATGTCGTCGGTCAGGATGCCAGCGGCGCCTGGTGTAGCAGTTCCAGACGAACGGAACAGCAGTCGGTCATACTAGACCGGAGAAATGCTCGGTTGAGCATCAACGAAGTAGTCTTCCCAGCCAACACCCGTGTAAACCAGGGTGTTGTTGAGATACATCTCCCAGACATCATTTTGCAGACCGGCATTAAAGGTCATCTTGAATCCGAGGTTGAGAACCGTACCGGCGCTGATGTTATTCGCGAGTTCCGTCGCAACGAATCCAGTTCCGTCGTAATCGAACACGGACAATCGCCAGCTCGTGTCGAGACCACCGAGGTTCTCGAGGCGGATCCAGTTGCCTCGAGGGCCCGTGCCGTCGTCGATCGAGACGGTGATGCCTTCTGTGTTCTTGCCACCGGCGAGGGGCTTCCATTTCCAACTGGCTTCGAAGACCTTGTGGGTTTCGTTCTCGCCAGCCTTTTGGGTCAACGCCGGGCTAAAGGGCTGGTCACCAAAGCTGCCAGAGGTCACGGCCGAGCTCATTCGCCAGCTCTTGTTTCCCGAGATCGCTCCCGAGCTCACGACTTGCTGATCCCAACCGGAGTTGGTGATCTGCCAGCCATCGTAGCCATTGGCGATTGCGCCATCGGCGTAGGATTCAAAATCAACGGACACGGTGTCGGCCATCGACACGGACGCCAAAAATGCTGCACTCAGCAGCGCGAGGATTTTCTTCATTTGTTTGCTCCTTCTCCAGGAAAGGCCAAATCGGCCTGAACGAGGCAATAGTATCAGAAAGTGCAACTAAATAGGAATAAGAAAAACGTAAGCAGGCATATTTGCTGGAAATTCTCCGGATGAAACGCGGCGTCTCGGGACAGCCGCGCTGGGTATCCACAGCTGGGGATAACCGAAATACCCCGGTCAGCCCCACAGAAGTCTTGAGGGCGGTATGGTCTGACTCCCGATGGCCGTCAAAAGTCGATTCAGCCGCATGGACGATTACGTCCCGCCCCAGAGCTCTGAGGCGGAGATGTCCGCCCTCGGGGCCATGCTCCTCAGCGAACGAGCCGCCACAGAGGTCGCGGACATCCTGAGCGAAGACGACTTTTACGTCCCCGCGCACCGCGAGATCTTCAAAGCGATCCGCCAGCTCCTCCTCAGCGCAAAAGCGATTGACCTCGTCACCCTGAAGGACGAGCTCATCGTCAGGGACAAGCTTTCCGAAGTCGGCGGCATTGAGTACCTCGTTCAGATCGCCGAGACTGTTCCCAGTGCGGCGAATGCCACGTACTACGCGGGCATTGTCCAAGACAAGGCCACTCTGCGTCGGCTCGAAGATGCAGGGCACCACATTATCAAGAACGTCCACGCCCCGGACGAAACCGCCGACGAGAAGGTCGATGCCGCCGAAGCGGCGATCTTTGAGGTGGGACGTAAGCGACTCGGAAAGTACTTTCAGCCCGTTCGCTCTCTTGCCAAGGACTTCTTCGTCGATGTCGATACGCTCCTGGAAAGCGGCGAGCCGGTTCTCGGAACCCTCAGCGGATATGCCGATCTCGATGAAGTGACCACAGGATTCTATGGCGGTGATTTCGTCATCGTTGCCGCCCGTCCCGCGATGGGGAAGACCTCTCTGGTTCTCAACTTTGCCCTCAACGTGGCTCGGGCCCAGGCCGGTTCCGTCGCTGTATTCAGCCTCGAAATGAGCGGCAAGCAACTCGTGCGCCGAATGATCGCCACGATCGCCCAGGTGCCGATGGGTGCGCTCAAGCAGGCCAATCTCCACCCGAACGACTACCAAAAGCTCGCCGACGCCTGCGAGGATCTTTACAACCTCCCGATTTTCATCGACGATTCTTCCGATGTTTCTCCGCTGGAGATGCGCGGGAAACTCCGACGCCTCAAGGCCGAGAGCGGCCTCAGTCTCGTCGTTATCGACTACCTCCAGCTGATGAAAGGCTCGCGGCGCACGGAGAATCGCACGCAAGAAATCTCCGAAATCGCGCGCGCGCTCAAGAGCATGGCGAAGGAACTGGACGTCCCGGTCATCGCACTCAGCCAGCTCAACCGAGGCGTCGAAGCGAGAGACAACAAGCGCCCCATGCTCAGCGACATCCGGGAATCCGGCTCCATCGAGGCCGAAGCGGACATGGTGATGTTCATCTACCGAGAAAGCTACTATCGGGCCAAAGAGGCAGGGAAGGAACAGGAGTTCAACCCCCAAGCCGCCGAAGTCGCCGAACTCATTATTGGCAAGCACCGTAACGGCCCAACCGGAACCGTTCTACTCGGATTCCAACCTGCGTATACGCGGTTCACCCTGCTCGACGACATGAGCAAGGACAACTATCAGCGCCGATTGCGACAATCTCAGTCGGACGAATAGATCCTAAGGGTCAACGTGGAGCGTTTTCTCGCGCTCGTACACCACCGATCCGGGAGCCGAGCCGCGAGGCTTCCGAACGTACTTCTTGAGCGTGTAGTCCACCGGAACGTAGGTGGAATGCTTCGCCACCGAGTTCCGCGCGGCAAGCTCGGCGCAAAAGATGAGATCGGGGATCTGTACTTTCTCCGGATGACCGCTCGTTTGCAACACCACGTGCGCCGATGTCTGACCCCGCACGTGGAACCACCAGTCGTTGCCTTTGGCAACCTTTTGCACCAGGTAGTCGTTGCTCGTCGCGTTTGTCCCGTAGAGCACCCGGTAACCGGCCGGTGAGAGCATTTCCCGAATCGGGTGCCCTTCAAACGGCCGATCCTCCTTCGCCTTGGGAGTGGCCGCGTGATGCAGCCACTTGGACTGATCGGCAAATGCACGGAGGTCGGCAATCTCGACCGGAGAATCCGCAAGCTCAACGTCTGCCATGACCTTTCGGAGCCGATCTAAATCGTGCGCAATGCGATCCCGTTGCTCGACAATCTCCCCGGCGCGATTCTTGGCCCGGCGTGCCTTCTCGAACCACTTGTTGGCGTTCTCGACCGCCGAAAGCTCCGGCTCAAGCTTGATGACGACTTCGTTGCCCTGATAATCCCACGCTGTCAAGGCAGAATCCCCCGGCTTGACCATTCCTTGATAGGCAAGAACGAGCTCCGCCGTCTGCTGAAGCTGCGGTGCCCGATCTGCCGCCTCGACGGCTTGGTCGAGGCTCGCCAGAGCTGTCTCACGCGCGAGGGCGACTCGCCGGAGTTGGGAGAGCAGCGCGTCCCGTGCTTGGCTCACCTGAGCCAGGGCGATACGTTCCGCGAAGGCCTGTTCGATCGCCTGAGAGATGGATTCACGCGGAATCGCTGTGGCGGTCACTCCCTCAAGTGGCAGAGGATAGGCACCTTCTCGATGACTGTAGAACGCCTCCCATGCTCGCGCGGAAAACGCCTGCTGAACCCTGGCGAGCGGCAATCCAGCCTCGATGAGCCCTCTCAAGAAGGGTGAGATGCCCTCAACATCTCGCAGGTCATCACCTTCCTGCACATCGAGTACCGAGGCGCGCTCCGGCAAAGGCGGAACTTCGTAAGGCTGGTTCGCCCGAATCGGTCGCTTGGACTGATGCTTGCTCACCCATTTGCCGGCGGCAATCACCCTTCGATCCGAGCCAACGAGCATGAGATTCGAGTGCTTCCCCATCAGCTCGGCAACCAGTTGGTAGTCGCCGCTCTCCGCACTGATTCCGATCTCAATAATTCGATCCTGGCCCCTCTGCCGGATGAAGGCGATCTGCCCATCATCGAGGTGTTTGCGCAGGGCTTGGCAGAATCCCGGCGGATTCTGCGGCGCCGGTCCGCGGCGAGACACCAGGTGCGCCCGCGCGAAATCAGGATGCCAGGAGACCATCAGGTGCACCTCCGATCCCCGATAGAGGGAGAGGGTGATCGAAGTCTCGTCCGCCTGGATGATCCGCTGAACCTTGCCTCCCACGAAAGGCTGCACCTCCGCGATGACGGCGGCGAGGCAAGCACTATCGAACGGAATCTTGAGGGTTTTGGACATGACATCATGCATCCGCCCAGAGACAACGAACGTCATAATGGGCGTCAAGGCTGAAACATGAGCTACGCAGAAAAGGTGATCCTGTTCAACCGCCTCTATTGTGGCCTATGGGTTTTGCTGTCCCTGTTCATCGGTGCAATCCTCGTCACCGGGTTCGGAATCCTGCCGGAGCTTGAGCAGCAACTTCTCGCGGAACCCGCTTTGGCATCGCAGAACATTGTGATCGATGAGGATTCAATTCGCCGGATCTTGGGGACTCTCCTCGGGTATGCCGGATTCAAGGTGTTGCTCAATCTGCTGCTGATCTGGGCACCTCGAAAGAAGGCTTGGTGGTGGGCCCAGCTGTTCAATCACGTGATCGGCGTGCTGTCGTGCATCATGACGATCCCCGGAATTCTGATGCTGATCCATTGGAGTAAGCCGGAAGTTCGGACGGCATACGGATTTGGGATCCCTCCGCTTTCGCGAGGGGATGAGTGAAGTCGGCGCGACTCCTCAACTCGGTGTTCCAGCTTTACCTCGTCGGATCCGTCGTTCTGCCGAGCTACGTGGTCTTGGTCTTCAGCGGAACCTCGATGGAGTACAAAGAGATGAAGTACGTCGAGCTTCTGGAACAGAGGGGCGAGATCGGCAAGATCGAATTTGTCGAGCGTTACGAGCGGATCGAGCGACGGCTTCAAGTTAAGTCGATGGGGAAGTTGGCTGCCTTGCTTGCCCTGGGAGCCTTTGTCTGGCAAGCAATGGCGACGCGTAAGTGGACGATTTCTCGGCGCGGAACGTATCTTGGCTGGGTGGGAGTCGCTTGCCTCGCGCCGCTCCCTCTTGCGATTCCTTTCCTTGTTTTGTGGTCGAAGCCCGGCGTGCGCTCGGTTCTCGAAGTTGGCCGAGCGGATTCCCGAGAGTGAGTCAGCGCATCCCAAAGCAGGCTGAGTTCGTCCTCACATCATGGCGATGAAGCCGAAAGGGGTGACGATCCTCGTCAAGGTCTACTGTGGACTGTTTCTCGTGGTCGGAGTGGTGCTCATCGGGCTCATGGCGGCAGTGGTCGGGCTCGCGGAGAACGGGGCGGCAGCATTCGATCCGGTCGCGACCGATTCTGCTCCAGCAACTCCGCCGAAGCAGCAGATGGATGCCGATACGATCAAGGCACTCAAGCAATCGTCTTGGATCCCTTTCCCGATCTTCCTGGAAGAAACGCCCACACAGGCCATGCGAACGGTCTTGATTCTGGGCGTGATCATGCTCATCCCGCTCATCCTGATTCTCATACTCCCGGCGTCGAAGTTCGCTTGGTGGATGGGTCTGTTCAGCTTGCTCCTGAGCCTGATCCCAGGGATCCTGCTGATTCCTGGGGTGGTTTTGATTCTGCTGTGGTGTCAGGCTTCGGTTCGCAAGCATCACAAGTTCAAAACAACCTAGAGTCCCCTCTCAACGAATACCCGGGCTGGTAGCCTCGTAGGCGTAACTATGGCTATCACGACCGATCAAGTTCTCGATGCCCTGCGGGCGGTGCAGGATCCCGATCTCCACCGCGATATCGTGGCGCTGAACTTCGTGAAAGACGTCGTGGTCGAAGGGAGCGTAGTCTCCGTCACGGTCGAGCTGACCACCCCCGCTTGCCCGGTCAAAGAGCAACTTCAAGCAGAAGTTGAGCAAGCGATTCTCGGTCTGCCTGGAATCGACACCGCCAACGTCACCATGACCGCCCAGGTGCGCACGAGGAACACGCAGTCCGAGGATCTGCTGCCCAATGTCCGCCAGATCATCGCGATTGCAAGCGGCAAAGGCGGAGTCGGAAAGAGCACCTTGACCGTCAATCTCGCCGTTGCCCTCGCCCAGACCGGAGCAAAGGTGGGGCTGATGGATGCCGACGTCTATGGCCCCAGCATCCCGATGATGACCGGTACGCTCGGCGAGCAACCCCTCACACGAGAGAGCAAGATCATCCCGATCGAGCGATTCGGTGTGCGGATGATGTCGCTCGGCTACTTGCTTGGCGAAGGTCAAGCGCCTCTCTGGCGCGGCCCGATGGTCGCGGGAACGGTGAAGCAGCTTCTCAGCGACGTGAAGTGGGGAACCCTGGACTATCTCCTCGTCGACCTACCTCCGGGAACCGGCGACGCGCCGATGACCCTCGCCCAACAAGTTCCTCTCACCGGTGTGGTTATCGTGACGACGCCACACAACGTTGCCGCGAACATTGCCGGAAGTTGCGCCGCCCTTTTCCGACGGCTCAACACCACGGTGCTCGGCGTCGCGGAAAACATGGGACACATGGTGCTTCCCAACGGGGAGACCATGCGCGTCTTTGCCGGAAAGTCAGGCGATGAGCTAGCCCAGAGCCTGGGGGTTCCGTATCTGGGGAGCATCCCGCTTGATCCGCAAGTCAGCCAAGCCGCCGACCAGGGGCTGCCCAGCGTGATCGCGTACCCGAACTCGCCACAGTCGCAAGCATTCCAGGCGCTCGCCAAAGAAGTCGCGCGGCAATCGAGCGTGATCAGTGTTGCGCGCAGCAATCAAACTGATCAGCAGTTCGTTGCCAGTTCTGCTCCTGAAGGAGCTTAAGCCGCTCGGCTTCCTTGGTGGCATCCACCAAGCTCGGCCAGCCCGACTTCCAGACAACCATCGTGTTCGCGGCCCGCGAGCGCGGTGCCGGGAACTTGCGTTTGTCCGCCGCCATCTTTTTCTCCAAGTTCGTCACCCGTCGATCCAGATCCGGGTGAGTGCTCAACCACTCGGGAGGACGCTGACCCTTGCTCGCTGCTTTCAAGGTCTTGAAGGTTTCAATCATTCCAGAGGGGTTGAAGCCAGTCGTCACCACCATTTCGTAGCCGACATTGTCCGACTCGGTCTCGTGCTTGCGCGAATATTTCAGCCCCACGAGGACGCTATCCAGCATGTCCGCGATGTCGAAAACCGTGCTGTTGGCATTCGCGATGTTGAGGAGCACGGCAATGCCGAGCTTGCGCTTCAGGGTGTCGCCATATTGGCTGGCCCAGTGCTGATTCCGGGCATGGGTGATCTCGTGCCCGAGGATGCCGACCAGCTCGTCTTCGGTCTTCATCGTGTCCAGCAGACCCGTGTAAAAGAAGATCGACCCGCCCGGAAACGCGAACGCATTGAGCTCCTTGGATTCGATGACATCAAAGGTGTACACGAACGGGCGACTCTTCCGCTCCTTCTCGGGGATGGCACTGACCAGCATCTCGCCGAGCCGCCTGAGCTCCTTCACGCGGGGGTCGCTCGCCGGAAGAACCTTTTCCTCCTTTCGAACCTGCTCGGCTGCTTTTTGACCCAGCTTCACCTGGTCTTGCATGCTTGGCCGGAATGGATCAGCCTGGGCGGTTGCAAAAAACAAGGTGCATAAGGGCAGGGCAACAAGGGTTCGTCCCGTCATGTTTACTTAGACGCACCTTCTCCGCACGCAGTTTCCGCATATGAAATTCTTACGAAACGCGTCAATACCGGTATTTCTGCTTAAGGGGAGGGTGGTTCGGAAACGGAATCCCTTCTGTGGCGGTTATGGGCCAAGCGTGAAACGCGAAGTCTCGTAACCGGAGGATTTGAGCCACAATGAAGACCAAGCGTCAGGGTTTTACCCTTGTTGAAATCATGATCGTCGTTCTGATCATCGGCATCCTGCTGGCGATCGCTGTTCCCAACTTCGTCAAAGCGCGACAAAATAGCCGCGTTCAGACCGTTGTTGGTAACCTGAAGCAGCTGGAAGCCGCAAAGGAGCAGTGGGCGATGGACACAGGTGCAAGCAGCACCGCTACCCCGACTTCGGCCGACCTGGTGCCGGACTATGTGAAGAAGTGGCCGATTGGCCCGGTTGGCGTTGCCACCGACTACGTGGCCAACAACATGGCCACCCTGCCGACCTTCAAGGGTCAAAACGCAGATGCCTTCCAAGGCGCTGCAACCAAGGCTGCGGCCATCACCGCTGCCGGCCTCTAAGTCCACCGGTTACAACGTCGATCGACTATGCATGCGCAGGTTCCCGAAAGGGAGCCTGCGCATGCGGCCATTGGGAGACTCACTTTTTGAGCTTGAGGCACACAAGTTCACCATTGAAAGTCGCCGCATAAACACGATCTCCGCGAAGCAACGGCGTCGAGAGGAAGTGCCCTTCCTTCAGGCGGAATTTACCGAGCAACTCGCCCGTTCGTTTGTCGATCAGATTGAGCTGACTCGCGACGCTCCCAATCGCGAGGCGATCTCCCGAGATGCTGGGCGAGGAATCGTAGATGATCGATCCGGTACGGCACTCCCACTCGACCTTGCCTGATTCGGCATCCACTCCCCAGACTGATCCGTTGTCGCCAAGGCCGCCCGCGTAGATCCGGCCCCCGTCCCACACTGCGGAGCTGTGTCCAAACTTGTCGCCTCGCGCGGCAACTTCGTAGATTTGCTCCCCCGATTTCGCATCAAAGCGAAAGAGCCCGTTTCCATTAGCCACGCACCACACCGACCCCTCCGCTACGCATGGCGATCCGATGGCCGGGGAGAAAGCGAATGTCCGAGGCTGACACGGTTTTCGCCAGAGGATCGCGCCTGATTCTGGATTCACGCAGTACAAATGGCTGTCCCATGCGGTGAAGAAGACTCGTTTGCCATCGGTCGTGGCCCGACTCTGGGCAAAGGCGGTTCGGCTCCCTGGCATCGGTGTTTTCCAGAGCACCTCACCATTCGAGAGCCTGACGCCGTAAATGATCCCATCGCCAGAGGCCACCACGATCACTCCTTTGGCGAAGGTCGCTCCTGCGTAAACCGGCCCCTCCGTTTGGACCTGCCAACTCAGCTCCCCTGTCTCGATGGCATAAGAGGACAGCATTCCGTCGGCACTCCCGACGACCACGCGATTCTCCGCGAACAGTGGGGTGGAGTGGCAGTAGAGTCCATGCTGGGCCCGCCACGCGAGGGCTCCCGTCTCCGCGCGGACAAGGCTGAGCGACCCATCCAGCGCGCTCGCGGCGATCATCCCATCGCGCTCGACGAGATGCGACATCACCTCACCTCCCAAACTCAGCGTCCAGGCCGCGTCGAAGACTTCCGAGTCTTGCGTGATGATCTCGGTGCGCCATCGCCCTTTGATCCTTCCTGTCACCACATTTCGACCGTCGATCAGACCTGGCACGTCCACTGACTGACCCTCTGTTTTTGCCCACGGGCCAGAGTTCACGCGGTACGTGCTGTAGCTCCCAGAGATCTTGCCCTCGGCGATCAGGGAAGGAAGCACCGGCGTCATCCGGCGATCAGTGAGAGACTTTTCGAGGATCGGCACGAGGGCGCCCGACTCTTTGGTGTAGCGCAGCAGTTGGAAGTTCTGCTTTTCCGGATTGAACCGGATCGATTCCCAGCTTCCTTGGTAGAGCCCTCGGTTCATCGTGCATGGGATTCCATCCCACTCCCACAGCAAGTCGTTGTGGCCGTGTCCGTTCAGGATCAGAATCACGTTGTAAGGTTTCAGGATTTGACGGAGCGACTCCTCGTTGTCGATCATCACACTATCCCGCCCGACCCAGTGATGAGTGGCGAGGATCACCGGCCGCTCAGCCCCGATCTTCTCGAGCTCGGTGGCGAGCCACTTCAGCTGCACCGACGAATAGTGCCCCCAGTGACTCAAGGGCACGGTGGAATCGAGAACTAGTACCGTGGCATGGGTGCCGTCGATTCTCTGGTAGGGCGGGCCAAGCCGCTCTCGGAAGATCTTTTCTCCCTTCGGCGACCAGCGCACATCGTGATTCCCCATCGTATTGACCACTGGCCAGGGGAAGGTCTTGAGGAGGGCGTCGTATTCGTCGAACTCCTCCGCCCACCCATAGTCAGTGACATCGCCGCCGTTGATCACAATCTCCGGCGTGCAAAAGGCTTCGATTTTGGCGAGCATCTCCCGGTTTTCCGTGATGTTGCGCCCGGTGCTCACATGGGTGTCCGAAAAGAAGACAATCTCGGTGGAATCCCCTTCCGATCGGAGCCCGCGCGTTGCCGTTAAGCCGAAGGGAGCCAATGTGGCGGAAACCAAGACCTCGCGTCGAGACAGCTTCATGAATCGGGTGTACCAGAATCTCGCCCTTTCGTCAGGCGAACCCTCGTACAAATTCTGTCGGAAATGGCTATCATGGAGAACATGATCGCATCGCTGATTGCTACCGCTGCTTTGGCTCAGGCCGCCCCCGCCACGTATCTCGATAGTCGGGCGGTCGCCGGGGTGAAAGTGCGGGAAGCCGAAGCACGGGCGGCGATGATCTTCTTCACGCCCGACCCGAATACCCTGCTGACCCTTTCCCGAGACGGTGAGCTTCGGTGGATCGACACCCGAAAGCCCGTCAACGAGGACACGATCCGTCGCAAGCAGATTGGTGAGGTGCCCATCTGGGTGATGAGCCCGAAGCAGAAGAAGGAACTGGAGGAACTCCGCAAGAACGAAATCCTGCTCGTCTTCGGGGAAAACGCCCCGAAGATGCAAGCTCAAAAGCTGCGCATCCTCGGAGACAAGGAGTTCGCCCTCACCGACCGGCACGATGAAGTCTTCTTCTATTCCACGGAGACCGGCGAGTTGCTCCGCAAGTTCAAACTCAAGGCCCTCCCGGATCTCCACACCGGAATCGACTTGGTGAGCCCGAACAACGAATACGTTTCCTTCAGCGACACGGAGCGCCGAGTGCAGATGGTCTACAAGCTTTCGACTGGCGAAAAGCTGTTCGAAGTGCCCCGCACCTTCTTGGAGACCTGCGCCTTTCTGAGCGACAACAAGCGGTTCGCTCACCTTGCCGACGGCAAGCTCACGATCTACTCTCTTGAAACCAAGAAGGTTCTGGAGACCATCAAGCTGCCTGAAGCCAAGTCGGCCAACCTCGTGGCCAGCCCCGTCGCGAACGTGATTGCCTACAACACCATGACGGCAAGCTACAACTACGAAGGAATCACGATTCTGAACCTGGATACCAAAAAGGTCACGCCAGGTTCAAAGGAGCTGCGGGAGTTCGGATGCTCGATGTTCTCTCCCGATGGAAAAACGCTCCTCCTCAGCGCGGAAAAGTGGATCAACAGCATCGACGTGGCAACCGGTGCCCACAAGAACAGCATGCGACCCTACTTCACCGCCATGTGGGATGTCATCCACAGCCTGGACATGAACGGTGCGGGGGACAAAATCATCCTGGTCAACGACCCGAATAACACGAACATCGACTTGCCCTATTCGATCCTGATTGACCTGAAAGGGAAGCCGGCCGACGTCGTGAAGTACCCGATCAAGCGCGGATAGATATCCGCGCTAGCGGCTGGGCGCGAAGCTCGTCCATTCGGTCTCGAAGCGGGAGATCTCGTTCTCGTGCACCATGGTCGTGCCGATGAGATCAAGGCCTTGAAGGAGCTGATCTTTGATGGCGGCATTGATCTCGAACGGGAAAGAGTGTTCGCCGAGGATTACCCGCTGATTCGGGAGGTCGATCGTGACCTCCGCGCCAGAACCGGCATGGATAAGTTCTGAGTGGCTCTCCGGCGGAAGCTCGACCAAGAGCAGTCCGCAGTTGGCGGAGTTCTGGCGGAAGATGTCGCTGTAACCCGGTGAATCGGGCTCGACCCGGGAAATCACGGCGATGAATCCAGCCTGCTGGATCGCCCACACGGCATGCTCCCTGCTCGACCCGCAGCCGAAGTTTGTTCCTGCGACCAGGATGCTCGCGCCGCTCGCGCTTGGTTGATCGAGGAAGAAATCGGCCTCCTGCTTGCGCGCATCAGCAAAGAGGAGTTCGCCGTATCCGGACCGAGTCACCATGCTGAGAAACCGCGCGGGAATGATGCGGTCGGTGTCGACATGATCCTGCGCGTAGACCGCGATTCGCCCCGTTGCGACCTGAAAGCCTGCCATACCAAACATTATGCCCCGGAGCGCGTCGGCTCCGGGGCATCGAATAGGGAAGAGAGGGGCTAGTTCGCTTTCACGCGCGTCCAGGTCATCGAACCCCGATCCGAGGTGAGAGTGACGGAATCGTTGCCTTCGAACTTAAACGTGCTCGTAGACGAGGATCCCTGCATCTTCTTCAGTTCAGCCTCGATCATCGGTTTCATCGCGGCAGCTTGCGGCGGCAGATCGCCCTTCAACTGAGCATTGGCGACGGTCATCGTGACCTTGTCTTCCTTGATCTCGTAGGTACCGGTCACTTCCATCTTGAGTCCGACTACCTCCATCGACATTACGGACGTCTTGTCCGACTTGAGCTCAATCGTGGCGGGAACCTTCTGGCCCTGAGCGTCCACGTCACCCTGCCACTTGCCGACCAACGACGGCCCGGCCTGGCATCCCGTCAGGAAAAGCCCAAGCATCAGGGCGGTGGTGGCAAGGAAAAGACGAGCTTTCATGCCTCCATACTAGCCGTTTCGCCCGCCGAAGGTTTCAGACCAGACCGCCTTGATCCCGAATTGTCCTGATACTGCAATAACATTGCAGTAGAATAATTAGATGCGTCGACAGGCCTTCACCCTCATCGAACTTCTCGTGGTCATCGCGATCATCGCGATCCTTGCAGCGATCCTCTTTCCGGTATTCGCCCAGGCGAAAGCTGCAGCAAAGAAGACGGCAAATCTCAGCAATCTCAAGCAGATTGCCCTCGGAACGATCCTCTACCAGGGCGACTACGACGACACGATGGTGCCGTACTCCATCCCCGGCGACGGGCCAGCGACCGGAATCGGGAGTTCGACGGTGTGGTGGCACGGTCGAAGTTTGAGGGAAGGCGGGGCCTTCTTCGCGGTCTATCGAAGAGAGCAGGGCTTGCTCTACCCCTACATGCGCAATGCTCAGATCCAGGATTGCCCAGTCGGAAAGAGCTTGCCTACGCCGTTCACAACCTGGCAATTTGGCGACCTTGTTCCCGCGTACGGGACGAACAACCGTCTGTGGGTGCAACCGAGGCCAGCGAGCGGCACCGTGGCCGCCGTGAACGCGGTCGGCATGAGTCAGGTCGAGGAGCCTTCTTCAACGCTTCTGATGGTGGACGCGGTCAACGCTTGCACCCCGAACGCGCTCAGCAAGTCGTTCTTCATCGTTCCTCCGTTTGATGTCCCGAGGGGCGTGGACAACGGCAGTGGATCAGGCACCGCCGATTGCTTCTCGCCTCGCGTGCATGGACGTCACAGCGGATCGGCGGTTGCCGCGTGGGCGGATGGTCACGCGAAGAGTGTCCGGCCCACCTTCCGACCAGCCGGAAACGCTCGTTTTGACCAACGTCGGGCCGCCCAGATCGGCGAACTGAGCGGAGCGGCACTCCCCTCGGCGATTGTCGCCGGGGACCCTCGGATTCCGGAGTACAACCGCTTCTTCAGCCTGAGCAAGGGAGCGGGCTGGTGATCCGGTCGCTCGCCGTTTGGTGCGCCGTCTCCGCAACTCTCCCTGCATGGGCGGGGTTGGCACGTGCGGAGATCTTTCCCGTAGAGAAACTCCCTCCAGCCGAGCGAGCCAGGGCCGAGGCGATTCTGCTCGATATCATGGACAACGAAGGGCTCTATACCATTGTGGGGGGCCTCAAGCCGATCTCGTCTGGCTTTGTGAGCCACCAGGTGCCGATCGGAGGAATGAACCGCGAGGAGTTCGACAAAGCGCTCGCTGCGGTGGAATCGGATCGCCAACTTCTGTCTAAGCTCTCGATTCCCGGAGAGCTGGAATTCGCCGTCTTGCCGTACTTTTCGACCTCGTCGGGCCGACGTGCGATCGAGGGGTTCGTCCTCAACGAGAAGGCCGTTTCAAACAGTGTGAAGGAGCATCCGGGCCTGTTCGGATTCTGGGGAATCACCCCGGCGACCTTGCCCTCGCAAGTGATCCTGTTGTTCGAAAGCGATCCCACCCCGGCGCGCTTCCGGGCATTTGGCTACCTTTTTGGCTACCCGAAGCACGCGGTTGACTTCTTCACGCAAGCCGAAATCTCGCGTCGCGAAACCGGGGACTTTGTGAAGCGAGAGTTCTTCCAGATTCCGGCGTTCAGCGGACAGCAAGGTCGGTACGTCTACGCCGTCCCGGTGGGCTACGCGCCCACCGAGATTGATCTGAACCTCCGAAGTCGTGCGGTCGCGATTCTCGATGAGTACAAGCGACGTCGGGCGGACTACGTAGGCGAAGGGAAGCCGGGAATCGTTGAATTGCTCCGTGATTGGATGAAAGCGGAAGATGGCACCTACTCGCTCTCTGCCATGGAGCCGAAGGTCAGGCAGACGCGGGCACTTGATCTGGGTCGCTTCTTGCAATAGACCCTCCCGAGGAGAAACAAATCAGCCCGGCAGAATGAATCTGCCGGGCTGATTTTTGAGGGAGATGAGCTCCGGATTACTTGCGTCGCTTGCGGGCAGCCGCAGCCAGGCCGAGACCGAGGAGAGCCATGGTGGCGGGCTCGGGAACCGGCTCGCCTTCAACCGTGACCATGTCGAATCGCTGAGTGCTCGTCGTGCCGTATGCGCTCGTCGCGTTGCTTGCGACATATTGACCGGTTGCCGGGTCGAACGCAGCCACGACGCGGAATGCGAAGTTGGCATTGTCGTTCACCGCAGAAATGCTGCTCAGGTCGACCGATCGGGTGTTGAACCAGGTGTCACCGGCGGTGGCTTCGAATGCCGAGCCGAAGTCCACAAAGTCCACGCCGTTCACGCTGTACTGGAACTGGATGAACTTGCTGGAGGTGTTGCTGTGGCGTTGATCCCAGCTCACCTTGATGTTGAGTTGACCAGCCGTGCTCACATTGAACTGTGCGCCACGGAGCTTGTTTTCGGTGCCTTGAGCGGCCCAGGTCGAGAGATTCCAAGCGGAGTCGTCGCCGGTCGCCGGGTCGGTGGATCCACCGCTCGCGTCGCCACTGGCGAAGGTGCTCGTCGTGCCGCCCACGAGAGCGACCGTGCCTGCGCCGATCGACGGGGTGGCCGAACCGGTGCTGGTGTTCGCATCAGGGGTCACCGAGTTGAAGTTCCACTGGGTGATGATGGCAGCTTGGGAAGAAGCTGCGAGAACGGCGAAAGCCGTGAAGAGGATCGTTTTCATTTCCTTTTAACCACTCCAATCATTCGAGCCGAGGCCCGACAAACTGATGCTAAAGGGGAAATGTTATGGAGTCTTTAAGATCTGGGACACCTTGGGCAAGCGCCCCCGAGAACCGGTGTTCTTACTGGGTCTCGGGAACGCTAGCGACCGGCTCAAGCTCGTGGAGGTGAACCACAATCACCGTGGCGTTGTCCGAACCACCCCCGACCAAAGCCTCGTTCACGAGCGCCCACGCTGCCTCGGACGGCCCCATGGAGGGAAGAATTTCGCCGATGCGCGGATTCGTCACGTGATTCGTCGTTCCGTCGCTGCAGATCATCCAAATGTCGCCTGCCTGCGTGGGGACGGAGAAAACGTCGGGCATCACCGTGTCCTCAACTCCCAGAGCGCGGGTGATGACGTGCCGGTAGGGAGAAGCCTCGGCATCTTCGCGCGACATCGTTCCCGCCGCCACGGTTTCCTCGACCCAAGTGTGGTCGATGGTCATCTGCTTGGTCTCCCCGTTTCGGCAGAGGTAAACCCGCGAATCGCCCACCTGGGCAATCACGGCGCGATCTTGGATCATCATCAGGCCGCTCAGGGTCGTCCCCATTCCTTTGCGAGAGGGAATCATGCGGGCAACGTCGAGGATAAATCGGTTGGCGGCGGCGACTCCGCTGCGCGCGGCGGCCTCAGGATCCTCGCTCGGGTGGTTGCGGTAGACGTCGATGAACGTGCGGCAAGCCAGCTCGCTCGCGATTTGCCCGGCTTCATGGCCACCCATTCCGTCGCAGACAAGGAAAACGTGCCCTTTTTGGGCGATCTCGGAATCTTTGCTGGCGAGGAAGTACTCGTGCTTATCCTCGTTGTTCTCGCGCACCCGCCCCATATCCGTCTTGGCTCCGACCGTGACCTTGGGGCGGAATCGCAGAGGCGTCTCGACGATCACCTGCTGGATCGTGATTTCGGCAGTAACTTCGTCCATGGGTTAGCCCCGGAACCTCACGCGGATTTCGATCTGGCCAAGCGTGATCACATCCTCGGCGCGGATTTGCGTGCGCTGGCCCACCGCGAGCTTCGCATCGTTGACAACGGTTCCGTTGGTGGAGCCCGTGTCGGCAAGGAACACTCCTTGCTCGGTCACTTCAAAAACACCATGCTGACCGCTCACGTATGGGTCAGGAATGGAGATCGGATGCTCGGCGCGTCGTCCAAAAACATGAGTTCCAAGCAGAAGGGGGATCTCGCGATCGGCGAGAACCAGCCAAGCCTTTGTCTCATCGAGACTCGGCGCATAGGTCATCGCTGCGGTTTTGCCGCTCATCGCAGCGAGAGTCTTGTTGGCCTCGCCCGGGAGCCCGAGACGGAGTTCGTATCCTCCGAGGCTGATCGTTGCCCCGTTTTCAAGGCGTCGTTTTTCGCCAGCGGCGAGCTTGGAGCCCGCCACTGAAGTTCCGTTGGTCGAGCCCAAATCCTCGACAAAGACGCCGCTGGAATCGCTGGTGACCTGAGCATGGCGCCGGGAAACCCTTGTGTCTTCGACGGTGATATCACCTTGCCGACCCAGAACCGTCACGCCTGGTCGAAGAATGTGTTCGCGCCCGGTGCTCTCCACCAAAACGGGAAGCTGAACCGCTGGCGCGCCGAAGGCATCTCCATCCAAGGCCATGTCGAGCACCAGTCCGCACTCCACGCAGAACTTCACGCCGACAGGATTGTAGGTGCGACACACCGGGCACTGAATGGGCTTGATCGTGACCGTCGCCTCAAAACTTGGCGAGCCCATCACGGTTCGATTCGGATCCATCGTCGGCGCGCCGAGGACAGTGCGGTTGGGATCGGCCACCGGTGGGGCACCCATCTGAGTTCGTGCGGGATCGTGCATAAGCGGTTGGGGAAGACGCGTCCGAGCGCGGACTCTCCCTTCTCAGACGTCAAGGATTCGCCCGGAGGTGCAGCGCGCAGTCGCTGTTTTCTTTACATTTTGGGCAACTTTGGGTCGAATCTGGGGGTAGAACCCGCAAATGCTTGCTCAGACCCGTTCTCGCATGGCCCTTTTGGTGTGCGCGGCGTCCTTGGCACCGACCGCATCGCTCGCGGCAGCTGCCCACACAGGTGGGGATCTCATCTCGGAAAACAACCTTCGAGCCCACCTGGAATTCGTCGCTCACGATCTGCTGGAAGGCCGGGACACCCCGAGCCGAGGCCTCGACATCACCGCGCAGTATCTCGCCACTCAGATGAAGCTCTATGGCGCAGTTGGTGGTGGCGACAATGGCACTTTCTTCCATGCCATGCCGCTTGAGCGTTCAAAGCTGATCGCCGCAGAGACAAGCCTGACGATCAACGGAGAAACCGTGACCATCGCGGAGGGATTCATTCCTCGCACAATGAAGACGGTCGCTGCCGATGCTGAGGTCATCGAGGTCAAGAGCGCCTGGCTCAATGCCAAGGATGGAGTCGATCCGTTCGCGGGGCTTGATGTGAAGGGCAAGATCATTGTCACGGATGGAGCCCTTCCGCAGGGTGTAGATCGACGCATGGCGATGCGTTCGCCCGACTGGAAACGGCCGGAACTCGCCGCCGCCGAGAAAGGCGCGATTGCCGTCCTTTACGTGGTCGATCAGCCGAATCTCGCGACCTGGAAGCGGCAGCTCGATCGATTCTCCACCGGCGGCAGCTTTATGCCCGTCTCCCGGGTGGACAACGGGGTTCCGAGCCTGAGCATCAGCGCGGAGACGGCAACGAAGATCACCAGCCTGCTCGCCTCAACGGCGCCAGGAAACGCTCCCAAGGTGGGCATGAAAATGACCGTCCAGAAGGAGACCGCGATGACCTGGAATGTCGTCGCGATCATTCCGGGCACCGATCCGAAACTGAAAGATGAGTACGTCGCGATTGGGGCGCACTACGATCACGTCGGAATCGGAACCCCCGATGCGACGGGAGATGCGATCTACAACGGCGCCGATGACGATGGTTCCGGAACCGTAGCCATGCTGGAAATCGCCCGGGCCATTGCAAATGGCAACCGAACGAAGCGATCTGTTCTCTTTGTGTGGCACACGGGCGAGGAAAAAGGCTTGTGGGGAAGCGCGCACTTCTGCGCCAATCCGACCGTGGATCTCAGCAAGATCGCGATCCAGATCAATTTGGACATGATCAGCATGACCAAGAAGGCAGGCGACACCAATCCACGGAACGCCACCCTCGCCGGGCCAAACGAGCTTTACTTGATCGGGCCCAAGATTGTGAGCAGTCAGATCACCAAGCTGACTGAGCTCACGAACAATGCTTACCTCAAGATGAAGCTGAACGACAAGCATGATACGCTCGAAGATCCCGAGCGGATTTTCTTCCGCAGCGATCACTACAGCTACATCCAAAAGGGCGTCCCGGCCGTGTTCTTCTTCAGCGGTGCCCACGAGCACTATCACCGTCCTTCGGATGAGGTCGATGTGGTGGACTTTGAGAAACTGACCACCGCCACGCGGACGATCTATGCGATCACTCGGGCCTTTGCGAATTCGTCGGAGCGCCCCGTGATTGATGGCCCGGCACGGCAGCTGCTCGGCCTTGGCGACCTCAACTAAATCGCCTCCACACGCATTGCCCCCTTGCCGTGAGCCTGGGGGCAACTTTGTCTCTTTCGTGCTTAGCGGTTTGCTGATGTCGCGACGCTCATCAATGCTGTTTGCGAGCAGAGCGGGGATGCGTCGTCGCTCGGAACCCGCCGATAGATGCCCTCCGGCGAACAATCCCAGGCTTGTTGGTTGTCGCGGAGCGGAGCGCCGAGGACATGATCGCGCAGGTATTCGATCTGGCTCGGTTCGGATACCGGAACCAGGGCTTCGATCCGGCGGTCGAGGTTGCGGCGCATCATATCGGCGCTGCCGATGAATGCCTCCGGTTGACCAGAATTCTCGAACCAATAGACCCGGCTGTGCTCAAGGAACCTCCCAACGACGCTCCGAACCTCGATGTTCTCGCTCATTCCCTGAACGCCAGGCCTGAGGCAGCAAATCCCACGGACAACGAGCTTGACCACCACACCCGCTTGGCTAGCTTCGTAGAGAGCATCAATGACCTCCGTATCCACGAGCGAGTTGAGCTTGAACAATATCTGCGCGGGCTTGCCCGACTTCGCGTGCTCGATTTCCCGCTCGATTCGGTCGATGATGCCATCGCGTAGATTCACCGGAGCAACGAGGAGCTTGCGGTAATTGGCTTGTCGTGAGAGTCCGGTGAGGTAGTTGAATAACTCGGTGACGTCTTGGCAGATCTCAGGATCTTGGGTGAAAAGACCAAGGTCGGTGTAGAGTCGAGACGTGGAAGGGTTGTAGTTGCCGGTTCCAATGTGGCAATACGTTCGGATTCCTGTCGATTCCTTGCGCACAATCAGGCAGAGCTTGCAATGGACTTTCATGTCCATCATGCCGTAGCTGACATGCACCCCGGCTCGTTCGAGTGCTCGCGACCAGACGAGGTTATTGCTCTCGTCGAATCGGGCCTTTAATTCGACCATGACCGCCACCTGTTTTCCTTCTTCTGCCGCGGTCAGCAGACTTTCCACGACCGGAGATTCCGAGCCAACTCGGTAAAGGGTTTGCTTCACCCCAATCACGGCAGGATCGGTGGCACCGGATCCGATAAAGGCGAGCACGGGATCGAAGCTATCGTAAGGATGATGCAGAAGGATGTCGCGCTCAGCGATCTCGGCAAAGAGGTTCTTCGGCTCCTCCAAGGATGGATGCCGCACGGGCTCATGAGCCGGAAACTTGAGATCCGGTCGATTCACCCTGGCGAGCTCCCACAGGAACTCCATCCCCAGCTGGCCCTCGACCCGGAAGAGGTCTTGGTCGTCGAGCTCCAGCCCTTTCATCAAGATGCGCTCGCACTCGGAGGGCATGGTTGCCTCCACCTCCAAGAGCACAGGGTCGCCAAATCGGCGAAGGCGAAGGGTCTTTTCGACGGCATCAATCAAGTCCGCGGCTTCGAGCTCGCGGATCTCGATGTCAGCATCTCGGATCACCCGAAAGAGGTGCGCCGAGATGACTTCAACCCCGGGGAACAGACTCGCCAGATGCTGGCGGATGAGATCCTCCAGGAGGATGAAGGTGGATTCCTCACCCGGAACCGCAACGAGCCGGTTGAATACGGGGGGAATCTTCACACGAGCCCAGCGGGTTTCCGTGGCATCGCGGAGTTCCACGGCAAGGTTCAGACTCCGATTGCTCATGAAAGGGAAGGTGAGCGTCGGCTCGATCATGAGGGGGGTCAAGACAGGGAAGACTTCACCTTGGAAGTACTCGGTGAGAGCCGTCTGAGCAGAGGAGTCGAGGGCATCCCACGGTTGGAGAGCCACACCTGTTTCGGCAAGCGTGGGCCGGAGTTCCTCCGCCCAAACCCGGGCAACTTCGGACCGTAGGCTCCGGGCGACCTCGGAGATCATCGCCAGTTGCTCGCTCGGGGTGAGCCCGTCGGGGGTCAAGGCTTTCGCTTTCGACGTCTCTTGCTCGATGAGCCCAGACACGCGGACCATGTAGAACTCATCCAAGTTCGATTCAAAGATCGCCAGAAACTTGATCTTTTCGAGCAGCGGGTTGCGCGGGTTGCCCGCCTCGCTCAGCACCCGGGAGTTGAATTGCAGCCAACTGAATTCTCGGTTGACATACTTTGGATGGCGGTTGCTCGGATGATTCATGTTGATGAGAGCCACTTGTCGCCTCCCTTGCGTGCCATTTCGAGCACCGCACCCTCACGAACCCCGTATTGACTCACCGTCATCTCATCGAATCCGAAGTGGGTTAGAATGTGGCTGAAAATCATCGAGCCCGGCAGCAGCGTCCGCGCGCGATTGACCTTCACGTCGTATCGGCTCACAATGGTCTCGGGGCTCAACCGTCGGCAATCCCAGGTTAAGAACTCGAGTTCCTTGGTGTGTAGGGTGCGGTCACCGTCGGGATGCAAGGCCCGCCACAGTCCTCTCGCCACGCCGCCTGCCGATACGATTCTTGCGGGCCGAGGGAAGTCGCTGAGTTGGGTGAGAGCATCGACGAGCAGGTCGCGGATCCGATCCTCTTGTGCGCTCGTCGAGGGGTAGGTTAGACCACTGCCTGCCGTGAGGGCCCCAGTACCAACGGGGAGGCTGATTTCTCGCTCGATCACTCCGGCCTGGCAAAAGGCCACCTGGACGCTTCCGCCCCCCGCTTCGACGAGGAGCATCGGATCTGGGCCGGGACAGTCGACTTGCGCGGCAATGTAGCTAAGCTCCGCCTCTCGCTGAGGCGAGATGATGTCGATATTGAGTTGAAACTTCTCGGCTGCTTCCCGTAGGATCAGGTCGTGGTTGTCCGCCCGGCGCATCGCCTCGGTCGCAAATATGTAGTGATCCTCCACTTTGTAGGTGACCAAGATCTCCTTGAACCGTTTGAGCGTGGCGAAGAGGTTCTTGCGATCCTCAGGCGGGATGGTGCCTCGTCGGGTGACCACCTCGCCCAGTGACAGCCAGTCACTTTCATTCACCAGCCTTTTGAGCCCGTTCGGCGTGACATGCGCCACAAGAAGGTGCGCTGTGTTGCTGCCAATGTCTGCCGCCGCGATCAACCGCCCCATAAGTCAGCTTCAAGTCTAGCAGAGGGCATCGCTCCGCCTGGGGCGAAGAATTGTTAAGGTTTTTGGTGCGGGACTTTCCAGTGTGCCATTCACTGCGCCAGATTTCCACCAATGTTCAGGCTGCTTAACAAAACCTTCACAGACCTTAACTCTCCCATAGCATCCGAGAGGGTGATACTCCGGCTTGAGGACGCCCTTATCATGAAACGAGCATTCACCCTCATCGAACTTCTGGTCGTCATTGCGATCATTGCCATTCTGGCTGCCATCCTGTTCCCGGTTTTTGCACGAGCCAAGGCCGCCGCTAAGGTGACTTCAAGTCTCAGTGGCTTGAAGCAGATCGCGATTGGTTTGCAGATCTATTCGGCGGATTACGACGACATGGCCGTCCACGACTACGGCACCCCGTACCTTGGCGAAGACACGTGGGTCGGAGACATCTACCCGTATGTCAAGAACCGCTCGATCTTCTTTGATCGCATGGTCGCCGAGCCCCGGGGCACGATTGATCCTGTCAATGGCGAAATCTTCCCAGATCCCTTCTATCCCGGTCTGAACTACAAGTGGCAGTGGGTCACCAACTTCTCCCTGAACGTCGATGGCTATTCGCGGCGCTGGAACGGCACAAGCTGCACCAACGCTTACGCGGGCGGTGATTCCGTGCGCTCCCTCACTTCGTTCGAGGATCCTGCGCAGCGACTTGCCGTGACCCCCACTCGGTACGCCAATCTGCCGTATTCCTGGATGCGATTCTACGGATACGATGCCGCCTGGCCCACCATGGATCGATACGCCTCGGGCTTCAGTTGGTATCAGCTGGTGTGGGATGCGCGCCGACAATACGAAGGCCCGCGCCTCCTCGGTGCCTTCGCCGATGGCCACGCAGGTAAGTACGGCAGAGAAAAGTTTGTCGGATACTACGCGGACAACCCTTCGCAGAACGAAGCAAATACCCTTGCTCAGTTCTGCACGGCAATGGATCGCAACAGCCGCTGGGCGTTCTGGGGGCGACCGTGGGCCGACTGATCCTCGGCTTGATCGCGGCGGGCCTGATGGGTTCACTTCTCGCCGGTTGCAGAAACGATCCAATCCAAAACGCGCCTCAGATGAGCCCGGACGAGGAGAAGGGTCTGCGGCAAGAGACGATGTCAGAAGACGAGCGCAAGATGCTCGAAAACCGTCCACGATAGCTTCGTTAGTGCAGATCGCCCGCTGGAAATCTCCAAACGTCCAGCGGGCTTTTTGTTGGGAGATTGGTGGCTATCGAAACGGTTCGACTTTGCGCCTTTTTGTCGTATACTCGTCTCAAGATGCTCTCCCTATCGCTTGCACTGACGCTGGCGGGCACCGCCCAGGATTTCACATCGGAGGTGAGCGCGCTGCTCCCCGCCAAGGGGGTGCCGATCATGCCGCAAGGCGTCACCGCACTCACCCCAGACGGGCCGAGCGATGTGATGAGCTTCGTTCGCGAGGGCCAAGTTCTAAGGGTGACGGTGAAGAAGCCGGGTGAGAATGCTTGGTCGGCGCAAGTGCAGTCTCCTCCGACAACGGTCAAGATCAATCAAGGCGACATGGTCTTCATGGCCTTCGAGGTTCGCACCACAAGCGGTGGGCGAGAAACGGGAGAGGGGCTCCTCTCTGCGTTCGCGCAGCGACCCGCGCCGCCATGGGACAACATTGGCATGCTCAGCGGATCGTTCGGTCGATCTTGGCGGCGGATGTACTTTTCCGCCAGGGCACCCCAGGCGATTGCTCCGGGTGAACTGGCCTTCACATTCCACATTGCCCAGCAACCTCAAGTCTTCGAGTTCCGCAACTTTATGGCCCTCAACCTGGGGCCTGGAGTTGATCCCGCGAAAATGCCCTTCAATCGCATCACTTACGCTGGTCAAGAGCCCGGCGCCGCGTGGCGCAAGAAAGCGGAAAAGATGATTGATGAGAACCGAAAATCGGATCTGATCATCGAAGTGCTTCGGGATGGCAAAGTGGCGCCTGGGGTGGATCTGGACATCAAATTGGTGACACACGAGTATCCGTTTGGCACCTTTCTCGATCACGATCCCACAGGCAGCGACCCGGATGCGGCGAAGTACCGTGAACTCGTGCCGCAGCTCTTCAACGCTGTCACCGTTCCGATTTACTGGGCCGACTGGGGGTGGGAGTCGGCCAAGACACGCGCGAGTTACTTCCGTCGGCTTGCGTGGGCCAGGGAACAAGGGCTTCCGATGAAGGCGCACAACCTCGTGTGGCCAAGCTTTAAGTGGTCACCAACCCGGCTGCAAAAGATCAAAGATGAACCCGCGCTCCTCAAGAAAACGATCCTCGACGAGGCAAAAGAGCGAGCCCGGATGCTGAGCGACCAACCGTTCGTGAATGTGGATGTCCTCAACGAACTGCGCACTGAAACGGATTTCGTCAACATTGTCGGGCGACCCCTTTACAAGGAGCTATTTGAAATCGCCTTTGAAACGTGGCCGAGCGCGAAGCTGGTTTACAACGACTACGACATCTTCGAAGGCGGCGGGCTGACCGAGTCCACCCGAGCCCAGCATAAGGAGATCGTCCGGCAACTTCTTCGAGAAAAGGTAAAGGTCTCGATGCTTGGTTGGCAGGGTCACTTTGGCGAATCACTGACTCCGCCTGAGCAGGTCTGGAAACTCCTCGATGAGTACGGCGAGTTTGGTCTGCCAATTGAAATCACCGAGTTCGATGTTGACACCCGCGATGAGCAATCGCAAGCCGATTACACCCGTGACCTGCTCACCGCGTGGTTTGCCCATCCGCGCACCTTTGGGTTCACCATGTGGGGATTCCACGAAAAGTATCACTGGCGGCCGAACGGGGCCATGTACCGAGCCGATTGGACGCCGAAGCCGAACCTCGCCGTCTGGAAGAATCTGACCCAGGAAGTGTGGACGACCAAGGCTCAGGTGAAGACGAGCGCAGACGGCTCGGCAAAACTCCGAGCCTTCCGGGGGGTCTACGAAATCACCGTGCGATCAGGGAAAGAAGCGCGTACCTTTCGGACGACACTCGGCGCAAAGTCTCCGCCGTTGCAGATACGTCTCTGAAGAGCATGAAAAAAGTCTCCCGTAGAGTTGCTACAGGAGACTTGAGTTTCTCTAATTCGCGGAGGCGAATCAGACAGTCTTGATTTGGATATCGACGCCGCTGGGGAGATCGAGTCGCTCAAGAGCTTCGATGGTGCGGTTGGTTAGATCGTGGATGTCGATCAGGCGGTTGTGAACGCGCAGCTCGAAGTGCTCCATCGATTCCTTGTCGATGTGGGGACCGCGGATGACGCAGAATCGTCGAATCCGGGTCGGAAGGGGGATCGGTCCAGCGACACGCGCGCCCGTTTTGCGGCAGGTGTCACTGATCTTCTCGGCGCTCTGATCCAAAATGCGGTGATCATAAGCGCGAATGCGAATGCGTACGGTTGGAAGTCCGGCCATTGTTGTTATCCTCAAAGGGGCGATTGATTCCAGAGAATCTATCGGGTCAGAAATTCCAGTTCTGGCTTTTCAGGCAGAACCCAACCTCCTGACCGGGCGGAATGATACCAAATCGGAGAACCTATTTGAACCTGGGTCCCAGTTTGGAGAGCAATCGGCGAGCCCAGACCCACCCTTTTGCGTTGAAGACTCGTAAGAATAGGAGAACCGCTATGAATCTCGACGTGACCTACGAGCGACGCAAAACCAAACCCTGCCGGATCGGCGCGGTCACGATGGGCAACGGGCACCCAGTGGTCGTGCAGAGCATGATCACCGAAGAGACGCGGAACGTCGATGCCTGTGTCGAGCAGATCATTGCTCTCCATCAAGCGGGCTCGGAAATCGTGCGCGTGACCACCCCGACCCTCGGCGAGGCGCAGTGTCTGGAGGAGATCAAAGCCAAGACCCGCGAGCAATACATGGATGTCCCCATGACGGCGGACGTGCATCACCAAGGCACCAAGATTGCCGTCGAGGCCGCGAAGTATGTCGATGAGATCCGGGTGAACCCGGGCCTGTTTGTGTTCAAGCGGCATGGTTCTCGCGGAGATGAAATCGGAGCCGAAGATGCCGACATGCGCGGCCGAACCGAGGAGGATTTCACCAGCGTCGAAGCCCTGAGATCGCAACTCGCTTATGGCGAAAAAGAATGGCAAGACGAACTGGACGCCATCGAAGAAGACTTCGTGCCGGTGATCGAAGCTTGCAAGAAGTTTGACCGGGCGATGCGCGTCGGGGTCAATCACGGCTCCCTCAGCGAGCGCATTCTGATCACCTACGGCGACACTCCTCGCGGAATGGTGGAGTCGGCACTCGAGTACCTGCGGTTCTGCGAAAAGCACGGATACTACAACCTCAACATTTCCGCGAAGGCCAGCCGCGTTCCTGTGATGATCGCGGCGAACCGGATGATGGCGATGAGGATTGATGCCGAAGGGATGAACTATCCTCTGCACCTGGGTGTGACGGAGGCGGGAGATGGACAATACGCACGGATCAAATCGACGGCCGGCATCGCCACGCTTCTCAGCGAGGGGATCGGTGACACCATCCGCGTCAGCCTCAGCGAAGATCCGATTCACGAAATTCCCGCCTGTTACGAGATTCTTCAGGCTCTGGGGCTGCGTAAAACGCAGGTCGAGTATATCGCCTGTCCGAGTTGTGGTCGCACGAAGTTCGATCTCCCGACCGTGCTCAACAAGGTGCGTGATGCCACGCGCCACCTCAAGGGGCTGGATATCGCCGTGATGGGGTGCATCGTCAATGGCCCGGGCGAAATGGCGGATGCCGACTATGGCTACGTCGGAGCAGCGGGCGGAAAGATCACGCTCTACCGCAAGCGCGATGTCGTGAAAAACGGGATTCCGCAGGAGCACGGAGTTGAGGAACTCATCCAGCTCTTGAAGGAAGATGGTGTTTGGGTTGAGCCAGGTCAAGAAGCCGCCCTGAACGCCCCTCGTTAAACAGGTTTGTAGTGGTTCGTCCAAGCCGGGACGGACCGAGAGGATCGCACCCAAAACCGCGTAGACTAGCGCGGGCGACAACGGTGTCCTCTGCCCAGCGTGAGCATGTCAAAAGGTATGCTCAAGGCTCGGTTCCGGTAGGTTCGGAGAACTTTAAGCAATGACTGAAGTGATCATGCCCAAGATGGGCGACGGTATGGAAGAAGGCACCCTCCTTGAGTGGCTCAAGAAGGAAGGCGACGCGGTGAAGTCGGGAGAAGTGATCGGAACGATCCAAACCGACAAGGCCACCTTGGACCTGGAGTCTCCGGGGAAGGGTCGTCTGGCCGGGATTCTCATTCAACCAGGCGCAACCGTGCCCGTCGGCGTTCCCATCGCAGCCCTGCTGAAGGAAGGCGAAGAGCTTCCCGCAGGTTGGGGTGGAGCCTCTGGCGCACCGGCAGCCACCTCCGCTCCGGTCGCTGAGGAAGCTCCGGTGGCGGCCGCCGCCGGCACGATCTCTGAATCAACCGCACCAGCGGTCGAAGGACGTGTGAAGGCCAGCCCGCTCGCCAAGCGTATTGCCGCCGAAGCCGGTCTGGACATCAACCGCGTGGCTGGCTCCGGCCCTGGCGGACGAATTGTCGAGAAGGACGTGCGCGATGCTCTGGCCAATGGCACCGCGATCCCGGCAGATCTTGGAGTTGCTCCGAGCGCCCCCGCAGCCGCAAACGTGGCTCCGGCCTCGGCTCCCGCCGCACCGGCTACTCCCAGCATGCCAAAGATTGTCGCGACCCCAGGCGTTGATACCAAGATTCCTCTCAACCGTCTGCGCCAGATCATTGCCGAGCGCACGACGTATAGCAAGCAAACTGTGCCTCACTTCTATGTGACGGTGGAGGTGGATCTCGAGAAGATCAATGCTCTGCGCGAAGCGTTCAAGGAAGAAGAGGCTGGCAAGATCAGCGTCAACGATTTCGTGGTGCGTGCAACCGTGGTGGCTCTCCAGGAGATGCCGATCATCAACGCCACGTACCAAGGCGACCACATTCTTCAGTACGGTTCGGTGAACATCGGAATCGCCGCCGCAGTCGATGACGGCCTGCTCGTTCCGGTGATCCACAATGCCGAAGCCATGACCCTTCGCCAGCTGAGCGATGCGGCCAAGTATCTCGTCACCAAGGCACGAGATGGCAAGCTGACTCCCAACGAGATGCAAGGCAGCACGTTCAGCATCAGCAACATGGGAATGCTCAACGTGGATACCTTCGGCGCGATCATCAACGAACCGAACGCGGGCATCCTGGCGATCAGCAGCGCGCGCAAGCGCGTCGTGGTCGGCGACGATGACGAGATCGAAGTTCGCTGGAAGATGAACATCACCGGATCGTTTGACCACCGTGTGGTCGATGGTGCGATTGGGGCCGCTTTCGTGAACAAGGTTCGCGAAGCTCTTGAAAACCCAATGCGACTGCTGAGCTAAGCCTGCTCCAAAAGCAAGAAAGACCCCGAAGCAGCAAGTGTCCCTTCGGGGTCTTTTTGTTGGTGGCCCAATGAAATCGGCCCGAGCGAAATGCTCGGGCCGATTGACTCTTTAGAAGCTTGACGAGATCAAGGCTTGATAGTGCCGCCGCCGGACTTACCCTTGCCGCCGCCAGCGCCCTTGCCTTGGCGCTCCTTCATCATCTTTTCCATCTCGGCGCGCATCAGCTTTTGGTACTCGGCCCACTTAGCCTTGCCCATCGCCTTTTCCATGTCGGCTCGATAGGTTTCCGAGATCTTCTTGCCTTGCGCTTGCAGCTTCTTCATCTGCTCTTCGTTCGGACGTCCGCCGCCCTTCGGCAGGGAGTCGCGCATCTTGGCCATGGCCGCGTCTCGCTTCTTGTCCGCTGCGGCAACCGCCTTGGTTTGGGCATCGGTGAGCTTGAGTTGCTTGAGCACCTTTTGGTGAATCTTCTTCACCTCTTCCATGCTGCCTCGGAACATTCCTGGCCCTCGCTGGCCTTGGCCTTGTGCTTGACCCTGTCCGCCGCCGCCGCGCGGGCCAGCATTTTGGGCGAAGCTGGTCGCGCTCATCGCAAGAGCGGCCACGAGGACGATGATGGTGGTAAGAGATCGTTTCATGTCTTTTCCTTATCTTTGGGTCGAGTCAGGTGTCTCGTTCTGCTAGTTCAAGACGGATGGGCCTCGCTGGTGTTCACTTTGGCCACGAAAAGTCCTGAAAACCGTGAATCGTCTCAAAGTGCTGGGTCGAGCATTTCCGCTCGGGCTTTCTCGACCAACTCCTTGATCGGGCCCTCGCGAACCTCCCTGAACGCATCTGGAGAGCCGTTGAATGCGAGAATGCCCTTGTCAAGAAACAGGATTCGATCCGCGACGCGGAAGACCGAACTCACATCGTGGCTCACCACAACGCTCGTGAGGCCCAGGGTGTCCCGAGTCTCGACAATCAGCTGGTCGATGCTGTAGGCGGTGATCGGGTCGAGGCCGCTCGTCGGCTCGTCGTAAAGCAGAACCTCCGGCTCCATGCAGAGCGCACGCGCCAGGCCAACCCGCTTGCGCATTCCGCCGCTGAGTTCGTTCGGGAGAAGGTGTTCCACGCCGGTAAGGCCGACTTCGGTGAGATGCTTCTCGAGAATCTCCGCTTCCTCTTTCGGCCTGAGCTTGCGCTGACGGCGCACGCCGAAAAGGATGTTGTCGCGCACATTTAGGGAGTCGAAGAGGGCCGCATACTGGAATACCAAGCCCATCTTGGTTCGGGCTTCCTCAGGCTGACGCACCACATCAACCCCGGCAACCGTGATCGTGCCCTTGTCCGGTCGGAGGAGCCCCGAGAGACACTTGAGCAATGTTGTTTTGCCCCCGCCCGAGCTTCCCATAATGACCGCGATCTCTCCTGCACCAACTTCAAAGCTGATGTCGCTGAGCACCGGGCGGGCATCGAAAGAGTGAGAGACCCCGGCGACGGAGATCATGACGCCGAACCCTGGGTGAGCTGGAGCCGCGCCGAGCGGACTGCCTCGATCCGCTCCGCGCCTACTTCTCGCTCGAAGGAGCGATAGCCATCGACGACGAAGCCATGTTTGGCGGCGAGCCTCTGGGTTTCCTCCACCTGCTCCACCGAGACATCTTTGCCGAGCGTGAAGCTCTCCGGGCGATCATCCAGAGCGAGCATCATGGTTTCGGACATGCAGGCGTAAGCCGTGCCGGGAGGGAATCCGAAGTTGACCCCAAACTCTGGCTTGCCAGGAACCCGAACCACCCCGCCTTCAATGACGAGCACATCGCTGCGTTCCTTCACCACCCTGACGCTCACATCGCGAGGTCGGGCGACATCGCAGATCACAGAGCCTGCTTTGAGATGCTCGGGCAAGATCAGCGCTGCGTCGCTGCTCGTCACTGTGACGACGACATCCGCTTCGCGAATATCTTCCAGATCCGTGCTCGCAACTCCGCGCTCCACTTCCAACGCGACCGCTTCGGTCCGATCTCGGTCGCGGCCGATGAGGATGGTTTTGCCAAACGATCGGCCCATGATGATCGCGCAGGTACGGCCAATCGCTCCGGTGGCCCCGACCACCGCCAAAGTGGAATTTGCCGGCACGATGCCCACCTGATGCGCGGCATTGAAGGCCCCCTCAATCGCCGTCGCCACGGTGTAGCTGTTGCCCGTAGTCACCGCGATCTTGCTGCGCTGGGCAACCGTGATTCCTCCGTCCCCCACAACACTCGTAAAGGCTCCCAGCCCGATGATCTGGCATCCTTCTCGATGCGCGATCTCGGCGCAACCGACGATCTTTTCGTAGACCTCTTCGAGAGGCCTTTCGAGAAAGAGCCTTGGTGTGTAGCCAACGCCCAGGAAGAGCCCTTCGGTTTTGGCTCCGGTGATGCTCTCGATGCCTTTGACTTCACTGACCACTCGCGGTTTCAGGCGAGCCATCATCCCTTCGAGCATCGGCTCTGGGAAGGGTTTGAGGAAGGGAAACTTCCGCAACGCGTCGCGTCCCCGCAAAGGATGGATGATGAAAGCGAATCGCGTCAAAGGTTCGGCACCACTCTATAGGAGGACGTCTGAGAAGCTGGATGTGTCCCTCATCCGGCCGATTCGCCTCCAAATTGAGACGACAATTTTACCGGATGGCCTCATCGGTTTGAAGGTCGATGATGTTGGGTGACCAATTCAGGTCTGCGAGCACCTTCATGTAATCATCCGCCGTGAGTTCGCTGGGCGGCCTGCCGAGCAGGGCAACAACGACTCCCTCCATCACGTTAGTGGCAAAGGTTTCGCCGCCCATCATCGGGGTTGTGGTGATCAGTCGCTTCAGTCCTGTTGACTTAAGCCACGCAAGATCGTCTGCGCGCACAGTTTGGCTGAGCACGGTCTTACCCGTGAGCTTCTCGGGCGCATAGCGACGGATAAAGTGCCAATCGCCGCAAATGAAAGTGGCTTCCTCAAAGATCTTGGGAAACTTCGGGGTGCGATGCTCCTGCTTTTCCCCGGTCGGATAAAACCACTTGAATGGGAGTTGAGTGATCACCGGGGCGATGATCGCGGCAAGAATCTCAACCGTTTTGTAGCTCCGAACCGGAAGGGGCAGCCCCACGCCGAACAGCAGGTCTCCGTAGATCACGCGAGGGCAGACTTCGTTGAGCGCTTGGGCCATGCCATGCCGATCGACGGCCGAGACCAGGAGGGCAGTTTCTTGCTGAAAATCCACGACACCTTCGCGCTGAAGCCATAGAATCGCCTCACGCTCCAGCGTATGCTTCAGGCCGCTCCCGTCGACGACCGGGGTCGTTTTGACCCCACGAATGAGGTTACGAATCTCACGGAACTCAAATCTTTGCTTGCTCGTGGCGATGGCGATATCTGCGCCCCCCACACCGAGAGCATCGACCTCGCCGTCTAGCTCCTCCATCAGGCGTTTGAAGGCACCCATGTCGCCATCGGTGCCTCGACGCTCAATGCGGAATTCTTGACCGAGCAGGGAAGTCTCGTAGACTTTGTCCCGCTTGCTGCTCCCCAGCGATACCGAAACGACGCGCTTTACTGGCAAGCGATCACTTCGATTTCGACATCCACGCCGCGCGGGAGTCCCGCCACGGCGACGGTGCTGCGGGCGGGCATGTCGCCACCCGCGAATCGGGCACCATAGACCTCGTTCACCGTCCCAAAGTGATCCATCGAGCTCAGGAAGATCGTGGTCTTGACCACATTGTTGAATCCGAGACCCATTGAATCGAGCATGTTCGCGATGTTCTCCATCACTTGTTCCGCCTGGGCGCGGACGTCGCCGGAGATCAGTTCACCGCCGGGGGTCAGGGGGATCTGTCCGCTGCAGAAGAAGAACGTTCCGCTCGCCGAAACGGCTTGGGAGTAAGGGCCAATCGCGGCTGGCGCGCGATCCGTCGCATGAACTTGCTTGGGCATGGTTGTCACTTTACCTGTGACGTCTGGCTGGGGTCACTGGGCAAGAATCTCTCGGGCCCGATCCATGGCATGAGAAACGTCCGCGCAGACGTTTTCCGGGCCGAGACGAGCGGTGATTCCTGCTTTGTCCATCAGAGCACGAGGTTGAGATCTCATGCCACACAGGATCAGGGTTCGCCCCGATGCGTGCAAGGCTTCCGCGAGTTCTTCGATGGAGTGGAGCCCGGTGCCATCCAGAGCCGTCATGTTTCGCAGACGCAAAACAACCACCGGAGGCAAACTCGCCAGATCTTCCCGAATCGCCTCGATTTTCTCCGTGCTTCCGAACAAAAGCGGCCCACTCACCCGATAGACCGCCACCTGATCAGGGATCTCGTGGAGTTGGAGACTGTGTTTCCGGCTGGATTCCACGTATTCGGGGGTCACCCGCGAAACCGTCGTGGTCGTCGCAACCCGCCTGATGAACAGCAGGGCGGCCAGGATCATTCCCGCCTGAACGGCGACCGTCAAGTCGGCAAACACGGTGAGGAAGAACGTGATCAGCCACACCGCAATATCTGCCTTGCCGAGCTTGAGGATCGTCGGGATTTCTGCCCATTCGCCCATGTTGTAGCTCACCATGATGAGGATCGCAGCGAGCGCAGCGAGCGGAATCTGCCCCGCAAGAGGTGCGGCGAAGAGCACGACGAGCAAGACGACGATGGCGTGGATCATGCCCGAGAGCGGGCTGACCGCTCCACTTCGGATGTTCGTTGCGGTACGAGCAATCGCCCCGGTCGCGGGAAGTCCGCCCCAAAGAGGTGAGACTACGTTTGCCACTCCTTGGGCTACCAGCTCCACGCCAGGATTGTGCTTGTCACCCGACATCCGATCCGCTACCACCGCCGAGAGGAGAGACTCAATCGCGCCGAGCATCGTGACGGTCAGCGCAGCCGACATCAAAGGAAGCATCAGGTCGAAGCGAAGGGCCGGGACATGCAGTGGCGGCAATGAGCTTGGAACAGGCCCATACCGAGAGACCACCGTCTCGAGGGGCAGCCTCAGCCCGGCAACCAGGGCCGTCACGCCGATCATCACAAGGATGGCCCCGGGAATCTTCGGGAGCCACTTCCGCACCGCGATCAGAACAAGCAGCGATCCTGCGGCAACCCCCGTGTTGAGAGGATTGATCGTACTGGCATGGCCCGCAAGAGCCGCCATCCGATCCCAAAACTCCGAAGGAACCTTGGCAATCTCCAGACCAAAGAAATCGCGGAGTTGAGTGCTCGCAATGAGCACAGCAATTCCGTTGGTGAACCCAATGACGACAGGCCGAGGGATGTAGCGAACTGCCGATCCAAGACCCGTCAGTCCGAGTAGGATCAGAAAGATGCCTGAGAGCAGGGTGCAGGTGAAGAGGCCCTCGAGTCCGTGCTTTGCGATGATGCCGCTCACCACCACGACAAAGGCACCCGTCGGACCAGCGATCTGCATCTTTGATCCACCCAAGGCCGAGACCAAGAACCCGGCAATGATTGCCGTCACAAGTCCAGCTTGGGGTGGAACGCCGCTGGCAATCGCAAAGGCAATTGCCAGCGGTACAGCAACCAAACCTACCGTGACCCCAGCAAGGAGGTCGCGAGGAAAATCACTCAGTTTGTATGAACGGAAGGCAAGGACTGATTTCGGAGTGAATTGACTCAGAAAGGAGCGAATGCGATCCTGCCGGGGGGCAGACGAATCCACACCTTGCAGTTTACGCGAGCAAAACCAAGCCCGGGACGAATCCCCTAGTGCCGGTTAGCCGATGGCCTGGCGAACGCGGTGGATCGCTTGAATGCTCACGAGAAGATCACGGGCCTTGTCGAGGGGCCATTGGGTCGCGGCGTCGCTGAGGGCTTTCTCGGGGTTCGGATGGACTTCAAGGAAGATCGCATCGATCCCGACAGCGGCTGCGGCCCGCGCCATGGCGGGAATCGACTCTCGCACCCCTCCAGTCGAGGTCCCTGCGCCACCAGGCCGCTGGGCGGAATGGGTGGCGTCAAAGCAGACCGGCACACCGAAGCCGCGCATGGTCTCGAACCCAGTCATATCGACCACCAGGGCGTTGTAGCCGAAGCTGGTGCCGCGCTCGGTGAGCATGACTCCCTGCGCGCCGAAGTTTTGGAGCTTCGTCACGATGTTCTGGGCATCCCAGGGGGCGAGAAACTGCCCCTTCTTCACGTTCACCGGTTTCTCGGTGACCGCACAAGCCTCCAGAAGATCGCTTTGCCGACACAGAAACGCCGGAACCTGGAGCAAATCCACCACGCTCGCCACAGGAGCCGCTTGTTCGGCAGTGTGGACATCGGTCGTCACGGGGAGCCCGAAGTTCTCCTTCACGCTCGCCAGGATGTCGAGCCCCGCTTCCATCCCGCTCCCTCGCGTGGAGTGAACCGACGTTCGGTTGGCCTTATCAAAGCTTGCCTTGAACACATACGGCATCCCGAGTTCCGCGCAGATCTCCTGCATGGTTCCCGCGACCTGATGGCACAGTTCCATCGACTCGGCCAGACAAGGGCCAGCGATGACGGTCAGGCTACCGGAGCCCACTTGAGTGCCAGCGAGAGGGAAGACGTGGATGCTCATTTCGTGGCCTTATCATAGCCCCGTTTCATGAACTCGATGAAGTGCTCGTCGGTCGAGGCCATGCCTTGATAAATCTCCAGCACGGTTCCATCGGGCTTGAGAACCGCGTAGGCCGGGTTCGTCGCACTCTTCGTCATCTCTTCGCGGAGCTTGGCGTTGGCCTCATCCTCGGGAGTCTCACGGTCGGTGAAGAGCTCGATGCGGACGAACTTATCCAACTGCTCGCGATACTTGGGCATGGGGAAGCGTTGGTACTCCATCACGCGGCAGTTCCCGCAGGTTTTTCCGGTGAAATTGATGAAGACCGGCTTGTTCTCCTCGCGAGCCTTGGCCATGCCTTCTTCGTAGGTCATGATCCACGTGATCCCGGTCTGCGCCGATGACTTGTTGTCGGGCGGGAAGAAGGCAAGGGCCGACCCCAAGTTGCCAGGATTGGAGATTCCGCTCAGAATCCAGAGCGCGATTCCCACGTTGACGAATCCAAAGATCCGCCGTCCCCAACCGACATTGTCACCCTTGTCGTGAGGCGTCTTCACCCAGCCGAAGAGATACATCGCGGCGGCAATGAACACGGAGAACCAGATCGCCGCGTAGGCGGCAAACGGCACCCAGATGGGGTCATTCAAGATCACATCGACGTTACTGAAGAACTTCGCGGCGGCGGCGAGTTCCAGGAAGCCCATGTAAGCCTTCACCGCGTTGAGCCACGTGCCGGACTTCGGCAACTTGCTCAGCCCCTGGGGCAACATCGCAAGGATGAAGAACGGGATCGCAAAGGCAAGGCTGAAGGCGGTCATCCCGAGCACGGGATAGAGAATGTCGCCCGTCGTGGCGCTCACCAGAATCGTTCCGACGAAGGGGACGGTGCAGGTAAACGTCGTCAAGCTGAAGACGAATCCGAGCAAAACTGGGGCGACCCAGCCGCCTTTCCCCGCCTTGTTCTGCGCTTCATTCACAAACTTCGAGGGGATGATGATCTCGAAGACACCAAAGAGATTCAAGGCCAGCACGACGAAGAGCACGCCCAGAAACAGGTTGGCGATCGGACTTGCCGCAAGCTGTTGAACGCCGGTCGCCCCGAAGGCCAGGGTGACAATCAGTCCGAGCGCGACAAAGGTTCCCACGATGCCGAGGCAATAGGCGAGCGCACTTGTGAGCACGACCTTCTTGCCTTGAGAAGCCTTCTTCGTAAAGAAGCTCACGGTGATCGGGATCATCGGCCAGACGCAAGGGGTCAGGAGGGCGAGGAGCCCGGCACCAAACGAGAGAGCGAGGAAGGGAAGGAGCCCAGCGGAGCGAGCATTCTCGACATCGCTTCGGAATTGATCGGTGGCTTCGGCTCCTGCTTCAGGTGCGGCCCCGGTCTCACCCTTGGCCTTTGCCATGACGTCCGGGTTGTCACTGCTCACGTCATCCCCCGGAACGATATAGCCTTCCGGCTGAGAGGGAAGCTCGGTGACCGGTTCCGTTCGATCGGCACGCGCCTCTCCAGCGGCGAGGGTGATCGGGATTTCGATCTCCACCCGTCGCGGCCGGTCGCACGATGAATCGTCGCACGTCTGAGCCCGAACTTGGAGCTTGACGATTTGCTCTCCGGTGAGGCCTGCCTTGATGCGAATCGGCACGGCAAAGGCCATGGCATCGTCGTACCAGACGCCGGGTTTCTCGAAGCCCGGAACGTTCTTGACCACACCCGCCGGGAAAATCGGATCGCCGGTTGCTTCGGCGGCGTTGCCCTCTTGGGACATGTCGGTGGTGATGCTCACCCAGTCGCCCGAGAGTTGAGGGCCGAAAACGTGCCATCCCGGAAGCAGCTTGCCGCTGATGATGATCTGAGTGGTCTCGCCCGCTCGCAGATCGCCGTCCTTGAGGCTAGCCGTCCACGTGACCTGCCCAGCCTCGATCGGGCCGATGCTGGGGCCTTGCGCGAAGGAGAGGACGCTGAACAGGCTGATCAGCAAGAGGAAGAGGGCGCGCACCTTCACTTCGCCACCTTGCGCTGGCTCAAGGCATTTGCCCAGGCGAGACGTTGCGATACGCTATTCCAACCTGCCGGGGCCTCTTGGACGGTGATCGTGGCCTTGGCCGTCACCGAAGCCGGGCCGAAACAAACTTGATCAGTGCACTGTTGGTACCGAACCTTGATCGCGACTTCGTGCTTGCCCGCGGTTTTGGGCGCGTGCACGAGGGTCGGGAAAGTGACGGTGCCGTTGTACACGAACGATGCCTCCGTTTCGCCACCGACGGTGCTCAGGCTTCCGCTGGGGTACCAAACCTTGCGCACCTTCGATGTCTCTGCCCCACTGCTGAGCGTGACCGGGATTTGATAGTCCTGCGACGGAGGATTCTGGTAGCCATGAAGCCCATCGGCGAAGGTCACTTCCACATTGGCCCGCACAGGCGCGCCCGGATAGATCGCCGCATCGGGAATAAGAACCCGAACCTGGGGAGGAGTGTTGGCTTGGCCCAGCATCGCGCTGGCGGCAACAAAGGAGAGGAGGGAAGCAGTGACCATCTTGGCTCTATCTCGTGTAACAACGTCTCTAGCAGAGACGGGCTGATCGTCTCAATGTTACCGAGTGAAGTCTTGTTCCCGGAGGATTCTGCGGATAGGCCTGTTCGCGCAAGCTCAGAGAGCGGTTGCGCGAACAGGGTTGTGCTGGGTTCTCAGCCTCCGAGGCCGAAGAACTTCTTGATCTTGTAGGTGGTCGTCTGCCGGTTCATCTCGGCGATCGCGAGGGTGAGAGGAACTTCGTTCGGGCAGACCTTGACACAGTTCTGGGCGTTGCCGCAGTTGGAAATCCCTTCTGGGCCGGTGAGGAACTCTAAGCGATCTGAAGCGAACGCTTTGCCTACGGGGTGAAGATTGAAGAGCAGCGCTTGACCAATCGCAGCCGGGCCAACGAACTCGGTCTTCTCGCTCACCTGCGGGCAGCTTTCGACACAGCATCCACAGGTCATGCAGCGCGAGAGATCGTAGCGGAGCTTGCGGACATGGTCGTCTTGTGGTTGTGCCGGGCCAAGGTCATAGCTGCCATCAATCGGCACCCAACCCTTGATCATGATCAGGCTTTCGAACATCTTGGAGCGATCCACGATCAGGTCGCGGATCAGGGGGAACTTGCTCATCGGCTCAAGCTTCACAACGGCGACATCTCCCTGAATTGTGGCGACCTCGTCGATCAGCGCGGTGCAGGCTTGACGGATGTGCCCGTTGACGTACATTGTGCACGTGCCGCAGACTTCTTCCAGGCAAGCCGCTTCCCAGGCAATCGGTTCCACGAGTTCGCCCTTGGTGGTGACGGGCTTCTTGCGGATCTCCATGAGGGTGGAGATCACGTTCATGTCGGGAAGGTACGGGGTCTCGAAGGTTTGCCAGAACGGAGCACTCTTCGCGTCCTTCTGTCGCTTCACTTCAATTCGGATGGTTTTGACCGCAGTTGCCGTTGACATAGATGCTTTGTCCTATTCTACGCAATCGGCATCCGGGGATGCTTCCTTAGGTCATACAAAACGTCTATCATGTTACGAAGTGGTTGCGAGCACAGGAGCCTCATCTTCCGATCACCCGAGAACTGCCGTTCTCGGAGTACCAGTTTCATGCCTCAACATGGACGAAACCATCGGCGAAATCGAGAAGATGATCCTCAGCGGAGAGCCACACTTGGTGGCCACCGCCGATGCATCTGGCATCGTGATTGCCCAATCCGACCCAGAGTTGATGGCGATCTACCAAGGCTGCGCCCTCGCCACCCCGGATAGCTACGGAGTCGTCTGGGCGCTCCGGAAGAAAGGCGTGCATGTAGATCGAGTCAGCGGCGTTGATGTTGCCGATCGCCTGTGTGAGCTGAGCGCGCGTAAGGGCTACACCATCTATCTCCTCGGTTCCGAGCCGGGCGTTGCGGATGCCGCGGCAGAGCGGATGCGGCTCAAGTACCCCGGATGCCAGATCATTGGCACGCACCACGGCTATTTCCCCGCCACGGACGACGAGTTCATCGCCCAGGAGGTCGCTCCCTCGAACCCGGATATCCTCTTGGTCGCGATGGGGATCCCTCGACAAGAGAAGTTCATCCTCAAAACAATGCAGATCGTCCGGGCGCGGGTTGCCATCGGAGTCGGCGGATCACTCGATGTCTTCAGCGGGAGAGCCAAGCGAGCTCCAGTCATCGTCCAAAAGCTGAAACTGGAGTGGCTATGGCGCACGATCTCGAACCCCAAGAAGATTAGCAAGGCCAAAACGCTGCCTCAGTTCGCCAAGCTGGTGCTGCTCGATAAATCGGGCAAGGGAAGCAAGTGAAGATTTACACGAAAACGGGGGACGACGGCACAACCGGAACCCTGCGCGGGGATCGGGTTCTCAAGAGTGATCCACTCATGGATCTTCTGGGGGACATCGACGAGTTCAACGCTGCCCTCGGAATGATCCATGCCGACATCCCGTTGAAAGCGAAGGTTCAATCGGCTCTCTTCGATCTAGGCGCCGAGCTTGCCGCAGACCCAGGTGATGATCGGTTCCTTGCCCAGGGAATTGGCGTTCTCACGACTGCCCTTGAGGAGGAGATTGACCTGCTGACAGGGGAACTTGCGCCTCTCACCAACTTCATTCTTCCCGGAGGAACCACCGGAGCAGCGGCGGCACACTTGGCGAGAACCATCTGCCGACGCGCCGAGCGAAAGCTGGTAGCCCTGGGCGAGACTCGGCCCATCCGCAACGAACTCCGAACGTTCCTGAATCGTCTTTCTGACTGGCTGTTCACCTGGGCGAGGATGCTAAATCACCAGGCTGGAGTCGCCGACATTCTTTGGACAAAAGAACGATGATAGCTACTCTTTCACTTGCGACCGCGATGGCCTTGCAGCAAGATCCAGGCGCGGGGATTGTCTCCGATGCCATCGCGCGGTACTACACCCGGACGAGCGCCCACGGAATAATTCTTCTCACCGTTGAGGCGGGCAAGACAAAGGCTCAGATCGAAACAAAGCTCAGCTTCATCGAACCGAACTTCTTCGCGATCGAACAGCGCGCGATCGGGGTCGAGGCCCCGCCGATCATCGCGATTTCTGATGGAAAGACTTTCGTCTATCCGGCCCCCTATGCTGAAACGGAGCGGCAAAAGTACGTCCAGGAGTCCGTCCAAACGCGCAATGGCCCAATGTCCATCCAAGACATGTACTTGATCTCGTCCAAGTTCCTGGCTGACCGCTCCAGCGCGCTAGACATCATCCACGGTCGAAGAGTGGATCTCGAGTTCGTGATCAAGCTGTACCGGAAGTTCAAGAGTAACGGCACGACTGTGCTGAACGGGGAAACGGTCAAGGTCGTCAACGCCGAGGCCAGGCGGGATCCCAGCTCAGAGTTTAAGGGCCTTGCCGCCTTTTACATCAACGCGACCAACGACTTGAAAAGGATCGTGTACGTCGAGCGCGTGGGCGAGCGTGGCAACAGCGTCGATGCCACCTACACCTGGGACATCAACGTGGAAATGAACGCACCGGACAAGATCCCAGCCGGAACCTTCAGCCTCAAACGGATTCCGAAATGAGTCAGCGCGGGCAAAGCGTCCGCGTGAGAGGCACAGGGACAAAGCCGAACCGTAAGTACACTCTAATGTAGAGATTCGCCGAATGGAAAAAGTGTTGACGTCGAAAGAACTGCGCAAAGGCATGAAAGCCCGAGTCGCAACCGTGGAAGAAGGCGAGGATCCTTGCACCCGCTTGATGGAACTGGGGCTGATTCCCGGCACGGAGTTCAGCGTCACCAAGGTGGCCCCGCTGGGCGATCCCATCGAGATCGAAATGCGCGGCTACAAGCTTTGTCTGCGGCGAACGGAAACGGAGTGTTTGCGCTTTGTCGAACTCCCTTAAGACCCCAGTTCCAGCTGGTCGCCCGAAAACCCACAAGCCAACAATCGCCCTGGTGGGGAACCCGAATGCCGGCAAGACAAGCCTCTTCAACGCCCTGACGGGGGCCCGCCAAAAAATCGGCAACTACCCCGGCGTCACAGTCGAGAAAATCTCAGGCGACTTCACCCACGAGGGCGATACCTTTGAGGTCATTGATGTCCCAGGCCTCTATTCGATGACGCCTGTCTCCAACGATGAGACGGTAGCGGTCAAAGTGCTGGAAGGCGACCCGGAGCCGCCGAAGCTCGTCGTCTACGTGCTCGATGCCTCGAATCTGGAGCGCAACCTTTTCCTCTTCTCGCAGCTCGCGGAGACCCACACGAACGTCGTGGTGGCGCTCACGCTGACCGACGTTCTGGACAAGGAAGGGGCTCGCCTTGATCTTGCCAAACTCAGCTCTCACCTGGGATGCGAGGTGGTTCCGGTCATTGCCCACAAAGGGATTGGCGTGGAGGCACTCAAAGAAGCGATGGCCCGGGCGCTCGCCTCTCCCGATGAGCTGGAACTCGACGTCGGATTCCCCAAGGTGGTGATGGATGCGGCGGATCGCGTGGTCGATCACATGAATCGGCGGGGCGTCGCTCTTGGACGCCGTGAAGCCCGATGCGTCCTTCTCGATGAGCAGTGCACGACCAGCGAGCGATTCCGAGGAATCCCCGAGCTGTGGGCGGTGATCGAAGAAGAGCGCCAAACGGTTTTGGGGGCGAGCGGGCAAGGCCGGACGCTCGATGCGCAAGCGCGGTACGCCTGGGCGGCCAAAGTTAAGAAGGATTCCATCACTCCTCCGGTCGAGCGGCGACGCTCCGGCACGGAGAAAATCGACTACTTCCTCACCCACCGAGTCTTCGGTCTCCTGTTCTTCCTCGGCGTGATGTACGCGGTGTTCCAAAGCATCTACACGCTCGCCGGGCCCCTGATGGATGTCATTGACGCAGGGAAGTCGGCGGTGGCCGATTTCGTTCGCCCGATGCTCGATGGCACCCCGGTGCTTCAGTCGCTCGTCGTCGATGGGATCATCGAGGGGGTGGGGTCGGTGATTATCTTCCTGCCCCAGATCATCATTCTCTTCTTCTTCATTTCCGTGCTCGAAGGCACGGGGTATCTGGCTCGGGCGGCGTTCCTGATGGATCGTTTGCTCGGTTGGTGCGGGCTCAACGGGCGAGCGTTTATCCCTCTCTTGAGCAGCTTCGCCTGTGCGATCCCTGGCGTGATGAGCGCGCGGGTGATGCCAGACGAGCGCAGCCGGATCATGACCGTGCTGGTCGCTCCGCTGATGTCCTGCTCGGCTCGTTTGCCGGTGTACGTCTTGCTCATTGGCGCGGTGATCGAGCCTCGCTACGGCGCGGCGTGGGCCGGATTCAGCCTCTTTGCGATGCACTTTGTCGGGCTCGCCGTCGCGATTCCCGTGGTGCTGATCTTGAACAAGGGCGTTTTCAAGGGCAAACGGCTCCCGTTCATGCTGGAACTCCCGAAGTACCAGTGGCCGCGCTGGCGCGATGTGTTTCTCACCATCACCAGCCGGGCGAAGGTGTTCTTGGTCACCGCGGGCACGATCATTTTTGCGATGTCCGTGCTGATTTGGGCGCTGCTTTACTTCCCGCGCGGCGACAATCCTCGGTATGAGCGCGAGTACAGCTCGCTTTCGGCCGCGCGTCAGGAAACCGTCTCGCTGGAGCAATTCCAAGAGCTGCGCCAGCGTGAGGAGTCGATTCTCGGGCGATTTGGCAAGGCGATTGAGCCTGCGTTTGCTCCCGCTGGATTCGACTGGCGGTTGACCACGGCGATTCTGGCCGCGTTCCCAGCCCGCGAAGTGGTGGTTCCTGCGATGGGAATCCTCTTCGGCACGGGAGGCGATGTCGACGAGGCCGATGAGGGCCTGGTCTCCGCGATTCAACGGTCTCAGTGGCCCGATGGTCGGCCTCTGATGACCCCGTGGACGGCGATGAGCCTGATGGTGTTCTTCGCTCTGTGCTGCCAGTGCATGGCGACGCTTGCTGCAATCAAGCGCGAGACAAACTCGTGGAAGTGGGCCGCCTTCGCGTTCGTTTACATGACGACGCTGGCCTACGTTTTCTCGGTGGCGATTCAGCAGATCGGGAGGCTGGTGTCGTGAGCTGGCCCGAAGTGATCACCGTCGGGGCGATTGTCGCGCTGAGCGCGGGATACGTGCTTAAGCGGTTCTTCGGAGCATCAAAAGGGGAAAAAGGCTCCTGCAAATCCTGCTCCGACACCTGCGGCTGCGCGATCCACGAGGCGATGAATCAGCAGGAAAAACGCTCACCGGCGAGCGGAGAGTGAGGCAGAAGGTGACACAAAAAGCGCGGTGAATCTTGTGGACTCACCGCGCTTTGGTCTGGGATCGCGGAAGAATTACTGCTTCTCAACCTGCGAGAAGTCGAGTTCGACAGGGGTATCGCGGCCGAAGATGGAGATCATGACCTTGAGCTTCTCGCGCTCGGCGTTGACTTCCTCGACACGACCGGTGTAATCCAAGAACGGGCCTTCGCTGACTCGAACAATATCGGCCTTGGTGAAGGCCACCTTCGGAGCCTCTTGGCTCTGAGCCAGGTTGTTCATGATCCGGCGAACTTCGTACTCTTCGAGAGGCACCGGGCGGTTGCCGCTGCTCACGAATCCCGTGACCCCCGATGTGCCCTTCACAACCTTGAACGTCTCATCGGTCAGATCCATCTGCACGAGGATATAGCCCGGGAAGACCTTCCGATCAACCTCGTATCGCTTGCCGTTGCGGGTTGCGACTTCCTTTTCGGTGGGGATCAAAATCTCGATGATGTCGATGCCCCAAACGCCTTCGATCTGGGCGCGCTTGGTGAGCATCTCGCGCACCTTGTTTTCGTGTCCACTAATCGTGTGGACGGCGTACCAGGCGCGGGCCATTAGCGTCCCACCCCAATGAGGCGGAAAAGCTGCTCGATGGCAAGGGAGAGGCCAAAGAGCAAGACGACAACAAGCACGCACACGCCCAGCACCGTGCCGGTGAGACGAGTGGTTTCTTGCGGCGTGGGCCAGGTGATCATGCGGACCTCGCGCTGGAGATCCTTGAAGAAAGCCCGCGGGCCGCGCTTCATATCCGGGGTTGGCAGTTGCTTGTCGCTCATAGCCGTTCTCAGTTTGTCTGTCCACCCCAAGTCTCTCCGTTCAGATACAGTACGGCGGGCCTTGGGAAAGGGGGACTTAAAAACTATACCACGGCACGAACTCGATGGTTCGTGCCGTGGTAGGCCAATTTTTCGCAAGTTCCGGACGAGATTACGCCGAAATCTTTTTGACTTTGTAAGTCAGGCGTCCGACGGGTGCATCAAACGTGGCGCTCTCGCCAACCTTTTTGCCAAGCAGAGCCTCCCCGAGCGGAGACTCCTCTGAAATCAGATCTTCATCCGCGTTGGCCTCGATGCTCGCGACAATCCGAACATCAAACTCAATGCCTCGCTCGTCGTCTGCCACCGTGACCACCGATCCCAAACCTACTTCGTCCGTCGAGATGTCGGCAAGAGTCAGGATGGCTGCGCCGGACAAAATCGTCTTGAGCTCGCCAATGCGGCTCTCCACGATTGCTTGCTCCATCTTGATCTCGTCAAGTTCGTTGTTGTCTTCGCTGAATTCGCCATGATCCTTGCTCTCGCGGATGCGCTCGGCGATCTCCTTGCGCTTTTCCACCGTCAAGTGATTGAGTTCGGCCTTGAGCCGGTCATGGCCCGCCTGGGTCAGCAAAATAGGGGCTGACGATTCAAGCTCGAGTTCTTCCATTGCCACGTCGCTGTTTCTCCTTCCGATTGAAGACGGCTATTATATCGGCAACGCATGTGCGTTTCTTCAAGAATCCGCCTTTTGTTTTCCCCGGTTCATACGCACCAGGGTGACGTTCGGTTCACTTGAGCGCCGATTTCCTTCCCAATCTGACGTCCCCGCATCGCCCGAGAGTTCAGTCATACTGGGCCGTGCGTGTCCTGAGTTGCTTGATTGCCGCGATTTTGCCCCTGGTGATGTGGGCACAGAATCCATCGCAACCACCCCAAACTCCCGAAACACCCGCGGTAAAGGAGTTGACGGAAGCCGATTTTGGGCGCCCCGATGTGGTCATCACCGTCGAAAAGCGACCCAGCGGGGCCGACTTCGTCACCATCACGGTGCTGAAAGAGAACTATCCGACCGAGTTTTTGGCCGCCCAAGCTGCCAAAATCGCCGAGCTTTCCGGATCGACGGCCAGAGGTCTGAATGTCTCGCATACAAATCTGGGGACGCAATCGGTCGGCCTTCAACGCGCGGAATTCGCCACGGACTTTCTCGTGAATCGCGAAAAGGGCGAAATCAACTTCGAGGCGCTGGTCCATCCGTTTCTTGGGGTTCCCGAGCCAGCCACCGTTACTTCATTCCTCGTGCAATTCAGCGGAGAACAAGCATCGTTTTCGACTTTGCAAAAAATGGCAACGGAAGGCGTGAAGGTCATGGGGGTGTCCATGGCGAACCCAGCAGGGCTTGAATATCGAATCAAAGTGCTGAGCCAAGACCCGAAACTTGTACGAATCCCCAAGTCAGTGAGTGAACCAGTAGGGAAGACTCAGCCGGTTCAGACTCAATCCGGGCCGAATTTTATCGTTTTTCTATTGCTTGGTGTAGGGGTTCTCGCGGCAGGGGCTTTGGTATACTCCCTTCTGCTTCGGCCAGCCTCCGGGTCGCGCCGTCGCCGTTGAGAGAATTCACCCATGCGCGAACCATCCTCGATCAACCTGCGCGAGCTTATCGACATCGCCTACACCCAAGAGGCCTCAGACGTGATGCTCAAGGCCAACAGCAAGCCGAAGATCAAGCAGTTTAGCTTCGTGCGGGATCTCCCCGGCGATTGGCCTGTCTTGAACGGCGACGACGTTCGACGATTGGTCGCGGAAGTCATGACCGAGCGCCAAAAGCGGATGTTCGAAGAGCACGGGGAAATGGACCTTGCCTTCGTTCTCGAAGGTAAGTGCCGCGTCCGAACCAACGTTTACTCCCAGCGAGGCAATATGGCTGCAGTCATGCGGATCGTTCCGAGCCGTATCCGAACCCTGGAAGAACTGGGTCTGCCGCCGTCCCTCGCCGAGGTCACGAAAAACCGACAGGGTCTGGTGCTTGTCACCGGTCCGACGGGTTCTGGAAAGACGACGACGCTTGCCGCTCTCATTGACATTCTCAACGAGCAGCGACGTTGCCACATCGTCACCATCGAAGACCCCCTCGAAGTTGAGCACCAGGACAAGAACAGCTACCTCTCACAACGAGAAGTGGGAATCGACACCCACGACTTCGTTCCTGCGATGCGCGCGGTTGTTCGGGAAGCTCCGGACGTGATTCTCATCGGTGAAATGCGCGATACCATCACCATGAACGTCTCGCTGCAAGCTGGTGAAACGGGCCACTTGGTCTTCTCCACGGTTCACACGGCAAGCGCGTACGAAACCCTCGACCGGGTTATCAACATGTTCCCGCCGCACGAAAAGGTTCACCTTTGCCAGCGACTGGCCAACAGCCTCCGCGCCATCATCGCACAGAAGCTGGTTCCGCGCGCAGATGGCAACGGGCGCGTGGTTGCCGCGGAAATCCTGATCTGCACCCCGACGGTCAGCAAGGCAATTGAAGACGGTCACTTCGGCGACCTCTATCACCTGATGAACGAGGGCGGATTCTGGGGCATGCAAACCATGAACCAGTCGCTTGCGCGTTACGTCCGCGCAGGAATCATCACCGAGGAAGTGGCGTACAACTACGCAGGGCTCCTCTCCGAGCTCAAGCAAATGCTCCGCAGGTAAGTGCTCCGTGCATCCGGTTCTTGAATCTTTGCTCCGGCGTGTGGTGGAGGTCGACGCGAGTGACCTCCACCTCAAGGCCGATAATCCCCCTCTCATGCGAGTGAGAGGCGATCTTCGTCGGCTTGATTCCGAGCCCCTGTCGGAAGAACTCACTCGGGCGATGCTCGACAGCGTGCTCACTCCGGAGCGGAAGGAGCGACTGGAGAATTTCAAGGAGTGCGATCTTTCGGTGGCGGTGCCTGGGCTCGCCCGATTCCGCGTCAACATGTTTTGGCAACGGCACAAGGCGGGAGCGGTCTTCCGGTTGATCCCCTACAAGATTCGAACTATTGATGATCTCAGATTGCCTCAGGTCACGAAGGAACTCTGCCTTCTTCCCCGAGGACTGATCCTCGTGACCGGCCCGACCGGCTCCGGCAAGTCAACCAGCCTCGCCGCGATGATCGATCACATCAACCTCAACGTGAAGAAGAACATCATCACGATTGAAGATCCCATCGAATACGTCCACGCCGACAAGGGCTGCATCATCAATCAGCGCGAGTTGGGTACCGACACCCACTCATTCTCCGATGCCCTCAAGCATGTGATGCGGCAAAACCCCGACGTCATCCTGGTCGGTGAAATGCGCGATCTGGAGACCATCCAACTCGCGATCACGGCCGCAGAAACCGGGCACCTCGTGTTCTCGACCCTTCACACTGTTGATGCCGCGCAAACCATCGACCGAATCGTGGACGTGTTTGATTCCGAGCAACAAGCCCAGATTCGCACCCAGCTCAGCGTGACCCTCCAAGCGGTCGTCTCCCAGACTCTGATGCCCCTCAAGGATAACTCGGGACGGGTGGCCGCGCACGAAGTCATGGTCTGTACGCCAGCGATCCGCACCCTGATTCGCGACGGAAAGACTCACCAAATCTATCCTCACATTCAGACCGGCGGTGAATATGGGATGCAAACTCTCGACGGCTGCCTCCTCCGGCTGCTTCGCGAGAGCAAGGTGGATTACGAGCACGCCCTGACGAAGAGCTCAAACACGGCCGAATTCCATCGCCGAGCCGAGAAAGAAGGACTTGCGGAGGCCACAGCTCTTGCACATTGATGCGCTTCTTCGCCGTTGTGTCGAGATGAACGGGTCGGATCTGCACATCAAGACCGACACTGGCGCGATCTATGTGCGGGTTTACGGCGAGTTGATCCAACTCACCGATGTTCCGCACTTCACCGACGAACAGTTTCGCGCGGCGATTGTTGATCTGTTGCGCCCCGAGCAGGTGACCAAGTTCCAACGGGATCTCGAACTCGACTTCGCGCTCGAAATCCCGGACGTGGCCCGATTCCGAGGAAATCTCTTCCAGCAGCGAGAGCACGCTCAGGCGGTCTTCCGTGTCATCCCGTTCGACATCTCCACCATGGAGGATCTTGGACTTCCGCAGGCTTGCTACGATTTCATCGAGCGGCCCCGGGGTTTGGTTCTGGTCACCGGGCCTGCAGGAAGCGGAAAGTCGACAAGCCTTGCCTCGATGATCGACCGGATCAACAAGAACCAGGAACTCCACATCGTCACCGTCGAGGATCCGATCGAGTTCGTCCACGACGACCACGTGGCCCTCATCAATCAGCGCGAATTGGACGTGGACACCCTGAGCTTCGCGAATGCTCTGAAGTACGTTCTCCGGCAAGACCCAGATGTGATTCTGGTCGGTGAAATGCGCGATCTTGAAACCATTCACCTGGCGATCACGGCGGCAGAAACCGGGCACCTTGTTTTCGCCACTCTCCACACCGTGGACGCCCTGCAAACCGTGGATCGGATTGTCGACGTCTTTCCCCAGCACCAACAGCAACAGATCCGGATGCAGCTCTCCGTCAACCTGCTCGGTGTGGTGAGTCAGAGCTTGGTGAAGCGGAAAGATGGTCGCGGCCGCATCGCTGCCTTTGAAGTGCTCTATGCCACGAGTGCCGTGCGCAACCTCATCCGGGAGAACAAGACTTACCAGATCGGTTCCATCATCCAGACTGGGGCCAAACAGAAGATGCAGACCCTGGATCAGTCTCTGGCCAAGCTCGTCGATCGAGGTCTGGTGGATTACGACGAGGCGATTTCGAAAGCCAAGGATGCTGCTGAGTTTCGGCGAATTATGGAAGTGGGGACGCAAAATGCTACGCCCGCCGCTTCACCGAAGCCTGCGGGGAGCACGGAGCCGCCGAAGCCGCCTCCCGGCCCGGTTCGTGGTCAGCCCAACCGACCCAAGGTTGGGGGGAATTGATCCGACTGCTTCAGGAGCTCGACTGATTGGAAATCGATCCCGCTCTTTTTGAGGAGAACGAGCGCACCGCCCCTGCCGAGGACGGTCGTCGCTTTATCACCCTCAACGAGACCAAGATTCGGAACGGATTTGTTTTTCCGAACCTGGATATTTGCTATCAGACCTGGGGCACGCTCAACGAGTCCAAAGACAATGCCGTTCTCGTGTGCCATGCCCTCAGCGGAGACTCAAACGTCTTGGGGTGGTGGGAAAGGCTGTTCGGGCAAGGCAAGGCGGTCGATCCCAAGGAGTTCTTCATCATCGGCGCCAACGCCCTCGGTGGATGTCAGGGAACCACCGGCCCGGCAAGTACCGCCCCCGATGGAAAGCCGTGGGGAAGTCGTTTTCCGCAGATCTCGGTTGAAGATATGGCGGATCGGCATGCCGACCTGCTGGATTATCTCGGAATTGAGAAACTCCGCCTCGTGGCGGGAGGCAGCATGGGAGGGATGCAGGCACTTGCTCTTTCAACCCTGCATCCGAATCGAGTGGCCAAGTGCTGGATGACCGCGAGCTGCCAAGCTCATTCGGCACTGCAAATCGCCTTCAACGAGGTCGGGCGGCAGGCGATTCTTCGCGATCCCAAGTTTGCTGGTGGCAACTATCATCCGGGAGATCCACCCACCAACGGTCTCAGCGTCGCGCGCATGGCGGGTCACATCAGTTACCTCAGCGAAGCCAGTTTTGAAGCCAAATTCGGTCGACGACGGCAGTCGGGAGGCAGTGAACAATTTGCCGTCGAAAGCTACCTGAGCTACCAAGGCGACAAGTTCACCAAGCGATTTGATGCGAACAGCTATCTGGTTCTCACGAGAGCAATCGACGAATTTGAGGGGAACTCTCTGGAATCGGCTGAGTGTGAGTTTCTGCTCACCAGCTTCACCAGCGACTGGCTGTATCCATCGCATCAAAGCAGAACACTTTGGCAAAATTGCCAGGATATCGGAATTGAAGCGGTTCACATCGAGATCGATGCCCCCTTCGGACACGACTCATTCCTCCTTGAAACGGTTCAGCAAGGCGCGCTGATTCGCAAGTTCCTGATTGGAAATGAATAGGCCAAAGTATTCATCCTGAAAAGATTCCATACACCGATAGACTCCGTTAGGATATCGTTCAGGTTGCGCGGGGAGGAATCGCGCTAAGCGAATGCCTACGGTACTTCTAGTCGAAGATAACCTCGATGATGAGCGTCTTGTTCGACGTACGTTGGAGAAAAACAACGTCACGAATGAGATCGTCGTTGCCATCACGGGACAAGGGGCTCTTGATGCGCTCACCGAAATGGAGCGCCTCGGTCAACGCCCTGACCTGGTGATTCTGGACGTGAAGCTCCCAGATATGAGCGGTCTCCGGGTTCTGAGGGATCTTCGAGCCAATCCTCGAACCGAGCTGGTTCCCGTCGTCGTTCTCACCGGGAACGCGAGCCCGGACGACGTCGCCTCCGCCTATCGGCTTGGGGCCAACTCCGTTGTGTTGAAGCCGGCTGATTTCGCCGAATTCAGTGAGGCCCTTCTGCATCTCACCATTTACTGGCTCCTCGTCAACAGATCGACCGACATGGTCACTGTTTGATCGAGTCTCACCGATTTTTAAGCAGGAATTCTTTGGGCAAACAGTCCCTTCCGGGTGTCTCCTGCGAAAACGCCTGTCATACTCTTTTTCTGCACGCGGGGGTGTAGCTCAGTGGTTAGAGCGCCGGCCTGTCACGCCGGAGGTCGCGGGTTCAAGTCCCGTCATCCTCGCCATCGCACCCTAAGGTGCCGCGGTAGCTCAGTTGGTAGAGCAAAGCACTGAAAATGCTTGGGTCGCCGGTTCGAGTCCGGCTTGCGGCACCATTCTCACTCTTCGAGGGAGCGACCCCGCTATGCAGCTTCTTCGCCAATCTGGAAGTTTTGGCCTGCCTGGCCTAGACGAACTCTCTCCCACACCGTGCTGTGTGGTTCGGTGAGGGCAAATTGAACCATCGCCCGACCTTGGGAGAGCAGCCAGTCCGAATCGGCGAGGCGATCCTCCGATCGGTTGCTCCATTCCGAAGACAGAACCTGCTCCCGAATCTCCGCCCAGAGTTCGTGGAACCGCACCTGATGCTTCACAGGGTGAGCGGCGAGCAGGGTGTCGAGCATCAGCTTGGGAAGTGGGCTGCCCTTGGCTTCCTCCACCATTGCCCAGAACTTGCACTCGTCCATCGGGAGGCGACGATCGTAGGCCGGGTGAAAATGCCGCGACGTGCTGAATCGAGCAAACTTCGGGAACATCGTGTCCACATCAGAGAGTTGGATCGGCGAGACGGATTCAAGGGCCAGAACAAGCTGCTTCGGCTCGCTGTGATCGCGTCGCCAGCCGGCCAACTTGAATCCGACACGCGCCCAATACTCGTCCTCCATCGACTGGATTTGCATCCTGGCTCGGGCGGAAATGTTCCCCCGTAGCACGGCGTGCCGCGTGGTCGCGCGGAGCAGAGACGTGTCGCTCCATCTCCCTCGAACCACTTTCAGCGAGGGCACTGCTTCCGGCGACTTCACCACGCGATCAACTGCCTCCGAACCGTGGAGGACGACCCATTCGCCGAAGCGAGGGAGGAAATCGGTTGCGCCTCCGTGGCTGAGGTGCCACGATGCAGCAAACAGATCCCAAGAGGACATCTCAACGAGCGTATCTTCGAGATGCTCGTTGACTTGCAACAGTTCGAATTCGGAAAGGCCTCGGAGCACATGATCCCAGTGGTGCAAAAAGAGAGCAAGATCAGATTGACTGACCTGGCGGCAAGACTCCACCATGTTCCAGAACCGCGCGCGATCGACCATAAGCTGAATAAAGGCGAATTCCCGTAGAACCCTCCCGGTATTGATGCGAGATCCGAAGGTTGTTGCGGCAAACACCGCAACGCGAGCCAAGAATCCCGGGACTCTGGGACCCTTCCTTGAACCTACGGCCTCGAATGCTGTATGATTGAAGGCCGCCCAACTTGTTTGGCGCGAAGGGATTTGTATCATGGCGAAGATTTGTCAAGTCAGCGGAAAGAAAGCGAATAAGGCCAAGCACGTGCGTCACCGCCACTCGGCCTGGAAGTTCCGCGCCCCTCACAAGAACCGCTGGCAAAACGCCAACCTGCAAACCGTGACGATCAGCACCCCGACAGGGAAGGTTCGTCTCACCGTGGCAACCTCGGTTCTCAAGTCCGCTGAGTTTGCTCGCGTGATCTGTGGTCTCAAGCCCATTCCGAAGGAATGGCTCCAGAAGCCCGGCTACCAGCTGTAAGCCAGTCGCGATACAGTCTCAAATCCCCGGAAGCATCGCTCCCGGGGATTTTTTTGTGCCGACTTACCCGACTCAGCATCCGTAAGGACTCTCGGTGTTCGATCAAGTCTTGTTCCTCGTGTTGCTTGCTTCGGGTGCTTGGATGACCGCGATTTCGTGGTTTGTCGGATCGGTTCACTATCCGGGATTCCGATCCGTGGCTCCTGCAGAATGGGATGACTACCATGTTCGTCACACGCAGGGAATCGGCCCGATTGTCGCCTTGCCGATGATCGCTCAGGTGGTCGCGACCGCCCTCCTTTCGATTCCACATTGAAAGCAGGAGTGCTGCTGTGCGCGGCGTTCAGCATCGGTTGGACTGGATTGATCAGCGGTCCTCTCCACATGAACCTGAAGCAGGATCCGCCGGATCGACTCAACCGATTGATCTCTACCAACTGGGTACGCACCCTCGCCTGGGCAATCCTCACCGCGTTGAGCGGGTTCGCTCTCTTGACGAGCTAACGCGGAGCCCCAAATGAAATCGCCCTCCCCAGCGGGGAAGGCGATTGAGAGTGCTCACCGTGAGCCGATTACCGGTTGCCGGCAAGCTTGCGGATGAGTCGAAGCATCTCGATGTACAGCCACACAAGCGTGACGAGGATGCCAAAGGCGGCGAACCACTCCATGTGCTTTGGCATGCGGTTCTCAACGCCTTGCTCGACGAGGTCAAAGTCCAGTGCGAGGTTCATCGCCGCCAGAACGATCATGGCGAGGCTAAACACGATCCCAATCGGGCCGGAGGAGAACACGGGGAGATTGGCCACCGCGCCGGGCCAGATGAAGCTCGCCGCGAACGAACCCAGGTAGAAAATACCCACGGCCATCGTGGCGCCGATCACAACCGTTCGGAAGGTCTGCCCAACGCGGATGATGCGCGAGGCATAGAGCGCCAGCATCACGCCGAAAACGATCAGCGTACCCATCACCGCCATCGGCACGATGCCCGCGTACTGGGTGCCCTTCATCTGCATCGAGTAGATGAACGAGATCGCACCGAGGAAGGCACCGCTGAATGCCGTGTACACAAATCCGAGCGGAGCGGCAAGCTCTCGCTTGAAGTTGATGATCAGGGCGATGACGATACCGCCGATGACACCCGCGATCGCGGCGATCATCCCAATGCCTGGCTGAGCCGCCGTCACCGCGTAAGAAATCGCGGCAAAGATCACGGTGGAGAGCAGGAACAGCCCCGTCTTGGCGACGGTTCCGCTCAAAGTCATTGGATTGACAGAAGTGGCAATCGACGACTGGGTGAAGATCTCCTCCTTCATCGTCGGGTTGTTAACACGAAGCCAGTTGCTCATAGATGGTTTCCCTATCCAAGTATACGATATGAAACTCTACTTTGGATTCAAGATTCATTCAGGCCTACTGAATGGCGGTTCATTCGGGCCGAATTGCAGAGTCACGGCAGGTAAAGTGAAGGCTCCGCATGGGTAAATCTCTGACGATTTCGCGTGTCTCGAGCTTCCGAGGCAAGGTTCGGCCGCCGAGCGATAAGTCGCTCACCCATCGGGCGTACCTCCTCGCCGCTCTCGCGCAGCCGGTGCCAGGAGAAGAGTTCGTGCCCGCCGTCGATGGCCCTGGTGCCGCCTCTGCCTACGGAGTGCCCGGGCGAAACGTGAGTCAGATTCTCAACCCTCTCACCGGAGAAGATTGCGAAAGCACCCTCGCCTGCCTCGAGGCTCTGGGAGTCCGGGTGGAGCGGGTGAGCGATCGCGAACGACGGGTTCATGCGGAAGGAAAACTCAGCGGCAAGGACGTCATTCTGGATTGCGGCAACAGCGGCACCACCATGAGGCTCCTCGCTGGTCTCGTCGCGGCGAGTCCCGACGCCTCGGGCACCATGGTGGGAGATGCTTCGCTCTTGAAGCGCCCGATGAAGCGCGTCGTGCAACCGTTGCGCCTCATGGGGGCAGAAATCGAGGGAGACACCGCTCCATTGACCTTCACAGGCAAGACTCTGAGCGGCATCAGCTACGAGAGCCCGGTAGCGAGCGCGCAGATCAAGAGCTGCCTGCTTCTCGCCGGATTGCTCAGCGACGGTACCACCACCGTCACTGAGCCCAGTCTCAGCCGCGACCACACGGAACGGATGCTGACCGCCTTGGGAGTGGATCTCCAGCGGGATGGTCTCGCTGTGAGCGTGCGGGGCGGGCAAACTTGGAACAGTTTTGCCTTCAAAGTCCCCGCCGATATCTCCAGTGCTGCCTTCTTCATGGTCGCAGCTGCCCTTCATCCCGGGGCGAGGGTGACGCTCCAGGAAGTCGGCGTGAATCCAAGCCGGACGGGAATCCTGGATGTTTTTGCCGAATCAGGGATTGTGGTCACGACGGAACCTCGCCAAGATGAACTGGGCGAGCCGGTGGCCGATCTCTCCATCGAGGGAGCGGCGATTCTCAAACCCTTCACGATTCGAGGAGATCTGGTGCCGAGGCTCATCGACGAGATCCCTGTTCTGGCGGTTCTGGCGACCCAGTGCCACGGAACCTCGATCATCCGTGATGCCGCCGAGATGCGGGTGAAAGAGACGGATCGGATTGCCGTCGTCGCAGACGCTCTCACCCAAATGGGAGCCCAGGTTGAAGTCTTCCCCGATGGGATGGCGATCACCGGGCCGACCGCCCTTAAGGGAATCACCGTGGATTCGGCGGGAGACCACCGAATCGGGATGAGTTTTGCCGTCGCGGGATCCATTGCGGAAGGAGAGACAATAATTCTCAACGCCGACCACATTGGCACGAGCTATCCGGAGTTTGAACAGCACTTCGAGACCCTGGCGGTGAGGTCATGAGCCGAGAGTCGCTGGTCATCGCCATCGACGGCCCGGCAGGAGCAGGGAAATCGACGATTGCCAAGCTCCTGGCCGACCATCTTGGCATCAGACTCCTCGATACGGGAGCAATGTACCGAGCCTTCGCCCTCGCCGCACAGCGGGAAGGAATCTCAGTAGACGATGCCGAGAGCCTGGGAGAGCTCGCCGCGCGCACCAATGTGAGCTTTGGCGAAGGCGATCCCCCGCCGGTTCTTCTGGACGGGGAAGATGTCTCCTCCGAAATTCGCTCGCTCGAAATCGGCCAGATGGCGAGCCAAGCGAGCACGGTATCTGCCGTGCGACGCCGCATGGTGGAACTCCAGCAGGCCATCGTTTCGACGGGGAACACGATTCTCGAAGGACGCGATGTCACGACCGTTGTGGCCCCGCAAGCTGATCTCAAGATCTTTTTGACTGCAAGTATCGAGGAAAGAGCCCGGCGACGCTGGCACGAGATCCGAGAGCGCGACCCGAGCGCACGGCTCACCGAAGTCGTTAAAGACGTTGTGGAGCGCGATCACCGCGACTACACGCGGCAAGATAGCCCCCTGATGCTCGCCGAGGACGCCTGGATCGTCGAGTCATTTGGGCTGACCCCGGTTGAAGTGGTCGATTTGATCCTTGAGCGCCTGGAGAGCATCGCTCGATAGCCGAACCCTACGCGAGCGGGAAGTGGCTCAGATCAGCCGAAATCTCCCGACCAGCGGGGCTCTGCACCATCACCTCGTGCCCTTCTCGGGCTGAGGCGTTGCGAACCGTCGTCGTACCAATCCATCCGAGACGCGGGTGCCAGGCTACTCGGTGGATCGTCCCCACCGTCTGCCCGCCGTCGACGATAGCATCCCCCGCTTCGATCCGCGATTCGGCAAGAACCGCCATCCAGGTCTTGTTGGTGTGACCTCGACTGTGGATCCGCTGGAGCACCTCTTGACCGGTGTAGCATCCCTTCCGGTAGTTGATCGCGGCATCCTCAAACGCCTTGCCAAGCTCGGGAGGAAGGGTTTTCTCTGACGTGTCAGTTCCAAATCGAGGAAGACCAGCCTCGATTTCGAGAGCATTCAGGGCTTCGTCGGTCAGTGTTTCAAGGCCGCTGAGTGCGGTTTGGTCATCGGTCAGAATGTCCCAGCCGCCAAGCCCGGTACGGTCGCGCCGGAACGCGTACCCCCAGGGAGCAGAGATGGAATCGAGCGCCGGGAGTTCAAAGGCCTCGTCGAGAAAGTCGCTTGCCCCGCCGCCTTGAATGCTTTCCAGAGTTCCCGGAAGCATCTCGTAGCAGACGTCCTCCAAGATCACCAGATTCTCGATCCGGTCGGCAATGACGTCCATTTGGGCACTGACGAGGTACAGCGCATCGTCGAGGTCATAAACCGTAGCAAAAGCCCTCAGTTGGCCCGTGGGTGTGCAGAAGCAGGTCTGCACCGATCCGCCGGATCTCAGATCCCGGATGTCCTGAGTGATTTGCCCCTGGAGCCATCCTCGCCGATCTTCACCCGTCATTTTGAGAACTTGGGTGTCAGATAGAGAGAGCCGGGCGGCTCCGTGAATCAATGAGTCGATTTCGTTTTCCAACGCGGCGGAATCTGCTGACATGGGAAGGCACCCGCGAGACGCGGCGGCGTCCCACTGTTTCTTAACGATAAAATAGACGTGTGGTGTGGCGACGATGGGACTCTTAGGCGCGGCGTTGGTGGTCGGAGCAGGACTCTGGGCGACCGGGGAAGAGCAAAAGTTTGAGCGCGTGGCCGCCCGCGAAATCCAGTCGAGGCTCCAGGATGTGCAAGGATCGGTCAGCGTGAACATCCGCCCAACGCCGATCGCTGCGGCATGGGGTGAGGTTGACTCCGCCACGATCATGGCCGACAACTTCTCGCTCGATGGGCTCCCGTTGTTCACCGAGCCGGATCGAAGCCAGAAAGGGAAGCTCGGGATGTTGCGCCTCCGGCTCAAGGACTTCACCTTGCGCAAGCTGAAAGTCGCGGAGCTCCAGGCGGATATTCCCGGATGCCGGTACGACTTCGCCTTGGCCATGCGCGAGCGTCAACTCCGTTTGAGCCGCTCCGGTGTCGGAGAAGGTTGGGTCAAGATCCGGGAGCAAGATCTGGCCGCTTACCTAGTGCGTAAGTTCCCCGAGATCAAACGGTGCACGGTGCGAGTCATGCACGGAATCGTGTGGGTGGAAGGGTATGGAGAGTTCTTGATTGTCAAAACGAACTTCGCGGTCATTGCCAAGATCAGCGTCACAAACGGCACCGAATTGAATCTTTCCGACGCGAAGGTCTTCTTCGACTGGCGTGAAACCTCCGGACCAGCGGTGGATGGATTGCTCCAAACCCTGAACCCGGTCATCGACTTGGACAAAGATCTAGGGCTCTACGATGCGGTGCACGTCGAGGAGATTCGGCTTCGGGACGGCGTGATGTTCGCGAAAGGGAAGACAAAAATCCCGATCAAGCCTTTGGAATCGGTCTCTTTTCGAGAGGTTTTGGCTACGCAAAGCCGAAAATAGACAGCAGAAATGCTGGCCTCGCTCTGCGCCGTCGCTGCTCTCGGCCCATCCTCCGGAGCGTTTTTCCCAACCTCGATTCTCACCGAAGAGTTCGAGAGGGGGCGGGCCATCGCCCTGCGCCGAACCGCAGATGACTGGCAACGCCGGACGAACTTTGGCCCTCTCAGCGGCGAACTCCAGACCATCACTGACATCTTTGAACACGACCGGAAGGCTATCGGTACGTGGAATCAGGGTTTGCGCAAGGTGGATGTCGAGTTCGTTGTGCGGTTCACCCCCGAACTGATTTCGCGATGGTTTGGCTTTCTGAGCGCACGCGAAGGCTGGCAAAAGGGCCAAGAAGTTCGGCTCTGGCAGGAAGTCCGCGAGCAGATCAGCGACCGACCGACCTTTCTCGTCATCCTGAGCACCTTCCCGAGCCAGCAGATGTTCGGCGTCGGAGAAGAGGTCAGAAACTCAACCGATGAGATGCTGAACGTTGTGATCCAGTTTGAGTCCGAAGTCGGAATCACTCCCGCCGACGTGGAGATCCTCAAGACTCGCCGAGCCAAGAGTCGAGGAGAACTGGATGAAATCCGATGGTGGGAGTTCACGCCTCTCGCCGAACAGCTTCGCTTCGCCTTTGATCGTCCGCAGGAAGATCCGCTCATTCAGCGCGGCGATTTTCACCGAGCCTGGTACTGGGTGACCACGGAAGAATCTTTGGGAGAGGGGCCGGTGACCCTCAAAGTTCTGAGCCGCCGAAAGGTGCGCGCGGCTACTTTCCCGGTTTCCATGTCCGGTACTTAAGCAAAGTCAAAAACGCCTCCGGGGCATCCGTCCACCGGATCTTCTTGCCCGCCGCTTTGGTGCGTGGCACATATTCAATGGGAGACTCCTGGATATCCTCTCCGAGGCGAATGGCCTTTGCCGTCACCTCCGGGCAGAACTCGAAGCGTTGGCATTCCAAGTTCATTTTTTGGAGCAATCCTTCGCGGAATGCCTTGTAGCAGGTCGCTTCGTCGGTGATTTTGCGGCCGTAGAGCACTTTAACGGCGAATCTGAGGAGCAGGTTGACAACCTTGTTCGGCAGAGCCATGTCCGGGTGAAGACCGTGGAGGAACCTGGTTCCGTAGACAACGTTCGCCTGACCATCCAGGATCGGCTGAATCAGCGCCGGAATCTGCTCGGGGGCGTACTCAAGATCGGCATCCTGGATAATGACGCACTGTCCCGTGGCACTCGGCAGCCCTCGGCGGATCGCGTTGCCTTTCCCGCTCGGCTTCGGGTTCGTGACCAGCACAATGCGCTCGCCAAACGAGGCGAGAATCTCTCCCGTTTGATCCGTGCTTCCATCGTTCACCACGACAATCTCGGATCGAATCGGGAGGGCAAGAAGGCGTTCAACCACCTCTCGGATCGTCGCTTCTTCGTTGTAAGCGGGCACGATAACCGACACTTGGGGCTGAACCGTACCCTCTGGCATCGCGGGCTAGGATACCCGTGATCGCCACGCCTTTCGCGGGCTAAGATGGAAGGATGTCGAGTGTTGATCTGGTGCTTCGTGGTGGCCTCTTGCTTCTTCCCTCCGGTCATGCCGTGGGGGATGTCGCGATATTGGATGGAAAGATCGTGGCCGTCGGGTTGTTTGAGGGAGAGGCGGCGCGGGAAATCGACTGCTCTGGCCTGGCTCTGATGCCAGGAGCCATCGACACCCAAGTGCACTTCCGCGAGCCCGGTCTCACTCATAAGGAGGATTTGGAATCCGGAACCAGAGCGGCGATCTGTGGCGGCGTCACGACGATCTTCGAGATGCCCAACACAGACCCGACAACCACAACCGCCGAGGCTCTCCGAGACAAGCTCGAACGGGCAGAGGGTCGGGCATGGTGTGATTTCGCATTCTTTGTGGGAGCCAGCAAAGAGAACATTGCCGACCTCCCGCTTCTGGAAATGATGCCTGGCACACCGGGAGTCAAGATGTTCATGGGCAGTTCCACAGGCACGCTCCTCGTGGACGACGACGACTCGGTGCGCGAAGTGATGACGCACGGCGTTCGCCCGATGCCTGTCCATAGCGAAGATGAAGCGAGGCTGCGTCAACGCAAAGCAGAGCTCCCCGAAAACCCCCATGTTCGCCTCCACCCGGACGCCCGCGATGCGGAAAGTGCCCGGCTGTGTACGGAGCGACTGATCAACTTGGTGCGCGAAACCGGGCGCCCGACTCACATTCTCCATATCTCCACAAAGGAGGAACTGCCGCTGCTTGCAGCCGCCAAGGCAGAAGGGTTGCCCGTGACATGCGAGGTCACACCGCATCACCTGACCCTCAACGCCGATCGCTACGAGGAATTGGGGTCGTTGATCCAGATGAATCCACCCGTTCGGAGCGAAGATCACCGGCTTGCCATCTGGCAGGCCGTCAAGGATGGTCTGTTCGATGTCTTCGGCAGCGACCATGCCCCTCACACTCGCGAGGAGAAGGCAAAGCCCTACCCGAACTCACCGAGCGGGATGCCAGGAGTTCAGACTCTGCTGCCCCTCATGGTGGATTGGGCACTGCGCGGGGAAATCCCGCTCGATCAGGTCGTGGCAATGCTCAGCGCGAATCCGGCGAAACTCTACGGAATCGAAGGCAAGGGAAGTCTTGCCCCAGGATTTGACGCAGATATCGTTGTGTGGGACCTAGAGGGATCTCGCGAAGTCAGCCCGGACTGGCTCCAAAGCAAGTGCGGCTGGTCCCCTTACGAGGGCACGAGACTCCGAGGACGGATTGAGCATGTCTTCGTGCGAGGTCATCACGCGGTGCAAGACGGTCAGCTTACCGGCACGCCCCAGGGCGCGATGGTGCGATTCGACTGGAAGTAACGCAGGCGTCCAGATCTGCCTTTAGAGATAGTCCAATTCCCTCAAGAGCCGAGGGGATTGGCGCCATTCATCACGGACTTTGACAAAGAGTTCCAAATACACCTTCTGCCCCAAAGTGTCTTCGAGTTCGAGCCTGGCTTCAGTACCGATTTGGCGGAGCATTTGCCCTTTCTTGCCGATGACAATCGCCTTCTGACCATCTCGTTCCACGAGAATCACGGCTCTGATCAGGGTCTCGCGTTCCTGTTCATCCCACTCTTCGACATAAGTCGCAACGGCGTGGGGTACTTCCTTTTCGGTGTGATGCAGCACCTTCTCCCGGATGATCTCAGCCGCCAAAAACCGCATGGATTGGTCGGTGTACTCGTCCTCCGGATAGAACTGCGGATTCTCGGGTAGGTGCTTCAGGAGGGTGCCGATGAGGATTTCAATATTGCGCTCCCGCAGGAGGCTCATCATCACCACTTCGTCCGGCTCGAAAATCTCCTCGTAAGCGGCGTAGTGCGCTTGGACATCCTCAGCCTTCAACTTGTCCATTTTGTTCAGGACAAGAACGACCGGGGTCTTGCGTTCCCCTTTCGGTTTGAGGAATCCGGCCGCTCGGAGCATTTCAGCAACGTTTTTGTCCTCAGGCGCTGGCATCCGGCTGACATCAACCACCGGCAGAATGACATCCACATCGAACACCGATTGCCGTGCCGCTTCGTTCAGGGTCGCCCCGAGCTTGTGGAGAGGCTTGTGGATACCCGGGGTATCGACAAACACCATCTGCCATTTCGGGGTAGTCGCAATGCCGAGAACCCGTTTGCGGGTGGTCTGGGCTTTGTCACTGACAATGCTGACCTTGTGGCCCACCAACGTGTTGACAAGGGTGCTTTTGCCGACGTTCGGTTTCCCGACAACGGCAATGACTCCAGCTTGGTGCAAAGTCTCCATCTATTCTCGCTTGCGGAAGAGGACGCTCACACCCGTGTCGCCAAAGGCTTCCTTCGGGGCTCCGTTGTCGTCCGAGTCTCGTCCGCCACCGCGTCGACGGCGACGACGGCGTCGGCGACTGCTGGAATCGTCTCCGCTTTCCTCGGAGCCTTCTTCCACGAGCGGGCCATCGAGATCGACCATGGAAGGCTTAAGGAGCAGGTCATCCGCCAGCTCCTCACTCCACGTTTCTTCCACCCACTCATCCAGCTTCATGATCTGTACGTCAAAGTGCACCGAATCCCAACGCAGAGTGTTTTCCTCGCGATGGATCGGCTCGGTGATGGTGGTCAGCGTGGTCAGATCGGCCTTCACAATCGTGCTGACTTCGCCCATCGGCCCGATCACAAAGGTATGGGTTGAGCCATCGACCGCCTTGAACTTGACCGCGCTATTCTCGACCGGCATGTAGTCGCGCGCCTCGATATCGTAAGCCACCCAGTTGCTCGGGAGCATGATCGTGCGCTGCCCAGTTCCACTGCAGTGAACCGTCAGGAACGGCGGCGTGACATGAACCAGATCGTTCTCGAAGCTCCACACGTGGGCTCCGGCGAACTGCCCCAAGGCGCGGAAGAATCCTGGGCTGGTGACCGGCTCTCCGAGGAACACGCTTCGCCAACGCTCATCCGGCTTGTCCCCGGGGAAATCTCGGACAACAAAGCTCGGGAGGCCCGTCGCGGTGTACTCGCCCAGAACGCGCGCTTCTTCCGGAATCGCGAAGTAGCTTGGCTCCAGCTGCCCACCCCGGGCGAGATCCTCGGCATTCAGGTGCCGACCAAGATCGTCGCGAGAGTTGAGCAGGGTGGTGCCGCTCTTGCAGTTGTACGGCTGAGGCCGCAGGGCAATCCCCGTGACTTCGCGCACGCGCTCCAGACTCTCCCGCCCCGCTTCAAACAGGCCAGCGCTATAGAGCCAGAACAGGGTTTTGCTATCTCTTTGGAGTCGCGACTTGATGGCACTCCGGACTTCTGGCCGGATATCCCAAGCATTGACGAAGACGTAGAGTCGGCTTTCCGGGAAGTTCTCACGGTGGGCAAGGTCACTGAGAAGATAGAAGCCCACACTGAGCCCCGATCTCAAAATCGACTCCCGCACCTGCTGCACCAGCACCTCGAATGCACGGGGATCGGTGAGATAGGTCAGCGATCGCTCATCAATGAACAAAGCGACATCGGGCGATTGCTGAGGCACGGCAAGGCGTCGCAGCAGGGCATCGTGGATGTGCTTGGCTCGTTCCCAGATGCCGGGAGAGTTCAGCCAGCCTGCACCGTAGGTATCCATCCAAATGACACCGCCGTTGTGGGCAAGGGCTCCGCCCGCGCCGCGCCAGTGGGCGCTTTCCAGGGCCTGAGGCGTCTTCATCACCGGGATGCCATCTGCGATCTCAGCCCGACCACTGATCGGAGTCTTGAAATCCTCCTCGCTCATGAACATCTTGCCGTTGAGGGCGAAGCTGTCCACCGGGAACGGGAAGGCCGCACTGCCCCCTGGCTCTCGATCCGAGTAGCTAGGCGGGCCAGCGATGTAGTCGAGATCGGGGCAGCGAAGCAGCTTGCCCAGTGACAAGTGACCAGAGTAAGGGTGCGACCACTCGAAGGTGTAGCCGTAGCTGACGCCCGTCAGATAGTCTCCCGAAGAGGCCTTGCGGATCGTGTAGCAAAGGTCGGCAATTCGGTCAACAATCGAGTCGCTGACAAACAGGTGGTAGTCGATCCAGCGGCGCGACTTGCGGTCGGTCCGCACAAACGCATCAGATTCCAGACCTTCCGAAATCAGAGGAATCTCGACCGTGTCGAACGTGACTCCGCCATCGAACCACGCTGCGCGCAACGTGACATTGTCGTTTCGGTATCGGTGTCGCAGCCAGAGCCGGAATTTGAGCTTGGCGGCTTCGCTGGTGTCGTAGCCCTCGCTCTCGTCCTGGAACCACTCGCCTTGATCCAAGTGGATCCCGAGGATTCGGTCGCTGAGCTTGCTCGTTCGCAGCTTTTCAATAAGCTGAGCAAGCGATGCATCCGCTTCGCCCCAATACTCGTCATCGCAGACGCTGGGGTCTGCTTGTTGATTCTTCTGATCGCGATAGCTGGCGACGGGGAACTTCTGCATCCACCCGTCTTCTGGCTTGATCGAAAGCCGAAGGATGATCTTGGCATCTGGAGCCGCAGAAGCGATTTCCGAGACGGCATTTTCGACCTGGTAAAGCGTGGTGCCGACTTCCTCTTGGTTCACTCGCAAGGTGGTCAGGACGCTGAACAAGCTAATCCCATTGTCGCTTGCCGCGCGGACTTCCTCCATCACGAGGCTCCGTCGGGAGTGATCCGAGTAGTCAGCGTGGAAAATGATCGGGCTGAGAATCGTCTTGTTGTGAACCAGCACCGGCTGGCCATTTTGCAGGATCACCTGCGGGGCATCCTCCCGCCGGGAAATCGGTTCTCGCACGATGGGTGCAGGGGCCTTGAGAGCCTCTGGCTCAGGTGTCGAGTCTTCTTCCTCGTCCGCTCGAGCGCGGAAGGTTGCCCCTTCCGGAATCGCGGCAGCTGCGGTGATCTCAGTGTCTCGTCGATCGCGGCGCTTGCGTGTGCGGCTTCGGCGTGGAGCTCGACCGGATTCACCGTCAACGGATTCGTCTTCCGATTCTTCGCCCTCGGAAACCGGCATCGGAGCCGAACCAGCGGCCCGCCATTCAAGAATCGCCACGAGACCAAATTCGTCTTCCAGCGAGAAATCAGGATCAGGTGTGCCGACGGTCGCAATCGCCGGAGCCGATTTCTTGCCGCGCTCGCGGCGATCTTCCTTGAACTTCCTCGTGCGGAATCCTGCCGGTTCTGGCGCCGACTCCTGCTCGCCTCGCGGATAATTCTCTTCTCGAGCTGGCGCAGAATCTGCCGATTTGCTGCGCCAGGAAAGAGTAAATAGTTCCTCGCCCGTATCAGGGTCTTGGGTGAACACTTCATCGCTCTGAACCGTGGTCGGCTTCGGAGCGGGTTTGCTCTCCGTCTTCGCCCGGGTTGCTCGCTTCGGCTTCGCGGGCGCAGCTTCTTCGGCTGCCTCCACGAGCGACGGCTGATCCTCGGCGACAACTGCGGCTCTCTTCGCTCGCGGGGCGCGCTTGGGCTTTGCCGGTTCCTTGACGGGAGCGGGAGCCGAAGACTCAACGGTCTGAAGAATCTCTTCAGCGGTGCGTCGACGTCGGCGGGGAGTTGGAGTCTCTTCCGATTCAGAAGAGGTCGTGGTCAAAACTTCTTCAGGAGAAGTCGATTCAGAAACGGTTTTCGGTTTTCTTGTGCGCATCAGAGGCAGCCAGCTTGTAAAACGATCTCGGTGACCCTTACGGTCGCGGCATGGGGCGGGAGCAGCACTCGATGCAATGGGCGAGCAGTCGCACGAGCGGTTCAACCGGGCCTTACATGCCTTCCGGTTCACTCATTATGCCGGATCAAGGCGATTAAGCCTGGGGAAAACTGGGTCAGAAACGGCAGATGTCCCAGAATTCCTCAAGAAATCACCCTGAGAAAAATGCTGGGGGCGACCAATGATCATGCCAAGCCACACGAAAAAGGCACGATCATGAACATCTTCTCGACGATCGGGGCTACGCCCGGAGTCGCGGAGGCAACTGGATCGACACTCGGAAAGCAATCAGAATCCCCCGAAGCGGGAATCTTTGCCACCGAACTGGAAACGGCGGAAACCGCGCTGGTTCCAGGAGTTGAAACAGGTCGTTCTGAGCAGGAAGTAGACCCGAACGGGCTGATTGCCCAGTTGGTCGCGCTGGACCTCCTCGCAACGACAACGCCTCAAACCGCGACGGAATCTTTGGAGACCGCGTACAGCGCGTCCCCGACGCTCGGCGTTGTGGCGGTCGAAGCCACTTCTGGCCCAACCCTTTCGCCAGAGCAGCGCGCGAAGCTTGACCTCCGGGTCAATGACCTCCGCCTCCTCGTCGATCGGACGCCGGAGTCAACCCGCGGTGTGATCAAAAAGGAGAGTGTCTCACTTGAGCGCCCAACCTTTGACACCTCGGTTCAAGGCATGGTTCGCGATCTCCTGCTGCGCACGGCGGAGCAACTGGGAATCGAAGTGGATCCTGCAGCGTCCACCGGAGAGCTGGCTGGTCAACTTTTGAAGGGCGCAGAGAAAGCCGGCGTTCAGCCCGAGACTCTCGTCAAGAATCTGAAAAACGCCTTCTCGATCGAGTCGGCGGAGCTCAAAGAACCCGCCCGCGCCGCACTTGCCGGATTGATGGCCCAACTCGGACTCAACCTTCAGATGCCCACGGCGTCCCCCGGATTCACTGCGCAATCGCTTGAACTCGGACCCCAACCCATGAGTAAAGGCCCCGGGAACGTTGGCTATATGGGCACCGGTCAAGGTCGCCCCAACGATCCCGCCGGTCGGATTCACCCTGGCGCACAAGGTGGATTCATCACGAAAGGCGGTCGCGGATTCCAGACCGGAAGAGGTCAGGGCACAGACCCCGTGACCGTCACCGGCGACCTGCGCGATTGGGTGCGTCCGATCCCGGTTGCCGTCACCGCATCCGATATCGCCCAGGCGAGCAAGAACATCGAGCAATTCGCGGTGTCGCTCGCCGGGAAGCAGTCTCTCGCTGTGACCTCTTCGTCCACACTAAAGACTGAATCGGAAGTCCAGGCAATCAACCTGACGACGACGACCGCATCCGAGACGGTACCGGCAGCCACCGCCCTGAGCAACGGCGAACCGAGCGGTCAAGAAGGACGAAACTCTGCGGGAGCCCATGCACGTGAAGTGGACTCCGAGAACTTTAGCCTCAACCTCGCTGGAAGTCGCGTGATAGAAGTCGGCGACCAGGCGAAGAGCCCGACGACGGTATCTGGTTCTGGGTTGCTCACGGCAGAGTCCACGATCCTCGATATCGACGAAAGCACGGAAATCAGCACGGACACGAGCAGCGGTGATGCCTCTGCCGCCGAGCTTGGCTTCGATGACATCTCCGGTCCGACCGCGATCTCACGATCTGAGTCCAAGGAAATCAAGGAAGGCATTGATCGTGGAATCCGCGAATCAACCGAAGCGCTGATGAAGATGGCGGAAGAACGCCGCCCAGGCCAGGTGACCGTCCGCATGATGCCCGAGGATCTCGGGATTATTGAGGTGACGCTCAGCCAATTCGGGAGCCGATTCGACATCGATGTCAACGCGACGGATGATCGAGTTCGAGCGAGCATGAGCGCGCATCGAGGTGATCTCGTCCAGAACTTAGAAACGCGCGGCGTCAGTGTCGGGAACTTCAATGTGGGTGACCAGACGAAAGGCGACATGACGAATCAGCAGCAGCGCCAGCAACAGGAAAACCTGATGCGAGAAGACCTGCAGCGCGCGGCGAACCTGAATAGCTGGGAAACCTCCGCTCCGATTTCAACCCCTGCCCCGTCCTATGCTGTGGCGAATCGCCAAGCGGTGGATGTGACGGCCTGACCACGGAAATTCAAAAACAATGAGTATCAACATCACAGCCGATCAGACGGGTAAGAATACTTACACCAATATGGGTGGACAAGCCGTTAAGAAAAGTGAACTGGATATGAACACTTTTCTGCGGTTGCTGACCGTCCAGCTTGCAAACCAAAATCCACTTGAACCGATGAATGACCGGGACTTCTTCGCCCAGATGGCGCAGCTTGGTCAAGTCGAAGGTATGGACGAACTCAAAGCTGGCATGGAGACCATGAACGCCTCCGCCATGCTCGGGAAGACCGTCACCGCTGTTCGTCCCATGACCGATGTCAACTCCGGTGGGGTTAACTCGTTGGTGACCGGAACCGTGGATCGAATGACCGTTCGCGACGGCAAGCGCATTGTTGGTATCAAAGAGGACAACGGTGGCATTGTCGAAGTTGAAATGTCGGCGATCCGCGAAATTAGATAAGAACTCTCATGAGTAGTCCGATTCAGAACAATAAGGTTCACGACCTGCTCTCGGCAAGGTCGGTGACCCCGACTAAGCCGACTCAGCAGGGAAGTGGGCCAGACTTCCAAGCGATCCTTGCGGATCGACTGAAAGTCAGCAACCACGCTAAAACAAGGCTCGAAAGTCGCGAAATTGCCCTCGATGCCGACAAGTGGGAGCGCGTGCTCCAGGGCGTTGAAAAGGCCGCCGAAAAAGGTGCCAAAGAATCCCTCGTGATGGTGGATGATGTGGCCCTGGTTGTTAGCGTGAAGAACCGCACCGTGATCACAGCCGTCGATCAGAATCATCTGAAAGAAAATGTGTTCACAAATATCGACTCTGCCGTGATTGTTTAACCACAATCGCCCGACAATAAACAGTAACACTGTGGGCCAAGAGAGGTGGTCTCTGAGAAAGTTCTCAGAGAGCTTCGACGAAGCGAGAAACGCGTAGTCTTCCTCACAAGTGTTGCAAGTGATCTGAGGAGAATATGCTTCAAGCCATGCTCGCTGGCGTCGCCAGCATCAAAGCGCAACAAACGCGCATGAACGTCATCGGCAACAACCTTGCCAACGTCAACACAACTGCATATAAGGGAAGCCGGGTGACTTTCCAGGATATGCTTGCTCAAACCATGCGCGGTGCTTCCCGCCCGACCGATCGCTTGGGTGGTACCAACGCCATTCAGTTTGGCCTTGGTGTGTTGGTGGCTGGTACCGATATCAACACGGAGCAAGGCTCTCTCAACGCGACCAACCGACCAACCGACTTTGCCATCCAAGGGAACGGCTTCTTTATGGTGAGCAATGGAGATCGGATTGCCTACACCCGAGATGGTTCGTTCGACCTTGATGCGGCAGGTGATCTTGTCCACCGCGCCACCGGTGAGCGACTCATGGGATGGACGGCTGACCAAGCGACGGGCGAGATCAACACGAATGCCCCCGTCACCCCTGGCTCGGCGGTGCGAATCCCGATTGGTGCCCGAACCGCAGTTCAGGAAACGACTGTCGTCAACTGGGCGGGAAACTTAGATAGCCGTGAGATGAACCAGGCGGGGCTGGCAAGTACCAGTAGCATCGTGCGAGTCTTTGACTCGCTCGGCGGCTCGCACGATGTCACCTTGACCCTGACTGAGACCGCCACTCCGAACGAGTGGGCATGGACCACGACCGGTGCGAACGGCACGACTACGACTGGCTCCGGCACGCTAGTGTTTAACCCGGCGGATGGTAAGTTGGTCTCCGGTTCACCAGGCCCGATCGTCGTGACGCCCCCCGCAGCGAGCGGTGTGGCCGCCTTCAACATCGACCTGAACTTTGGCTCCGTCAGCCAACTTGCCACCGATATGCAGGTTCAAGCAAGCTCACAAAACGGTTTCGAACCTGGCTCGCTGAGCTCGTTCTCCGTGAACCCAGACGGCGTGATCACCGGTCTCTACACAAACGGTCTGACCCGACCGCTCGGTCAAATCGCCTCCGCAATCTTCCCGAACGCGAACGGTCTGGAACGACAGGGCAGCAACCTGTGGCGAAACACGGATAACTCCGGCATCCCGGTTGTGGGAACCCCGCGAACTGGTGGTCGAGGTCAGATCAACGCTGGCTTCCTTGAGCAGTCAAACGTCGACATTGGAAACGAGTTCACCGATCTCATCATCACGCAGCGCGGCTTCCAAGCGAACACCCGCGTCGTCACGACGGTTGATGAAATGCTCCAAGATCTGATCAACATGAAGCGCTAATCTTAGCACTGCGTTGGTGAGGTGATCCTCCGCTCGGCATCGTTCCGGGCGGAGGATCGTTTTTTTGCTGGGAACTGGATTTCCCGTGATTCGGTATACATTTTTCGTCCCAAACATGAGGACAACTATCGCCATGCTTTCGCTCTGCATCGCTCCCTTCCTGCTCTCCCAAGCTTCCGGCACTTCGCTTTCCCTGGAGTTCTCCGCGCGACCAGCCTCGGAGGTGGTCGCGGCACTTTCAAAGCAAACTTCTCAGAAAATGATGGTTGCCGGCAACCTGGCGCAGGAACCTCTCTTCGTGGACATCTCGGATCGCACGATCGAGGAAGTGAAAGCAGCCCTAGCCAAAGCACTCCACGCGGAGTGGTCCGAACGAGATGGTCAGTGGACGCTGACCCGACCCCAATCAGTGGCGGTCCAACTTCGTCAGAAGGAAGCCATGCGGCTTGCCGCCGCTTTCCGACAAAGTCAAGAAAAGGTCATCGCCGGTCTGCCTCCCGAGGCGTGGACAGCCCAAATGGCGCAAGATTCGGTGAACAAAATCATCGCGGAACGCGAGCAGGTTCGGAAGCAAGTTCAGTTTCCGCCGGAGATGAACCTGACCATCTTCTCCAATGGCCCAGCCATGCCCACGCCGGCGAATAGCGTACTGGGAGCCGTGATCCGCAAACTCCCCGCCGAAGTTCTTGCCGCCACTGAACCCGGCAAGCGACGAGTTCTCAGCACAAGCCCGAACCGCATGCAGGAGCGGTTGTCGCTGAACCTCGATGCCCCCATTCGTTCTTTCGTGCATGGGATGAACCTGATGGCAGAGGCTGTCCGCGCGGCCAATCGACCAGCCGGAGATGCCAACTTCTCTGGTGGACTCTCTCTCGATTTTAAGCCCGTGCAGTCCATCTCCAAAGTCAACGTTCTGCTTTGGCGCAGCTACGACGGGGATGAACTCATCGTCGGCGTTGAGATTTACGATCAGAGTTCGGCCCTCATCGGGGCCGAATCGGTCGTCTTGACCCTCCAAGCGGAGCGCGCCAATCCCGGCGATATTCCCGGAGAGGCACTGGTTTCCGATGAACTGCGAGAGTACTTCCGGATTCAAGCATCCCGTGCGAACCTCTCCGAGAGCGTTGCGAGCATGGCATGGAACATCGACGGCGATTTTGTCGTGATGAACAGCACCGATGCCCTGAGCGAACCCATGATCACGCCTGCGCTCCGGCAAAGTCTCGCCGACCCCGTGCGCCTCGACCCGCTGGCCTTCATGCTGTCTGGAGGCATCAAATCTTGGCAAGCCCAGGGAATCGACGACTACGTCATCCGGGTGCCCGATACGCTCTATACGCAGGTGCAGTCTGCCTGGAGCGGAAAGAGTGCCTCGACCACCTCTTTCGTGAGAGAGCTCATGAGCCTGTGCGAGCGTGCCGACAACGAACCACTCGCGGTTCTGCGCCCGAAACAGCCCCTGCGAGCGGAAGCCGAGCGAATCAACCGGGCGTCGCTGCGCGATCTCATGGGCGTGGTTCAGAAGCAGGGTTACACCCGATTAAGCGATCTGTGCGCTTACGTGGCCGATCGGTTCGGGCCGGGTGAAGTCGATCGATTCGACACCGACTACCTTCGATTCCTTGCCCCCTATGTCGCGAACGAGTTGCGAAACCTGCGCGGGCAAGACTATCTCTCGTGCAAGTGGCTGGCCAGTTACGGCACAAAGCTCGACGGATTCGCGGCAGGGACGAGCAGCGCGACGCTCCTCAGCATGACCAAGCCGCAGCAAGAGGCGGTGAGATCCATGGTCTTCGATTCGCCCATTCAGCCTTCGATCCAAGAGGGCGGGCGATCGATCGGCGTCTTTGCTTCCCAGGATACTCAAGAGGATCCGGGCGGGGCATCGGGACAATTCCTGTACCAGAATCCCACCGAACAGTATCCCAACGGACTGCCCGGAGACTCAACCCTGACCTTGAAAATCAAAGACGAAAACGGTGTCCTGGCTCGACCGGCGTCCCAAAAGTCAGGGCGCATCATGAGCGCAACCGTACTCGGCCTGATCCTCGGGATGATGGACAGCGCCCAGAACTCCGATGTCCGTGTTCTCGTCCCGAGTTTTGCCGAGTATCTTCCCGCGACGGTTCGCGGCCTCAGCATCACCGGAACCATCGGGAAGTCGCAGTTCCTCATGACCCGCCACCGCGACGGATACACCGCTCCAGGAGCCAAAGCCTTAACCTTCACCGAGATGGATCAGGCGTTTCGGGATAAGGTCGATGCCATGCGAAAGCGCAGCTCCGGCACCGATTGGGGATGGCGCGGCGGGCCAACGGTTCCACCCCGTTAACCGCGCCAGCGTGTGCTAGGCTCTCCGCATGACTCACGAAGAAGCCCTCAAACCGCTCGACTCCGCGATCTGGGAAATGAGCGAGGCCTTTGATGGCCTTGAGGACAAAGATGTGTGGATTCGTCCCCATCCGCGATTGCTCAGCGTCGGCGAGCTGGCCGCACATGTGGCCTACGGCGAGGTGGTCTCGATTCTCGGTTCGTTCGAGAGTCCGCTCCTCGCCCCGTCCATCCGCTACTACCCGGTTACGATTGAGGAGCCGGTGACCGCCAATCTCGGCGCGACCGAGCTGTATGAGGAGGTCAAGAGGATTCACGAAGCCTGCCGCGCCTTCGTCCTGGAAACTCGACCCGACCTCGACTCCCTTAGCCCCCATCGCGAAGAATGGACGTGGAGCTATGTGCTGGAATACATGGCCTTCCACATCGCGTACCACACAGGTCAGATGTACTCGGTACGGCATTTGATGGGGCACGAGACCAACAACAACTAGCCCTCCCCGAGTTCAAGGAGGGCCAACTCTGGACTTGCGGCCGCTTAGTTCTTAGCGCGTCGCTTGCGGGCAGCGATTGCAGCAACCCCGAGCCCGAGCAAGGTCATCGTCGCCGGCTCTGGAACGGCTTCTGCGTCGAAGCTCATGGTCAAACCATTGAATTGGGGCGAGACCGTCCCACCGAACTCCACGCTGTACCCGAGCATCGAAGAATTCGAAGGGTAGCTCGTGATGTTCAAGATAGGATAGAGATCCATGTAGAGCGTGTAAGCCGTGTTTGCGGCAAGGATCGTATTCGGAATCCCGTTGGCGAGATTCTCAATGTAGACCCCTTGAGCGGTGCGGCTTGTGAGGTACGTGGAGTACTCAGCATCCGGCGCAAAGGCTCCGAAGTAGAGCATGGCCCGGTAGAAATTGGTCGCGGAATATGTTGCGGTCGAACCACCACTGACGACTTCTTTCCCGTTGTAGTTGACGGCGATGTTGCTCAGCGACACAGGTGCCGCGCCGGTCGTGAGGGTGAAGTACGCGGAAGACTGGTGGAGGAAGCCGGTGGCGGTTCCCGTCATTTGCGCGGTCACGTCCCCGCGAAGGTTGAAAGAATAGGATGATCCGCTGACCGCGTGTGCGTGAGAGACGTTCGACTGGAACGTGCCATCTGTTCCACCAGAGAAGCCCCCAGCCCATTGTGAGCCAGCGTTGGACACGGTGATCGGCTGAGCGAAACTTGCCGCAGCCACGACGACGAAACTAAGAGAGAGGATAGTTTTCATTTTTTTGCTCCAATCCAGGCGCGAGGCAATTCCTCGCGAATACAACTACTATAAACGCTCACCCCAGATTTGTCAAGGGACGTGTCGCACTTTTTGTCCCGAATCCACGCGACTCTTCTCGGTCAGAGTGCGGTCATCCTGCGGATGAGGCCGCTCGCGAATCGCACCAAACCGGATACACTCCATCCATGTCCGACCGCGTCGTCCTTGGCCCCGATTCGAATCAAGCTCTCGGAATTGGCCAGTTCGCAATCGACTTCATGAATGGCACCCTTGGCCCAGGGCCGAGTGAAAAAGTGCTCGAACGCACGCGCATGTTCCACACCGATGCCGTGCTCTGCGGGGTTTCCGCCCTCGCTCTCGGAACCAACGCTCCCAAGGTATTGCGAGAAGAAGCCCTCCGATATCGCGCCGAGGATCCCAGCCATGCCGCGATGGTGTTCGGACACAACCAAGGTGTGATGCCGGAAAAGGCGATTGTCGCCAATTCCAGCGCGGTGCGGGAGTGGGATAGCAACGGAACCAACTTCGGATTCCGCCCTGAACTCGGCCACACGGCGGGCGAATTTGGTCACAACGATTTCTATCCCGTCGCGATCGCCGCCTGTCAACAGCGGGCCCTCGATGGTGCGACGGCTCTCAAGGCGATGGTGCTTCTCGATGAGATTCGTGGCAGGCTTGCCGAGGTTTTCTCCCTCAAGAGCTACAAGATCGACCACGTCTTGCATGGAGGAATCGCGAGCGCAGCCACCTACGGCGCACTCCTCGGGGCAACTGCCGAGCAGATCGAGAGCGCGATCGGCATGGTCGTCGCCCACGCGACCCCGTGGCGGGCGATTCGCGCGGGCAAGCAGCTCAGCGACTCTAAAGGGGCAAGCGCGGCGATCACGACCGAATTCGCCATCCTCAGCATGATCCGGTCGATGAACGGGTTCCGAGGGCCCCGCGACATCTTCCGCAACCCCGAGGCCATCTTCCGATTCTTTGAACCGACCACCGAGGGCGCGGAACGCTGGAAAGAAGCCGGAAACAGCCCCGTCGAACTCGTGCTGAGCCACAGCGGCGACGACTTTGCCGTGATGGGGATGCACTTCAAGCTCGGGCTCTACGAACATCAAAGTGCCGGTGCGTTGCAGGGCGCAATTGACCTCCTCGCGGCTCATCCACACTTGCTCAGCGATGGCAAGGGCGGCGAAATCAAGAAGATCACGATCACCGCGTATGAACCAGCGTTTGGCATCATCGGCAACCCGATGAAGAAGGACCCCAAGACCCGCCAGAGCGCCGATCACTCCATGGCGTACATCGTCTCCACACTGATTCGCAAGGCCCTGGAGCTTCATGCGGAGCAGGGAAGTCTTCCCTCGGGTGGCGGCGCGAACGACGCGATCTGGAAGGCACTGATGCTGAGTCCCTACGACTACGAAGTCAGCGACAAGGCGATTTTCGAGCCAGTGGCGCGGGATTTGATGCAGAAAATCGACTTCCGCCACGGCGGGGCGGAGTACGACGCCAAGTATCCCGACGGCATCCCGACGAGCATCATCATCGAGGATTCGGCAGGGAAGAGCTACGATTCCGGCCTCGTGATGTACCCGGCTGGCCATGCCCGGAACACCACCGCGGACCTGGGCGACATCCTCGACTACAAGTTCGCCTTGCTGGGTGGCCTCGGGCTTGCCGACGAAGAGAAGTCCACCGAAGTCATCGAGCGGTTGAATCGACTCGGCGATCTCGACGCGTTCGATCTGGCCTCGCTCTATGATTTCGAGATCGCGGATCGCTCCGATTACCAAGACTGACTTTCGGTAAGGAGCAAAAGAAATCAGCCCGCAGAGTGATTTCTGCGGGCTGATTTTGGTTCAGTCCTCGTCCTCGTCGTCGTCGCCTTGCGGTTTGTCTGGGCGCATCATGGGGAAGAGCAAGATCTCCCGCAAATGCTCGGCCCCCGTGAGGAGCATGACCAGTCGGTCGATGCCAATTCCGCAGCCGCCGGTGGGGGGCATGCCGTTTTCGAGGGCGAACAGGAAATCCTCATCCATCGGATGGGCTTCGTCGTCACCTTTGGCACGCTCGCCCAGCTGTTGCTCAAATCGCTCGCGCTGGTCGATCGGGTCGTTGATCTCGCTGAAGGCATTGCAGACCTCGCGGCCCAGCACGTAGCCTTCAAATCGCCGCGTGAACCCCGGGCGATTCGGATCCTTCTTCGCCAGAGGGGAAGTCTCGATCGGGTAGCCGATCACAAAGGTCGGCTCCTGGAGATGAGGTTCAACGAAGTGCTCGAGCAGCTTCTCGATGACGCCACCGAGGTTGTTTTCCTTCTCCGTCGGAAGCCCAACGCGCTTCATCGCTGCCTTCGCCGACTCCAGATCGCGGAGTTCCTCCGGGGCAATGCCGGATCGCTCGTGGATCGCAGTGAGCATGTCCACGCGGTGCCACGGCTTGCCAAAGTCCAGCCCGTGAAGCTCGGTTGTCCCGAACACTTTCTGCGCGACATCCTTAAACAGATCCTCGACGCAGGACATCATGTCTTCGAGGTTCGCGTAGGCTTCGTACCATTCCAGAAGCGTGAACTCGGGGTTGTGGCGATTGCTCACACCCTCGTTTCGGAACACGCGCCCGATCTCGTACACCTTTGGCACATCGCCGCAGATGATCCGCTTGAGATACAGCTCCAGCGAAATGCGGAGCTTGACGTCCATGTCGTACGCGTTGTAGTGCGTCTTGAATGGTCGCGCCGCCGCGCCGCCTGCTTCGAGTTGAAGCATCGGAGTTTCGACCTCAAAGTATCCTCGGTCGTCGAAGAAACGCCGCACCGCGCTCACAATTCGCGACCGGTTGAGGAGCATGGATCGCGCATCCTTTTTCGCGACCAGGTCGAGATTGCGATGGCGATAACGCTGATCGACGTCGCTCAGGCCATACCACTGTTCGCCATCCTTTTCCTTGCCCAGCGGCAGAGTGTGGAGGCTCTTGCTGAGCGGGGTGAGGCTGCGGACATAGATCGACTGCTCACCGGTCTTCGTGCGGAACAGGTAGCCAGTGATCCCAACGTGGTCACCAATATCCAGCAGCTTGAAGGCCGCCCAGGCTCCGGGTTGAAGCTCGTCGAGGTCGTTCTTGCGGAAATAGGCTTGAATCTTGTCGTCGCCATCCGAGACGTTAGCGAACGCCGCTTTGCCCATCTCGCGCAGACTCACGAGGCGTCCGGCCAGAGAGATCGTCTTGGTTGCGATGTCTTCGGGGCTCGGATGTCCGTCGTCGCCGGGAGCAGGAGCGAGGTCATCGAAACGTTTATGGAGATCGGCGATGGAAGTCGGCGTGTCAAAGCGCTCGACGGCAAAAGGGTCAAAGCCGAGCTCGCGGAGCTTGGCCAGCTTTTCCAAACGCAGGTCTCGAATCGTTAGATCGTCGCTCATGGGTCGGACTCCACCGTACCCGCGATGACAATTCCGATCAGGGACGGGCTGATTTCAGAGATTTGCTCCCGCAATCGCCAGGGAAGTGGGCTTAGGCCTCGTAGAATCGCGTAAATGTCATAATAATGATTATCGGCAGTATTGTTCAACCCCTTCCCCCACCACTTTACCAACCAGCGGACGCCGTGGCATAGAGGCGCGGTGTGGAGGGCGGTAACCTAACGCGCAGTGTCTGACGCCACCTCCCCTGCCCCGACCAGCCCCGAGAAGCCTGAAATGACCAAGGCCGAACGGAAAGCCGCCGATCGGATTCTCCTTCGCCGGATCGTCGAGCTGTTCAAGCCGCATCTCGGGATGGTTCTGATGACCACCGGCGCGGTGCTTGTCGGCGTCATCCTGGGATTGGTTCCGCCTTACCTCATCAAGTCGATCATCGACGAAGGCATCGCCAAGCAAGATTTGGGCGTCATTGGCCGCGATTCACTCTGGATGCTCCTGGCCGTGCTGGCTGGCGCAGGATTTACGCTTCTCTATGGCTATTGGGGCGTGATGATCGGGCAAAAGATCATGTTCACGCTGCGGCAGAAGCTCTATGAACACTTGCAAGGGATGTCGCTCCGATTCTTCACCTCGACACGAACCGGCGAAATTCAAACCCGTCTCATCAGCGACGTCCAGGGAGTCCAGACAGTTGTCAGCAACACGCTGGTTGATCAAGTCAGCAACATCGGCATCGTCATCAGCACCCTCATTGCGATGTTCCTGATGGATTGGCGGCTGACCTTGCTGAGTATCGGCCTCGTCCCGCTGTTTGCCGTCATTGGCAAGGGAGTCGGCGAATTTGCCCGCAAGGTTCGCCAAGGAACCCAAGAACAGACCGGCGAACTCAACGCGATGATGCAGGAAACCCTAAGCGTGAGCGGAATCCTTCTCACCAAGGCAGTGGGCCGCCAAGACTTGCTCGCCAACCGATTCCGGGTCGAGAACGACAAGCTCGCCGGCTGGCTCATCAAGAGCAGCGTCGTCCAGTACCTCTTCTTTGGCATGATCCGGCTGATCACCCAGCTGGCCCCCGCGCTTGTCTACTGGCTTGCCGGATGGCTCCTGGTCGCTCGAGGAGATACCTCGATCACCGTGGGCATGCTGGTCGCGTTCACCGGACTCCAAATCCGACTCTATTTCCCGATGACCGGCCTCCTGAGCGCACAGGTCGAGATTCTCTCGTCTCTCGCCCTCTTCCAGCGGATTTTCGAGTACCTCGATCTGCCGCGCGACATCAAGGATCACCCCAAGGCGGTTTCGATGACTCCAGCTCAGCTGAAGGGCAAAGTCGAGTTCCGCGACGTGGTCTTTGCCTACGATCCTGATGCTGAAACCCCAACCCTCAAGAGCTTGAATTTCACGGCTGAGCCGGGGCAGCTCGTCGCTCTCGTCGGGCCGAGCGGGGCGGGAAAGACTACTCTGACCTACCTCATTCCCCGCCTGTACGATGCCGACGCGGGACAGGTGCTCATCGACGATACAGACGTCAAGGAGATCAAACTCGCTGATCTCTCAACGCTCGTCGGAGCGGTGACTCAGGAAACCTACCTGATGCACACCTCAGTCAAGGAAAACCTCCGAGTCGCGAAGCCCGAGGCCACTGACGAGGAACTGATCGCGGCCTGCAAAGCCGCAGCGATCCACGACCACATTGCAGGCCTGGAGCAAGGCTACGACACCATCGTCGGAGAGCGGGGCTACAAGCTGAGCGGAGGCGAAAAGCAGCGGCTCGCCATCGCCCGTGCGATCCTCAAGAATCCCAAGATTCTCATCCTCGATGAAGCCACGTCGGCTCTCGACACCCGTTCCGAGCGGTTGATCCAGGAGTCCTTGGCTGGCCTCATGCAAGGCCGAACCACCTTCGCCATCGCCCACCGACTCTCGACCATCCTAGCCGCAGATCAGATTCTCGTGCTGGAGAAAGGTGCGATTGTCGAACGAGGTCGCCACGCCGAGCTACTCGCCCAGGGTGGCCTCTACTCCCGGCTCTACAACGAGCAGATTTCGGTCGAGAATCGCGAGACAGAGGGCGCATCACCGGGCTAGCCGCGGGTTTCTCGCGCTACACAAGGCGCCACGGTCACGCCCCACTTGAGGCAGAATGGGGAAGAGATGCTCTCTTCCCTACTTCTGGGTTCCACGACACCGTCCAATTTCGTCTACGAGGCCAAACATTCGGCCCCCGAGGGCGCGAATCTCAAGCTCTCGACATCCGCAGACACTTGGGCAGAAATCCGTCTGAGCAAAGAGGGCGAGCAATGGGTTGCGACGGTGCGATCCCAGAAAAACGGCGTCGCCACCATCGGCACCGATCCGCGCTTTCCAAAGGAGCGCTGTCGCCAAGTCCTTGATGGACGCTATTCCCTCCCCTTCCGTGTCCCCGACGGACGTCTGCGAGCCTTCCGCGACACTGTCGGCGAGGTCATCCGATTCTCCTGGGGGTTTGAGTCGGAGGTGGCGGGCAAAAAGGTGAAGGGCTGGATCGAACTCGCACCTCTTCCCGATCCGCTCGCGGACGGCGAAGCAACCGCCACACCCAAGACGGTCAAGTCCACCCAATTCCCGACCAAAGATCGCGATGACCGAGCCACCGGGTTTGAAGTCACGAAGCGTCCCTTCCACTGGTCAGGAGCCTTCGGCGATGCCCTTGTCGTCACCTTCGACGATGCGTTCGCGTGGCGTCGACAAGACATCAAACTGGCTTTCTGGAGCGAGGCCGCCTGGACGCCTTTCTGGAAAATGTCCCCCAAGGCGATGAGTGGATTCGAGTTCATCGAGACCTGGGGCGGAGGGGCCCCCGGTTGCTTCGAACCAATGAGCGACCGAGTCAACCGCTGGGCGAGTGCCGAGGTGCTCGAGGATGGAACCACTCGCAAGATCATTCGCTGGAAATACGCCCTGGTGAACCCCGACTACATCCCCTGGGCCGGCAACAAGGGCTCGAAACAAGTACCGGAAGTGGAGGAAGAATGGACAATCCTGCCTGATGGCACGGTCTATCGACTCCAAAGATTCTGGCCATCCCTCGACACCGGTGAACCCCAGCACTCTTTGGGAGTGCAGCTTGCCGAGGCCGATGTGGTCTTCGCTGCCGACACTCTGCCCGAAGAAGTCGTCCCCCGAGAAACCCTCACCGCATTCGGAGCCGACGGGCGCCGGGTCGTCGCAAGCTATCCCACGAAGAATGAAACTCGAAACTCAAAGGTCGGGGATTGGCCTCGCTTCGGGTACGCGATCCACTTCCTTGACCCTGCGCTCCCGGATCCATTCATCGGATTCGCCGACCCCGGCCTTGATTCCTCGCTCGATTGGGCGGGTACGTGGCACGAGCAGCAATTCTGGCGATTCAGCCACTTCCCTTTCAACAACGAACCATTCGTGAACGAGTCCAACAGCCAACTCGAAGGACGGGGCGCGATCACCCACACTTGCCTTGCCTATGTCGGTGATGCAAGGCGTCGAGATTGGAGCGACAACTACAAGGTGGATGCTCGCGGTAGAAAGTATCGCGAATGGGTTTCTGTCCTCGGAATGGAGCCCAAGGGCAATCTGCAGCGGATGGATAATCGGCTGAAGGATTGGCAAGAGGGCAAACGCTGGACAAAGCTCGTCTCCGGTGCAAAGGCGACCTGGAACTCAGCGTGCGGAGAAATCCGCCTGACCAACCTCAGCGAAAAAGTCGTTCTCAGCCCGTCGTTCGGACGCCTGCCCAGTCTCATCTTCGAAGGAAAGCACCGACCCACAAACATGACCCTGAACGGACGTGGCCTCAAGCCGTTTACCGACTTCCGAATGGGAACCGAGGGCGGCCAGGTCTTAATCTGGTTCTCACCCAACTTAGAGCCGGGGCAACTCGAGCTCTTCGTAAAATAGAAAAGCGAGAGGCACCTTCCGTGGCACCTCTCGCTTCGGTGGTCAACGCCGACTCGCTTATTGCGGGGTCGAGGCTTCGGCGGCTCCGAGCACCGCGCTCACTTGGCCCTGCACTTCTTCCTTGGTCGGCAGATTCCAGGCGTCCTTGTTTTGCTCAACGGTTTGGAAGAGGCAAGCAATCGCTCGTCGCGTCTTCTTTTCCGTCGCATCCAGATCCTTGGCGTTGGCGAGGCGGGAGGTCTTGCGCTCCACATCTCGCAGAGCGACCAGCGACTTGTCGAGCTTATCTTGGATCGACTCTTCGCCATTCTCGCTCGTCGTCAGGTAGGCGATGAACATGGATCGCAGTTCGCGGGCCACTTCATCCGTCGTTTCCTTGTCCTGACCGGCCAGGATGATCGTCTTGAACTGGTCTTGGTTTTCGATCAGAAACTGATCCAGCACCACGTCCAGTTGCTCGCTGGTCTCGCCCGCCAGCTTTTCGAACTCATCTTCCAGAGTCGCTTCCAGATCTTCCCGAACGATCGGGAGTTGATCCTTGGCGTACTCGGGCACGGATTCGATCCATGCCGGGATTTCCTTGCCCAGATAGCTGCTGATCTGCGGTTGAGCTTCGTCGAGACGCTGCACCACCAGACCCTTGGCGATCTTCGCCGCTTCCTTCGGCTCGAAGTTCGTGGCAAAGCCATTCGCAATCGAGAACAGGAAGCACATCACACCGAACACCACCATCGTGCCCCAGATTTGGGTGTTCTGCAGAGCCTTCTTCGTGCTCTCAAGCTCTTGGGCCAGAAACTGCTGGCTCAGATCGGCATCCTCAGCCGATTCTTGCGTCGGTTTCAGTTCTTCGCTCACTTTCGATCCTCCTTGTCTCCGCGATACATGCGAGCGGCGCTGGCCTTTCGCTTGGCGACTTCCTTCTTGGTGACATCAGCGCCTGCCTTCTTCACCGGAGTCGGCATCGGGGCGACTTGATTCGCCTTCTTCTTGGTGCTCACGGTGTTGGCCGATTTGATCGACGTCTCGCTTTGAGCCATCATCTTGCTGGCCTTGTCCGGTCGCGCATTCTCGAGATCCTCTCGGAAGAGATCCAGGACGAGGAGACCCATTTCCCAGCTCGGATCAACTCCGGCGAGCTTGGCTTCCTCCTTCTCTGCGATCACCTGAAGGTTCTCGTGGATGCCCAACAGAGCATCGTGGTGGCTTCCAAAGAGTTCGACCGCCGCGCCCTCGGCTTCCTTCGTCGCACTCTCGCCGAGATTCGTGAGGAGTCGCTCGACCTGCTCCGGAGTGGCCTCGGGGAACATTTCGCGAATCTTCGCTTCCTTCTCGTTCAGCATCTTCACAAAGGTTCGGGTGAGGACAGCCTCCCCGCGCTTCGGAAGGTTCTCCTGCAGTTGGTCGAGCTCAGCCAGCGACGCTTGCGCCAGTTCCGGGAGTCGGCTGTTCGCCTTGTCCACGGCCATTTGCACCTGCGGCTGAACCTCGTTCAGAGTCTGCTTGGCCATGTCTTCCACGAGCGGCTTGATCTCGCTCTCCATGGCGGTGGTGAGCTCTCGCACGAACTTGTCCTGCGTCGGCCCTTTGTCAACAAGGGAGCGGAACGAATTGTTCACGCTCATCACGGTTGTGAAAGCAACAAAGCATCCGGTGGCAAACAGCCCCCATTTCCACCAGCTCAGTTGCGTTCTCAAGTTCTTTAATTCTTGAATCTGCTTCTCTTCCATGCCCGAGTCCATGACGACCCTCCTGGTCTCCGTGGCTGACTCCGTACAGAATCCCCACGATGCCCTGCCAAAGGTATCGGCTAGCCAGAATGCGGACCGTCAGGTCTACGGGGAAAACCCGGTAATTGCATCAGCACGAAGTCTCGGGACTGTTCGGCGTGGGCGACTCCAGACCACTGAGAGTAGAATCAGGGCATGGCGATGAATGCTTCCTCCCACCCCCATCGACGAACCCTCGCGGACTCCGATCCTGCGCTTTTTGAGTTGGTTCAGCGAGAAGAATCTCGGCAGGAAGACAACCTGGAACTCATCGCCAGCGAGAACATCGCCAGCCTCGCCGTGCGCCAAGCGATGGAGACCGTATTCACCGACAAATATGCCGAAGGCTATCCGGGTAAGCGCTACTACGGCGGCTGTGAAGTTGTCGACGAAGTCGAGAAGCTCGCGATCGAACGTCTGTGCCAGCTCTATGGATGCGAGGCCGCCAACGTTCAACCCCACAGTGGTGCCAGCGCGAACATGGCCGTCTACTTCACCTTCCTGGAGCCAGGCGACACTCTGATGGCAATGAATCTCGCCCACGGGGGCCACCTCACCCACGGTTCGCCGGTCAACTTCAGTGGAAAGCTCTACAAAATTGCCGCCTATGGCGTCGATCCCGAAACGGAACTGATCGACTACGACGAAATGCACCGCATTGCCGTCGAAAGCAAGCCCAAGATTATCGTCAGCGGGGCGACCGCCTACTCCAGAGAGTTCGACTTCAAGCGAATCAAGGAGATTGCCGATGAAGTCGGCGCCCTCCACATGTGCGACATGAGCCACTACAGCGGTCTCATCGCGGCGGGAGAATATCCCGATCCCGTTCCCCACTGCCAGGTGGTAACGTCCACAACCCACAAGTCGATCCGGGGCCCCCGAGGCGGCATGATCCTCGGTACCGCGGAGGCCATCAAACAAATCAACAAGACCGTGTTCCCGGGCCTTCAAGGCGGCCCCCTGTGCCATGTGATCGCTGCCAAGGCGGTTGCCTTCGGTGAAGCCCTGCGCCCCGAATTCAAGACCTATGCGCAGCAGATCAAGAAGAACGCCGCCGCTCTCGCCGCAGCCCTGACTCAAGAAGGCTTCCGAATCGTCAGCGGAGGCACGGACAGCCACATGATGCTCGTCGATCTTCGACCGTTCGGGGTGACAGGCAAGCTAGCGCAAGAGGTTCTGGAGCACGCCAACATCACCACCAACAAGAACGCGATCCCCAACGATCCGGAATCACCTTTTGTCACCAGTGGCGTCCGCCTGGGGACCCCCGCCGTCACAACACGCGGCATGGTCGAGGCGGATATGGCCTTCATCGCCCGCGCCATCGCCACGGTTCTGCGCAACCATTCCGACGAAGGAACTCTTAACAAGGTGAAAGCAGAAGTGACGGAATTGTGCCGTCGCTATCCAATTCACAAATTTTAGGAAACCCGCACCCGCACTTATACGTTGCACCCTTTGATGAGCAAATCACTAAGGGTTGGAGGACTCTTGTTCGTCGCAGCGGCACTCGTGGGGTGCGGTGGGCAAGATCCCTTTTCGTCAGTCTTTCAAGATACGTGGCAAGGCCCCTTCCAGGTGGTCCGCAGCGACGGTTCGGTTGAAAGCTCCGGCACAATGAGAGTGGAGGTGGATCGGTTCGGAAGAGCCGACATCCTACTCACGCGACAAGATGCGAATCCACAAAATCAATCGACTTTTGGATTCATGACCGAGAATGACACTCTCGAATTTACGTGGAAATGGAACGACACCTCAAACCGGGTGTCGACCGGAGGGCTCCGCGTGAACGGTAACTTCTTGGAAGGAACTGGCCCGAACCGCTCGATTCGAGTCAATTTCACCGATGGAACGACGGGAGAAATGCAGATTCGCCTCCAGCGAACCTCTACTTTCTAGTGTACAAACTAGTCCAATAGTTACAGTGTAAATGCGTCGCTTTCAGGTAGCGTAAGAGCTGATGGAAGCGACGCAAACCCGCCCGCTTATTGGGCAAATTTCCGCCATAGATCGTCCCCTGATCCAAGCCGTCGCTGTCTTGACAGGAGCCTTCGTGACCGCCCTCGCCGCCCAGGTGCAAGTGCCTTGGCAGCCCGTTCCCTTCACCCTCCAGACGCTTGTCGTCATGGCCTGCGGATTGTCTCTGGGCCTCCGGCTCGGAGTGATGAGCCAGGTGCTGTATCTCGTCGCTGGGCTGGCCGGACTTCCGGTTTTCGCGCAGTTTCGAGCAGGCATTCCCGCTCTCCTCGGCCCGACGGGTGGATACCTTCTCGCCTTCGTCGTCATGGCGGGAATTCTCGGATGGGTCGCCGAACGCGGATGGGATCGAAAAGTGCTCCCTCTGGCCCTTTCCCTCGTGGTTTCAACACTCGTCGTCTATGCACTCGGAACCACCTGGCTTTCGGTATTCACCGGGAGTCTGGCTTCGGCATGGATGGCAGGAGCCGCCCCGTTCCTGGTCACCGACGCCCTCAAGATCATGATCGCATGCGGTGCCTTCCCGGGTGCCTGGGCTCTCCTTAGCCGATACACGGGTCGCCCAGCGTGAAGCGGGGCTTCACCCTCATCGAACTTCTCGTCGTGATCGCGGTCATTGCTATTCTGGCCGCGATCCTCTTCCCCGTTTTCGCCCAAGCCAAACGCGCGGCGAAGAAGACCGGCTGTCTCTCCCACCTCAAGCAGATCGGCACGGCCATGACGCTGTACCAGGTCGATTTCGACGACGGCTACCCCAACACCGGAGATCCCTATCTGTGGGTGGGGCGTCGATTCCGATGGCCAATCATGCCGTACCTCGGCGTGGCCCAGAACCGGGTCGGCAGCACATTCGATGCAAGCTCGCGTTCCGGATTGCTCCTCTGCCCCGAAGACACTTCCAGCGGCTCAAGCTTTGATGCAACCAGCTACGCCTACTCCGCAACGTTCTATCTTCCCGCTGAGATCAGCCCTCAACTCACGATTCGCAACCTGATTTCGAGTCTCAATGATCCCGGGCTCGCCGCCAACCCCGTCACCCAAACATCGAGTGCCGTCCAAAACCCCGCCGGAAAAGCGATGATCACCGAGTGGTTCAACAGCCACGACACCGGTAACGGCAAGCCGATCGGATTCTGGGGAACTCTAAAGCCTGGTCTCGTGCCAGGCGATGACCGCTGGCAAGCGGGGCGAAACTTCACCTTCGCCGATAGCCATGCCAAGTTCATCAAAGCCACCCGGCAAACTCCGAGTGCCGATGACTGTCCCGATTTCAACCGCACTCCTGGCGGGATCTCCGGCACAGATCTCAGCGGCCTCTAAAAACCAATTTGGCAGACTCAGCGGTTTGCCACAGGAGACAATGATGAAACCGAAGATTGGCGTGCAACTCTATTCCGTCCGCGACGACTGCGCGCAAGACCTCCTTGGCACGATCCGCAAGGTCGCGGCTCTGGGTTACCAAGGAGTGGAATTCGCGGGCTATTTTGGCCACAGTGCTGCGGAAATCAAAGCTGTTCTCGACGAAACGGGCATTCAATGTTGCGGAGCCCACGTCGGGGTCGGCGAATTCAGCGACGAAAAGTTTGAGGACACCGTCAAGTTCCATCAAGAAATCGGCTGCCCCATGGCCATCATTCCGTGGTTGCCCGAGGAAATGCGCAACACGCCGGAAGCCGTCGCTGAGACCGCAAAAATGTTCACGGATCTGGCCAAGAAGCTCGAAGGAACCGGCATCGCGACCGGTTTTCACGCTCACGATGCCGATATGAAGCCTCTCAGCGATGGAAAGAGCGCTTGGTACGGCCTGGCCGAGCAAACTCCCAGCGACTTCCTGCTCCAATACGACACCGGCAACGGACTCGCCGGCGGAGCCGACCCCGTCCAGCCGCTCAAGGACTTCCCTGGACGATCACGCACCGTCCACCTGAAGGCACACCCAATCGGCATCGTGATCGGAAACGATGATGTGCCCTGGAAGGAAGTCTTTGAAGTCTGCGAAGCCACCGGCGGAACCGAATGGTACGTCGTGGAGCACGAGCAGTACATCGACACCACCCCACTCGAAGCCATTGAGCACTGCCTCCAGTCGCTCTCGAAAATGGGCAAAATCTGAGCAATTTTCGTGATCTGCCCATACAGATCGCGCCTGACCTGATGTAGAGTTAGACAACTCCCGAGCGATTCGGGAGTTGTCTAGACAAATTGTCTACATCGTTCGATCTCCAGGCGATATCGCCAATCTGCAAAGGAGCAGAGGGTCAGTCCCCCGCTTTCCGCCAGGTTCGTGATCAACTTGTCGCCCTCATTGAAGGCGGAAACATTCCTCTTGGCGCAAGGCTCCCCTCAGAGCCAGAACTTGCCAAGGCCCTCGGCGTCAGCAGAATGACCCTGGGTCGCGCCCTCAACGAGCTCTCCGATCTCGGCCTCGTCACCAGGCGCAGAGGTGCCGGAACCTTCATCAGTTCTCCGGGTGAAAGCGAAAGCCTCTCTCCCTCTTCCGTGCGAGTCCTCCTCACCGGGCCCGCCGAATTCGCGCTCCACGACTACTACTTCGGCACGCTCCTCATCGGCCTGCGATCTGGCCTGATGGAGCGAGGCATGTCGCTAACCCTCGACAGCTACGAGAGCCTCGAAGGCGACCTTGACCCAACTCAGCCGCTCGTCTTGCTGAATCCCCGGCAAGAGCAAGCCCTCTCCGTCGATGCCGCCTGGACAGGCCCGGCTCCATTTGTGATCCTCGGTGCCCGATGGCCCGTCCAAAACGGCGTCTGCGTCGATTCCGATAACGTGCTCGCCTCCTTGCGCGCAATCGAGCACTTTGCTGGCCTCAACCATCAACGTTTTCTCTTCATCGGTGCCTGCCCGGGCGATGCCAACACCCTCGACCGAGTCAAAGGCTTTCACGCAGGATTGGCTCAGTACCAGTTGGAAGAAGTCCACGCTCCAATTTTGGTGGAGGACACGACGAAGCTCTCCACCGACGAGCGTCTGCGGATCACGGAAGCCATTCGCACGACCCGACCAACCGCCATCTTGGCCGGTGGTGCCACGATCTCCCTCCACGTTTGCCGCCTCGCCGAATCCATTGGCCTCGAAGTGCCACAGGATATCAGCCTGATCGCCTTTGATGATCCCCCGTTCATGGCCCTCTCCCGTCCTGCGCTCACCACCATCGCCCAGCCGCTCGATCTGATGGCCGCCACCGTCTGCGATCTCCTCACTGATCCCAAACCGTCTAACGCAGGCGGACAGAAAGTTTTCCATCCTCATTTGACTCTCCGTAAGAGCACAGCCTTCTGCGCTCAAGGATCTAGAACATCATGAAAACTCTGCGAAACACGAGGGGCTTTACCCTCATCGAACTCTTGGTTGTGATCGCGATCATCGCGATTCTCGCCGCCATCCTCTTCCCGGTGTTTGCCCGAGCCAAGGAAGCCGCAAAGAAGATCGCCGACCTCTCGAACCTGAAGCAGCTCGCCACCGCGACAGCAATCTATGGTTCCGACTACGACGACACCTTCATCAGCTTCCCCTATGCTGGTCAATGGTCTGGCCCCGCGTACACCAACCGCGAAAAGGGTCAGTTCTGGACGGACAAGCTGATGCCCTATGTCAAAGCGAAGCAAATGTACAACAACCCCGGCAACACGGACACCGTGTACGATTCGCGCGGCTACTGGCTTCCCGGGGCCACCAGCGCGGCCACTCTCGCCACCGATCCGTCGGTTTACCGAGTCACGTTTGCCATGAACCACATGCTCAATCGCGGCGACAAGGGCCCCGATAATCCGGGCGCAACCAGCCAAACCGCGGTCGACGAACCGGCACAAATCGCCCTCATGGGCCCCTCGCAGTACGCCTGGACGTTCTCCAGCTGCCAACCGGACTCCGCCGGATCTCAAAACATGAGCTTCTACTGGCTGATCTCCGATGCCGGAAGGGGCTATGAGCTGTTCGGCAACAAGGGTGCCCAAGGCGGATGGAGCGCTGGCGCGAACTTCAGCTACGCGGATGGTCACGCGAAGTATCAAAAGGCCGTTGACCGTGGCACCGCAACCGGCGACCTCTACGGCTACCAAGGACGCGACCTCTTCCGAGGCTACTTCCCTGGAGCGAAGACTCGTGCGAACGTGAGCACCAACGGCACCTGCCCGAGCGATCGCGGCAGCATGGCCTACTAAGCATCGCCGCTCCGGAGTTCTGCCCCGAGACATCGCGGGCAGAACTCCCCTCCTCTTTGAACCCTGGAATGAAAAAAGAACTCCCTCTGCCTGTCGTCATCGGCCTGATCGTCTTGGTGCTGGCTGCTGCAATTGGTTTCTTTGTGGCGAGTGGTGGGGTCGGCCCGGGAGACACCTCAAAGCCATTGCCCGGAGATTACGCCGGGCCCCCTCCGAAACAGGGCGGTGCCCCTGCGCCGGAAACGACTGGAGAATAACGAAACAAACAATGAAAATCTTGAACCTGATTGTAGTCGGCCTGCTCGCCTTTGGCATCCTGGGGGGATGCGCATCGGCGGAGCAATCAAGCGAAACGAAAGCCGGTGACTACGCCGCTGAACCTGGACAACCGCGTCCCGGCGCCCCCGGATCTCCCGGTGCCGCCGCCAAAGAAGGCGAATAACCAAAACAACTTGGGCCAGTTCCCTGCGAGGTCCACTTGATGATGGGAAAGTGAATGCCTGGGCCCCGAGAGGGGCCCTTTTCTCGTTCCGAGACGACAAAACTCAGGTTCAAAATTTCTTTCCAGGGACTTTTCATGGGCCCGGAAGAAACGGTAAGGTGAGGCAGTCGTCTCGATATCCAGAACACCCGATACACGGGTTCGCAAGGAACAGACCTTATGAAGAAATTGATCGCTCTCGCTGTGTGTGCACTTTCCGCTCTCGCGGCCCATGCGGAAACCTATGTCCTTTCCATTGGGATTAACGATTATCCCGAAATCAAGCAGGCCGACGGCGAAGTCTACGACAGCGACCTCAGTGGTTGTGTCAATGATGCCAACTACATGCAATCCTTGTTCAGCAGCAAGTTCGGAGTGAAGCCGCAAAACATGCGAGTCCTCACCGATGACAAGGCCAACTTGAACAACCTCGTCGAAAACCTTAAGTGGTTGATCACCACCGCCAAGGCTGGCGACCAAATCGTCTTCACCTACTCCGGTCACGGCGCTCAAGTCGAAGTCGAAACCAGCGAAGAAGCCGACGGAATCCAAGAAGTGCTCGTGCTTGCCGACATGAACCTGATTCCCGGGAGCCTCTTCGGTGAAATCGCCAAGACGATGACGCTCAACGGAATCCACAGCACCTTCGTTTTCGACAGCTGCTTCTCCGGCGGCATGAGCCGAAGCGTCGATGGCAAGGTCAAGGCCCGAGTCAAGACCCTTGGTGTTCTCAAGCCGAAGTCGGCCTCCAAGGTCAAGGACGCCGCTTCCAAAGTGCGCGGCATTGTTCCGAAGTCCAAGGGCCAAGGGACGGCCGAATCAGCCTTCCTCTTCGCCAGCAAGGAAACCAATCCCAGCTCGGACATCAGCGGACTCGAAGGCGTTGAGCCGCACGGCCTCTTCACCCTCCTTCTCATGGATGTGATGAACGCCAATCCGCAAGCCTCCCTGCGCGACATGTACGACTACATGGATGCCTCCCTTGCCGAGATCAACGAGTCGTTCAAGAAGAACAACGTTGATATGCAGTTCGACCAAGGCCCGAACTTCGAAGCCAGCGCTGCTCGCTCCAGCCAACCGATCATCCTCAAGAAGTAAGATCCTCGTGATGAAAACGCGCCGCCTCCCGTCCCCAGCCGCTCTTCGAGTGCTGGGAGTCCTGGGGGCGGCGCTTCTCTTTTTGCCCGCCCTCGCCCAGAATCCCACCGATTCCGGCCGACTCCGATTGATCCCGATCTCCTCAGATGTCCTCATCCAAGACATCGAAGAATCGGTGGATGGCACCAGGCTGCTCACCCACAACCGAGGCTTCGCTCCTCGCCTTTGGGAGCCCAAGACGATGCGGCTCCTCGCTGTTTTGAGCGGCGACGGAAATGAAGTCACGGACATCTTCTTCTCTTCCGACGGGCAGAA
>Ga0209572_1000126_pt1 | contig 163065 bp, 154 predicted proteins | sample EBPBio232012_DNA_FD_185867 | JGI IMG/M metagenome (GOLD analysis project Ga0209572, IMG submission 185867) | Wastewater treatment Type I Accumulibacter community from EBPR Bioreactor in Madison, WI, USA - Reactor 1_1/23/2012_ DNA (SPAdes)... | ecosystem: Engineered > Bioreactor > EBPR >...
CACTACTGCCTTCGACCAGAACGCGATGAACAAGTAAAAGACGCGAATCCATAACCGACCAACCCGAGAAAGGCATGTGTCAACAATGTCCTGTCTCGGAGTGTCAAGGATGTCATGTCACAGCACACTCCCGTCGGGGGAGGGTGCCCAAAGGGCGGGAGGGGGAAAATCCGAATCCTCGGAGAGGATTCGGGGCCGCAGGCCCGACCGAAAACAAGCAGAGCGCGGGCTCGACGGGGCTAACGCCCAGCCGAGTACGGAACCCCTTCCTGCCCCCTCGGGGCATCCTCCCCCAAAAAGGGAGATTTTGGGGAGGACGTCGATTGGAAGTCTGCCCATCCCGACCCTAAAGGGCTCGGGGCACCCATGCTCCTGTGGCTCCGTGCGACTCCTCCCAAATCCAACAGACGATCTCCAATCGACGCCCTCTCCGAGCTTGACTCGGGGAGGGTGCCCAACGGTCGGGAGGGGCGGGCCCACCACCCGCTCCGAGCCTCACAGACGACCCAATCTCCCTCAATTCACCGGCCCATACAACCGCAGACTCGACTTCACATGCACCCCCTGCCGAAGCAACGACTCCATCAGCAACCGAGCCTTCCGCTCATTCTCGAACGCGGAATCCCGCAGATTCTGGTGCGCGGTGTGCCCCTTGCTCCCGCACGACCCCGGCAACGCCCCCGAGAGGATCACTGCCTGGAACCCGAGCCGCTTGACCAAGAGCGGCAACTGCTGCCGAACCTTCAGCCCGAACGACGAATCCAGACAAATCGGCGTTCCCGCCCCTCCGGTCCGCTCCGAATCCGCCGCCGCCAACACGGTCAAATCGACCTCCAAAATCGCCGCCTGACCCGCCTTCCTCACCGCCGAGGTCAAATCCTGAACGGACTTCTCTTCGCCCGAGGTCAGATCAAACAGATACGGAACCAGCGTGGCGGGAACAATCACCGGCTCCCGAATCTCCATCGTCGGCGCACCAAGCGCTGGAGCCACCACCCCACCCTTGAGATGCCCAAGACCGTAGGGTTGAGTCACCTTCAAAATCTCTGGCGACCTCTTCGGCTCCAGCAGAATCCACCGAGGCAAAAACTCCACGACACCCCCACCGCGCACCACCAAGTCCACCTCTGGCCCCTCGGTGAGCTGCATCGGCCATTCCCCGCTCGCATCCTCCAGACGATCCAGCTTGATCGGAGCCTGCCCCAGATTCCGAATCACGAGGCGATGCAGAGCCGCCCGCTCACCATCCAGCAATTCGAAAACCGAATCCACCTGCACGGCTGGCAAATCGGGCCGTGTGTACGAGAGCCGCAGACCCATCCCCCGAGGAGGCCAGAGCGCGGGCACCATCATCGTTCCCAGATCAAACGGCTTGCCGATCATGCCGTGCCCTGCCGAGCTCAGAACCCAGCCCCCTTCCGACTGAGTCCATAGCGGCTCTATCACCGAGTTGATCCCAAGCCCCGGCTCCGCCCAATTCCTTGTCACCGAAGCATCCCCCCGATGCACCATGCCCGATGTCACGCCGTTTTTCCCCACATCAAAACTGATCCGCGCCAAACCATTGTCGAGAGAAATCACATTCTCTCCTGGCCCTCGATAAACCTTGGTCAGCCCTTTGGCCGTCCCGCGCTCCGGATCTGATTTCACCAGCGGGGCGACCGAAATCGCAGGCAACGCCGCAAATCTCTGCATCAGAGGATGCGGCTGGGCCACCATCGATTCCACCATCACGGCAAGCGCGAGAACCATCACCTATCTAACGTCCTGCCGAACCTCCGGGGTTACCCACAGCCCTGCTTTCAGGCAAAATGAGACGGTAAGATCACCGATCACGTAATCTGTACGGAACCGTAATGATTGACACAACGACGCCGAAGTCGCTGGGCGCCATGCTCCGCCGATCTGTCCGGAACTACCCGGACAAAGTTTCCCACATGATCCCGGAGGGCAAGAACCACCGGTCCATGACCTACTCCGAGTTCTTTGAATGCGCCTACTCGCGGGCCAAAGCCCTCGATGCGCTCGGGCTCAAGCGCGGCGACCGCGTCGTCATCATGGGAGAAACCGGATTTGAGTGGGCTCTCACCGACTGGGCCGCCCAGACTCTCGGTGTCGTCACAGTTCCGATCTACCCCACCCTTCCCCCCGACCAAGCTCAATACATCGCCAACGACTGCGGCGCATCCGTTGCCATCTGCAGCGATGATAAGCAGGTCGCCAAGCTCACCGGCATCAAACTGGTGACCTGGGAAGCCGGGCAATCCAATCCGATCTCCGAGTTCGGCGCGAATTCCACTCTCGACCGCCAGCAGTGGGAAGCCAGCATCGACCTTGTTGAACCCAGCGAACTCGCGACCCTGATCTACACCAGCGGAACCACGGGCCAACCCAAGGGCGTGATGCTCGCCCACCGCAACTTCACTCAGCTCAGCGACAATATCCGCGACACGCTTCCCATCGAGAACACCGATCTCTTCCTCAGCTGGCTCCCCCTCAGCCACGTGTTCGAGCGATATGCCGGACACGTGCTCCCGATGGCCGTCGGCGCGACCGTCGCCTACACCAACGTCGCCAGTCTCGCCACCGACATGCAGAAGCTCAACCCGAGCATCGTGCTCTGCGTGCCCCGGATGCTCGAAAGCATCCGTGCCCGCGTGATTGAAAACGTCAGCAAGCAGCCTCCCATCCGGCAGAAACTGTTCGCCCTCGCCCAATCCCAAGGCATGACCAAGGTGAAGGGCGGGTTCGCCCCTCTCGCCGGAGTCCTCGATAAGCTCGTCGGAGCGAAGATTCGCGAGCGCACCGGCAGCCGACTCAAGTTCTTTGTCTCCGGCGGAGCGGCCCTGCCTCCCCACGTCACTGAGTTCTTCCTTGCCTTCAACATCACGGTTCTGCAAGGCTACGGTCTCACCGAAACCACTGCCGCCAGCAGTCTGAACCCACCGCATGACAACCGCCCCGAAACCGTTGGCCCCGCCATCAAGGGTGTGGAAATGAAGATCGCCGCCGATGGCGAGATCCTCATCAAGGGCGATTCGGTGATGCTCGGATACTACAACCTGCCCGACGCCACCCGAGAAGCCATTGATGCCGACGGCTGGTTCCACACCGGCGACATCGGGGTGTTCGACGGCCCGTATCTCAAAATCACCGACCGCAAGAAGGATCTTCTCGTCCTGGGCAACGGCAAAAACGTCGCCCCTCAGCCGGTGGAAAATAAGCTCAAAGAGAGCGACTTCATCTCCGAGGTCGTGCTCCTCGGCGATGGAATGGAATACTGCTGCGCCCTCATCGTGCCAGAGTTCGACCGGATTTCCGCCTGGCTGGCGACGCAAGGCGTCACGGAAAAGCACCCCTCCGCCCTCGTCACCCGCGACGACGTGAAGGCCCTGATCAAGAAGGAAGTCGATGCCGCCAACAAGCAGCTCGCCGACTTCGAGAAGGTCAAGCGGCACGTTTTGGTCGGCAAGGCGTTCTCGGTTGACGACGGCGAACTCACCCCGAGTCTCAAGGTTCGCCGGAAGGTCGTGAAGGAAAAATACGCCACCGAAATCTCCTCCATGCAACGCCCGAGCGTGTAATCACCCCCGGCTCCTCCCAGAAAATCGTGGCTCGCTGCTTGTTCCCAAGCGACGAGCCACGATTTTTCGTGAATTTTCACTCAAGGGCTTTACAGTCATCGACTTTCTCTGTAAGATTGGTGATGTAAGAGGAGATGAAATGAAATCCTCCCCAGAAAAACTCGCAACAAGTTCCAGCACTCAAGCCACCATGGCTACTCCTACCCCCCCCCCGCACAAAAGCGGCGCGGTCGATCTAGTGTTCTGATCCTCGTGATGGCGGCTCTCGCCCTCTCGGTCCAACCCGCTCTCGCGCAAGGCATGGGCGGTGGCGATCCAGGTGGCGGAGGAGGCGGTGGTCAAGTCGCCGTCGGCCAAGGCTGGGTGATCACGTCGATTGAAAAGCACATCACAGACACCGTGGTGCTCGTGAACAACTACAACGGAGTTGTGACTACGGAAACCAGAACCCGAAATCAAAATGACGGACTCGGAGGCCAGTGGAAGGTCAACAATGTGCCGACAGGGATGCAGTATTCGATTCCTGCAGGAGCGAACATGTCCGCCAAGTGGACGGCGGAGGGTAAGTACGTGATCTACTTGGCATACCAAGGCCTCGGCACTCCAAGTAAGAACGTCCCGATCGAGTGTTTTCAAACCGCCAACGCGTACTACAACACGGCCTTCGGTACCTTTGGCAGTGCTACCACCGACAATGGACTGGGCGGGCAGCACCGGCAAGTCTTCGACTATATTGGGGGCCTGAACAATGCTTACACCAGCCACTCTGGCGAACTCAAGTTCATCAACGCGTCCGGAACAGCGGCAATGTACGAAACTCCGACGGCCAAAGCGGAGGCGGAGTCCGAGGGTATGCAAGCGTCTGTCTATGCGGAGATCGCAGCCGAGATCAAGCCATCGAATAAGAGCCTTGCGCTTCGGAATTCCTTCGATCCAATCATGGACGCTACGCCTAATGGTACGCAGAACTTCGTCATCACTTTCAAGGACTGCTCAGCAACCGAAACGAGAAGCGCGGCAAGCTACGTACCAGTGCCATTCCAGCCAAGCAATACGGGGATTGACTCTTTCAACATCTTCTATCGGATTGGGCGACCCCTTGCGAAAAAGCGAATCGGGACCAACATGATTACCGAAGAGACTTTCCACCACGATCCGAACGTGCCGTTCCCGTTCAGCATCTGGCACCAAGGTTCGGCGAGTCCACTTTCCGGCACAACACAAAGTCCAAACACCTACTCCTATTCACCAGGGCCATCGGGAAGTCTTCCTGCCCAGACCACTATCTCGAACTCTGGAGCACAAGTGAGGCAGGTCGACTATATGCAGCACCACGTTATGAGCTATTTGCTGTATGTAGAGGAATCCATTACGGAGCACTGCGCTGAAACTGAGACTTTGACTCAGAACTTCTCGTTTAAGTGGAACGACGGCGTTTCAGGTAGAGCTCTCGCGACGACAGAACTCCGAAAGAAGCTAGAGATCGTGCACCCTGATCTGTTCTCCGGTGTATGCATTCACGACCTTCGTGGATGGGTAGACATGACTCCAAAGATGGAACCAGGAACAACCTTTACCGGAAACCTCACGTTTGTCGGCCCATTTGTCGAACTGGCCGCTGGCGTAATGGATCTTGCCGCAGCAGGCGGGAATCCTATGACAGCCGCGTTGGCCGCCATAGCCGGCATCACTTCGACAGTTGTCAACGAAGTGACAGAGGAGATTCAAATCGACCATACTAGGGCGTTGCAGTATAAAGTGTTCCCGACAAACTGGTGGACGCACGTAGCAGGAATGCCCGCTGGTGCAAGTGCGCGTGAATACGGAGACCTATTCAAATGGCAAGCCCAGCTGATGGAAGCTTCGGATGTTAAAGTCCATCTCGCGCAGAAGTTTGGTGTGCAGGGTTTCCAGGGAATGGATTTGATATATGAATATGATCCCAATCCGCAACAAGGTGTTTGGCGGACACTGTACTGGCTCGGCACAAAAGAACACCAAATCCCGTCGACTTGGTGGAGAGAGTAAGGAAATGACTTCAGCACTTGCGCTGGGCGCAGTTCTCCTCTCTCAGCAATCGAATCTGATCCAACAATGGGCAAGAGGCGAATGGAGTCGACAAGACAAAGCCTACTCTCAGATCCTCGACGAAGTCCGTCCATTCTACGGAAAAGACGGCTTCATCAATAAGGATTTAGTAGCACAAAAGTATCGCTTCCATGCACAAGCATTTGTCCAGGATCGAGGCAGCAGCCTGAAACTCATGCGAGCACTTGCCTGGCACGAACTTGCATGTTCGGACTCCGATATCTTCGATGACGCCGCAACTGATCGGAGCAGGAAGAAATTTCTGCAGGCTATGCGACTGTGGAGCAGGCCAGTTGATTCCTTTTCTTTTGTGCGAACAATGGCAATATGCACGTACCTCACGACATCGCCGGATATGTTTTCCGAGAATCGCCTTCTCGAGAAGCTCTACGCCAAAGATCAGTCAGACACGGAGCTCGAGCTGATCTATATCGTTTGGCTCAGCATGAACCCGAGCATATCGCCAAGCCGCCTCACCATCGAGAAACTTCTGCAGAAGCAGGAGAAGCTTGAGTTTCGCAAAGGTGCCAGGTTATTCACGTTGAGCATGTGTTACAGTTTCATGAGTTCGCATGAAACGCCGAGTCGCAGGCTACTTGAGAAAGGTTTCCAGCTCAAATTGAACTATCTGTCGGCTCTTCCGCCAGGCCACGTGAACAACACTGCAGAGTATCGGGCGAAGGTGTTCGAGTCCATGCGAGAGGAGAGAAAGCAAGTTGCACATTGGAAGTACTGATCACCTATGGGAGTAATTTCAGCAATACTCCTGCTCGGTCAAGTCGCGAGGAGCCCGGTACGGGCTCCTCTACAGCAGTGGGCGCGAGGCGAATGGAGCAGGCAAGACAAAGCCTATTCTCAGATCCTCGACGAAGTGCGCCCTTTCTACGGAAAGGACGGCTTCATCGACGAGGATGTCGTGGAGAAGAAGTACGAGTACCACGTCAATCAATACTTGCAAGATAAGGGCAACAGTCTTAAGCTCATGCGAGCCTTGGCTTGGCACGAGCTAACCTATTCTGACTACAACTTCGCACGCACGGAAAGCCGCGCCCTCATTCAGCGAAAGTTCATTCAGTCCATGAGACTATGGAGCAGGCCTGTAGATTCTTTCTCTTTCGTAAGAACCATGGCAATTTGCACGTACCTCACCACGTCGCCAGACATGTTTGTCGAAAACCGACTTTTAGAGAAGCTGTACGCCAAAGACCCGTCGGACACGGAGCTTGAACTCATCTACATCGTATGGCTCTGTATGAATCAGGAAGTATCTCCCAGTCGACTCCCGATTGAGCGACTTCTTCAGAAGCAGGAGAAAATTGAGTTCCGTAAAGGTACTCGACTCTTCACATTGAGTATGTGCTACAACTTCGCTAGCTTCCACGCACCACCAAGCAGGCGTCTGATGGAGAAAGGATTCCAACTCAAGCTAGACTATCTCGCAGCGCTTCCTCCGGGACACATCAACAACAACACTGCCGACTACAGGGCGAAAGTGTTTGATTCCATCAGAGAGAAACGAAAGCAGACCGCCCACTGGAAAGACTAAACAACATGCCCCTGATTAGTCTAGCACTTGTCCTCAGTTCGGGCTCTCACCACCCCGACCTTCTCCCACAGTGGGCGAGAGGCGAATGGAGCAGACAGGACAAAGCCTACTCCCAAATCCTCGACGACGTCCGTCCTTTCTACGGAAAGGACGGCTTCATCGACGAGAGGGCTTGTGCAGATAAGTTCATTTTTCACTCAAACGCATTCCTAAACGATCCAATAGATAGCATACTTTTTATGCGTGCCCTTGCTTGGTACGAGATACTGCTCAGCGACGGCAACGTAGGGCGAATTAGCGGAATGGGGCCTCAGCTTCGAAAATTCAGAAATGCAATGAGATCATGGACGAAACCTGTGGACTCGTTTCACTTTACGCGCACTCTTGCAATTTGCATCTATCGCACTTCCGGACACGACACATTTGCAGGAAACAAACTCATCGAAAAGCTCTATGCCAAGAATCAAGCAGATACCGAGCTGGAACAACACTACATCCTCTGGGCTGCGATGAACCCTGAGGTGGGGGTGAATCGGACGACCTTGCTGAAGCTACTAGAGAAACAGGAGAAGCTGAAATTCCGACAAGGCTCTCGACTTATCTTCCTTGCAGAGAGTTACAAGTGGGTTGCCATCTTAGAAATGCCACTCAGCAAATCGTTGACCGAGAAGAGCATCGCGCTACGCTCAGAATACATTAGTCGTCTTCCTCCTGGGCATGTAAGGAATACCCCCGAGTACCGCGCTGAGGCAAGGGCAGACGCTAAGGCCCTTTTGAGCTACTTCAAAGACCGCTAACCCCCTAAAACCCGACGCCCACCGACCAGAACGGGTACTGCCCTCGCACCGTGCCGAAGCTCATAAACCCTTCGGCACGGCTCCCCCTCACCGAGAACCCGGCGTAGCCAAACCCATAGCCCGCCCCCACGTTCCAGTGCTTCCCTTCAAACTCGGTGAACACCGCCCACCGATCCGACACCCAGTGAGTCGCGCTCGCGAACCCCTTCTCAAACCGACGCGTCCCCCAGCCTGCGCTCACAAAACTCTTCTCCCCGACCGCCAGAGTCACGACCCCATAAGCCGACCGAGACGTGCGCACATCATCCGCCGGGAAAACATCGCCCGCCGAACCGACCTGGCCCGCCGTGTCCTGAATCCCCACCGCGAACCCCACCCGAGGATCCCCCACATTGAACCGGAAGTGAACGTTGCTCCCGTTGTCTCCTTCCGTACTCACAAACATGTTCGCCAGAGTCAAATCCCCCAGGTCACCAAACTTGAATCCCCCCATTTGCCAAAAAGTGCCGTTGCTGTTCAGGGCTTCCGCACTGCCGCTGTTCTTCGCAAACGGCGGAATCGCGCCATCCGTGCTCAGCAAACTCCCGCCCACGAAGAACTGCCAATGCCCCAGACTGTAGGCAATCGGCGTCGTCAGAGTCCATGCGCCTCCCAGCCCGATCCCCCCAACCGGACGCACCGGAGCGCCGCTCCCCGGCAACCCCGAAGCCCCTCGAAACTGCGGATACTGATCGCGCCCAATCAACTCAACCTGGGCAAATCCCGCAGTCGCCGCGCAAGCGCAGGCCAGCAAAAACAAGGGTCGGACATTCATGCCCGCAAGGATACTACGCCGCTTGGCCGTGGATCACGCCGAATGCTGTATCGATACAAATTTGGCAATGTCGTCTGAAATTTTGAAATGAACAATTTCAATGAGCTCGAAAAGATGATCCGTCGCCAAGCACGACTCATGGCCAAAGAACGGGAGTCACTGATCCGCAAAAAGCTAAACTTATTCCGAGATGAACTGAGCGGATTCTGTTGCCCTGACTGTTGTGGCAGGTCCTTGAAGCTGGGAATTCATCGAGAGGGCGGCAATTCGCTTCTCGCTTTGAGAGGATGCTGTGCAGCCGGTAGGGAGGCGGCTTATCAGCGCTTGCAGCGTCGCTGGCCGGTCGACTGAAAACAAAATCAATGCTCCGGGCTACGCCCTGGTCGCCCGGAGCAGAACATCCCGAATCACGCCCGCCGCACGCTCCATAAACGCCCGATCCAGCGTGGGATGCACCAAGAACATCAACGAGGTCTCCCCCAGCTCCTTCGCCACCGGCAGAGCCTGCTCCGGCGCGAGCCCGAGATCCGCAATCGCTTTCTCACGATAAATCTCGCTGCACGACCCGACAAAAGCCGGAATCCCCTGCGCAGAAATCTCCTCAACCACCCGCAGCTGAGTCCACCCGTCCGCCATCCGATCTGGGTTCAAATACACGTAGTACTTGTACATCGAGTGGTAAAGCCCCTCACGCGGCTGAGGAATCCGAATCACATCCAAATCCCCGAGAATCTCCGTCAGAACCGCCGCATTCGCCCGCCGCGTCTCCACCCATTCCGGGAGCTTCCGCAACTGAACCCGGCCAATCGCCGACTGAGGCTCGGTCAGCCGCCAGTTGCTCCCAATCGATTCATGCAACCACCGGAATCCCGGGGCATGCTCGCGCTTGTAAACCGCCTCAAAGCTCTTCCCGTGATCCTTGTAGCTCCAAATTCGCGACCACATTTCGTCGTCATTCAGCGAGACAAATCCCCCCTCTCCCGCCGTGGTCATGATCTTGTCTTGGCAAAACGACCACGAGTTGCAGTGCCCAGTCGAACCGACGCTCTTGCCATCAATCCGCGCCCCGTGGGCCTGAGCGCAGTCTTCGATGACCATTGCCCCGCGCGATTCGGCCAGATCCATGATCGGACCCATCTCGCAGGGCCAGCCGGCAAGGTGAACCGGGATCACACACTTCGTTTGGGGCGTCCAAGCCGCTTCAATCGTCTCCGCCGTCAGATTCCCCGAATCCCGATCCACATCGGCAAAGATCGGCCTCGCCCCCAGGGTGACCACGGAGCTGACCGAAGCCAAAAAGCTCCGCGGCGTGACAATCACATCGTCCCCCGGGCCGACTCCGAGCCCCATCAGGGCCGCTTCCAGGGCCAGGGTGCCATTGGCGAGAACGATGGCGTACTTCGTGCCGAAAGCGGCCGCCAGCTCCTTCTCGAACTCACGCCCTTCTGTGCCCGTCCAATAGTTCACTTTGCCCGAGGTCAGGCACGCCGTCGCGGCATCAATCTCATCCTGAGCAAAAACTGGCCACCTCCCTGCCGAAAGCTGGGTGCCGACATCCGTGGTATTACTGGGTTGAGTTGGGGCTGCCACAGCCGCTAATTTACCAGAGCCCTCCGATTCGCGCGAGCCCCCTTCAAACGCAGGCTCGGCCCGGAAATCTCCGAGCCGAACCTCTCCCCCCTGCACGTACCAAGTTCAGCAGCCAGCGCAGCCGCCGCAGCCTTCCTTGGTTTGGCAACCTTCGCAGGTGCCGCAGGCTTCTTCGCCCTTGCAGCCTTCGCAGGATACGCAGGCGCCGTCGGAGCACTTGCAGTCCACGCACTTGCAGTCTTCACAGGTTGTGCAGACTTTGCCGCAGCACGCACTTCCGTCCGTGCAGCAAGCGCCCGAGCCGTCGCATGCGCAGTTGTCGCCGCAGCGGCAATCCACGCAACAGGTCATGGGTTTGGGTTCAGCCTTGAGCCGAGGAGCGGTGAACGCGGTCACGCCGAGAGTCGAGACGAGGGCCGTCGCGAGAAGAATTGTTTTGAACATTTTCTTTTTCCGTATTGAGTAAAAGGTCGCGAGAATGACGAGGTCAGGTCAATCTCTCAACACGGGGGCGCACGCGGGCCTGCCGAATCCACAAGCCAATCCGGCGGAGCAAGAGGATCGTTGATCGGGCGCGCGATCTCACCCGATACGTCTTGTTCGCCAAAGGCAAACCGAATTTCCGACCGAAGAATCGCAAGCTCAATCGACGGCAGCGGTTGAGGCAATGCAAGTGGGGCGTCTCCCAGACCAAAATCCGAAACCGGGCAAACGCACGCCGCCGTGCCATGACACGAATCCTGCTTGCTCTCCTGGTGACAGCAATCCTGCCGCTCATGCCCGCACTCCGATCCCGATGCCGCGATCTGCATCGACACGCCAAGCGCCATTCCCGAAAGCCCGGCCAGGATCGTGATCACGATCCAGAGTCGCCGGAGTTGAGAAAGGAAGCCGCGTTGCATGGCCTTACATCACTTATATCAGGAAATGCAGCCGGGCCGTATGACGTGCGTCAGGTCCCGGAAAAAAGTCGGAAAATTCTTCTCTGCGCAAACAACCCGCGCGATTCCCTGGCCCCACCCGGTCGATCCTAGTATCCTCACGGGGATGTGCGGAATTGCCGGCTGGTTCTCGGCGACGCGATCGGACAAAGGCGTGCCGATCGTGCAGAAAGTCGTTGATTCTCAATTCCGGCGAGGCCCGGATCACCAGGAAGTCCAGGAGATCGCCTCCCCCCTCGGCTACTGCGTGTTCGGACACAACCGGCTCAGCATCATCGACCTCTCCGCGCACTCCAACCAACCGATTTTCGACACCACCGGTCAGATCGCCCTCGTGTTCAATGGCGAGCTCTACAACTACATCGAACTCCGCGACGAGCTCAAAGCTCTCGGGCATGAGTTCCGCACCACCGGCGACACCGAAGTTGTCATCGAAGCCTACAAGCGCTGGGGCCACGATGCGGTCGAGCGGTTCAACGGGATGTTTGCCTTTGGCCTCCTCGATGGTCGCGACGGGAGCCTCTGGCTCGTCCGTGACCGATTCGGGGTCAAGCCCCTGTTCCTCGCTCGCCGCCCGGAGCTGATCGCCTTTGCCAGCTCCGGTCAGTGCCTGGCCGAAGAATTCGCGACCGGCCCCAACTGGCGGTATCTCCACAAAGGCATCACTACGCTCAACTTCGACGACGCCAGCGCGGATTGCCCCTACGAAGGCTTGGAGCAGCTCAAGCCCGGGCACATGATCGTCGCCAAACCTCAAGGCGACCGCCTGGAGATCCAGGATCGCCCCTGGTATGACCTCCGCGCTCGAGCCGCCCAACTCCGCGAGGAGATCACCGCCGAGAGCGACGCCCGGCTCACCGAACGCGTCCTCGAAACCTTCCGCGCCGCCACCGAAATCCGCCTCCGCGCCGATGTTCCCGTTGCGGTTGCCCTCAGCGGCGGCCTTGACTCCGGGTCCGTCGCCTGCATGGTCGGACTCGGGCTCGAACACCGGGAGGTTCGCGGATTCAGCTTCGGCGACCCGAACGATCACTCCACCGAAGGCCCCCTCGCGAAGAAACTCGCCGACCACGCCGGGATCGGAATCACCTTCATTCCGCCCGACGCCGACCGCGTTCGCGCCGCCTTCCTCCCGACCCTCGAAGCCCAAGACGCCCCCTTTGCCTCCGTCAGCCAGGTCGCCCAGTACCTCGTGGCCGAGCAGGTTCGCAAAGAAGGCTTCCTCGTCCTCCTCGGCGGACAAGGCGGCGACGAAGGCTACATGGGCTACCGCAAATACTTCGGATTCGTCCTCAAAGAAGCCGCGCGGGAAAAGCGCTACGGAGACCTTTTCGCCCTCGCCACCGGTCTCGCCCCAACGGTTTGGGCGGAGCGCTCGCAGTTCGGGCTCTATCGCCGGCATCTCAAACGGATGCAAGGCCAGGCTCAGACCTCCATTCTCGCGATGCCCGGCGGTATCGAATCGACCTCCCTCGGCATCGGAGGGGGCAAGGCCTGGGAGCGCCAGATGCTCGATATCACCAAGTTCAGCCTTCCCACCTTGCTGAGATACGAGGATCGCAACAGCATGGGCCACAGCATCGAAACCCGGCTCCCCTTCCTCGATTACAGCATGCTGGAGCTCGGCCTTGCTCTGCCGGAGCGGCTCAAAGTCCGCCATGGTTTCGGCAAATGGGCGATCCGCGAAGCCGTCAAATCCCTCGTCCCCGATGCCGTGCGGATCAACAAAATGAAGGTCGGCTTCGCGGTTGACCAGGCGCGATTGCTTCAAGAAGGTCTCGGCGATCAGCTCCGAGGCGAAATCCGCGCGAACCTTGCGAAAACGAAACCCTACGTCTCCCCTGGATTCGACCTCGATCGCGACTTCAGCAACGCCCGTCTCTCGGAGACCACCACCGCCATGCCTGAGATGCTCTCCCTGATCTGGCTCCTTCGCAGATTTCCCGGCTAAGAATCTCTCTCTCATGGCGTGCCACGACCCCTTGAGGGTCGGGATCGAGAGCATGCAACCCACCACCCCACGAGACCGAGTCAGCTGTCCCGATGATCGTCCGGTGATTCTTCAACCCAGCTACTGGGCTTCTCCTCCGCCATCTCCCGAGCTTCTCGCTCCTCGAGAAGCCGCTTCCGCCTGGCCCGTTCTTTCGACCATCGAGACTCGCCCACCAAGGCCAAGTAGATCAACAGGAACAGGCCGCCGGCGGGCAAAGAGAGACAGCAGATGTTGTTCAGCATCTCCGTTTCCACCTCGCTGACCGTATGCCCGCGATCCCTATTTCCTCCCATCATGTCCAGCACCGTCTGAACGCGACCGGAAGCATGCAGCCCAATGATGATTGCGCAGATCGGTGCTCCGAGCGTAAAAAATGACTGCCAGAAGCTGAACCCGTGGGCCCGACACATGTACGTGAGGGCCAGGGCCACTCGATAGGTGGCAACCAGGAACAGGAAAGCAAGATTCGTCGACTTGGCGGCGGGCAAGTCCATCATCATCTCAACCGGGATGCCGTAGATCAACCCCGGCGTCGCCGTGAGCGCCACCATGGTGAGCGTGCGCCAGTAACTGGGCTTCTTTTCGGCAAGCCACAGAGTGAAGAACCAGATCGCGAACGCCATCGCGAAAATGTAGGCCACGCTCGCCAACCCGAGACTCGCCCAGACCGGAGCGGACGGCAAATCCCAGTTCCGCGCAATCCCCACAAGCCAGGTGATGAGCAACCCAATCGCAAAATGCCGCCAGGAAAGCCGATCACATAGGGCCGTGTCCATCCGAAAGGTCACAAACCGACCCACATCTCGCACCACCTCGCCCCAAGACTCCGTCGGTTTCCAGAAGTTGCTCACGATGCAGGTTTACCCGAGCGGCCTGATCCCGCACCCTGGAATCGTCGACTTCCCCGAAATGCGGATGCCTGATGTTGATGGAGCCGCGTCGAACCCGATCCGATCGCCGATCCTACTCCGCCTCATCTCCCGGCAACACCCCATGAATCTCCCGAAGCATCGCGAGGTCAAAGAGATCCTTCGGGCGGTTCGATGCGCGCTTGTTCGCCACCAGATCGGGAAGCGAGAGGAAGGGTGTGGGGACACCGTTGAGTCCAACAAGGGTCGCTCGAGACCGAGCGGCATCAAACTCGAGCCCGGAAGCAAAATTGAGAATCTGAATCTGGTTCGGAGCAATCCCCAGCGTCACGACCCCTTTAGAACCATCTAAAAATGCTGCAACACTCGAGTCAGGAAACAGCAACCCGAACTCTTTGATGGCTTCTTGCAGACGCGCTACATTTTCAGCCTCCGCTTTCACGAAAATATCAAAGTCTTCGGTCATCCGTGCCTTTGCGTGCACAGCAACCGCGTGAGCACCTATTACGACGAATTCAACTTTCTTGGAGGCGAGTATAGCGACAAACTCGTTTAAGTCGTCGGAAAGCTGGATCGGTTCGTTCATGTCGCAACCTCAAGAGATGAGCGTGCCGCTGTTCTGGTGTTTGCGAACGCCAAAACGCCCGATCTTCCGCCTCCGCCTCTTCCAGCGTCTGAACCTTGAACACGCGCTCGATTCGCACACCTTCATTATACTAAATTCCCCCCCACATTTGAACCTAAAACCCCCTACTCTGGCCCCTTGTCGAGATCCACAGGAGGGCTCGAGCGCTCGTCCACGTCCGGGATTCTCGGCCGACGACCTCTCCACTGAATCGGCGGACCATCGCCGCCCCCCGAGAGCAGCAGAGCGTAGCCGATCACACAGCCAAACGCGAAGGGGTAGGCGATGAGCCCGAGGAAGAAAATCACCTGATCCACGTAGGCATCCGCCTCCGCGCCCACTGTGCGCAGGCCGCCCATCATCTCCAAAACCGCCCCGGCCCGCCCCGACTGAATCAGCCCGATAACAATCATCGAAACCGGTAGGCCAAGCACGCTCATCGCCCCTCCGCCACTGAGATCGCACGCTCGCTTCAGGTAGTGCACCGCCATCGCAACCCGCCACGTGGCCACCACCACCAGGAACGCGACATTGGTATTCCGCGCATCTTCCATCGGCAGAAACATCTCAACCGGAACCCCGTAAATCAGCCCCGGCACCGAGGTCAGCGAGACCATGGTCAGGACGTGCAGGTAGCCGCGACCCGCTTTCAGCGGCAGCAGCAGCACCCAAATCCCAAACGCCATAAAGATGATGTAAGCCAGGCTCTGCAAACCCCAAGCCTGGGTCGGAGTCGCGCTGGGCAAATCCCAGTTCCGAGCAATCCCCACCAACCAAGTGAACAGGGCTCCAATCGCCAGATGCCGAAGCGAAAACCGATCGAACAACTCAAAATCAGCCCGAAGAGTCAGAAATCTCCCAAGATCAGAGAACGCTTCCCTCCAAAGCTCCTTCTCTTCAGACCAAGCTCTCATTTGTTACCCAAAGACTGGCACAGAAAAACGGTGCGAGAGGGGGCATGCCCGGAACAGGGCATGCCCAAATTAACTCGCACTCAAGAGCTCATTGAGAGCGCCAAACCAACTTACCGTTGCGGTTTACGTATCCCCAAAACCCCAACCCAGAGACCCGAGAAAGCCCGCCCACAAAGGGAGTAACCGAAGAAAACTTCATCGGAACCACAATCTTGCCGCTGGCGTCCATGAACCCGACGTTCATACTATCGACATCGGACAAACTCCTCACGGGGAAAAGGCCTTCCGATCCGTAAGAATCGTCGCCGCCATTCATAAACATCATTCCCATCCGCGGCCCTACCCCTTTACCATCACGCACCCATTGTGAGATTCCATCCTTATTTTTGTCTTGAATCTTCAGAGACCGATCCAATTTCGTGAAGGCATCGTCGGATCCGCCGAGGAGACCATTTGCATGTTCGACAATCTCGTAGCTCACCGCACTTTCCTCATACGAACCACCAAAATCATTCCATGCGTGTACCGGATGATAGTCTCCTGGGCTGAAGATATCGGACACACTCTTCCACGCTGAAGACGCGTTGGGCTTGGACAAGTTAAACGTTCGATAGCTAAAGGACACCTCTTCCGAACCTCGGAAGTTCTTATACTCAGCCATCTTCCCGCGAACTGGCCCAAAGAGAATAGTCGCTCGCCAGTCGAGTGCTACTTTGCCTGAAGTGTCAACTACCGCAAACTCGTACTTGCCTGCCTTCTTTCGCGCGACCGTAGCTCGCCCGCCCGAAAAGTTCCCCGCCCATTCGTAAACCGGAGAGACTCGCACTTTCCCACCGACATCAATAAATCCCCACTTCCCCTTCACCTCGATAGGAAACAGAATGGATGCTGGCTGACCCATCACGAGCGCGGCGAAAGTTGCGACAATCATTTGTTATCACCTTCAAAGATCTCTTTCATATTCTCTAAGTCCCATTCGACTCGCTTACCTTTCGCCCCACGTGAACCGATAGTTCGTCCTTGAAAGGCAAAGGTCGCCCAAGGGAGCGACCCAAAGAGGGGTCGGTTCTGGGCGAAAAAGCTCGTCTGCTCCGTCTCCGCCAAGTCTGGATAAGTTAACGCAAGAATGGTAGGATAAGTCCACTCCTTTCGCGGCTTTGATGCAGACTCTCTCTCCCACGCCGCAAGAAAGGCTTCGCGCGAACTACTCTCCCGGCGAGACTCTCCTTTCCGGAAATTCCAGCGAACGACAGGAGCCATCATTTTGCCCCCAACAAATCGAGGGCTCGTACTCACCAGGAGCTCGTCATTGTTGACAAAATCAACTGATGTCACCGTTCCTTCTTCAAATCCTGCACCGAAGGAAATCCCAGAATCGTTTGGCGTGCGTAAGTCTAACCGAGCAAGCCGCGCTCCGCTCGTTGTTGACCACAAATGCAGATACGATTCGCACAGCGTCGCCATCACATAAGGAGCTACGTAGCCAACGAGCCTCGGGGCACTTGTGTGTCCCGTAAGTTCTATCTGCTTCGACTGACCTGTAGGAGTAGGTGCCGGGCGAAGGAAAATAGCATTCGGATACGCAAACGCCTCTGCGCCATCCCCAGACATGGCGTCTGGGCCGGGACCTTCTGTGACGCTCATGCTAGGAAGATATCGAAGATCAACCACACTCTCTCCCAGCCGAACAAGCCGATGAGCTCGATCAACACGCCTTACCTGATCTGCGGTTCCCCCGCACATCAGGATGTACTCCAATTCTCGAGGTTGTAACTTCTTAACTTCGAGATCGGGAGCACGACCTGTACGGAGGTCAAAGTCGAGCCAACGCTCGGAAAGAATCGCTCCCAGCTTTTCTCCGCTCGCGCCATATCGGGTTGTGTGCACGGTGAATTTGTCGTCCTCCGTCGTTGAGCTAGAGGACAAGCTGTCGTCCGGATTGAGCTCCAAGTGTACGACTTCGCCTTTTTCGTAACCAAACTTGTTCACAATCGACGATTTCGAAATCGAATATTGAACAATCTCATTGTTCCTCCGGGCCCAATAGACAAAATCACCATCTGAGAAGACAGGCCCTGCGGAAGGAAGCTCCTGAAACTGCACGCGATGAATGAGTCGCTTGCCTTGAACATCGTACAAAGAAAGATAAGTGCCAGCGTCTGAGTCAAAACCAGTGACCTTGTCAACTTGTCCGTAGATCTTTCCTGACGGAGAGTAGGAGGCATAGGGCGTCTGCGTCAAGACATTGATCCTAGTTATTGGATTTTCAAACTTAACTAAAGGAATCTTCAACGATTGTCCGCCACCCACAATCAACAAGGACAAAATGAGCGCGCTGGTCACTTCCAGCTCCATATTCTTGGACCCGTCGACTCGATAGAAATGGTCGCGGTTCGAAGAGGTCTCTTCTTCTGAGACCCGCCCGTGGCGAGAAGATCTGCGTCCTTGGGGGCCATGAATGATCGAATCACAATTCGGCCTATGGTGCCAGCAGAAACCTCTTCAACAACCACTCGGTAGTTCTGCGCCTTTTGCGTGCCAGTGTTATCGTTCCGGCCAAAATCCTCCTCAAACCCAGGAGAGATTCCGTGAATGGCAAGTCCTGTGGCATTCAGAACTTCTTTCGCGTAAAGGTAGTCGTATGTCGTCTGGCTTTTGCCTCTCTCGGTAAACTTGAGGTCGCCGCCTCCGCAGTACACAAAGCACTCCATGTACCGTCGAACTCCCGCCTTGTCCAGCGGTTTCTTTTCGTCAAAGGCCTCCCATTCCAATAGATGCAGGGGGCACAAAATTGCTTGGCACTGCAATAGTTGCTTTTCCGTCAATACGGGTTTGCCTTGCGAACAAAGAGCGAGCGCTGCCAGCATGGGAAGACTGACCAACATCAGCCGATTCTACCAGACCATCGCGGGGATTTGTTAAGAAGTTCGGGCGAATCCTCTCGAAAAGGGAGCGAGTCGATTGTGCAAGCTTCGTTCACCTCATCCCGACATCCTGCGACGAAAAATCGCCGTGCGCAGCGCCTTCCGATGCCGCGAAGCCTCCACAGAGTAGACCTCCGCCACCATCTGCTGGAACCGAGCCTCCAACTCTTCCACCGTGAACCCAACAGGGCGGAACGTGACATCAAACAACGTGCACTGATCCCAAAAGCGGTCCTTCAGCAACCTGCCTTGCGCCTTCATTTGGTCAAAAAGCGCGGTACCCGGGAAGGGCGTCAGCAGCGTGATCTGCACCTCGCTCAGGCCCGATTCCTGGATGAACTCCAGCGTCGCATCAAAGGTCGCCGGAGTGTCCGAGTCGAACCCAAACACAAAGCACCCGTTCACCGAGATCCCCGCATCCTGAATCCGCGCGATCTTTTCAAGGTACTGCTCCCGTTGCCGCAGCTTCCAGTGGCCGGTGTCGGTGTCGCGCAGAGATTCTGGCTGGATCGACTCCAAGCCAATCAGCACCTGGGCACACCCCGACCGAGCCAAGAGCCGGAGAAGTTCGGGGTCATCTGCCAGGGAAAGATCTGTCTCCGTGAACCACTTGACCGCCGGAAACTCGCAGAAAAGCTCCGCCAGCTCTCGACCCCACTTCTTGTTCACAAACGTGTTGTCATCCGCCAGCTCGATAAACGGATCCGGCCAAATCGCCTGAATAGCCTCGATCTCTTGCCTCACCCGGCCGATCGACTTCCGTTTGTACGGACTGATTAAGCGGCTCGCCGCGCAAAACTGACAATCCAGAGGGCACCCTCTCGTGGTTTGGAGAGGAATGCGGTTGTACCGGCTAGGATCCAACAGATCAAACCGAGGAAGCGGTGTGTCCTCCAGCGGCCTCGGATCGTGCATCCCGTTGTATCGCGGCTGAAGCGCACCTCGCTCGGCATCCTCCAGAAGAGCGGGCCACACCCACTCACCCTGCCCGACCACCACCGCATCCGCATGCTGCGCCGCTTCATCCGGCCTCACGCTGGCATGAAGCCCTCCGATCACTGTCTGAATCCCCGCCGCTCGGAACCGATCAAGCAACGCATAAGCATCATCCACCCGCGCCGGGAGCGAGCTGATGGCAATCAAGGTGGGCTGGCGGCCGATGAGAGCCTGAATCTGACCCTCATCAAGCGCATCCACCTCGTGATATCCGATCTCCCAATGCTCCGGCGTGGCGCCCGCCAGCGTCAGGAGTCCGAGGCTTGGCAATGAAGCGATCACCTGTCCTCGCTCGATAAACCCAGGCAAAGTCAGCCCCATCGCGCGAAGTTCCGGATTCACAATCCGCACCCCGCTCATCGCAATCAATTCCACCCTTGGCATCCGCTTCCGTTGTCCCTCACTCACCCAGACGCCCGCGCGCTCCCCCAAGGTTTCCTGCCGATGCGGCAGAGTAGTGCCGGGCTCTTTGCAAGGTCACGCAGTCACCCTTTGGCCGGCTCGCCAGGCTTCTCCCGCTCAGAGCCGGGAGATCCAAGCCGCTCTCCACTTCGCCACGCGCAGACGCGAGTGAGTGAAGGAGCGATCAGCGAGTGAAGGAACGGGGCCGACGGCAGAGACTCAAACTCTGGCTCACCGTGCTTCCCTGTATTGCACCCTCATCCGCCGCTCAGTTCCTTCACGATCCGAGCCTTGGTTTGAGCGGCCCGCTGAGGGGCATGCAAGGCAGCGTTTTTCTGAATCGTTCGGTTGAAGAGCCGCGCGAATCCCTTTGCCGTGGTCGATTCCGCCACCAAGACTTCAGTCTGCCGCTTCCCTTTCGCCGTGAGCTCATACCGAACCACCGTCTCGATTTTGCGGTACACGCTGCGGAAAACCAGGAGCTGCGGGGGCTCGAAACGCACGATTTCCATCGTGAACTGCTCGAACTGGCTGCTTCCGCGGCGACGGCGCTTCACCGTCCAGAGTGCCCCAAGCCCAGGCGGACGCGGGCCCGATTCTTCCACCACGATCTCCAGTTGCTCCGTGCTCTCGGGCAGCGGCACGTTGGCCAGCCGCTCAAAAACCCCTTCGACCGGGTAGTTCACAACAAATCGGTTCTCGTGGATCATCGCGCCACCCCCAGTGTATCCGAGCCCCTCTGTGCCGCCGCGCCAACCCAAATATCTTGAATAGGCCTCGTAATCTGGACAAATTCTGTCCTGATTACGTGATTGGGCCCCCTGAAACCTGATCAGGGGAAGTTCCGTCCACCCTATTCCATGGGTGGGCCCGTGGCTGAAACGGAGAGGCAACGCAAAACCGAAGAGCGTTCGAAAGAGTCTGACGCAGGAGGAGTACGGTCAAGAGCCGCGGAGCGGCGTTCCCCGAAACGAATGTGGGCGTCCGGTTGCAGAAGCACCGAAAAGCACATCGAAGCTGAGGCAGGGGCAGTTCCTGCCGGTGAAATTCCGTAGGGAAGCGGGTTTTCCGAAAAGGCGCCGGTTAGATGATGCGGGTTCGAGTCCCGTCGGGTCCACCACCATCCTTCGACCGAACAGTCGCCTCCGCAACCGACCGGGCGCGCCACTCGGGGATCACCTTTCGACTCTGCCTGAAGCGGCAATCATCTTGACTTCTTTCGGCGAATCACTGCTCCGAGAGCGGATGCGGCTATCCCGACCATGACGAAGCTTGGCTCGGGCACCATCAGCACACGCATGCCGGGAAGTTCGCGCCCGTTGTAGTCCACGAGGTTCAAATTGTCCCAAGGAGATTGGAGTGTGCCAGTGGTGAGCCAGCCCGGCTCCCAGTAGAGAACCCCGGCACCTCGGCCATTCGGAGCGTTCTCGACAATTGATCGAACGGAGGCGAGAAAAGCACTCTGCCCTTCGGGCGTCGCGGGCATGCCATCGATGAGCCCGCTGGTATCACCTTTCACGTGGGGCCAGGGACGACCGGTCAGATCCATCGTCCAGGGATAGGCGGTTTCGACGAGAACGAGATCCTTGTTGTACCGGCCCGCAAGGTCATTGACATTGTTCTGAAAGGCAGAAAGCGACCCGTGCCACCACGGGTAGTACGAGAGCCCAATGAGGTCATAGGGCACTCCATACGTGGTCATCTTGTCGTAGAACCAGACGGTTCCTCCGTTGTCCCCGCCTTTGTCAATGTGGAGCATGATTTGCGCGGAGGGGTGCGCTTGCTTGGTGCCGGAAATCCCGGCCTTCAGGAGCTCGGTGAACTGCTCAAACGAGTTTGCCCCACCATAGAGCTGTCCGTGAGGCCACAGCATTCCGTTCGAGATCTCGTTGCCGATTTGGACAATATCCGGGGCCGCTCCCGCCGCAACCAAAGCCTCGACCGACTCCCGGCTGAACGTCTGAACCGCGGCCTTGAGCTGCCGAAAATCCATTCCCTGCCACGCTGCGGGAATCTGCTGATTCCCGGGATCCGCCCAGGTGTCGGAGTAGTGGAAATCCAAAAGAATCTCGAGGTCTCGCGCTTTGGCTTCCTTTGCCATCGAAACAACTCGGGCAAGGTTGTTGTAACCATTTGCAGGGTTGTTCCAGAGCTTCAGACGAATGGTGGTGCCACCGCTGGCTTTGATCATGTCCATCAGGTGGATCGACTGACCGTTTGCCGTTTTGAACTGCCCTCCTTGATCGGTTACCTCCGGAAGGCTCGAGACATCAGCCCCCCGAAACCGCATCGGCTGAGCCATCAAAACTGTCCCGGTTCCCAGCAGCCCAAGCACCAGAGTCCATCTCAAATACCCCATGTTAATACGCTACCAGAAGCCGCTCCGGATTCTGACAAAAGTGACAAATCCTCGTACCTCACTCCGCCTCTCAACCTCCCGGCCCGAGTGTCCAGCGACCGCCCATGCGGGAGGCGATGAACTCGTCTCGGGCCAGGTCGTGGAGGGTGAGGGTGCGGTTGCCCGTGCGGACGTAGACGGTGTGCGTGCCGCCTTCCTTCACGTAAGTCACCCCAGGCATGGGGCGGACGAGGACGCGGCAGAGCAGGTGGCCCTCGTGCGGGACAAATCCGACTTCGACATGACGCAGAGGCAGCGGAAAGAGGTTGCGATACAAGGTTTCTTCAATCAAGTTTTGGAATTGATCGAGATCCTGACCCTGGGTAAGAGCCTCGAGTTCATCAGCGAGCCCAATGGTGGAGAGATCGTCAGCCACGCCGATCCACAGCTCTCCGCCCTCCGTGTTCAAGAACGCGGCAACGGATTTCAGGGTGCCTTTCCGAAGATTGCCGTCGGCTTGCTGGGAGCGGCGATTCCAGCAGAACGCCGCCTTGTATTCACGGGTGGTGCTTTCCGGAAGCGGTTCGAAGATCATGTTGAGCTCTCCAGGAGGGTGCGCTCGATGGCGGCACGGGCATGTCGGCACCATGTACGAGGCGGGCTGACGGCGCCTTCGAGCTCCCACCGAAGGCGGTCAGCCTCGGGGACATCGTGGACGAGATCGAAGTAGATCGCCTCGTATCTCTTGGCGGCGGCGACCATCATTCCGAGCACGGTGTAGCCTTCCTTCGCCCCGCCGTAGGCCCGGCAGGCATCCTGCCATTGCCGCATCAGCGCAAGATAGACGGCGCCACGCAGGATCAGTCCGGGCATTTGATCTTCGACGGTGTCGGCCTCGACGACGCTCAGGCCATCGCGCAACGCGGCTCCCATTTGGGGCAAATCGTTGAGTTGGTGATAGATTTCGGCGAGAAGAAGGGACGACATCTCACTGTGAGCGGACTGGTCGAACGGGAGTGCCCGCGCCTCCGCGATCAGAGACAGAGCTTCTTCGGGCTTCCCAGCATTCAATTTAAGTCTTGCAAGATTGGTCAGCGCAAGAAAAATCGACTCGAGACCTCCACTTTCGCGACTGTACTTCAGACACTCCTGCATGGCAGTAATTGCCTCATCCGTTCGACCAAGACTGCTCAGGATCAACGCACGATTCTGATAGCCCCGCATCAAGGACAAGGTGTCTTGCGTTTGATGAGCGATCTCAAGCCCGCGAGTCATCTTCACCAAAGCCGTTGCCAAATCACCGAGCAGGTAGTAGGTCATCGCCTCCATCTGCACTGTGCGCGGTCGCGGATCGTCGAGCTTCTCTAGTAGGCTCAGCACGAGTTGCTGTAGCTCCGCGTAAAAACCACCGTTGAGGTACTCGCGCCCTAGGAGGATCAGAAGCCGCTCTGCCCGCGGCGGATCTGTCTCCCGGAGGGAGAAAATCGTCTTGCTCCACATCGGCATCTGGGTTCGCGATTGGTCGCGGCTGACCGCACCCGCAGGCGAGCTTTCGTTCGTCGCAACACGCTCGGCAATGTCCTCCAAAAACGCAAGCCACGACTCCGGCCACCCTGGATCACGGGCCGGGCGGTCGGGATGAGTTCGGACGAACTCGGCGATGACTTCGATGATCCGGAACATTCGGTGGCCGCCGATCACCCCCTCGCGCTGGACGAGGCTTTTGCGGTGCAGATTTCCGAGTCGGGAGGTCGCGTTCTGCTCGCCGAGCATAGCGGCGAGATCGCGGGCATCAAAGGGGCAGATGAAGCTGGCGGCGGCGTGAAGGTCACGCTTTTCCTCGGGGTTCAGCAGGTCGTAGCTCCACTGCATCGTGGCCGAGATCGTGCGGTGCCGGGGCTCGTAGTGCGCACGCTCCGCTTCGAGCCCGGGAAGAGACTTCCGGAGCGAGGCCAGGCATGCCCCGACACCGAGAATCGACGCCTGGAACGCCGCTTGCTCGACCGCGAGCGGCAGGCCGTCGACGAGCGCAACGAGGGCGCGGATCAGGGGCATGTCGGCGCGCAGATCAAGCTCTTCCGACGCCATTTCGGCATATCGGTCGAGGAAGAGCTGGATCGCCCCACTGGGCTCGACAATCACCTGATCGCTCGACCATTCGTCGGGCGGAAGGGCGAGGGGTTCCAGCTCAAAGATGACCTCACCCGGCAGGAGCAAGCTTTCACGCGTGGTGCAAATCACCTTGAGAGTGGGGCAAGAATCGAGCAGTTCAGGGAGGAACTCTTGGACGCCGGAGAGCACATGCTCGCAGTTATCCAGAATCACCAGCGACGAGCGGCCGTGGAGGGATTGAGCGAAAGTCGATAGATCGGTTGCCCGGGTGGTGGCCAAGAATCGCTGCGCCACATCACGGGGATCGGTGAGGTCGGAGAGGCGGACTTGCCGGATGTGGGTGATCCCTAACTGCCTCGATTGGGCAGCAAGATGGAGGGAAAATCGAGACTTACCCATCCCTCCGCAACCCTTGAGGGAGAGGATATCGGCGTGGCGGAGTCGGTCGAGGGCGTTGCTCATGTCCTCGTCTCGCCCGACAAAGCTATCCCAAACACTCGGCAGGTTGTGGTCGATCATCGCCAGTCCAAGTCGTTCTTGCTTGGGCAGGCTCAGGCCCTCGGGGGCGAGGATGAAGACTCGCTCTTCGGGAAGGAGATCGTCGAAACGCTGCCAACCCAGGTCGGTCGGCGGGCGGCCCGTCACGGCAGGGAGATCGGCCGCCCAGACTTCCCCGATAAAGAGGGGATATCCCAGGCTGACTTCACCGAGGATCCGCTCGAGCGAGGCGAATCGGGCGGATCGAGTCGCCGGCTCCAGCGGGGCTACGGCGGAGGAAAGTCCGTACGACTCTTGGGCGAGGAGGGCGAGATCGATCGCCGCGCGGGAGGCTTCTACTTGAACGCGAAGTTGGTGAGGTGTTCGGTGAACGGTCGCGCGGTAGGAATCCTTCCAGGCAGCGAAAAGCGCGGAGGCTTCGAGCCGATCAAGCGCCGCATCTTCCCCTTGCACAAGTCCGAGAACCATGACTTCCTCGCCGAAGTGGGCGCAACTGAATGGTACCGCAGGGGCGTTGACTCAGACTCACGGCGTCTGCGCCCAGCGGATCGAGTAGCCGTATTTCCAGTTCATCGGGAGCATGCGGTCGGCCTCGTTGGCGAGGGGATTAAGCGAAGCGGTCACGGCAACTTGCTGGGTGGGGTCTCCGACATGGAGGTTGCTCATCATCATGCCGACGGTATGAGTGCCGAGCATCGCGAGATCAAACTTGCTCCATGTTTGGGATCGGCGATTGTAGTTTGCCACGGCGAGAAGCGAGCCGTTGTAGGTGTCGCGGCACCACTCGCTGTCGGCTTTCATCTGGTAGCTCGCCGTGATCCGGAGCGAGACTTCGTCGCCCGAAACTTGGGTGACGGTGGACTCCATTTTTCCGCCTCGGATGTGGGAATCCCACCACGCGCTCTGCCCTGCTTGCATGTGGCTGAGGAGGACAATTCGATTGTAGGGGGCTCCGGTGACGGTGGTCTTGGCCCCGGCGGTCAGTGAAGAAGGCAGGAAAGCCCGCCATTCGCTGGGTTTGAACCACAAGCGATCGAGATGATAGAACTTGGGATGCCTCTGGTCGAACGTGGTCATGCCAGGAAAGGTGTAGCCCCGGCTAGAAATGCGCAAATCGAGCGTTCCGGCGGGCTTGACGAAAGCATCGCTTTCCCACTTGAGCTTGTCGGCGGCGGTCAGAGTTCGACGGAGAACGCGCTGTTCTTGGGGGAGTCGCTTGTACGCCCCGACGGCTTGTCGGAGCAGGCGGAAGGTCTCGTCGGCATCGGGATCGGGCCACCCAGCATTCATCCGGCCCAGATATTGCCCGCCCGACGAGGCGACGTAGATTCCCTGCTGAATGTTCTCGCGGAAGAGATCGCCGAGCCAGCGGCGCTCGTACCGAGGCTTGTCGGGGTGCTGATTGTAAGCCACATCGTCGATCGCCACGGGGATGAAGTTTTCCTTGGCGTAGGCGACAATGTCGGGGCGAGTCCAGACAAACTGCCTGGTCTTGACGCCATTTTGTCAGCAGTGCCCGCGCGGATCGCCGAAGTACATCCACAGGAGGAGCGGCTTGTCTTCGGCCTGGGCAGCGCGGAGGCCATCGTGGATCGTCGATCGCCAGTCCATGCTTTGGAAGGCGAGGTCGGAGGAGGTGGGGGTGGCGTGACGCGTGACTTCGGCGAAGGTGGCGTCGGTCAGGCTGGCGGGAGGCTTGGCCCGCGCGAAATCCGCCTCGGTTTGTCCAAGTGTGAGCATCAATACCGCCGCGACCATGTCCACGATGTTACATCAGTCGGTAGAAGAATGCCAAGTTGAGAGACGGTGCGTGCCCGGCTTAGTTCTCTCGAGCCCAATCTTGATCCCGGATGATCCGTTTGAGAAATTGGTCGAACAGCGGCACGGTAAACGCCGTATCCCCGTGTCCCGGACTCCAGATCATGCCTTTTGTGATCAAATCATTTCGAGTCTTGCCCAGCTGACGCACATCTCGGTTGAGGAGCTGCGCGATGTCTCCGGAGCGATGCGGCCCCGGTCCAAGCTCGGCCATGGCGCGAAGATATCGTTTCTCAGAAGGGGTGCAGCGGTCAAATCGCACAAGGAAGAAGCTCTCGTCCAAGGAAGCAACAACGAGGTCGGAAGCATTTTCAACGTCTGGCACACCGATCGGGCTGAGTTCGGCAACATCCCAAATCTGCTTTCCCCACTCTTGAACAAAGTAGGCGTAGCCTTCAGTCTTCTCGAACACCAGCCTGACGGCTTCTGCCGTGATGTCGGCTCCTCCTTCCGTGATCGGCTTGCGGAGCGCATCCGCCACCGCCTCCTCGCTCAGAGGGCCAATTTCCGGAAACTCGAACAAGCGCTCCGCGTATGACTTGGCTTTGCCCATCTGCGCACGAAGTTGGGGGAGGCCGGCCCCGATGAGGAGCACCGGAAGCTTCTTCTGCGCGCATCGGTGAAGCGCGACGATGAGCGACGCCAGTTGCTCCTCTGGAACATATTGAAGCTCGTCAATCAGCAGCACGAGCGCTTTGTCATCTGCTGCCGCAGCCTGTCCAGCAGCTTGGAGAAGGGCGGTGAGGTCATGCTCCAGGTCGCCGTTGTCGGCGAGGCCCGCCTCTGGTTCCAGGTCGATCCCGACCTCGAGATCACCAAACTTCACTTTCAGGGACTTTGCGAACCCGGCAAGAGCTCGGAGACCACGCTGGGCCAGTTCGCGAGACCGCTCCTCCTTGCTGAGTTGGAGGAGGGCGATGCGGAGTTCTGGAGCAAGAAGTGACGGAAGCGACCGGTGTTCTGGAGCTTCCAGCCGCACCGTGACATGGCCCTCTTCCTCCACTTCAGCGAGGATGCGATCGAGGAGCACCGTTTTCCCGACCCCTCGAAGCCCAACGATGAGGGCTCCGCGGGCTTGATTGCGGATTGCCACGCGCTTCACGGCGACCAGCAACCTCTCCATGAGTTCATCGCGGCCTGCGAGTTCGGGAGGAGGAGAGCCTGCACCTGGAGCAAACGGGTTACGGATCGGATCCACGAGCGAATTATACCAAGTTTAACTCAGTTTAACCCAGTTTAACTAAAATCAGAAAACTGGGTTAAACTCGTTTTAACTCCGCGCCTACAGCCTCGGATCGACCGGTTCGCTTTCGAGGGCGAGGACGCCGAATGTGCACTGGTGGACCCGGCGCAGAGGCTCGCCGGCGAGGAATCGGCGCAGGGCTTCGAGGCCCAGCACATATTCACGCATAGCGAGGGCGCGCTTGGTGCCGAGCCCCCGTTTTTTGAGCCTCCGCAGATTCTCCGGTTCCAGATAGTCGGGGCCGTAGATGATGCGCAGATACTCGCGCCCACGCGACTTCAGGGCGGGCTGAACGAGGTGCTTGTTGCCGCGAGTCAGCACGGTGGGCCCCTTGATGACAAGCCCTTCCCCACCCGACTCGGTGTGGCTGAGCCACCAGTCGGCGAGAGCCTCGCGGTCGGCCGGGTCGTCCGTGCGCACGGCTCGGTGCTTCGTGGCGACAAGAATAGGATCGTGTTCGCACGCCCGAGCGATCTCCTGCATGTGCCACAGGTGAGGTTCCCCGTGCAGTGCCTTCCCTTCGACGGCGAGAATTTGGAAAGGAGCAAGGCGGAAATCATCGACCGACTGGATGGGCCAGCAGTAGCGACGATAGGCATCGGTGTAGCGCTGGGCCGCGTCGAGCCGGTGCTCGGTGGAAGCGAGAAGCTCCTGCGTCTCGGGGGTATCGAGCCGCCCGGCGAGCTTGCGCAGGATCTCCACTTGCGCGCCAAGCGACGCCCGCGAAGTTGCGCCCACCGGGGCGTATTGACTTCTGAGGAGCCCCTGAGCTTTGGCCGACCAGGGCATGAGCTCGCAGTCGAATACCGCCCATCCTGCTTCGTGGCGCTCCCAGAAGCCCGACTTCGCGAGAGCCTCGCTGAATCGTTGCAACAGAACCTGCTCCGTTGCGCGGTCATCGAAGAAGGGCCGCCCGGTTCGGGTGAGCACGATTCCGAGCCAGCCTGAAATCGCAAATCGACGGAAGATGGCCTCCTCGTCGCGTCCGACAATGACCACGGCGCGAGAGCCCATGTGCTTCTCTTCCGCCACAATTTCCGTGATCCCGTGGCCCGCGTAGTAGTCGAGGGCATCCAGCGGGTGTTCGAGAAAGTCAGGGAGCGATGAAGTCTCGCTCGGAGACATCGTGGGCGGCAGATAGACAAGCCAGCGCGGATCGGCGGCGAACCGCCCCATCACTTCGAAGGCTGCGGCCGCTTGCTCCTCTGGGATGACAATCGTTCCGAAGTTCTCGGTGCGGATGTGCTGCCGACCCCGAACATCTTGGACATCGAGCAGGTCATCGGCGATCTGCTGGGAGGTCAAGGTTTGGGGATCCGCAAGCGGTCGAATAGGCTCGGAATAGACCCGCGCGGCGGGAACGCTGACCAGCTCGCGCTCGGGATAGCGCAGAGCGGTGAGCTTGCCGCCGAAGACGCATCCCGTGTCGATGCAGACGGTTTTGTTGAGCCATTCCGCCTCGACCATCGGGGTGTGGCCATAGACCACGGTGGCGTCGCCTCGGTACTCCTCGGCCCACTTCACGCGGACGGGCAGGCCAAACTCATCGATCTCCCCGGTGGTTTCCCCGTAGAGCGCAAACTCCCGCACCGAGGCGGAGGGCCGACCCTGAAAGGCTTCGGACATCCCGGCGTGGGCCACCACAAGCTTGCCGTCATCGAGCACATAGTGGCTGATGAGGCCGTCAATGAACTTGGTGAATCCCGCGACCTCCTCGGGGTCGCATTTTGAGAGTTGCTCCAGGGTCTCGGCGAGGCCGTGCTTCGGCGGAAAATCTCCGCCTTTTAGCTTGCGGACGAGCTTCACATCGTGATTCCCCGGCACGCATAAGGCTTGATCCGCCTCGACCATCGCCTTGACGAGGCGGAGGACACCAGGAGAATCCGGGCCTCGGTCAACCAGGTCGCCAACGAAGATCGCCTTGCGGCCTTGCGGTGCTTGGTAGACCCCCTCGGCTTCGGTGTAGCCGAGCTCAGCAAGCAGAGCGCGGAGCTCGTCGAGGCACCCGTGGACGTCCCCGATGATGTCGAAGGGGCCGGTTTCCTCGCGCTTGTCCGTCCAGAGCTTGCTGCGCTCGATGGTGGCGGAATTGACCTCATCCTCCGACTTCAGCACCGTGTGATAGCGGAAGCCTTCCTTCCGCAAAGCACGTATGGCTGACTTCAGATCGCGGGTTTGGTTTCGGATCACGTGCGGGCCGAAGTCGCGATCTGCTCGGAGCTTGTTCCGGGCCTGGGCGACATCTTCGGGGAGATCGAAGACGATGGCCACAGGCATCACGTGGTACTTCGCGGCGAGTTGAAGCAGATTTTTGCGAGCAGCGGCTTGGACGTTTGTCGCATCGACGACGGTGAGCAAGCCCCGCTTCAATCGCAACCCAACCAGGGTGTGGAGAAGCTCGAAGGCATCGGAACTGGCCGCCTGGTTGTTCTCATCGTCAGAGACGAGGGCCCGGCAGGTGTCGCTGCTCACAACCTCCGTGGGGAGAAAGTGGGTTCGGGCGAAGGTGGACTTCCCCGACCCCGAGGCTCCGATGAGAAGCGCAAGAGACATCGAGGGGATCTTGATGATCATCGGGTGAAGACCCCCATCTGGCTTGGTGCCCCGTGGGTTTCGTCCACCGGGCCAACCGGTTCGATCACCACGGTGTAGCCATAGTCGGTGGCCACGCGCTCGCACCAAGCGGTGAACTGGGTGCGGGTCCACTCGAATCGGTGGTCATCGTGACGCATCGTGTCGGCGGGGAGACTCGGGAACAGCGCGTTGTACTCTTGATTCGGCGTGGTGACCACGACCAACCGGGGCTGGGCTTCTCGGAAGACAACCTTCTCAAGGCTCGGCAGGCGCTCTTCATCGAGGTGTTCGATGACTTCAACCAAAGCAGCGGCATCAAAGCCTTGCCACGCGGCATCTCGGTAAGTCACGGATCCGTGGACGAGGGTGAGTTTCTCCTTGAGCTTCTCCGGCAGTTGATCCCATCTCAGACGACGCTTGATCTTCTCCAGCGATTGCAGCGCGACATCGACGCCCACCATTTGTGTGATCTGAACGTGCTTCAGGAGCAACGCGATCAATCGGCCCTCGCCACACCCCAGATCGAGCACGGTTTTGGCACCACGGGCGAGGATGACATCCGCCGCAGCCTGAAGCCGCAGATCATGGAGCGACGCGGCGCGGGCGTCTTTTTCCCGGGCTTCTTGGCGTTGCTCTTCGGCGGCATCGGGATCGACTTCGCCATCTTGCTCGGTGAGCTGGGCCAGCGCGACTCGGGTGAGGGTGCGTTGGTGATCGAGATAGCGCCGCGTGATCTGCTCTCGGAGCGGGTGCCCCGCCAGCCATCCCTCGCCGCGGCGCAGGAGCTTTTCGACCTCATCTTTGCCGACAAAGTAGTGCTTGTCGTCATCCAGAACCGGGATGAGGACGTAGAGGTGGTTGAGGACGTCGAGGAGTCGCTTGGTGGTGGTCAGCCGGAGCTTCATGTAGGGGCCGGTTGCCCAGTCCGTGAAAGTCTCGTCAAGCGGAATGGGAGTGCACTCGACGCCGTAGCCCAGCGGCTCGAAAAGGTTCCGGGCAAACTCCTCGCCGCCGCGCACTTTGACAGCGGCAAGTTCGATCACGAACGGGATTTCGGTGTCGGCGAGATCTTGTCGTTCCTTCGATCGCCCGGACATCGCGGTGGCGAACATCTCCTTGATGGCGGAGCTCACAAAGCTGGAGGCCACATAGGGCCGCTCGTTGACGTAGTCGCTCCAACGCATGCCGCCTCGGCGCCGGGCGAGACCGACCGTATCGACGTTGAGGAGAATCGCCGCCGTGCATCGCTCCGCCGAGACCTCTGGATAGACAAGAATGGCTTCGCCATACGCCATCTCTTTTCGATGGATGGCGTGAGGATTCTTATGCAGGAGATAGCCAAGATCGCTGGCTGGTTGATGCGTCGTGGTGATTTGGAGCATAGAGTCCGGGGATAGGCAGTGAATCGCCTCCCTTTCACCCTGCATCGTACCGAAAAAAGGGAGGCCGCACGAGTGCAGCCTCCAAAGATCATGGGATAGGGGAAAGCCTAGTTTCCGGAGACGAGGTCGTAGGCGTCCAAACTGTTCGCCCCGGTCCACTTGAGAACGCCGCCGATGGTTTCGACTTGGACGTCACCGTAGCTGCCTCCGACGATGTACGATCCGCCGAACGGCATGATGACGCGGTGGCTGACATACATGATTTCCGGAGTGGTCATGGTGTTCTTGCCATCCACAATCGCCAGTTGGTGCGACTTCTTACCGTTCGCTTCGGTGAAATCTCCGGCAATGAAGAGCTTTCCGGCCTCAGCGTGAACCCAGTAGTTTTCACCGCTCGTCGGCACAGCGAGAGACCACTTGGATTCCTCGAACTTGGCGATGCCACTCTTGCCGCCGATGTTGAACTTGCCTGCGGCATAGAGGTTTTCTCCATCGCTGCTCAACCGGTTGACCGTGCTGCTCAGCCCGCCGTTTCCGGCCTCGCTCCAGGTAGTGCCGTCCCACACCGCGACATTGTTGAACGAGTCATCGCCGAATTCGGCGAAGTAGCCGGCCACGTAGAGCTTGCCCTTGTGGAAGGTCATGGTTTGGACGTATCGGTCGAACTTGCCGCCGATGGATTCCCACTTCTTGCCGTTCCAGCGAGCGACGGCTCTGGTTTCGGTTTCGTCGTTGATCTTCGTGAAGTTGCCGCCGATGTAAAGGGCTTTACCATCGGTAGCGAGAGCAAAGATCTGTCGGTCAACCGGGCGCTCGCCCATCGCGTTCCACTTGGTGCCATCCCATTCGGCGATGCGGTTGGCGGGGATGCCTTCGTTCTCGCTGCTCTTCCCGGCGTAGCTGAACTCGCCGCAGACATAGATCTTGCCCTTGAAGCCCACGATGTCCTTGACTTCCCCATCGACGCCTCGGCCGATTCCGCTCCAGCTCGAGCCATCCCAGACGGCGATGTTGTTCACCAGCTTGCGGTTGGCGCGCTCGAAGCGACCACCCACGTAAAGCTTGCCGTCGATGACGCGCATGACGGTGACGAGAGCGCCTTTGTCAAGGTCGCCGAGGGGAGCGGTCGCAGGAACAGCGAGGCTCTTGGCGACGAGGCTTGCAGCAATGAGAGTTGAAAGCATGTTGTTGTCTCCATCTCGGATTTCTCCGAGAAACTTGGCCCATTGTTCCTGTCCCAGAAAAATGAAGTCAACGGTCATAGTTGACCCAAACTTGTACTTTTATTGGCCCAAGTATTCTCGGTTAAGCCTGTCCCAACTTTTCAAAAACATGGGACGACCTACTGCGGAACCGATGTATCATCCGCTCCAGAGGCCGTGATGACGCGGCACACCACCATCATGAGTGAACCCCGACCCGGCACCAAGCGCGTGGAGATCAAGGAGTTGATCCATCAGGTGGGATTCACGGTGCTCGGGCAACGGATTCGCCGAATCCGCTCGGTTCGCGGGCTGACGATCCGGGAGCTGGCGGCAAAGGCGGAGGTGAGCAAAAACACGTTGCTTCGGCTGGAGAAAGGCGAACCCACCCATATCTCGACCGTCGCGCAGTTGTGCCGTGCGCTCAAGGTGACCCCTCAGCAACTCACGAGTCAGGAGTTCATTGAGCCGAGCGTGGTGGCGGTTCACCGAAAGGAGCACGATGTGTGGTTCAACATGAACGCCTTCACCTCCGTGCTGCAACCCTCGTTGACCCCCGAGGAGCGAGCCCGTGCGCCGCAGGATCCCGCGATCACGCCCTTTTGTCTCATCCGTTCGCGTCTGGGAGACGGAGTGTTCAACCCAAATGTCATCGAGCTGTTTCACCCGACGCCCCGGCGATCTCACCGGGGATATGAATTCATGTACGTGCTCGAAGGGGCCTCTCGGGTGGTGATCAATACGGATGAATATGTGCTGACGGCGGGCGAAAGCATCTGCTTCTGGGCGAGCGAGGAGCACCACTACGAGCCTGTCGGCGAGGATTCGGTGCGGGTGCTGAGTATCGTGGTCGATCCTCTCCCGGGAGCCCAGATTTCTCCGGCTTTTCCGCCGAGGGAAACAAAAAGCCCGGAGGAATGACTTCCCCCAGGCTTTCGAAGAGAGTGTGGATCGAGGTTTAGGCTCGCTTCTTTCGCCGCGCGGCCAATGCTGCGGCTGCCGCGAAGAGAGTCATCGTTGCTGGCTCCGGAACCACGGAGACGTTGTCGACATGGGAGACAAAGCCGTTTGAAGACACGAACTTCAGCTCGCTGGTGCCCGTGGTGGCAAGTACGCTGTACGTGAAGTTCGTTCGCGCATTCCCCGTATCTTGCAGACCAGCGGCAAGCAGGGTGCCTTCCCAGTAAACATCAACGCCTCCCGCGAGGCTGCCGCCCGTGGAAAAAGTGTAGATGTCAAAGCTCAGAGTGAGAGGCCCCGGTAGGTTATGGGCGACCTGTTGGCTGATTCCCGGCCCACTGGCGTTGCCGAAGTTATCGAAGGATCCGCTGAGATCGAGCTCCTGGCTCGGCGCGGCTTGGAAACCTGCGACTGGATTGTAATTGAGCCCGATTCCAGCCACGTTGCCCGTGCTCAGGATCGTCCAGCCTGTGAGGCTGGTGAGAGGATAGAGAGCCGTACCGTTGGCATAGGCATCGGCTTCAAAGTCTCCGTTAACGACAAAGTTGGCTTGCGACGACACGGCAAAAGCCATGAGCGCGCTGAGCGCGAGGATCTTGGTATTCATTTGTGCTCTTCTCCAGAAATGGAATCTGCAACGCGCGCGGCAATCTCGCGCACTCCCATAGTATAGCGGATCTGCCTGGGTCGGTAGGTTAAGGCCGGGTGATCTGGCAATTTTGCGGAGGGACCTTCCCTTAAATCCGTCCGATGGCATCGACTTGCGCTTGAAGAAAAAATGCCCCGGCAAGGCACAAGCCGCCTGCCGAGGCCATTCGCTCAGATGAGGAAGGGTCAGGCCCTTCTGCGTTTTCGTAGGAGAAAAGCGGCGCCCATGCCCAGGGCGGTGAGAGTGGCGGGTTCCGGCACGACTTCAACGTTATCGAGCAGAACCATGTTGCCGAGATGCGAGCCGAAGGCGATGACACTGCTGTTGCCCGAGGGGGTGAACGTGTAGGTGTAGCGCGTCCGCTCTTCCGCCCCTAAGGCAAAGCCGAGCATCTGACCATCCATCCAGAAATTGGCTCCTCCCGATTGGCTCGGGATCCCCGTGCCGTTGGTGTAGAGATCAAAGGTGATCGTGAGTTCTTGCCCGGCGAGGTTGTGGTTGAGGGTCTGGAAGATTCCTTCTCCGTTGAAATATTCGGAGAGATCCAGTTCCTGGGTGTCGCGGACTTGGAAGCCGGTCCAGTAGTTGTAGTTCTTGCCGATGCCGTGAACGTTGCCCGCCGTTCCGATTTCCCAACCCGTCAGGGTGACGAGTTCGGTTCGGTCGGCGGCCGGATAGGGATCCGATTCAAAGTCACCGTTTACAACAAAGTTTGCCTGCGATGCAGCGGCCAACGCCATCAACACGCTCAGCGATATCCACTTGGATGTCATTTCTTCTCTTCTCCTGAGAACTTCAGAGGCCTCCGGTGGCCCTGCTATGTGTGCAGTGTCACCATTGCCCAAGAGAAGAGTAGCGCGAGCACCGGCGAGCGTTACGCCTAACCCCGGAAAACTGGGAGAGGGGAGTCCTAAAACCCTGTAGATTTGAGGAAGTCGCTGGCCCTTTTGGGCCAATCAAAGGGGGGATCGAGCTTCTGCCCGAGGCCATATCCGTGCCCTCCCTCCGGACGCGTGACCAGGGTGACGCGGGCTCCGATTTCCTCCGCGCGGGCCGCGTAAGCGTGCAGCCCTTTGATATCAAGGTGGTCATCCTCCGTCATGACGCCAAAAACGGCTGTGCGAGGGCTCACCGGAGTGGCTTCTGGGCTCGGAGCACCATCGGTGAGAAGGTAAGCAGGATAGACGAGAAGCAACGCCTGGAGAGGTTGATGCTCTTCGGCGAATTCGTGGGCGGCGGTCGCCGAGCAGTGGGCTCCTGCGGAGAACCCGATGACAGCGAGCGGAGTTTGGGGCGATTTGGCGCGCATGAGCGCGACGGCTCGCTTCAGATCATCGACCGGGATGCGCCATCGGGGTGAGTCCTGATCGCGCGGGAGTCGGTACTTGAGCACGGCGGCGTTGAGACCTTGATTGTTGAGCCATTGGGCCACCTCGTGACCTTCGAGGTCAATCGCCAGCGCATGATAGCCTCCACCCGGAACCACAATGATCCAGGGGGCATCGGGGCGGTGCTCGTGGAGGGTGAGAGTCGGGCGGTTGACGTTGCGGACGAGAACAACGCCGTTGGGCTCCGTCGTGCGGACTTCGTCGCCAGCGAGATCCCAACCAGGGATCGGTTGGTGGGCATAAAGGTCGAGTTCGCGCTCAATCATGGGATGCTGCGTCAGCATACACTCGACTCGTCCGAGCTGACCTCAGGCTCAAGATGGGCCTAAATACCTATGCCCCCCCCAACATTTGCAGTTAACCGGCACTTCTCTTACAATGTGCACATGAAAGGAAGAACATTACTCATTAGCCTCTCCCTCCTCGTCGCAAGCACGGCCATCGCACAGTTTGGGCCTCCCACCAATCCAGTTAGTTGCGGAACTGGACACAATAGCTGTGAAGCGCATGGCGCTCCTTGTAGCCTCATTCAATGGCGTAAAATTCGCACTTATGTGGCAGCATGGGCGTGCACGGTTCTTCCTCGTCACACTACAGTTGTGACATCGACTGGACGACCGACTGTTGCCTGAATGGCGGAGCTGCGGCGTGCCCGCCAGCAGTCTGCCCATGCCCTCACTATTGATCCTGTGCAAAGAGCATTCACTCTCATTGAACTACTTGTGGCGATCGCCATTATGATGGTTCTCCTGGCGACCCTCGGTGCTGTATTCGCCGAGGGTCGCGGAAAGGGCAAACAAACCGTTTCGCTATCAAACATTCGGCAATCAGGGCTTGCACTACTCCTCTATGATTCTGATAGGGGTGATTTGCCAAGTGGTCAAGCTGTTGCAAGTGCCTTAGACAAAGCACCTACGACAGACCCTTTCGACTACTGGGAACGGACGCCCGGCGAGGATTTACGACCACTCGTTGGTAGCTTCGGCTATCCTCCCTTATTAGATGAATACGAAGATATGGAAGTTTGGCAACGAGAGCTCAGTGAGCGCGACGTCCAGAATCCGATACTTCTAGCTTCAGCGTTTCATGGAAGCCGAAAGATCAAGAAATTCTCTGGAGATATCTCCTCTGATCCGCCACCTTTGAGTTGCAATGACTACACGCTACCTGAAAAGGTTCTGGTTTTTCGCGCGTTTGGAGACGCAAAGTTCCTCAAAGCGAGAACCCGTGTCGCAGATTCGCAGGGCGGGAATCGGTGTATCCTCATGCGGTGGCGAACGATATTTTTAGTTTATGATCGCCTCTAATAAGTCCAAGTGGCCCATGGTGCTCGCTGAGGAGCTAGCATCTCTTGGCGGTGCATATTTAGGGGTGCAGCTCGCGTACTTACCCATTCTTCTGGCAGGCTTATGGCAAGCGAATGTTTTCAAATGGATGGATAACCTTGTCGCAACATTGATCGTGTATGCGCTGGCAAGAACCGCCTGTCGAAAGGCATACAGGCCCTGGCTCCTTCTGGGATTGCTCTTAGCTTGGCTGCCTTTGTACAACATTGCCATGTTTTCCACAATGCCGGGACTGCACTGGTCATTCGCCCTTATCCCAGCTTGCTACATAGTCTGTTGCTGGTTTGGGGCCACCTATCTTACGTTGCACTTCTCCAGGACCGTTCGATCCTTAAACGACGAACAAGAAGGCTTCTAGTGAAACGACTTCAACAACAGGATGAACAGTCCGCAGCAAGTATCCTGCAAGTTGCCTTGCTTGGCACCACCTTTGTCGTAGCGGCGATCGGTGTCTTTGTCCACCCAGAAGAATGGACACTACTGGTTCGGGCAATGCTCCTGTTTTCAGCAGGAAGTATTTTTGTGTTTTTTACTGGACGCTTTTTAAGCCTCTTCAATGCGGCACTTTTGACAATTTCACCAATCTGGCTCCTAGCTGGCCGAGCGGCTTGCAACACATGCATAGGGTCACACTTGGGCGATACAGTTGCGACTTTGTTCGCAATTTCGTTTCTCGGTCTCGTCACACTCAATCAGTGGAAGTCCGTACCCAAGTCGCTATTGCTTGTAGTGTCAGCCATTTCCGTGATTGGATTCCTTGCGATGCAAGTCATCAAGCCAAAATTCTGTCCGGCATGTATCGCCACGGCAACATTGGCCTACTGGACGCTTTCAATGGGAGTGCTTGAAGTCGATTCGAGGTTGGATACTCAAGGAGCGAAGCTCATAAGAGTGCTTCAAACCGTTGCTTTCGGTTCTCTTCTCATAGGCTTGGTGGCTAGCTCGTTGAAGGCTTTTCCGAACTGGGAACCTCACAAGAGGGTGTTAGAAGGCGCATCAGCGAACACCATCTTCCGGGGAGATCTCGAAGACGGGTGGTTTGTGGTTACGGATCCCAACTGCGAACCTTGCAAGGATGCCAAGGAGTGGCTACCCCAGGCGTTAGTCGATGTTAAAGAAGTTGAGTTTTGCGGAAGAGAGTCAAGGCAGCTGTGCATCAACCGGGAGGATGCTCCGCTCCCGACTCCCACTCTCCTCAGGATCGAGCGCGGGGTGGTGCAAGAAGTCCACCGAGGATTTGAGGCGAGTACCTGGGCCAGCCTCCTTGGAACTCGCTAGCGGCAGCTGCCCCTATCGCGCGCGATTGGACGCAGCGGGAATCGGCAAAGCAAGCAGGTTGTTGGAGAGGTAAGAGCAGACCCATGAAGACGCGCGCACTGAAATCAGCCGGAATGGCGGCCGTAGCCCTCGGGATCGGGGTCGCCGTGGCGCTCTTGGCCTTGCCTGGGCGGAGCAAGGAGGAAAAGCAGTTCCTTGGTCGCCCGATTGAGGAATACATGATGTCCGGGCCGAAGGGCACGCAGGACGGGTGGTACGCCATCGTTTTCAACTCCCCTTTTGAGGAGGCAAAGGTGACGAACTGGCTCAGGGAGAATCGACGCGACGCTGAAGTTCGGGCGATGATGTCGTACAACGCGAACCGCGCAGGGATGATGGAGCAGCCAAAGTACGAAATCCCCCTTCCCTCTCTGATTCAAGTGAAGGGCGGCGTCATCACGGATGTCCAGCTGGGATTTGATCACCTGGTGTGGCGGAACTTGCTTCCGGCTTCCCAGAATTGAGCCCCAGATCCTCTTGTTCCAAGGGGAATCTCGTGTACCATTGAGGTTGCGAATACGTATTCACGCGAGGCAACGATGCACACTCCTCCTTTCACGATTGGCCAGATTCCGACCGCCCCGATCAGCACGATGAACTTGCCGGGGGCCCTGCAAGGCTTGGCCACTTTGGCGATGAACTTGCGCTGGACCTGGCGAAGCCAAACCCAGGCTCTGTTCCAGAAGGTCTCCGGCGGAGCGTGGAATCCCCAACAGAGCCCGGTGGAGATGCTTCGCAACCTGCGCGACTTGGATGCGCTGGCAAACGACCAAGATTTCATCGCCGCCATTGATGCCGAACTCAAAAATCTGAGCGACTACCTCGCCAGCGGCGACGACACGTGGTTCGTCCGCGAAAAGAAGTCGGTCGGATCGGGGCCGGTGGTTTACTTCTGCGCGGAATACAGCTTCCACCATTCGATGAACCAATATGCGGGCGGCCTCGGCATCCTCGCAGGCGACCACGTGAAGGAAGCCAGCGACCTTGGCCTTCCGTTTGTCGGGATTGGGTTGTTCTATCGCCGCGGATTCTTCCACCAGGTCATCGACTGGGAAGGCCGTCAGGAAGCCGTCTTCCCGGTGCTCGACCCCGTGAACTATCCTCTGCACCAAGTGGTGAAGCCTGGCACCTCGGAGCCGCTCACGATTTCTCTGCCGCTCAAAGGACGCACTGTGACCGCCAACGTGTGGATGTTTGCCGTCGGTCGGACTCCGCTGCTGGTGCTCGATACCGACCTTGAGTCAAACCACCCCGAAGATCGCAAGATCAGCAGCCAGCTCTACACCGCAGGCCGGGAAATGCGCCTGCACCAAGAGTTCGTCCTGGGCGTCGGTGGGATGAAGGTGCTTCGAGCTCTGGGAATCGAGCCCAGTTCCTACCACATGAACGAGGGCCACTCAGCGCTGCTTCTGCTGGAGCAACTTCACCATCTGGTCGAGAATGGCTCCGATTTCGAAGCGGCACGCAAGGCCATCACGCCTCACGCCATCATCACTATCCACACTCCGGTTCCGGAGGGCAATGAGCGATTCGGAGCCGACCTAGCTCGAACCGTGCTCTCTCCGATGCTGGAAGGCTCAAAGATCGACGTCGAGGAGATCCTGAAGCTCGGTCGCGGTGCGGATAAGGATCCGGAGATCTTTGACATGACGGCCTTTGGGCTCCGGCACTCCCAGATGTCGAACGGCGTGAGCTTGCTTCATGGCCGAACTGCGCACAAAACATGGAGCAAGGCCACCGGCATGGATGTGATTGGCGTGACGAACGGCGTCCACATGCCCACGTGGATCGGCCCGGAGATCAGCTGCCTGTATCACAAGCACGGCCTGGCGCTGGAGCGCGAAACTGACCTGTTGGTGGGACCGGACGATCGCCCGACCTGGGAGAAGGCTTTGGAGCTCAACGATGAAGAGTTCTGGGCGGCCCACCAGGAGCAAAAGCGGCGGCTAATCGCTTGGGCTCAGGAGAGACTCTTCAAGCAACACGCTCGCCACGGCGAAGGCCCGAGCGAACTCGCCGAATTCGCTGAGTGTCTGGATCCGGATGCCTTCCTCATCGGTTTTGCTCGTCGATTCGCCACCTACAAGCGCGCCGGGTTGCTCTTCAGCGATCTCAAGCGGGCAAGCAAACTCTTCGAAGCCAAGGGCCGCAAGGTGCAGATTCTGTTCGCCGGAAAAGCCCACCACAGCGATCGAGGCGGGCAGAAGGTGGTGGAGCAAGTTTACAAGCTCACCGAAACCAAACGGTTCAAAGGACGTGCATTCCTGCTCGAAGATTACGACATGGAGACCGGCCGCATGCTGGTTCAGGGCGTGGATATGTGGCTGAATAACCCTCGTCGCCCGCTGGAAGCTAGCGGCACCAGCGGCATGAAGGCGGCTGCCAACGGCATCCCCAACACCTCGATTCTCGATGGTTGGTGGGATGAAGGGTTTGTCGATGGCAAGGACCGCAACGGCTGGGCGATCGGCGGTCGCAAAGAGTTCAAGGACCTGAAGGAGCAAGATGCCGCGGACGCCGCGGCGCTCTATGAAGTGATGGAGCAGCACGTCATCCCGACCTTCTTCAACCGCGATGCCGACGGTCTGCCCCGCGAGTGGATCAAGGTGATGAAGCAAGCCGTCGCCACGAGTGCCTACAGCTTCTCCACCGCCCGGATGATTCGCGACTACGTGGATCTGATGTACGGGAAAGTCGGGAAGTAGCTTTGTCTCCTTTACGCACGAGCAATAGTCCCCCAAAGCGCCCGCTACCAGTTCTTGTAGTAACTTCTCAGCGCTGAGGCTTTCTTCTCTGCATTCTTTCTGTACTCCGGAGTGTTGTTTACATGCCCAGGAGGGAGCGATGAAATGTAATCAGACATTAAGCTAATACTCTTTTCAGTTAGATCCCTACTAAAGGGTCGTTCCATCACAGCCACCCACTTGTATGAAGCACTGATATAGAGTCGCCGAGCGCCCTTGCGGAACTCGAGTGCTTCTTGCTTACGGAGCAACTTAAGTAGCTCTGCACGGGTCGCGCCCACCGATGGATTTCTTGCCGCCCAGTGTATGTAATTTATTTCCAATTCTGTATCAGTTGGGCGTCTTGAATAGATCTTCCCAATAAGTCCGTTGCCAGCAAATGCGGTATCCGATGACGAACGCAGGACACATATTGCCATTGTCCTCACAAAAGATAGAGAGTCGACTGGTTTCTGCCATCGTTGCATCAACTCAACAAACTTTAGGCGATGCACGTGTACACCAGGCACTCGCGAGATGTATCCGTCGCTAAGAGATACCTCGTGCCAAGCGAGTGCGCGCATAAAGAGGAGGCTGTTACCTGCATCAGCCATGTATTGATTAACGTGAAAGACATACTTTTCTGCAACAATCTTCTCATCAATGAATCCATCCTTTCCGTAGAAAGGGCGGACTTCTTCGAGAATCTGCGCGTAGGCTTTGTCTTGTGTACTCCACTTACCCGTAGCCCACGCGGGCATGGGTGTTCTGCCAGTTTGTTGCAGAAAGAGGAGTTGAGCAAGGATTGAAGCTGCTAACATAGTGTTCAACGAATAAGTCCTGGCAGCTCGTCATCAAAGCCATGCAGCCACATGAGTGACCGGTATCGTCCCTGGTGAGGGCCTCGCGTGTATTCTATGGGTGTGATCATCCCTTCGAATCCTGACAAGCCATAGCGTTGTGCCAGGGCAATACTTACGGAAGCGCCAGGCTTAAACTGAAGCTGCCAGTGAAACTGGTGCCTGTGATCTATAAAGCTTGAGCCCGAAGGAACTCCCAAATGAGTACGCCATGTGGATGGCGCAACTTCGTACTCCTCCGCCCATGTAACATCGAATTGAAACTCTTCGCCCTCGGAGGCATCAATGGCCGCAGCAACGATACCCAGCGCAGCAGCAATACCAGCTTGCAATCTGCTCTTGCTCACAACGGCGGCGACATCAACAGCACCTGCACCAGCGGCTACATAAGATGAGACAGGCAGGCGGGTCGTCCTGTACGCGGATCCTGGTTCCATTAAGGGTGTTACTTTTTCCCAATCAAGCTGATCAAACAAGATCGTTAGCTGAAGAAAGTCTGGGTTCACATACTCCACTGGGTTGATGAAGGTCACCTTGGATGTCGCCTTTCCCGAAACACCGTCCCCCCAGTTGACGGTCAAGCGTTCTTCAACTGTTTCGGCGAGGCTGAAATAGGGCGAGATTCGATTGCCACGGAAACGGTGGTTTGTGTCAAACACACGGACGTTTTGAATCATTCCCCCTGCTTTAATGATGGACGGTGAAGCAGGTATCGTTACTCGCGGAGGGGATGTATACCGGTCGCCAGAAGTGTAGTAAAACACGTCACTGCTTGCCAATTGACCAAGTGGCGTCGCTGCTCCAACATGCGTGATCGCAAAAGGCACTGGGACGCTCGGGCTAAGATCTTCAACCACTGCGACCGAGTTATCTTCAAGCAAAACGCCACGAAAGAGCTTCTCAGATGACGGTCGGCCGACACGGTATGCAATTTCATATGAAGATATTCCCGTGTTTGTCGGCAAGAATGGCACCTGTGTATACATCGGCCCTAACTTACTGACAACTCGTGATGAATTGGGGAATGAGAACGTATACAGCCCTTCCCCGGCCTCTTGGTCATCATAAACGGGTGATGTAGTAAGAGAAATAGAAATATTTTTAGCGGACGGTCTTAGGTCTGCGTTAACTTCCGCGAATGCTGCAGCATTCGGACCTTCAGACTCAGCCATCGCTGTACCTGCTGACGTCGTGTAAGTCGCCTGTGTACCAGATGTGTTTATAAACTTCAATTCACCGGAGTAGCTTCGGAAGGCCATGTTGCACGCTCCTACGGAGTCCAATGTTGGAAACCCCAACGCTCCAAGTCCATTTTGCGCAGTGTAGCTTCCGAAAGTCTGGTTATCAACAGAATAGTACGTGTTGGCTGCTTGCCAGCACTCAATTGGAACATTCTTACTTGGCGTACCTTCCGCCCGGTATTCTAGGTGAAAGACATAGTTGCCTTGGGCCGTCCACTTCACAGACATGTTAGCATTGGCCGGAATCGAATAATCCATAGCTGAAGGGTTGCCGTTCACGATCCAACGTCCTCCAAGGCCGTCATTCTGGTTGCGTACGCGAGTCTCTGTTGTGACCGTACCGTTTATCAGGTTGGTGACTTCAACGGTGTCGATGATCTTCTTCTCTACTGATGTTACTACCCAACCTTGACCGAGTGCGGACAGTCCGCCACCAGATCCTCCTCCAGGATCGCCTCCCCCCACTCCTTGTGCTCGGGAAGAGGGCGCTACGAAAAGAATTGTAGCGACCAGAAGAAAGATTCGTATAGAGAAATTATCCGTTGAGATCTTCATTTCATCTCCTTTGTCTTCAGATATCTTACTGGTGATTTCCTTCTCGTGTAGTGAAACTTGCGAAAATCCACGGAAAAACGTGGCTCCCAATCTCACGCATCTGCCCGAGCGCCTGGACGTAGTAGGAAATCCGTGATTCTTCCAAAGAGGTACATTGAACCTATGCTCCGTGAGCGTGCGATTGCCGGATTTCAGGCCCGATGGGCGGTTGCGCCGACTCATTTGGCCGTTGCGCCGGGGCGGGTGAATCTGATTGGCGAGCACACGGATTATCAGGATGGCTACGTCTTCCCCGCCGCCATCGACCGGTATCTCGTCGCAGCGATTGGGCTCGCGCCGGAGCGCAGTGAGCTTGTCTCCGAATCCAACAACGAACCGTCGATCTTCAACACATCCACGCCGGAAGCGAGTGATCTGCCGAACTGGGGCAAGTATCCGGCGGGGATCGCTTGGGCTCTACGCCACCACACCGGGGCCGATTTACCAAATCTCCGGGCCTTCATCGTCGCCGATCTGCCACTTGGAGCAGGGCTGAGCAGCAGTGCCGCGATCGAAATGGCCTTCGCCACGGCGTGGAATGAAATCGCTGGCCTCGGGCTCCCAAAAGGTGTCCTCACGAGACTCGGTCAACTGGCCGAAAACGAATTTGTCGGGATGAAATGCGGGATCATGGATCAAACCGCGAGTCTCTTTGGGGTGGCGGGTCATGCGCTGCGCATCGACACCACGGATGCCGCTCACCCAGTGCCTGTCCCGATTCCTGACGATCTGGCTCTGCTCGTCTGCAACACATGTGTGAAGCACGAGCTCGCGGGGAGCGCCTACAACGAGCGACGATCCGAAGTCGAAGAGGCCGCGCGCATTCTGGGAGTCTCCACGCTCCGGCATGCCACTCTCGATCAGCTCGCGACAGAGCAAGGCGAGATGAGCCCCGTCGTTGCCCGTCGGGCCCGCCATATCATCTCGGAGAATCTGCGCGTACTCGCCTTCGACCACGCCCTTGCCTCTCGGGATGATGCAGAGATCGGGCGGCTGATGGCGGAAAGCCACGAGAGTCTGCGTGCCGACTACGAAGTCTCCTGCCACGAGCTGGATACGATGGCGGAAGAAGCGCGTGCCCTCCCAGGATGCATTGGGGCGCGGATGACCGGAGCCGGATTCGGGGGATCCGTGATGGCCTTGGTGCATCAGGCGCAAGCCACCGATTTCGCCGACGAACTTGCAAAAAGGTACACAGAGCGCACGGGCAAAGTTGGACAAATTCATCTCTGCCACGCCGCCGACGGGGCTTCAACTGTTCAACTTTAAGCGGGCAAAGAGCGAGTCGATCAAAGTTTGGGCGGGCAAAGTTCCATCGAGCACCAGGTCGGCGTAGACTCGGCTGGGTGCCACATACTTCAGGTGCCCGGGATGCGCGGAGGCGAGATAGTACGCGGCAATCACCTCCAGGGATCCTCCGCTACGACCGGTTTTCATGTCGCGAAGAATCCGCCGGACGGCGCGCACATCATCACGAACCTCGAGATAGACGCTCAGCGTCGCTCGCTCCCGCAGAGGCGGATGCACCAGCACGAAGTGTCCCTCGAAGAGCACAAAGTCGGCCCGGGCGGTGTCGAGCGCCTCGCACGCCGCTGCCACATCGGCGGTTTCAGGATGATTGCAGTCGAACTTGTGGACGTTTTCTTCGGGAATCCAAACTTGCGGAGCGGTTGGATCAGTGCGTCGGAAGTAGGTGTCCAGGCTCAGCGTTTCGACGGAAAAGTCGGCCTCGCGTAACCGCAAAGCCAGCCCTTCGACGAGCGTCGACTTCCCCGACGCCGATCCTCCCGCAATCAAGACCACCTGTTTCACGGGTTCATTACACCCGATAGGAGATCACTCCACCACGAAGGAGATCGTGTGCGTCGCCCCGCCCCCATGACCATCTCGACCCACGATGAGGATCCGGTAGAGACCGGGCTCGTTGGGAGCTTTCACGGTGACCGGCTGCCACAGTGGACCCTCGCCGAAACTCGCCAAGCGCTGCTCGAAGTCCCCCACAAACCGCTTCTTCGGATCGTTCCCCAGGATCTCGTACTTCAGATAGACGCTGTGTCCATCGGCATCAAAGCCCTTCGCATCAAGCTTGATCGCACTCCCGGGAGCCGCCTTGAAGGGAGCGCTCGGAAGAACATTCCGAATCTCGGGAGCCCGGTTGGTGGGCTGTTTTCCGGTCCACATCCGGTGCATCACGTCGACGACCGCCAGTGATTCGCCGGTTTGGAGATGGGTGGAGTGGACGCTGGCGGTACCCACGCTGGAAAGGCCCCAGTAGAAGTAGTACGACCCCAAAACCCGACCCGGAAACGCGAGAATCGAGTTCTTGTAGTTCGTCTCCGCGCTCTTGGCCTTCTCGGTGGAGCTGGGCTCGATATGCCCCGCCCAAGGTCGAGCTTCGTCCTTGTCGGGCAGGGAGAAGGCGAATTCCGTGACGACGTACGGCTTTTTGAACGGCTTCATCCGCTCGTGAACCGTCGGGAGACCGCCGTAGCTGTTGACTCCCAAGAGATCGACGCTCGGCACGTGCTTCAGCAGATTCTCCATCTTCTCTGGCCACATGTCGGCGACCACCGTCATCACCGGACGACCGGGATCCTCCTCTTTCACCGCGCGGATCAAACGTTCGGTTTGGATGAAAACTTCGGGCCATTCCGTGCCGAGTTCTTGCTCGTTCCCAACGGCCCATACCAGGAGAGCCGGGTGATTCTTGTACTTGCGCACCCATCCACGAAGCTCAGCTTCTTGCTCAGCGAGCATCTTGGGATCGGTGTATTTGAACCCGTCTTCTTTGCGCATCCAGAATCCGAGCGTGACGGTGATGCCTTGGCGATGAGCTTCGTCGAGGAAAAACTTGGAGTTATCGTCCATTCCCCAGGTGCGCACGGAGTTCGCCCCGAGTTTCTTCAGTTCGACGAGCTTCTCCATCGGCGCGCCCGCACCCTTGATGAAGTAGGGCTGACCATTGCGCATCAGGGTGAATTTTTCCCCTTGCTGAACAAGCTGAACCTTGCTCGGGCCGGCAGGTTGAGAGCTCATCAGGAGCGAGGCAAGCAGGGCGACAGGAGCGGCGATGCTCATGTCTTTAATATACTTGCGAAACGTTTCGCAGAACCTAAGCGAGGCGATTTTTCTCGATTTTTTCGCCGACGATGATCCCGGCCGAAGCGCAGGCTTTCTCCAGAACCCCCAGTGCGTTCGGGCCCATGCCATGCAACTCGGCGAGAGCTTGACGAGAGATTCCTTGCAGATCCTCGAGCTTCACAATTCCCGCAGAGGCAAGAGCCCGGCGGGCGGGAGCGCCCAGTTTAGGTAAGTCCATCGGGCACAAAGTCTACTGAATCACCTTCTCCTGCAGATCGCAAAACCCCAAACTCCGTAGGGACATCATGCGATCTATCCTTGCCCCCATCGCGGCGGCCATAATTCTGAGCCCGGCCCTCGCCCAACCAAGCGATCCCAAGTGGACGCTTGAGCTTGACTCGGTCTTCACCAATCAAAACCTGAACGATGTCCGCGTTCGAGGCGACAATGGAACGAAGTTCAGCATGAACAACCTGACGGGCAAAGGCACTTTCCGATCGGCCCGATTCCAGGCCACGTACGAAGGCTCATCCGGAACCGGATACCGCTTTCTCTACGCCCCCTTCCGCATCTCAGGCAACGGATTCCTGAACGGGGCCACGAACTTCAAAGGCGTCACTTTTGGCACCAGCGATCCCGTAAACGGCATCTATCAGTTCAATTCCTATCGCCTCACGTGGAGAAACCGATGGAAGCAGGGCCCGAACAGCGACTGGCGCATTGGAGCCACGCTGAAAGTTCGGGATGCCGAAATTAGGCTCGCCACGCTCAGCCAGGCGGCAGAAGACACAAATATTGGTCTCGTTCCGTTGCTTCACATCTATGGCGAAGAGAAGATTTCCGACCGCCTGACCTTCATCTTCGATATGGATGGGCTCGCCGCCCCTCAAGGGCGAGCCTTCGATATCGGCCTCAGCCTTGCCTATCAACTCGACGATGTCCAAAGCCTTGTGTTGGGCTATCGCACTCTCGAAGGCGGGGTTGATAACGATCGGGTGTTCAACTTTTTCTGGGGGAACTCCCTGACCGTCGGGTACCGGGCAAGATTCTAAGCAGAACCTAGCAAGCTTCCCAGGGGTGTATCCTGGTGAGGCCACGGCGGCGCTCCGAAAATCTCATTTGGAGTTCCGCATGGCCCAGCCTGCCCCGATGAACCAGCACGACGAAGCGCGCACCGCTCTGCAGCGGTGGGTCAGTCAGTTCGCCCCTCTCGTCATGGACGAGGGGCCGCTGGACGCATCGGCCCTGCGCGACCGCCTCACCCGGGTCGAAAAGCTGAAAGCTGAGCTTCCCAGGGTCAAGGATCAGAAGATTTTCCTGTCCCTCACGGATGACGGCGAACTCCTGCGCACTTTCTCGATGGCGCAAGACCAGCTTCATGGGTTGGAAAACGATCTGCGCAAACAGCTGTCGCATCAGGCTCCTGGCGATCCGGAGTCAATCGCTGATTTAGGCTTGCTGCAGGATCGTCTCGCGGAGCGCGCGGCCCGCGTCGAGATGGGTGCGAACGAAGTCGTCCCCGAAATCCTCGAACTCGAAACCTCGCCCCGACAGATCGGGACAGGCATTGGCATCGGCATTTTTGGTCTCGGATGGACGGCATTCACCACTGTCCACTGCGTCCTCATGATCGGTGGGATGTGGAAAGCCATGGGGCCAGTCGCCCTTTTCATGCTCCTGTTCTATGCGATCTTCTTCGGCGTGGGCGGGCTCATGCTGGCGGGCGCGTTCTATTCCTTCTGCGACGAATCCATCTCGCTCGATGGCTTTGAGCTCACAATCCGCCGGAAGCTCCTCAGCTTCACCTGGGAAAGCAAGAAGACGCTCGATCCGAAACTGCGGGCCCAGATCCACACTCAAACCAGCACGGATTCAGACTCAGGGCGCCAGAGCCACACAAAGTCGATCCAGATGACCGACATCAATGGCAAGGAGATCAAGCTCGCGATGGGGGCCACCGAAGCGAAGCGTCAGCAGATCGTGAATCAGATCAATGCCTATCTGTCCGTCCAGCGCGGCGACTAGGCATCGGCGCGCGGTTCCAACAGCAGATCATCGTGGAATCCCGGCCCAACGTGGTGGCTGAGATTCTTGAGCCCTTTCCGCACCTCTTCAACGTTCGCGCTGGGTGTAAAGCAATCTTCGCTTCCGGTATAGATCTTCACCACATGGTCAGCCACCGGCGGGAGCCGATAAGCATCGCCAAGATCAACTTGACCCCAAGCTTCTCGGATCGAGGGGAAGGGAAAGTTCATAGCGTCGCCGAGGATTGTGTCGACTTCATCCATCAGGAATCCCGTCCAGCGTTGGGCTGAAATCCCGCTTGCGGAATCGCAGAGGTAGTAAGTCGCTGGCCTTCGGGCGAGCATTTTCTGGAATCCTTGCACCGCTCGCTCCAGGGCCATGCCATCGCCTGAGTGCAAGTTCTCGACTACATCATGCACCAAAGCATGCCGCGAACGAAGCCCCATCCAAGTGGTGAGCATCCACCGCAAGCCCCAGCCGCCCACGTAGAGCGACTCTCCGTTTTTCCCGCGCACCGCGAAAGGACGATCATCGATCCGGTTCAAAACCTCCACCAGATGACTGAGAAACTGGTCGTGCCAGATGTCCTGCAATCGGTAGAGCTGAGATTGAAACGCATGGGGCCACTTCAGGGTCTGATCCGGACCTTCGCAGCCATGGAGCCGTAGTTCGCCGATACGATCCGGACAGGCCTTGAGAGATGCGAAAGCCAGATGGGTGCCGTAAGAGTGGGCAAACAGGTTCACTCGGTCGACTCCGAGATGATCAGCAAGGGATCCAAGATCGCGCGCCGATTGCCAAGGCGTGATCATCATCGACCGGAGATCAAGCGGCCACGAAGCCAGAGTCTCCTTGGCCTGTTGCACAAGGAGCGCGAACATGGCATCTGGATGAACCAGCGCGTTCTCGTTCCATTGGATTTCCGCGCAACGCATGTGCTGCGACGGCGCCGATTCGCCACACCCCCTCTGATCCAGCAGAACGATTCGCGCTTCTGGAGGCAGCTCGGTGCGGAGTCGATGCTCCACTGCCACCAGCCGCCCGACTTGGATCCCCGATTCCCCCGGGCCCCCAGAGAGGAACACCCAGACCTCGTCCGCCAAGGCGACGGGCCGCTCGATCTCCTCATAGGTCAGCACAAAGCTCCCGGCGGCGGGATCTTCATGGAGTCGAGGAACGGTGAATTGGTTCATCTAGTGATTGCCCTCGGTCAGGAGGGACTCCTGCCAAATCTGGAGAAGCTGGTCGGAGGCAGGTCTCGGCATCAAGGTTCCCGCCCTGACCTTCTGCGCAAGAGCCTCCTTTTGGTCGTACGCGGCCGCAGTCAGAGAAATTTGCACGCGCTGGCGGAAGAGTTCGCTCATCCATTCCACCGCTTGGTCGGACCGCCGCGCCTTGAAAGCTCCCTGAGCGCACTGACGATCCAAAAATCCGGCAATGCTTTGCCACAATGCGTCCATCCCCGATGTCGCGCCAACACTGGAAACAAGCTGCACATCCGGCATCGGCTCATGCCCTTTCACATACATCAGGGCGTTGATGACTTGCTGCCGCGCCACCTTGGCCGGGATCTCGTGAGAACCGTCCGCCTTCGTGATCGCAATGACATCGGCGAGTTCCATCACCCCTCGCTTGATTCCTTGAAGCTCATCGCCAGAATTGGGGAGAAGCAAGAGCAAGAAGCAATCCACCATCTGGTGCACAAGGGTCTCACTCTGCCCGACCCCGACAGTCTCCACAAACACCGTGTCATAACCCGCCGCTTCGACGACTGCGATGACTTCTCGCGTCTGATACGCCACTCCCCCCAACGCTCCGCACGCGGGAGAGGGACGTACAAACGCCCGGTCATGCTGACTTAAGGTCGGCATCCGGTTCTTGTCGCCGAGGATGCTGCCGTGCGTTCGGGCGCTCGTTGGATCGACCGCAAGAACGGCAATCTTTCGCCCTTCATCCTCCAGCAAGTGACGCCCCAAGGCCTCCAGCAGGGTGCTCTTCCCTACTCCCGGGGTTCCGGTGACTCCGATCCGGACGCTGTTGCCCGCTACGGCTAGGCACATCTCCAGCAACCGATCAGCCAACATTCGATCCGAGGGCTTGGCACTCTCGACCAGGGTGATCGCCTGGCCCAAAGCTTTCCGGGAACCCGCCTGCAACTCTTCGAACAATCGAGGAACGTCCACGACGGGGCGAGACGGGCGACGCCAGCCATGGGGGTTGAAACTCGGTGGAGCCTCAACCCCCTGCATCACCTCGAGCGCAGAAGGCTGATCCATTTGTCGATCACGAAGCCGGAATTACTGATTGTCCAACAGAGCGCGGGTGATCTGCGACGAGGCCAGCGGAAGAACCGTCCCCGGGCCAAAGATCGCCGCGACACCCTTGCTGTACAGGAACTCATAGTCCTGAGCAGGAATCACGCCTCCCGCCACCACCATGATGTCCGGTCGATCGAGAGCCTTGAGCTCCTCGATCAACTGAGGCACCAGGGTGTTGTGCCCAGCCGCTTGACTGCTGACACCCACGACGTGAACGTCGTTCTCGACCGCCTGCCGTGCAACTTCCGCCGGAGTTTGGAAGAGCGGCCCCACGTCGACATCCCATCCAAGATCGGCGAAGGCCGTTGCGACCGCTTTTTCGCCGCGATCGTGGCCATCCTGACCCATCTTCGCGACCAAGATCCTCGGTCGACGCCCTTCCATTCCGGCAAAGGCATCGCACAGATCGCGGGCTTCTTGGATTTCCTTGGTCACGCCGACTTCGCCCACATAAGCTCCTCGGGCCGCCGTGGCTGCCACTTGATATCGTCCATAGACCTCTTCCAGCGCATCGCTCATCTCACCCAGAGTGGCGCGAACCCGAGCGGCCTCGACCGCAAGCGCGAGCAGGTTTCCTTCCCCGGTTCGAGCGCATTCCGTGAGTGCCTTCAAGGCCGCCTCCACGGCAACCGCATCTCGGTTCGCCTTCGTCTCGGCGATTCGCGCCAGCTGCTTCTCTCGCACCACCGTGTTGTCGATGCTGAGAATGTCGATCGGGGCTTCGCGGTCGAGCTTGTACTTATTGACGCCGACAATCGTGTCTTGTCCGGAGTCGATACGGGCTTGCTTGCGCGCAGCTGCTTCCTCGATTCTCTGCTTCGGAAGGCCGGTTTCGATGGCTTTCGCCATGCCGCCCAGTTCCTCGACTTCTTCGATGAGTGCCCAGGCTTTGTGAGCGAGCTCGTGGGTCAACGACTCAACCGCATAGCTGCCCGCGTAGGGATCGACGAATTGGCAAATGCCGGATTCCTCTTGGATCACCAACTGCGTGTTCCGCGCAATCCGGGCGCTGAACTCGGTGGGGAGAGCAATGGCTTCATCGAGGGCGTTGGTGTGGAGACTCTGGGTATGCCCCAGCGCCGCCGTCATCGCCTCGATGCAGGTGCGCATCACGTTGTTGAACGGATCTTGCTCGGTCAGACTCCAGCCGCTGGTTTGACTGTGAGTGCGCAGAGCCATCGATTTCTCGTTTTTGGGCTCAAACGTCTTCACAATCTTGGCCCAGAGCATACGAGCCGCGCGCATCTTCGCAACTTCCATCAGGTGATCCATCCCGATATCCCAGAAGAAGCTGATCCGCGGGGCGAAATCGTCCACGCTGAGGCCGGCTTGGATGCCTGTGCGCAAATACTCCCAGCCATCGGCGAGGGTGTAAGCAAGTTCGATGTCGCTCGTCGCGCCCGCTTCCTGCATGTGATAGCCGCTCACGCTGATGCAGTTGAACTTCGGCATGTTGTGGGCGGTGTAGGCGAAAATGTCGCCAATGATCCTCATGCTCGGCAGGGGCGGATAGATGTAAGTGTTCCGCACCATGAACTCCTTGAGGATGTCGTTCTGGATCGTTCCGCTGAGCTTCTGCGTCGGAACCCCTTGCTCCTCCGCCGCCACAATGTAGAACGCCATGATCGGGAGCACCGCCCCGTTCATCGTCATCGAAACCGACATTTTGTCGAGCGGGATTTGGTCGAAGAGGATCTTCATATCCTCGACCGAATCAATCGCCACGCCCGCCTTGCCGACGTCCCCCACGACACGAGGGTGGTCACTGTCGTAACCCCGGTGCGTGGGCAGGTCAAACGCGACGCTCAGTCCCATCTGCCCCGCCGCGAGATTCGCCCGGTAGAACGCGTTCGACTCTTCTGCCGTGCTGAACCCCGCATATTGCCGAATCGTCCAAGGACGCATGGCGTACATGGTCGAATACGGCCCGCGCAGATACGGAGGCAGACCCGCCGCGTAGCTCAGATGCTCCATCCCTTCGAGATCCGACGCGGTGTAGCGCGCCTTCACCAGCACCTGTTCCGGGGCTTGGCGACCGGAGGTCACCGGGCGTTCCGAGCCCATGAGGGCCGGAGTTTCAAGATTGCCAAGGGTGGGTCTCATGCGTTGCTCCCCGCCAACATCTGGCGCGGATCGAGCGGTTCATTCATCGGGATCTCGGGGATTCCGAACTTGTCGTGGTAGGCGCCGAGTGTCTCCAAGAGGTCGCAGCGGATGTGGAGGAACTCCGTCACTCCAGCCGCAAGGAGAGCCTCGCTCGTCTCCGGCTGACCGGCAACGATCAAGTTTGCGCTTAGATTCTTAGGCAGAGCCTCCGCGAACGGAAGATACTCGGGATCGCTGGAGCAGAGGACGATGGCGTCGGGCTTTTCACTCTGCGCCACGTTCGCCAACTCTTCTGGAGTGGTGACGATGCGCGTTTGGACGTCATATCCACCCACTCCCAGGAACCCGGCCACGAATCCGACGCGAGCTTTGCGCATCGTGAGATCCCCGAACTCGGCGAGAATCACGAGCGGGCGTCGTTCCCCGGTGAGGACGAATCGCTCGGTGCGGAGCCGAAGGTGCTCGTAGGGCCAGCTTGGCCGGAACGAATCAAGCGGCGTGCTGGGGACGCGGCTAACGGTGAACCATTGGTTCAATTCTTTACCGGTCGAAATCCCCTCGCGGGCATCGTGCCAAGTCGGGGCTTCGATTTGGAACATAGCGCCTCGGGGCTGCACATCGGGGAGGCGCAGCTCGTGGAGATTCGGATACACGGTCGTCCCGACAATGGTTCGGCGTCGACGCGAGACTCCAGCCGCGCGCTCGTTGGAGACGCGGCGGATTTCATCGCCAATCGTGCCACTTTCCCAGGCCTGGACAAAACCTCCGAACGTCTCGTAGCTTTTCACCAGCTCCCAGACCGCGTGGGCGAGATCATGGGTCAGTCGCTCCACGGTGTAGCTGCCCTTGAGGGGATCGTTGATGACGCCGAGGTGGGCTTCGTCGCGCAGCAGGGTCGTAGTGTTGCGGGCGAGGTGCTCGCTGAACTCATCGGGGGCATGGTAGCCCTGGTCGTAGGCCGCGACGCTGAGCGAATCCACGCCGCCCATCACGGCGGCCATCGCTTCAATCGTGCCGCGCAGAAGGTTGTTGTTCGGATCGTAGAGCGTCTTGTTGCTGCTCGTGGTGACGCCGTGGAACTTCGGCAGGGCGTCGGTGACACCGAACGCCGCAACCACCTGCGAGATCACCCAACGCGCCGCGCGCACCTTAGCGATCTCCAAGAAGTAGTTGGTGCCAACGCCGAATCGGATCTCGGTGCGTCGCACGACTTCCGGCAGGACATCATCGCCCCAGGCTTCCCGCGCTGCGGTCAGATACTCCATCAGGAGCCCAGCGGCGATCGAGATTTCCTGGGCAAGACTTGCTCCGGCCTTTTCATAGAGAGACGCCCGAATCGTGAGCACGCTGAGCGATGGATACTCGCGCAGCAAAACGCCACCCAAATCGACAAATCTTGCCTTCCAATCTTGCGCACTTTGAACCCAACCGGCGCAAGCATCCGTGATCGGATCAAACTCGACCGCCCCCTGCAAAGCAGCAGGATCTTTGCCTTGATCGCGCATCTCGGAAGTCAACAAAGCCAGCGTGGGCGCTGAAAGTGGGCCGCAGAGCCAATGGATCGGAGCGGCGTCCAGCCAGACTTCTTCGACCAAACGTTTGAAATCACCACTCGTGCGAACATCCGCGCCGATGGGATACAGATAGACCGCCAGCTCGTCGGCACCGCGTCGGAGCGAGCGCAGGATATGGGCATTGGCCTCGCCCAAATCCGACTCTCGAATCTCCTCGCGGGTCGCCCAGCGATTGCCTTCTTTGGCATCGCGGGGAACTTCCGGCAACGGATTCGGCAGATCCTCGGCCCGGAAGTACGGCTTCAAAGTCAGGCCATCAAGCGACTTTTTGACGAGTTTCTTGTCGAAATCTGCGCCTTTCAGGTCTTTTTCAACGGCCGCTCGCCAGGCTTCCGACGATACCGGAGGGAATTCCTCCATCAAACGTTTGGTCATGATTAATCAATGTCCTTCTTTGCCTTCTTGGACAAAGCCTTCTTGGACAAATTCATAGAGCACACCGAGTGCGCCATCGGTGGTGTGACTCTTGGGGTGCATGAAGAAAACAGTCGTGCCGCGAGAACCAGGGCGGGGGGCTGCGTCAATCAGGTTGAACCCCGCCTCCTTCAGACCCTCGAAAGCCACGGACGCGTCTGCCACACGGAATGCCACGTGGGCGAGCCCTCCGCGTCCGCCTTGCTTTTCGATCTGCTTGGCCACCGGCGAATCCCCAGTCAGAGGCTCAAGCAGTTGGATCAGGTTCTCGCTTCCCCCCACGCGGAGCAGAACTTCGCGCACTTGGTCGGTTCCATAGACCTCTTCGCGGTGCTCCACGGTAAATCCCATGCGCTCGTAAAGCGACACATGAGCATCCATCGATCCGAGCGGCACGGCAATCGCGACGTGGTCGATACAGATAGTTTCAATCGGGAGATCTTGCATCATTCAAGCTCCAGCAGCAGTTGCCCCTGCTTCACGCCGTCCGCCTTGACCACCTCGACACTCTTAATCGTGCCGGCAATCGGGGAGGTGACGGTGGTGAACATCTTCATCGCTTCGAGCACGACGACGGCTTGATCGGCCTCGACGACATCGCCCGGGGCGACATGGACTTCGCTGACCACGCCAGCGAGGGGGCTTCGCACGGCTTTGGCTTCATCAGATGGCTCCTTGCCGCCTGATCCGCCCGCGGCAACAGGAGCCGCGAGGGTCACTCCGCCGCCGCCCGAGCTATTGCCTCCGACATACCGGACGCCAGTGGCGACATCCGCGTCTGCCACTTCGACTTCCACTTCGTAGGCTTTGTTATCGACAGTAATTTTCAGTCTCACGGGTTTATCCTTCTCAAATCGGGGTTACATCGGCATTAGGCCGTGCTTCTTGGCAGGTCGGAGCTCGCGCTTCGCGGAGAGAACTTCGAGGGCTTGAGCCACCGCAATGCGCGTATGGCTGGGCTCCAGAATGTCATCGACCATCCGTCGCGATCCGGCGACGTACGGCGTGCTGAAGGTATTCCGGTAAGTCTCGGTGAACTTAGCGCGGGCCTCGGCACGATCCTCGGCGGCTTCGATTTCGCGCTTGAACACAATCTCCGCCGCGCCATCGGCGCCCATCACCGCGATTTCAGCGGTTGGCCAGGCGAAGACGCGATCGGCTCCGAGGTCTCGGGCGCACATCGCGACGTAGGCTCCGCCGTAGGCTTTGCGCAAAATCACGCTGACTTTGGGCACGGTTGCCGCGCTGTAGGCAAAGAGAACCTTCGCTCCGTGGCGGATAATGCCGCCCTGCTCTTGACTCACGCCCGGCAGGAAGCCCGGAGTGTCGACAAAGGTGAGCAGAGGAATGTTGAACGCATTGCAGAACCGAATGAACCGCGCCGCCTTGTCACTCGAGTTGATGTCGAGCACGCCGGCGAAGACCTTCGGCTGGTTGGCGATGATGCCGACCGATCTGCCAGCCACCCGACCAAATCCGACGACCATGTTCTCGGCGTAGGTTTCTTGAACTTCCATGAAGTCAGCAAAGTCGACAACGCCCTTGATGACATCGCGCACATCGTAAGGTGAGCGAGGATCTTCTGGGATCACCGTATTCAGCCCCGGAACTTCGCCGATACTGTATTCGCCAGGGAGAAGCGGTGCATCTTCCAGGTTATTGTTCGGCAGGAAGCTGAGGAGTCGCTTGCAGATTCCGACGGCATGCTCGTCGTCATCGGCCACAAAGTGGACGACACCCGAATAGTGCATCTGGGCTTCCGCGCCACCGAGTTCCTCAGGGGTCACGACTTCGCCGGTGACTTGCTTAATCACGCTGGGGCCCGTGATGAACATCTGGGCTTGTCGGGTTTGGATGATGAAATCGGTCAAAGCCGGCGAATACGCCGCGCCGCCCGCACAGGGCCCCATGATGAGGCTGATCTGCGGCACCACGCCGCTGAGTTCGACGTTGGCGTAGAACACCTTCGCGTAGCCGCTCAGCGAGTCGATTCCCTCTTGAATCCGTGCCCCACCGGAGTCGTTCATGAAGACGAACGGGGTTCCGGTTTTGAGCGAATTCTGCATCGCTTCCACGACCTTATCGCAGTGAATCTCGCCCGCCGAGCCGCCAAAGACGGTGAAGTCTTGGCTTGCAAAGTGCACGTAGCGACCATCGATCTTGCCGACTCCCGTGATGACGCCATCGGCGGGAGCGGGCTTACCCGCCATGCCGAAATACGTGCATCGGTGTTGGGCGAACATGGAGAACTCTTGGAAGGAGTTCTTATCGAGCAGAGTGTCGATGCGTTCGCGCGCGGAGAGTTTGCCTCCCGCGTGTTGCTTGTCGATCTTGTCTTGTCCTCCGCCGAGGCGGATTTCTGCTTTTTTGTCGCGCAGTTCGGTCAGCCGGTCCAGATGTGTTTGCGTTGCCATGAGGCATATCTCCCGGGTTCGTAGGGTGGGTTGGAGGAGGGGCGTCCCGGTAGACAAACCCGGAGATCCGGGATCGCCCCTCGTTGAGCGGAATCAGTCGCGGGGATGATCGCCCAGCGCTTCGCGCTCCAGGCTTTCGATCCGACGCAGAGCAGCCGATTCGCTCAAAACGTGCATGTATTGAATGGCATCGGTCGGCACCCAGTAGATGGCATCTTTGCGGTGCACGCCTTCGATGGCGTCATAGATCAGCTCGACGCAGATCATCGGACCTTCGAGTCCACGGACGGTGTAGACGCACTTTTCGCATTGGCGCTTGGCCATTCGATTGGTGCTCGACCAGTGGATTTCGACGAAAGCGCCAATGAAGGCGAGCGGGGTTTTGTCTCGTTCGGGCAGTGAAACTGACATGAGTGATTTTCCTTGTGTATTGGGGAGGGGCTACCAAGCCCTGGTGCGAGGCATCTGGTGCGAACCAGTGACCTTCACGCGGCCTTGAGCCCTCCACGGGTCATCGGCTCCTTGCGAAGCCGTTCGTACAAACTTGATGGTAGCTCTCTTTCCGAGAAACGCAGCGACTGCACTGGCGATGACCAGGAGCACTTCTTCCGAAATCGCCTCTTCCTCGGGCTGAAGCTTGGCGAGCTGCTCGCGCAACCGAGTGACCTCCGCCAGCAAGGCATCGAATTCGGCTCGGGTGATCTCGCCAGACGTGCTCATCGGGGGGCCACCGTGACTTTGTGGGTTTTCTCACCGATCTTGACGTCGTAGTCGATCGGTGCGCTGAGGTAGCCAGGATGATCCGGGCTGACCGGGCCAGCCTCGAAGCTGCTCGGATCCTTACCCAGGTTCAGCGGGCCATCTTTACGTTCCCTGAAGAACTTCGGTGCGACCTGCGGGAACATGGCATAGGTGAGGACATCTTCATCGGTGCCATTGTTGCCTTCGAGAGCCTTGGCTTCGTCGCAGAGCTTCTCCCACTCCGGTTGGAGCAAATCAGCGGGGCGACAGGTGATCGGGTCTTTCTTGCCGAATTCCTTGGCCTTTTCGACGACTTCCGGCTCCTTTTCGGCATCGGTTTCACCGTAATAGCCGAGCATCAGGTCGCTGAATTCGCCGGTCATCACCTTGTATTTGCCCATCATCACGTTGAACACGGCCTGGGTGCCCACGATTTGGCTACTCGGAGTGACGAGCGGGGGATATCCGGCATCTTTACGGACGCGGGGGACTTCTTCGAGAACTTCCTTGAGTCGGTCACCTTGGCCTTGCTGCTTCAGCTGGCTCTCCATGTTGCTGAGCATGCCGCCGGGGATCTGGCTCTTGAAGATTTCGGTTTCGGCGCCTTGGAATTCGGTGAGGAACTCTTTGTAGCGCGGGCGAATCTTGGCGAAGTGGTCGCGCACTTTGTAGATGCGTTCCAGATCCAGCTTGGTCTCAAATCCTGTGCCTTCGAGCATCTCCACCAGACTCTCTGTCGGGTTGTGTCCCGTGCCGAGGCTCAGGCTGCTGACGCTGGTGTCCACGATATCCGCGCCCGCCTCGATGGCCTTCATCAGGCTCACCAGAGTGACGCCCGTGGTGCTGTGGACGTGAACGTGGATCAGGATGTCCTCGCCGAGCTTTTCCTTGAGGCCCTTGACGAGATCGTAAGCGGGTTGCGGCTTCAGGAGGGCCGCCATATCCTTGATACAGATCGAATCGACGCCCATTTCCACGAGACGCTCGCCCATTTCGACAAACTTCTCGACCGTATGAACCGGGCTGACGGTGTAGCAAATCGTGCCCTGGGCGTGCTTGCCCGTGCGCTTCACGGCTTCGACAGCCGTTTTGAGATTCCGCACGTCGTTGAGAGCGTCGAAACACCGGAAAACGTCCATGCCGTTCTCAGCGGCTTTGTCGACGAATCGCTGAACGACGGTGTCTTCGTAGTGGCGGTAACCGAGGATGTTTTGCCCGCGCAGAAGCATTTGCGTGCGGGTTTTCGGCAGGAGTTTCTTGAACGTGCGGAGCCTTTCCCAGGGGTCTTCGTTCAGGAATCGGATGCAGGAATCGTAGGTCGCGCCTCCCCAGCATTCGAGCGACCAGTATCCGGCTTCGTCCAGGTCGGCGCAGGCAGGAATCATATCCTCCATCGCCATCCGAGTCGCCATCAGCGATTGGTGGGCATCTCGGAGAATGACATCAGTAACTTCAACAAGCTTGGCCATTTTGACCGGTGCGGGTGGCCCCTACTGGCTCATCCATCCCACGGCAATCGCCATTGATTCGATCGTTAGGACTTCGGGGCTCTTTTGAACCCGCATCTCCGTGATCTTTATACCGCAATGCTATTCAATAAGATAGGGCCTTTTTGTATGAAACTATACACAACTATCAAGTAAGGATTCCATCAGTGATATATAAGTATTTCTTTATGATTCGATTCATCATTGGACAGTAACTTGATAGGTTCACCAAGGCAAATGCATCGATTCAATTTGGTCGACAAGCTCGGCCGCCATCTCCTCTTGCTCGGCAAGTCGGGGGTGGCCCGGGGTTCCGATCCCCGCCCTCGAAAACGAGAAAAACTCAATCCGTCGCCCGGCAGAGGCCAGGCTCAGCTCCTGGGCGATCTCTTCGATCGCCCGATCCCATTTGAGGTCGTGGCAGAGCACAGTGGTGAAGAGAAGAAACGCGGCGTCGGGGTGCACGAGCAAGAGTCGCTCAAGAATCTCCCGGTACCGAGCTTTCCACTGATCCGGCACCGGTTCGTCTCCCGGGGCAAGGGTCGATCCATCGTTCTGACCAAGCGCCACCGTGACCAAATGCGGGCGGAACTGCAAGAAATCCCAAGGCTCCAACCCTTCGCGCAACGGGCTGATCTTGTCCCACGTCGTTTCCCATCCGAGCATGTTCTCTGGGCCATCGTGATAGCCGGTGCCATCGAGCACCGCGAGACCTCCGATCCCCAGCAGATGAGCCTCGGCGTTGAGGGCCCGAGCCGCCAGAGCGGCATAAGAATGAAAGCCGTTGTTCACCCAATCTTCGGCCCCCCACAGACCGACAGCGCCATCCGCCATCCCCTCATAGCCAACCGCATCGGCCCCTCCACCGGCGGTGACCGAATCGCCATAGCACTCCATCCTGCGCGATGGTCGGGTGGGAGGCTGCTTCAAAGCATCGACAGAATCAAGCAGAACCTGGTGCAAGGTCGCGGGGCCATCCCAGTTGTCACTCCGGCGATAGATCACGATCTCCCTTTCGCCCGGGGGCAAGCCGATGACCGCCGGAACCAGATTCCGTCCGCGAGGAATGGGCACTACTATCTCGGGAGATCCATCCACCCGCACACCAAAGCTCACCAACCCTCGCCGATCCGAAGAGTTCTCGATGTCGAACGCAAGATGCCGAGACGCCGTGCGGAAGCGAATCTGGGATCCCGCGTAGTGAAACGTCAGGCCACCAGAAAGGGTGCGCGTGAACCGTCCGGACTCCACAAAGGAAGGAGAATCCGGGGCAAAAGCAACCCAGTTCCCCAGGGAACGCTCGATCATGCCCGGAGTCTACATGCTAGGCGGCACGTGGGTCGCCTGCATATAGAAGTCGGGAGTGGCGCCCGTGTGATGGTCAAGCCATTCGCCTTGCTGCGGTTCTGGCCAAACTTCTTTCTTCCCTACCGCCAGATTCAGGCTCGTTTCTGCCATCACCTGACCAATGCGAGCAATATCGAATTGCAAGGTATGCATCGCATCTGCCCAGGCGCCAAGAACCGCGGAACCCTTGTTCGCGTGGGTGACAAACACAATATCCTTGGTCGGCCAGAGCCCGGCTCGGGTGAGAGCCATCAAAGCACCCTGAGCGAAGACGTCATCGCCAAAGTAGATCCCGTCGGGCCGATTGCCTGACTGGATCATCTCCGCGAGCTGCTGCCCGAACTCAAACCCATCTTCGGCAATAGAGAGAAACTGCGCCTTCTCCATCCGCTGGGGATACACCGGTTTGCTCCGGATCGGCATGACTTCCATGCCCATGCTGCGGGCGTAGATATCAAAGGTGCGGAACTCCACCTCTGTGTGGTTGCCCACCAGAACCACCCGCTTGCACCCGCAGTCGTGGAGCACCTTGCCGCCTTCGAGAGTGGTCTGCTGCTGATCCATGAGCACGGCAAACCGACCCGCCCCGGCAAAACAGACGCTGGGAACACCGTGGTAATCAAACCAGCGGGCGACGTGATCGGGCATCCCTATCAGCACGAGCGACGAGACACGTTCTTCCTGAACCATTTTGATGACGGAGGCAGGAATGAAGTCATCCACGTCCGAAGCCCAGTCTGGAGGCATCGCCATTTGAATCGAGACCGACGCCTTTGAGCCTACGAACGCGCGGCTGACTTCCCCGAGAAGTTGCCCCCACACCGGCGAAGCACCGGTGAAGACGAGCGACGTATTCATGAGCACACAGATCGTGGAGCGGTCCACTTGATCCGTCACATAGACGCCCGAGCCATGCCTCCGCTCGATATGCCCTCGGGCCTCGAGTCGATCCATCGCGGTGGTCATGGTGGCGAGGCTCACGCCCATATCCGCGCACAGTTTGCGAATCGAGGGCAACCGACCGCCTGGGCCGATCCGCTGCACCATCTGTTCGAGTTGCTCCGCCGTTTCAATCGCCCGAGTGCGTTTCTTCACACGCGGCAAGCCCGTTCCGCCGCTGGAGAGTTTTGGAGAATTGTTTTTCATGGATACACTCAGACAGTTGAAGCAAATTCGTCTTGAACTTCTTCCGGACGCTCCAGACGGAGCAGCTCACGTTAAGAATATTCTGACGACTTCGGTGAGGCCAAAGTCAACGGGCCTGACGCGAAAGTTTAGATTCTTCACGTCAGGCCCGGTGTCCGGTGTTTAGGGATTATTTCAGGATTTTTTCAGGATAGTATCGAAGGTCTTCTGCGCCTCGGCGACAAGACCCCGGATCATATCTTCGACCGATGCAGTTTCTCGCTGTTGCATTAATCGGCTCATTTCGCCGCGATCGAGTTTCATGGCGGCCTGATGGCAAGCCTCCCAGCTCAAAATCGAGCGAACCACCCGGTCAACTGCTTGCTGCTCGTTGTCGTAGGGGCGGGGTTGCATGTCGTGTCCGAGCCAGCGGCTGTATCCGGCATCTTGCAGCACGGCGGCAATGATGATGTTCATGCCGTTGATCCGGGTGCCGAAGTCAATGTCAAACTTGCCGGGTCCGCCCATCAGGATTCCGTCGTTGTAGCCTTGGCTGTTTAGGTGAACGTGCTGCATCGCATCGTGATCCAGCTCTTCGATGGAGTCGTAGACGTGATCCAGCCCAATCATTTCGCTGTGGCCGAACTCCTTGTTCACACCTTTCTTGGCCCGGCTGATGCCAAATTCGTCCTCGAGCTTGCGCCAGATCAGGATCGCGCTCGCGACGGTTGCGAGGAGCATGGCGGGGTGGCCCTCGTTGGGCTTGGGTTCGATCGCAAAGTGGAGTTCTCCACCTGCTGCGGCTTCGTGCCGACACAGACCGGCAAGGCTTTCCTTCAGATGCTGATACATCTCTTTGATCGCCAGCGACGCGAGGTCGTAACCCCATGAACCATTCCAGAGCACGAGGCTTGGGGCGATCTCGGGGTGCCATGCTCCTCGGAGGGTGCCGTAGGCGAGGTCAACCGTTCGCTCGCCGAGCGCACGCGCCGCCGCCCGCTCGCTTGGATCGGGCGAAGCGATGCCGCCGAACGCAAAGTGGGAGTGTCCGCCGGGGGTGATCATGGCGAGATGCATCCCGGTTTCTCCCAGAGCATCGGCGATTGCCTGGGCGTTGCCCTCGTTCACTTCCGTATCGTAGTGAACTTCATACCCCAGCTTGATGTGCTCCGGCAGCCTCGGGGCAATCTCCTTCTTGATCAAACGCACGACGCCTGCGCTGTCGAGTTCGCTCGCTGACCACGAGGGTCGCACGTTGGCGGGAAGAAATCCTCCCTTGCCTGCGTTAAAAGTCCATCGGCAGAGGCTGTGGTACTGGGTCGTCGTTGCCATGATTCTCCCCTTATACCCGGATTTTCTTGGTTTTGTCGAATCGTTTCGACATCCACCCTTTCACCCGATTTCCCCCCTGGTGCCGCCAGAAACCTCGTCTGAATCGTCTCCTTTTTGAGCCCCATGACGACGCCAGCTTCTGCCGATATCCGTGTGCGCGTACTTGCCTATTCGCCGGACCGACTTCTGCCGATCCAAAGCGTGAGCCGAACCGAGCTCGCCGCGATTCGCGACTGGGCGACCGTGCTCTGGGTACACATCGACGAGCCAGAAGCCCACGGAGGGCTCCTCGCGATCGCCGATGATTTCGGCCTCCACCCCCTGGCCATCCACGATGCGATCAACCGCGATCAAAGAGGCAAAACGGAGATTTTTCGGAACCACAGCCTCACCGTCTGCAACCTCATCGAAACTCACCGAGATGCCGAGGGCGAATACACTAGCGACAATGTCTCTCTGTTTCTCGGGAAGAATTTCCTCCTCACCACCCAATTCACCCCCGAAGATTGCCTTGTCCGACTCCGAGACAGCCTGGAAGACCCGAGCACGAAACTTCGTCAGCGCGGCCCGGACTTTCTCGCCGCGGTGATCTTGGAGCACATCATCACCGCGATGCTCCCGGTGATCGAGAAACTGGGTGACGAACTGAGCGACCTCGAAGACAGCGTCATCGAATCGCCCGGCAACGCAACCATCCACATGCTTCACGCTCGCAAGCGCACCTTGCTGAAGCTCCGCCGCGCCCTGGCCCCGTACCGAGAGTCCATCCCTGCCCTGATGAGCGAAGAAAACCCTTACGTCTCGGAGGAGCACGTCAAATACTTCCGCGACGCCTACGATCGAGCGGTGCTGGCGATTGATCTCGTCGAGACTTATCGGGCGATGGCAAGCGATCTCACGGACTTGCAGATCAACTCGGTAAACAACCGCATGAACGAGATCATGAAAGTCCTGACTCTGATCTCGGTTGTGTTCATCCCTCTCACCTTCATCGTGGGGGTGTACGGAATGAACTTCAATCCCGAGGCTGGCCCTTGGAGCATGCCGGAACTGAGCTGGCCCAACGGGTATCTCCTCATCTGGATCGTCATGATTCTTGTGGCGACGTTCCAGCTCATTCTCTTTTGGCGGAAAGGCTGGTTCCGAAACGGGCGGTAGGATTCGCAAGCGGCTCGTGTAAGCTGAGGCTATGATCGAGATGCCGACTTCCGGCGACCTGTTGCAGAACTTCCGCGAGCATGTGATCGATGCCTGGTTTCCGAGGTGCATGGATCCGCGCGGGGGATTTGTCCAGAATTTCGACAGCAAGTGGACGGCTCAGGACGATGGCGTGCGATCGCTGGTTTACCAAGCCCGCCACACGTGGGTGGCAAGCAAGGCGATGGATGCCCTCCCGGAGCGCCGCACCGAAATGCGCCGCTATGCCGATCATGGTCTGCGATTCTTGATGGATCGCCTTCACGACGAGGACAATGGAGGATTTCAATGGTCGATCCGGGTTGACGGCACCCCGGTCGATGCCAAAGAACCGAAGCACGCCTACGGAATCGCATTCGCGATCTATGCTCTGGCCGCGCACGCCCGCGCCACTCATTCCACCGAAAGCCTGGGCCTTGCCCGGCAGACTTTCGCATGGCTGGATGAGAACGCCCATGACCCAGTCCATGGCGGGTACTTCGAGGTTCTGAGCGACTCAGGAACTCCTGTCGATGACGACGGCAGCAGTCTGGCCAAAATGGTCGGCCCCGGCATCGGATTCCGAAGCAGCAACACCCACATGCATCTGCTGGAGGCCTTCACCGAACTTTACAAAGCCGAGCCAGACAATCTTCTCGCCAGCCGCATCGAAGAGATTCACCGGATCATGCTCACCAAAATGTATGTGCGTCCGGGGAGTCTGCATGAAAGCTACACCAATTCATGGCAGCCCGTTCCTGGCCCGGACAGCTATGGACACAACGTCGAAGCGGGCTTCTTGATGCTGGAAGCAGCAGAAACCCTGGGGCGGATCGATGACGAAGCTTCCATGGCCGCGGCACGGGCCCTCGTCGACAACTCCTTGCGAGTCGCGGTTGATCCTCTGAACGGTTCTCTGGCGAGCGATGGGACTCCTTTTGGTCGAATCCACAACGCGCAGCGCATCTGGTGGGTTCAAGCCGAGTTCCTGAATGCCCTGGCGTTCCTGCACCATAAACTCGGGTCATCGGCTCCTCAGTACGGCGATGCACTCACCAAATTGTGGGGCTTCATCATTTCGTACCAAGTCGACACGACCCACAAGGGCTGGATTCCTTACCTCACCCCGGAGCTCAATGCCGAGGCAGGTCGCGGGAAATCGGATGGCTGGACAGAAGGCTATCATCAAAGCCGCGCACTTCTCAACGCCGCGAACTGGCTTCTGGGGAGTTGAGTATCCGAGAGGTGAGTCCCCTCGAGCTCTTGCGCGCCGTTGATTGGGAGCAGGTTTCTAGTTCGTCATCGAAATGAAGCCCTCGGTTCGCTGAACCCATCCATACACCTCACCCACGGGAACATCGACCCTCTGCGTCACCATAACGCCATCGACCTCGATTGACCACTCAGTCCATCCCGATCGGGCGGAGTAGTTCCCGAAGTAAGGCTTGAGTTCCATCCCCTGCTGGAACACTCGCCCGATTCGACAGGGATCAGGCGAGCAAGAAATGGTGAGAGCCGCATCGGAGTCGGGCGATCCAGAATCGGCAGGATGTGGCAGGAGCGGATACCAAAAAGGGGACGTCAAGAACGTAGTCACGACGCCAATCAACCCCCATTTCGCAAGGTGCGCCAAACCATCCAGTATTCGCTGCATGAGGGTATCTCGCAAGGGTCTGGAATCATCCACCGAGACAAAAAACGCGTCACCTCACCGCAAGGTTCCGGGCGACCCTCGATGGCTCACCAAGGCCTCCACTCCCGACCGTGTGAACGGAGCCTGCTCGGGCCTCGCTTGAACCTCGATCGATGCCGATCACCCTGGTAAGAAGCCTCTGGTATCCTGAAACGCCGACTGCGTCGAATGCGTGGAAAGGTCTGCGCCAGGCGCGTGCGAACTCATGTCCGATCAAACTCCGACTCCGCCCGAAACCCCAAGTGATGGGCATCATGGATGGTCGGAAGTCTTCCACCCAACCCATACGAGAACTCCTTGGCAGTCCGTTCGGGACATGTTCAGCCTGCGCTACCACGCCCGGCGCCTGAAAGAGGATCTTGCCGCAACCAAATCCGCCCTGGAGCTTCGCAAGCACCTCGATACAGGTCACGCCGATCTCGACATGCTGCCCGCGATCTTCCGCGGCAAGCTGATGGGAGTCTTTTTCGCCACCGGCTGGACGAACCTGATTGGGATTGTGCTGGGCGGTTACCTGCAGTACAGCAACCAGAACCAATGGGTGGGATTGTTCTCCACCCCGGCTCTTTGCTACTTTGTCACCGCGATTGGGTTCCAAATTGGATGGTTTCTTGATAACCGAACCATCTACCGCAACGCCCACCCTGATCCAGCCCACCGGTTTTTTGAACTCCAACGCGACATGTTGCCGGTACACAAGGCCGCCCTCCCCGTGGCGATTGTGTTCAGCACCGCCAATATCCTCATCGCTGGCCCGATTCTCACGTTGATCACCCTCATCAACCCGGAAGCAGGAAAGAACACCCCAGCAGGAGCCCTCATCATGCTCGTTGAGTTCCTGTTTATCGGCGGAAGCTTCGTGCGAATCATGGGCGATTTCTTTGACAAATACGCCTACAAACTCGCCACGAAGTACGCCAAGGTGTGTTCTCAGGCCTGGAACCGCTAGCTTCCGGTTGAGGCTCGCTCGATGATGTGCATCGAAACGACGGTCTCGCGGGGAGCCATTTCTGGGCTGGCGATTCTTTCGATCAACCAGTTCCAAGCTCGATCCACGACCGCTGCGAACGGAATTTCGATGGTGGTCACTGGCACCGCGAATTCCTGCCCGACGGGATAGTTGCCCAGACCCCACAGCACCAGATCCTCCGGAATCGAGTGTCCACGCTCGAGCGCGGCGCGGCCCGCTCCCACCGCGAGGGTGTCCGTCATACAGGCAAGGCCATCGGTTTCGGGGAATCGGCTCAGGAAGTCGTCCACCGCCGCATGAGACGCGGTCGTGGTTTCATCCGAAACCGCGACGAATCGAGGCTTCAAACCAGCCTCTTCCATGGCTTCGGTGTAACCACGCCGACGCTGCTCCCGAGGGAAATCAGCGAGCACCCAGTCGAGCGTGACATGCACGATGTTGCTGCGCCCCTGGGCAATCATCTGCTGAGTCAGTTGCTTGTAGGATTCATAGAGATTCCAGCCAACCGCGTCGCCATTGGCCTCCAGTTCGAAGCCCAGCACGCACACGGGAACATGATCGTTCGCCGGATTTTTGCGATACGCCTCCACGGCCTTGCCCGCATCGATACTGATCACGCCATCGACCGGCCAGTTCGTGGGAGAGGGTCCGTTGGGAAGGAGTGCGGTGTTGCGATCGAGCCCGGCGATCATCAGTTCATAACCGCTCGCCAGTGCTCTTCGAGAAATGTGCTGCAGAAAATGCAAGTAACTCAGATTGAGGCGATCGATGGGCATCCAGACCGAAATCACGTTGGTCTTACCGCTACGCATCGCCTGTGCGTGTCGATTGGGTTGGTACCCGACCTTGAGGGCTGCTTCCCTCACGCGTTCTCGCGTTGATTCCGGAAGTCGAACTTTCAAATTTCCGGAAAGCACGTGCGAGGCCGTCTGGATGGAAACCCCAGCTTCTTCAGCGACATGCTTAAGAGTCACGCGCTTGGGGAGGGAGGGACGATCTGGCACCGCGCTATTGTACTTATTGGTTGTATCGGAACAGAGTTCGAGGCAGAAGAAAGCCCCGAGACCCTCTCACGGGATTCGGGGCTTGGTAAGCCGAACCTCAGTAGTTGCTGGGGCGAACATAGTTCGCCGAATCGGTCTCCGGGTAGGTGTAGATGCCCTTTTGTTGGTAGGCCAAGATCACCTCGGCCTGCGACTTGTTGGTGCCGAGTGCCTTCAGGATGCTGTCATCGCGGAAGAACTTCGCATGGCCATCGGTGAAGGTCCAGTTGCGTCCTCCGGTGTGGCGCATCCCCTTGACCCATCGACCGGCCACGTCGTAGCCCGGAGCGATGTACCAGCCAGCAAAGAAGTTGCCCGTCGTGGTGCTCACAGTCGATCCCGCATCGGTGGCGAAGAAGACATTCGAGGGCGCGTTGATCGCGCTCATGTTGTACATCTTCGAGAGATTGCGTGCACTGCGCGGGCCCGCCGCCGTGAGAGAATAGGTTTGGCTGAGGAAGTAGTTGCCCGCGTAGCTCATCGGGAAGACCTTCATCATGGCGTTGGGCACGCTTCGCATCCCCGAGTAAGCCCCCGGGATCCCCGCCGCGATCAGCTGAGCCTCAAAGCAGAACGAGTTGAGCTTGTTGAACACCGCCGGAGCATCATCCTGAGGACACTTCAGCATTTCCTTGTTCTTGGTGTAGGGCAGGGTTGCGAGGCCAAAGGAGAAGACTCCGCTGAAGTAGTCGTCGCCGACACGGACGAATTGGCTACCCGACTGCGGCAACGGCTCGGAGCATGGGCCATCCCAGCCGGTTTCTGGCATGTAGTCGTCGTAGTCGCCCGCGTAGAGCATCATGGCGGTGCCGAGTTGCTTTTGGTTCGACAGGCTTTGGGTTCGCTTGGCGGCTGATTTTGCTTGAGCAAAGACGGGGAAAAGAATCGCGGCGAGGATCGCGATGATCGCGATCACGACGAGGAGCTCGATGAGGGTGAAAGCACGAGTGCGCATAGGAATGACTCCGAGACTTCCTAGATATGCCGGAATCACGTTAAGGCGGCGTGATCGGAGGAATAAGGTTTGGTTAGAAACGCGCTTTGCAATCCCGGCGCAGGCGGGCCCCCTCTGGTACAACCCAGCCTAGCGCATGAGCGAGCGACGCGTCGACGACATCCGGATCCGCCAAACCAGGCCGTTGATCCAACCCGCGATTCTGACCGAGGAAATCCCCCGGTCGGAGCGGCACAGCGATGTCGTTTTTGAGGCTCGCGCCGTGATCGAATCGATCATTCGGGGCCAAGATTCGCGAGTTCTCGTGATCGCGGGACCCTGCAGCGTCCATGATCCGGACGCCTGCTTGGAGTACGCAACCAAGCTCAAACAAGCCCACCACGACTATTCCGAAAAGCTTTACATCGTGATGCGGGCGTATTTTGAGAAGCCGCGAACGGTGGATGGCTGGAAGGGTCTCATCAACGATCCAGAGCTGGATGGCACCCACAAGATCAACAAGGGACTGCGTCTCGCTCGCGGATTCCTGCGTGATCTCGCCGAGATCGGAATCCCTGCGGGAACCGAGTTTTTGGACACCACCGTGCCCCAGCACACCGCCGACCTCATTGCATGGGGCGCCATCGGCGCGCGCACGGTCGAGAGCCAAACCCACCGCGAACTCGCCAGCGGACTTTCGATGCCCGTGGGGTTCAAAAACGCCACCGATGGCCGGATCCAGCCTGCGGTCGATGCGGTTCTTGCCGCCGCGAAAAGCCACTGGTTCCCCAGCACGACCAAGGATGGAGTCGCTGCGCTCAGCCAGACGAGCGGCAACGACACGTGCCACATCATCCTGCGTGGCGGACAAAATGGCCCGAATTTCGAGACATTCCATATTGCCGAAGCCTGCGAACGCCTGACCAAAGCCGGGCTCCGGCCCAGCGTGATGGTGGATTGCAGCCACGGCAACAGTGCCAAAGATCATCGCAAGCAACCTGCGGTCGCCAAAGAAGTCGCCAACCAAATTCGAACCGGCCAAGGCCGGATCTTCGGTGTGATGATTGAGAGTCATCTGGTCGAAGGCCGTCAGGATTGGGCCGAAGGCAAAGAGATGACCCACGGCCAAAGCATCACCGACGCCTGCGTGAACTGGGAAACCACGCTCGAAATGCTCGATACCCTCGCAAACGCGGTCAAGTAAGCACCACTGTTCGGTCTGTATCGGTTAAGATACGCGGGTGATTGCCAGGGAAACCTCCCGATCAATCACCGTGGAACCAATCCGATGCGCGTCACTCTCGAGCCCGACTTCCCCGTTACCGATGAATCCTGCCTCGCAGCGACGGGCAGAACCTTTGCCGAATGGTTCGCCTGGATCGAAGAGCATCACCCGAATTCTGGTCGGCGAGATGTGATCAAGACGATCTGGGAAATGCGTCATCGCCCCGGCGATATGTGGTGGGAGACCACGATTTGGGTGGAGTATGAGGCCAGCAAAGGAATCCTGAAGAAGGATGGTCTCGCCGAGGGCTACAACATCTGCGTCACCAAGTCGATCGCCGCTCCGGTTACCGTGATTTACGCGCTGATGGCGGGATCAGCCGCAGAAGGTGAAGTGTATGCCGATCCCGACGGCCACTCCGGAGTCTGGCTCCGGCTCCGCCCCGGCAAAGACATCCGCCTGAGCTGGCAGACCGCCGGAATCGATGCCCCGAGTCTGGTGGACTGTGCTTTCGTCGAAAAGGGCGGCAAAACCGGAATCACCCTCAATCACCAGCGCATCCAATCCCGCGCCGAAGCCGACGGCCTCCGCAAAGCCTGGGGCGAGCTCTTCGCTTCGATGAAAAGCCAGCTGGAGGGGTAGCCGCTCCGTGCCACTAGTGTGCGCGGTTCGAGAACACCGGAAATCCGCTACACCTTGAGGTGCAAAACTTGGTCATTTCCTGCTCGACGTTTATACTGCAAGCCTGAGCACGCCATGCAACGTGGCTCATGGAGAGGAAAACTTGACCAGAAACAAACTTTATCGACTCGGTTTGGTGTGGACTGTGGGCGCCTTAACGTGCGCCGGATTCTCGCAAACCTACTCCCTCACCGACCTCGGCGACCTGGCCGGAGGCACCGATTTCAGCACAGCCTCGGGCATCAACGATTCGGGTCAGGTGACGGGTTGGAGCAACGTGGGGCCCGGCAACAACGCCTTCATCTGGGATGCCCTGAACGGCATGGTCAGCATCGGCGATCTTCCTGGCGGTTCCAATGATAGCCTTGGCGTAGGCATCAACAATGCCGGGCACGTGGTCGGCACGGGCCGGGCGAGCATGGGTGATCGTGGATTCCGGTGGGATCCTGTCAACGGCATGATTGACCTCGGCGATTTATCGGGAGGAACAAACGCGAGTTACGCCAATGGGATCAATAACTTTGGCCAAATTGCGGGATCGAGTGACGGCGCGGCAGGTTTCCGGGCTTATCGTTGGGATTCGACGAATGGGATGCAAGATATTGGCGAGCTCCCTGGCGGGGCCCAGAGCAGCCGCGCGGCGGGGATCAACGATGCGGGTCAGATTGTCGGCAGCAGCGACGCATCGGGAGGACTGAGAGCATTTTTGTGGGATCCGGGCCGAGGGATGAACGACTTGGGCGATTTGGATGGAGGAGCCGATTTCAGTCTCGCCCGGGCCATCAACGTGACCGGTTGGGTCGTCGGTGGCAGCGGCGTAGAGGGCGGCGAGCACGCATTCCTTTGGCATGTCACCACGGGGATGATGGACATTGGGGAGCTTGCTGGCGGCTCAACTTTCGCGCGAGCCTCGGCGATCAACGCCGGGGGCGATGTGGTCGGTAGCAGCAACACCGATGCCGGATCGCGTGCCTTCCTGTGGCGCGCTTCGTCGGGGATGCTGGATCTGAACAACTTGCTCGATTCGAGCGGCGCCGGGTGGACTCTTTCCGGCGCCACGGGCATCAACGCGTCAGGTCAGATCGTGGGCATGGGCCGTCGAAACGGGGTCGATCATGCTTTCCTCCTCACCCCCGTCCCGGAACCCGCGACGTTGACCATCCTCGCCCTCGGTGCCCTCGTCGCCCGGCGTCGCAAGAAGCAAAGCTAGGCCACCGTGTCACGAAGAGAAGTCACCCGGCTCTCCCTGAGGGCAGGGTGATTTTGTTGTCAGCCACAGTATTCAGTCCCACCAGACCTGCAACCTGGCCCGGAACATGCCGTAATATCAAAGTGATATCACTTCGATATCATTCTAGGATATGGCTATGAACGAAAAGTCCATCCACGTTTCCGGCGGCATGTCGATGCTGCTGATCAATATTCTGCTGATCGCTGGCACCATTGCGACGTTCATTTTGGGCGCGCGCACCGACAATGGGTTCCTCGCCTTTATCGGCGTGATCCTGCTCACGGTGTGGAGTATCCACTGCGCAGGTTTCTTTGTCGTCGAGCCGAACGGCAGCAAGGTTCTCCTCCTCTTCGGAAAGTATGTGGGCACGGTAAAGGATGATGGGTTCCACTGGACCAACCCCTTCCGAACCAAGCGCAACCTCAGCCTCCGAGTTCGAACCTTCAACGGCGAACGCCTGAAGGTCAACGACGCGAGCGGCAACCCGATCGAGATCGCGGTGGTCGTGGTCTGGAAAGTCGTCGACACCTTTGCCGCGAGCTTTGAGGTCGAAGATTACGAGAACTACGTCACTCTGCAAACCGAGACCGCTCTGCGCCACAGCGCCAGCAGCTACCCCTACGATGCCGAAGACGACGTGGTGAGCCTGCGCCAAAACGCCGACGAAGTCAGCGAGCACATCAAAACCGAGCTCCAAACCAAGCTGGGGATCGCGGGAGTCCAAGTTCTGGAAACCAAGATCGCTCACCTGGCCTATGCTCCCGAGATCGCCGGCGCCATGCTGCGACGTCAGCAAGCCGCTGCCGTCATCGCTGCTCGACAAAAGATCGTCGATGGCGCAGTGGGCATGGTGGAGATGGCCCTGACTCGTCTGGAGCGCGACAACATCATCAACCTCGACGATGAGCGCAAGGCCGCCATGGTGAGCAATCTGATGGTCGTTCTGTGCGGCGAACAGCAAGCCCAGCCGATTGTCAACACCGGCACTCTGCACAACTAGCCTGGGGAGGCAAATCGTGGCCGAGAAAAAAGCGTTTCCGCTCCGCCTTCCGCAAGACCTGCACGATCAAGTGCAACGTCTTGCCTCGGCGGAGCTGCGCTCGGTGAACGCGCAGATCGAGATTCTGCTGAGAGAAGCCTTGAAGAAGCGCGGAATCGACCCCCATTCCCCGAACCAAGATTCAGGGAAAGACTGACGAGACTTCCCGGCGGGACCGCAATCACAGCCGGGAAGCCTTGAGCCTGCACGCCGAAATCGGCATAATCGGGAGAGTCATGGCCCAAATCAACTACCTGACCGTGCAAGACATGATGTGGCTGAACTTGCAGCTCACCAAGTCCACCCAAAAGTGGGACTACGCTCGGCTGGAAGAAGGGGTCTTCTACCAATACGGCCACGGAAAGAGCACCGATGTGGTGGCTCAAGCCGGTCGATTCATCACCGGCTTCGTGAAAATGGCTCCCTTCGCGAAGGGAAATGAAGCCTGCGCCTTTGCTGGCCTCGTCGCCTTCTTGCTGATGAACGGCAAGGATCTGCACCTCACGGATGCTGAAGCTCTCGCTTGGGTTCGCGATGTCTGGGAGCATCCCAGCGATGCCAGCGCGAAGATCGAAGTGAAATTGGAAGCTCACGATCTGCACACCCACCACGGCACCCCCGATACGCGCGGGATTTTGCATGAGGTGGTGGCCCGCTTCCCCGAAACCCTCAAGACCCTGGTCGAAGAGGGTCGAGTTGCGACTTTGATCTAATGTCACTTGGGATTTCGCTGCGCGGAACCCTGCCGAAGAAGGGGATTTTTGGTCGCCTCAGCGCGTCGGAAGCATTCGATCGAATCGCCGAAGTCCTGGACGGCGAGGCCCGGACATGGGTCAGCCAAACGCGCGGGACACCCTGGATGCACGCAAATCTGCATCCCGCTGCCGAAGAAATTGCGTTCCGAATCGAGGGAACCGAAATCCTGTTCTCAGCTTCCACCTCATCCGCTGGACCAGGATATCACCAATATCTCGTGAGCCTTCTTGAGCAAATCGGCGAGCGTCTTGGTCTGACGTGGCAGAACTTGGATCAGGAAGGCCAACCAGGCGACGAAACCGGGTACTGGGATCACCGCCACCGGGTGAAACTGGAAGAAGAATTCCTCCTTTGGCAAAGCACATTGTTCCAAGTTATCTTGCAGAAAGCTACCGAAATCACCGACTTTCACTGCGCAGTCGGCATGCCGCTCAACCCTCGATTTCAGCCGCTTGACACGATTCACACTTCGCTCGGCCCCCGATCCCTGGACTGGACGAGGGAGGCTCTCCTAAATCAAGCGAAAGCCCAGGAGTTTTGGAGTTGGTGGGATGAAGACAAAACCGCCCAAAGTTGGCTCAATCGTGGCCTCGTGATCCTGTGGTGCGAACATGCCTGGCGCGATCCGCGCAATGAATGGGAGGCTTCTCTGATCAAGGATGTCCAAGATTCTTTGGACAAATCCGCCGCCTTGGGAGCCAAACATTGTCCGCTGAACGCGTGGCAGAGCCTCGGCGGTACACCACCGGAGGGTCTGGTTGAGATCCACCCCGTGCCGTTTGGCTATCGCCGCCAGCCGCTGGTGAACTCGTTTGGGCTTGGCTGGTCCGCAGAGCTTCCCGGGGATGCCCGTCTCGACGAATCCGACCCGAGCGGCGTGGCAATGCTGGTTGAGCAAGACATGTGGGAGATCAAGGTTTTCTTGCAGTTCAGTCTGGAAGTCGCCGAGGCGTCAATTCTGAAGTCGATGCCCGGTGCAACGCGCACAGAGATCGCGACAAGTTTCGGAACGGGCATTCTTCTCTCGGGCGCTTCCCGTGCCCACTTCATTGCCGAGCACGAGAAAACGGGGATTTTGATGACGATTCCGCTTCCCGAGAACGGATCAGTGGAGGAGCTCATCCCTCGTCTGGCTCAAGTGCACCACAAGTCCCCTCCTGCTCGCTAAGGCGCGCCCCGAAAAAGGGCCCTGGCAAAAAGAAAGAAGCCACTTGACCGGCAAGGGGAGAGCAAATCCGGTTTCCGTGGCTCTTGATTATCATAACGATAAACCGACCCAAAAAGGAAGCCCCCCTGGCCCGTATTTTTATCTTTTTCTTATATAATCGCCGAAATAACGCTATTTCAGGGCGATTTCAGCGGCGCGGAGCCCTGAGGCGAGCGCTCCGTGCACGGTGGAAGGATAGTCAACATCGGTGTGCTCCCCGGCAAAGATCAGTCCGGAAGACTGACGCTCGGCCAAGGCCCACCGATTCTCGGGAGTCGAGCCTACTTTGTAGTAGCTGTACCCGCCCAAAGTAAACGGATCACTCAGCCAGTCCGTGCACATCGCATCGCTGGGTTCAGGGAGATTCGGAAACATCACCCGGAGCGACTTCATAACACCCGCGACCTTCTCGACCGAGGATCTGCCGGCCAAAGACCGGGCCGCTTTCCCGGCGTTGAACGCCAGAGCGACTTGGTTCCCGGTGAGATCGGGGGCAAAAAAGAACTCGGCCCCGGGGTCATGCGCCCCGATATCCTGCGAACTATGCCACCCCGGTTCCATGGGCAACGGTGTCTCCCAGCGAAGCCAAACCTTGTCGAGCAGACCCATCCCCAGTGCCTGAATCGCCTGCTGCGCAGGTGCCCCGATGAGACCCGAATCGAACTCCACTTTCCCCGATTGCAAGACCCCGAGAGGCAGCGTGCAGATCACGTGGGGAGCACTCAGTTCCTGCCCATTGGAGATCACCAGCAATCGTCGCCCTCCCTTGCGAATGGCCGTCACCGGGCTTTCGAGGATCACTTTTGCTCCGGCTCTCTTCGCGCGATCGGCATAGAGCCGGGGGAGCAGATCATATCCTCCGCGCAGCACGAGATCGTTGCCTTTGACCTCTTCGCCGAAATCGTAAAATTCACTGTCCAGCTCATCGAGCTCCGCGCCGTATTCGTAGACTTCTTGGGAGCGATGGACCGCCGCCATCATGGGAAAGTAGCCTTCCTCGGCCTTGATCTTGGTCTCGTGCAACAGCTTTGCTACCGCGAGACTCATCCCAGGCGTCCGATCATAGGGACAGTCGCGATCCCACTCCCGATCGTTCAGCATCGGATCCGCTACGCCGTGTCGTCGCCACCAGTGACCTCCGTCCGCAGACTCGCTCGGATCACACCCGGCTTTCCGCGCGGGCTCCGCCGCGATATTCCCTTCAGGGCCATGGATCCACTGCGCTCCCAGTTCCAGCGGCATCCCCCAGGCTCGATCCGTCCGGATTCTCCCGCCCAGTCGCGACGAAGCCTCCAGCACCACCACCCGAGCCCCTTCTTCGGCGAGAGTCGCAGCGGCGGCAAGTCCAGAAATTCCCGCTCCAATCACAATCACATCGAATCCTTGTTCGCCTATCGCCCCACAACCAACCAGCGGCAAGGTCATCCCCACGAAGCCTGCTTGCAGCACTGACCGCCTTGAAATCCTCGCCATCCCCCCGATTCAACCCGAGATTCCGTACAGATCGTTCCAGTCGCCACACGCGAACCAGGCTCAAACTTGCCCGATTCGCCGAATCCTCGTGGGTACACTGAGGTCGAGTGGGCACCTTCTGGGTGGCCACTGCGAAGAATCGAGAAAGTCATGGCTGCAGAACGCACAGTCGTCGTTGTTGGAGGAGGTCTTGCTGGCCTCATGACCACCATGAAGCTCGCGGAAGCGGGGCACAAGGTCAAGCTGTTCAGCATTGTCCCGGTGAAACGAAGCCACTCCGTGTGCGCCCAGGGCGGCATCAACGGCGCGGTGAACCTTCGCGGCGAAGGCGACAGCCCGTATCTCCACTTTGAAGACACGATCACGGGTGGCGACTTCCTCAACCACCAGCCTCCGGTCATGCGCATGGCGGAGCGCGCTCCGGCGATCATCTATCTTCTCGACCGCATGGGCGTGCCGTTCAACCGGACGAATGAAGGCCTGCTCAGCTTCCGCCGATTCGGCGGCACGCTGAAGCACCGCACCGCCTATGCGGGAGCCACCACGGGTCAGCAGCTTCTTTACGCACTCGACGAGCAAGTCCGTCGATTCGAGAGCAACAAGCAAGTCGAAAAGTTTGAAGGCTGGGAGTTTGTCGGCCTCATCAAGGACGACAAGGGCATCTGCCGAGGAATCGTTGCCCAGAACCTGCGCACGATGGAGATTCAAAGCTTCACTGCCGATGCCACTGTCATCGCAACCGGCGGAAACGGGGTGATTTTCGGCAAATCCACGAACTCCATCATCAACACGGGTACCCCGGTCAGCATCTGCTACGAGCAAGGTGCGGTCTACGGCAACCCGGAGATGGTGCAGATCCACCCGACCGCCGTCCCGGGCGAAGACAAGTGCCGCCTGATGAGCGAATCGGTGCGCGGTGAAGGCGGGCGCCTGTGGGTGCCCCGCGATGCCAACGACCAGCGCGCTGGTTTTGATATCCCCGAAAAGGATCGCTGGTATTTCTGCGAAGAGCTGGATCCCGTCTACGGCAACCTTCTCAGCCGCGACTTGGTGAGCTTCATTGTCTACTGCGTCTGCCGCAAGGGCATGGGGGTCAAGGGTCGCCAGCAGGTTTATCTCGACATCACCCACCTTCACCACAAGAAGGGCATGTCGCGCGATCTCATCCGCGACAAGCTGGGCGGCGTTCTGGAGATTTACGAGAAGTTCATGCGCGAGGATCCGATCGACATTCCGATGCGGATCTACCCGGCGGTTCACTACACGATGGGCGGCCTGTGGGTGGACTACGAGACCAGCGGCAACGAAATGGCTCTTGACACCGACAGCCCGCGCAACCAGATGACAAACATTCCCGGCCTCTACGCGGCGGGCGAGTGTGAGTATCAGTACCACGGTGCGAACCGACTTGGTGCCAATGCGCTCCTCACCTGTCTCACGGGTGGCGAACTCACGGCTCAGGGCGTTCAGGCGTATCTGCGCAACCTAGATCAAGGTCATGAAGATCTTCCCACGAGCCTGGCCGAAGACGCCCGTAAGTTCCGCCAAGACGAGTACGACGGACTGACGAAGAAGAAAGGCGACGAAAACCCCTATCAACTCGCCGCCGAGCTCAGCGAGACGATGTGGAACTACTGCGGTATCTGGCGTCTCCAAAGCGAGCTCGAAGGTGCCCGCGCCAAGCTCGACGAGCTGACCGCTCGCGCCGATCAGTGCAACCTGCTCGATGCGGGATCGTGGTCGAACCAAGCTGTGCCGTTCACGCGCACTCTCAAGCACATGCTGGAGATGAGCAAGGCGATTGTCGGCGGAGCAATTGCCCGCGACGAAAGCCGAGGCGCACACTTCAAACTCGACACTCCGGAGCGCGACGACGACAAGTGGCTCTGCACCACCAAGGCGACTTGGAACGCCAGCGGCCCCAGCTTCGACTTCAGCGAGAAGATTGATGTCCGAGGCCTGGCTCCTCGTCCGCGCAAGTACAAGATCAACCAGAACTACGTCGCCCGGTTCATCCTCGGCGAAGACGTTCTGCCGAAGCCGAAGAATCCCTCTCCGGCGGATCTGGCGGCGAAGAGCGAATAGAGCTCGCCTGCCACGGAAATCCGGGGGCTTTCAACTCGAAAGCCCCCGGTATTTTTGTGGTGTTTCGAGACAATCAGCCCCAATGTTCGCCGTGTTACAAGCCCGTGTGTTAACATTTCTTTCGTTCGACCCTTCGGTCACGATGACTTCGTTGAACAGCAGAGGAACTCTAGATGAATAAGACTCTTTTCGCCGCCGCGTTGGCGGTTCTTGCCGTAGGTGCTCAGGCACAGGTTTATAGCACCAGCTTCGAAGCCCCGACTTTCTCGGTGGGCGATCTCAATGGTCAAGATGGTTGGAGCAGCACAAACAGTGGTACCCCGACCTGGACGATCTCGGGTGACCGGGCTAAGACTGGTACGCAATCCGTGAAATGGTCAGACGCTGGAGTGCCAAGCACTTCCTCGTTCGCCTGGCGCGACGTGAGCAGTTTTGCCACGAACCCGGTTCCGGGCCTCACCGCCTCGTTCAGCGTTTTCATCGAGCAAAACTCTGCTGCTTCGCGACGATTCGGATTCGACGTGTTCTACGATTCGAGCGACTGGACCCGCTTGGTGATCGACAAGAACACGGGCATCTTCGCCAACACGAACATTGGCAGCGGCACTCTGAGTCAGGTCGGCACGCTCGGCACCGCTGCGGCTGGCCGCTGGGTCGACATCTCGGTCAGCATCAACTTCGTGACCCGAGCGGTCTCGGCGAAGGTTGACGGTATCAACATTGCCATGCCCAGCCTCAGCGCGGCAACGACGCAAGCCTCGGACATTGACCTTTTCCGTGGCCTGAACAACCCACTCTCGGGTGAAACCGGTCTCGCCTACTTCGACGACGTGACCTACGAAGCCGTCCCCGAACCGACCACGATGGCCCTGCTCGCTCTGGGCGCAGTGGTGGCGAATCGTCGACGCAACAAGCGATAAGAATCTCTTCGAGCTCGCCTACCCGAACCCCCTCGCGGCAATGCCACGAGGGGGTTTTCTTCGTTCGGGTTGCCCAGGACAGGTCGAGCCTGTATGCCGGAATTCAGGGAAATACCTAACCCAAAGGCAGATCACGCCTGCTTCGGAAGTCCTGATCGGCGTCGCTCGGGCGTTGGCAGGACGTTTGCGAATTGGCGGCTTCGCGGTGAACCCTTTTGCACGAGCCACCAAGGAAATTCATGAAGAGGACACTTCTTTTGACCGCCTGCTTGGCGGCTTCCCTAGCATCGTACGCCCAGGTGTATTCCACCAGCTTCGAGGCCCCGGAGTTTGTGCCCGGCGCGCTCGAAGGGCAGGCGGGCTGGCAGACCACAGGCTCGGTGAATCCAGCTTGGGTTGTCTCGGGCGACCGGAGCAGCACCGGCACTCGATCACTGCGTTGGAGCGATGGGAACGGCGGTGCCGCGCTCACCGCGTGGACATCGGCGCATCCGGTGTTCAACAACCCAACCCAAGAAATTCAGGCTGGATTCAAACTGTTCATCAGCAACTCCACCTCGGATTCGCGGCGGTTCGGGTTTGATGTGAGTTACAACACCAATTCGCGCAGCCGACTGGTGATTGCCACCGATGGTCGCGTTCATGCGAACACGAGCACCGCGAGCGGGATCCTGTCTCAGGTCGCGCTTCTGCCCACTCCGGCGATGCAACGCTGGATTTCGGTGGATCTGAACATCAACTTCCTCACCCGGGCTGTGATCGCGACGGTCGATGGAGTGCAGGTGGCTCTGCCGAATCTGGGGGTCGGCACCGATCGCATCGAAGACTTGGGGCTCCACGTGGCGTATCTCGCCCCGATCACTGGCGATTCCGGATTGGCTTACTTTGATGACTACCGCGTCGCCGCAGTGCCCGAGCCAGCGTCTATGGCCCTTCTTGCTCTTGGCGCCGTGGTGGCCAATCGACGCCGAAAAAAGCGATAAGAATCGCCCCTTCGACACGAAAAGCCCCGCTCGGAGACTCCGGAGCGGGGCTTTTCTTTTGGTGCCGGGGCCGATCAACGGTAGAGCAGGTACTTTTCTCGAACTCGCCGGAACGCGGCGACCTCACTCTCCCAACCCGCGATGATCTTTTCCGGCGAAACACCCCGCGAGAGTTGCTGGCGGAGTCGCTCGGTGCCCGCGAGACGAGACATTCCACCAATGCGATAGAAGGAGAGCCTCGAGAATCCCCCGGATTGCCGATAAAATGCATCGAGAGCATAGACCCCCAAGGCTACCGGTCGCACCTTTCGTGCGTCAGTCACAGTGATCTTGACCCCTTGCAACTCGACATCTTTCAGTTTAGGGTTCGCAGCGGCGTTCGGGATGCTCCGGGGAGTGAACCGCGCTGACTCGAACGCAACCCCTTCCAGCCGCGATTCCTGGAGAGAACTTGCCAGAGCTTTGCCATCGGCCCAAGGGGCTCCGAGCATCTGGAAGGGGGTCTCCGTCCCCCGACCCTCGCTCACGGATGTGGCCTCGAATAGACATGTGCCGGGATAAACCACCGCCGAATCAAAGATCGGTAGATTGGGGCTCGGCTTGATCCAAGGAAGCCCGGTGTCCGGCCAGAGCATCGACCGCTTCCAGCCGTTCATCGCGACCACTTTGAGATCAAGCTTCTCAAGCCCGGGGAGATAGCCCTCGCCCTGAACCATCCGCGCGAGCTCTCCCATCGTCAATCCGTGCTGGATCGGGATCGGATACTGGCCAACAAACGATGTATACGAAGGCGAGAGCACGTACCCATCGACCCTCTCGCCCCCCAGAGGATTGGGGCGATCGAGCACCACGAAGGGAATCCCCTTTCTCGCCGCCGCTTGCATGGAAAGGCCAAGGGTGGAGATGTAGGTGTAGAACCGCGCTCCGACATCCTGGATATCGAAGACAAGGAGATCCACGTTCTCCAGCATCTGCGGCGAAGGCTCTCGGGTGGCTCCGTAGAGGCTAAACACCGGCACACCCGTCGCAGGATCAACCGAATCCGCGACCTTTTCGCCCGCATCGGCCAATCCCCTCAGACCATGCTCCGGGCCAAAGAGAGCCGTCAACTTCACCCCGTCTGTAGCATGGAGAACATCAATCAGATGACGATCTCCCACTGTGGCGGTGTGATTGGTGATCAGCCCAACTCGGCGGCCTTTCAGTAGATCCAGTTGGCGAGAAATCAGCACTTCGGCTCCAGATTCAACGCGAACCTCAGCGCGAGCCCCGAGAACGGCAGTGGCAAGCAAGAGATTGATCACCAGCCTTCCGCCCTTGAGCCCCGAGAGATTTCGCGCATTGCTCCCAGAATACCGTGCTGAACCTCGTTCAGCCGATGCCGAGGCAACCGTCGAAGTGCTAACCTAGACGGTGGAGATGAAGAACGCATCGGCATGGTTCGCCGCCCTCGGTGGAGCCTTGGTTCTGGGAACCATGGTTTGGAGCGAGGTTATTGTCCAACAACCGGACAAAAAAGAAGGCAAGGTCATCGTCACCTACTGGGAAAAGTGGACGAACTTTGAAGCCGACGCCATGCGCGTTGTGGTCGAGGAGTTCAACCGAAGCCAGGACAAGATTTATGTCGAATATCTCTCCGTGAGCAACGTTTCCAACAAGACGATGCTCTCCACAGCGGGTGGGATTCCCCCCGATGTCGCGGGACTCTTCGGGGGAAACATCGCGCAGTATGCCTCCAACGGCGCCGTGATGCCGCTCGACGAACTGGCCAAAGAAGCCGGGATCGAGCGACAGCAATACATCCCCGTGTACTGGAACATGTGCACCTATCGAGGCAAGCTCTGGGCCCTGCCGACAACCCCCGCCTCCACCGCCTTGCATTACAACAAGGGCATCCTCGAAGAAGCGGGTCTTGACCCCAACAAGCCCCCGACCACCATCGAAGAACTCGATGAGATGGACGCCAAGATCTTAAAGCGAGACGCCTCTGGCAAGATCGTGAAGATGGGCTTCCTTCCTACCGAGCCAGGGTGGTGGCCTTGGAGCTGGCCCTCCTTCTTCGGCGGATCGCTCTGGAATGGCTACGACAAGATCACGATGGCGACGCCCGAGAACGTCCGGGCCTACGAGTGGGTGCGCAGCTACACCAAGCGATACGGTCTCGGCACCGTTCAGGCCTTCCAGCAAGGGTTTGGCGGCTTCGATTCCCCGCAAAACGGATTCCTCGACAACAAGCTCGCCAGCGTCATCCAAGGCGTGTGGATGTACAACTTCATCACCAAGCACAATCCGGAAATGAAGTGGGCCGCCGTGCCCTTCCCGCATCCCGCGGATCGCCCCGATAAAGCAAACACCACTGTCATCGACCTTGATGTCTTGGTGATCCCGCGCGGCGCGAAGCACCCGAAGGAAGCCTTCGAGTTCATCAAGTTTGTCCAGAGCCAAAAGGGCATGGAGCTTCTGTGCTTGGGTCAGAAAAAGCACTCCCCCCTCATCAAGGTGAGCGATGAGTTCATCCAGGCTCACCCGAACCCCTACGTGATGCTCTTTGCCCAGCAGGCTCTCTCGGTGAATGCCGCATCGCCGCCCAAGACCCCGATCTGGCCGCAATGGGGCGACGAAATCAAAACTGCTTTGGAGAAGATCAACACCGATCCAAATCTCTCTGTGAAGGATGCGCTCCTGGCCGTGGAGCAGAAGATGCAGATTCAGCTCGACCGCGTGCTGGAGTCTGAACGCAAGCTCGGCATCCTGCCCGAGGACGGTTCCCGACCAAGCGAGGACCAACTCTGATGGCAAAAATGGGGCAAAGCGAGCGCCGTCAGGCGCTGGCCGGTGTGCTGTTCGCGATGCCGTACCTGATCGGGTTCAGCGTCTTCCTCGCGATCCCGTTGCTCACGTCGCTGTACAACAGCTTCACCGAGTACTCAGTTCTGCGCGAACCGGTGTGGATTGGCGTGCGCAACTACGCCGATGTCTTCAAGGACGAGCTCTTTTACAAGAGCCTCGGGAACACTCTGTTCTTCGCCGCGTTCTCGATCCCTCTCAGCACGATCATGGCGATTGCTTTGGCGATGCTGCTGAACACGAAAGTCCGGGGTCAAGCGTTCTACCGAACGTTCTTCTTCTTGCCCTCCCTGGTGCCTGCGGTTCCGATGGCGATCCTGTGGCTCTACCTCTTCAACGGAGACTTCGGAATCGTCAACGCGGTCCTCAAGATTCCCTACGGCGCCCTCGGACTTGAGCCTCCCAACTGGCTCTCCAGCGTGGATCACGCCAAAAACGTGCTCATCACGATGAGCGTGTGGACAGTCGGGAACGCGATGATTATCTACCTGGCTGGGTTGCAGGAGATCCCGCAGCAGCTCTATGAAGCCAGCGACCTGGATGGAGCCTCGCCGTGGCAGAAGACCAAGAATGTCACGATCCCGCTCCTCAGCCCCGTCATCATGTTCAACGTACTGATGGGGATCATCGGGAGCCTGCAGTACTTCACGCAAGCCTACGTCTTGTTCCCTGGTGGAGCCCCGGCGCGATCGACCTACATGTACTCGATGTACATCTACGACACGGCCTTCCGCGATCTGCGGATGGGCTACGCAAGTGCCTTAGGCTGGGTGATGTTCGTGATCATCCTCACCCTCACCTTTACCGCGTTCCGGTTCTTCGACAAAAAGGTCCACTACGAAGGCTGATCTGACGACCATGGCAAAAAGCGACAAAACCCTGACTCAACAGAACCTCCGCGCCGTGGTGGTGATCCATGCAGCTCTGGTGATCCTCTCGCTGGCGTTCCTTGTGCCGCTGATTTGGATGATCTCCACCTCCCTGAAAGAAGCGAGCGAAGCCCGCGCCTTTCCTCCCACGTGGATTCCGAAAGAATTCCTCTGGGGCAACTACAGCGAGGCGTTCAACTACAACAAAGAGAACCTGGGCTATGCCCCGTTTGCGGTGTACGGCCGCAACAGCCTGATTCTCTGTCTGCTCACGGTCGTGGGAACCGTGGTGAGCAATGCCGTGGTCGCCTATTCCTTTGCCCGGCTGAAGTGGCCTGGGCGAGACGTCGCGTTTGCTCTCACTTTGGCGACGATGATGGTGCCGTTCCCCGTGCTGATGGTGCCCCTCTTTGGACTCTTCAAGGAGCTCGGCTGGGTTGGAACTCTGCGACCCTTGTGGGTTCCGGCATGGTTTGGCGCCGCGTTCAATATCTTCCTGCTCCGGCAGTTCTATCGCACGATTCCGAATGAGCTGAGCGAGGCGGCGCGCATCGATGGTTGCAGCGAATGGGGGATCTTCTCTCGGGTGATTCTGCCGCTCGCCAAGCCTGCTCTCGCGGTGGTTGCGCTGTTCAGCTTTATGGGGACGTGGAACGACTTCCTTGGCCCCTTGCTGTATCTCCAACGTCAAGAGTCGTTCACTCTCGCCGTGGGTCTGCAGAGTTACAGCAGCCAGGCCGGAGGCACGCCTCTGCACCTGCTGATGGCAGCCTCGACCATGGTGGTGGCTCCCGTGATCATCCTGTTCTTCTTCACCCAGAAGCAGTTCATCCAGGGCATCGCGGCCACGGGATTGAAGGGTTAACTTGATGGCTCTGGGAAACAAGAAGCTCGGTCAGGTAGCGGTCGTGGTGCGCGATATGGACGCCGCGCTCGACCGCTACTCCAGGCTCCTCGGAGTCGAACGCCCGGACGTGATTGTCACTCAACCTGGGGATGAGGTGAACATGTCGGCATACGGCGGCCCCAGCAACGCACGGGCCAAGCTGGCTTTCTTCGATCTCGGCGGGGTTCAGCTGGAGCTGATCGAGCCAATGGGGGGCGAGTCAACCTGGCAGAAGGTGCTCGACGAGAAAGGCGAGGGCCTGCACCACATTGCCTTCTGGCAAGAAGACTACGCGGCGACCACCGAGGCCCTTGGTGATGCGGGCTTCTCCGAGGTTCAGCGTGGCGACATGGGAGAAGGGCAATATGGGTACTTCCTGGGCGAGGACGGCGTGATGGTCGAGATCTTGCAAGCGAAACGCTGACGTAAGCCCTGCATTGAGCCAGCATTTTTACCAGTTTACGGCCTGTTTCCTGGACCAACTCCTAAATCCTCGCGCTAGTTGTTATGCTAGTGATTCACGTGCATTTGCAGAGGAAAAATATGAAAAAGTTTGTTTTCGCCGCTTTTGTCGGCGTTTTGGTGATGCCCAGCGCATTCGCTCAGGTCGTCAACCCTTCTTTCGAGGAACCGTTCTTGGCCAGCGGATTTAGTGCGGTTGCCACGTTGCCTGGCTGGTCTCGATCGGGAGGAGACGCAGGAGTGTGGGTCTTGCCCGCCACTGGGTTCTTTAATGCAAGCGCGCCACACGGAAGGCAGATCTTCTACTCGAATGGCCCGTCCGTTGCTCAGCAAATCTCGGATACGCTCACCGAAGGTACCCACACCTTCTTCGCCCAGGCCGGGCGCCGGGGCGATGCCTTTGCGGGTTCGTTCTCAATGAGGATGTACGCGGGCGGTACGGTCGCAGCCGGTCTCGTGACCGGCGGAACGCTCCTTGGCACCACCATTTTCAATCACACGACAGTATCCGCGAACACCTTCACGCCGATCAGCGTGAGCTACACCGCCGCCGCTGGCGATCCGCTGCTCGGACAGCTCCTGAGTGTGGAGTTTGTCCGAACCTCCGGCCAGATGAACTTCGACTCCGTGACATTCAACAACCAAGTCGTCCCCGAGCCGGCGACCCTGACCCTTCTCGCTCTGGGGGCACTAGCTCTCCGGCGAAATCGACGTTAAGCGCCTTCGCGCCTCGACTTTCCCGCCCGGGGTTTGAGCCACGGGCGGGTTCACCCTATCCGAGAGGAATGTAAGCATGAAAACCTACACCCTTGTTGTTGCTGCCCTTTGCGCGACTCTCGCGCACGCTCAAGTCATCCGAAACGGATCATTTGAAGACCCTGGTTTCGACCTCGGTTCTGGTGCTGTTACTCTGAACGACATTCCGCAGTGGTCTCTCAGTGATTCGAGTGGTGTCGAGCAAACCGCAGGCGTCCAGATCTTTCCCTACAATCCGTTCTTCCCAGCGCCAGCAGCGAATGGACGCCAAGCACTCTTTCTGAGCGGTCGAACGGTCGCTCAAAGACTCACCGCCACGGTGATCGGAAGGCTCCCAGGCGGTTCGAGCGCAAGGAGCGCTCTACAGCAGCATTTCCGCAGGAAGTTGGCGCATGAAGATGTTCGCCGGCGGTTCCATTGAGAACGGCGCGGTTGTGGGCGGCACCTTGATCGCGCAAGCCCTCTATGACGAGACAGGTCGGCCCGAACACACTTGGGAAACCGTGACGATGGAATATGTGGCGGGAGCCAACGACCCCCACCTGGGTAAGTTCCTGTTCATCTCCTTGGAACAGACAGGAACGGAGACCGCTCTCATCGACAACCTGCAGTTCGATGCCAACCCAGTGCCCGAACCCGCCACCCTCGGCCTGCTCGCCCTGGGCGGGCTTCTCGTCAAGCGCCGACGAAAGTAGCTCCGGGAGCGCACAAATGCAAAAGCGAGGCTGGTCTGTCACCTGCCTCGCTTTTCTGTTTTTGGCGACCCCGGCGCGATTCGAACGCGCGACCATCGGCTTAGAAGGCCGGTGCTCTATCCACTGAGCTACGGGGCCGCAGGAGATCGGAAGTTTACCGGAGCGGGAATGAGGGCAACGGGCGACCGATGAACGCGACTCAGTGCCAGCACGTACCCGTGCGCTGAGCCCCCCGGATCCAACTGAGCCCCGGACACGCGATTCCCACCACCCCCGGTACACTCCCAGACTCATGCTGGAGCGGTTGCTGGAAATCGAGAAGCGCTACGAGGCGATTGATGCCAAGATGCAGGATCCTGCCGTCGCGGCGGATCCCAGGGAAGCCCGCACCCTCGGCAAAACCCGAGCCAGCCTCGAGCCGATTGTCTCGACCATCCGCCAGTACAAAACCGCCCTCAAGGAACAATCGGAAGCCGAGGAACTCCTCAGCGATCCCGAAACCAAGGAGCTCGCCCAGGAGGAAGTGGATCGACTCAAGATCCTGATCCCTCAGCTCGAAGAAGACCTCAAGCTGCTCCTTCTTCCCAAAGACCCCAACGACGAGCGGAGCGTCATCATCGAAATCCGCCCCGCTGCTGGGGGCGATGAAGCGGCGATTTTTGCCAACGAGCTGTTCCGCATGTACACCCGCTACGCCGAGCGCATGAGGTGGAAGGTGGAAGTGATCGAATTTGAAGAAACCGGCATCGGCGGAGCCAGCCGCATTGTGTTCAGCATTGATGCCGATGGGGCCTACAGCCAACTGAAGCACGAGAGCGGCGTTCACCGAGTCCAGCGCGTCCCGGTTACCGAAAGCGGCGGGCGCATCCACACGAGCACCGTCACCGTTGCCGTGATGCCCGAGGCCGAAGAAACCGAGATCGAAGTCGATGAGAAAGACCTCGAAATCAGCACGTTCCGAAGCTCAAGTGCAGGAGGTCAGCACGTTCAAAAGAACGAAACCGCGATCCGGATCATCCACAAACCAACCGGCACCGTGGTGACCTGCCAGGACGAGCGAAGCCAGCAGCAGAACAAGCTCCGCGCGCTCAGCGTCCTTCGCGCCAAGCTTTACGAGGCCGAACAAGATCGAATCGCGAAAGAGCGCGGCGAACTCCGGCGCGGTCAGATCGGAAGCGGAGATCGGAGCGAAAAGATCCGAACCTACAACTTCCCGCAGGATCGCATCACCGACCACCGTGTCGGCCTGAGCGTGCACAGCATCCCGATCTTCCTCGATGGCGACATCCAAAAGATGATCGACACCCTGGTTCAGGCCGAGCAAGCGAAGCTTCTTGCCGAGGCAGACACAGGCTCCGCATCCGGGCTCTAGGGCAGGTCATGCCCCGCCAGCATCATCCAGAGTGACGGTGAGTTCCTTGGACTGACCCGCTGACCAAACTTTCAACTTCAGTTGGTCTCCAGGCTTCTTGTTCGCCATGATGACCTGATAGTCACGCGTCTCCTTGGTGGCCTTGCCGTCGATGGAGAGGATGATATCGAGCGCCTTGAGGCCAGCGCGAGCCGCCGGCCCGTCTTCGAACACTTGCTGAACGAGCACGCCCTCCTCGGGTGGTTCGCTGGTCGTGCCCACGATCTCCATGAGCTGCTGACGCGCGCGCGGAATCGTGAGGATCGACGAGTCGCGTCGCACCGAGACGCCGACGCGCCCGTATCGCGCTCGACCGAACTTGATGATGTCATCCACCACGGCCCGAACCCGGTTGGCCGGAATGGCGAAACCAATGCCGATGCTCCCCTGGTCGGTGGTCGCGATCATCGTGTTGATGCCAATCAGCCGACCTTCCGAATCACACAGAGCACCGCCCGAGTTCCCTTGATTGATCGCGGCATCGGTTTGGATACCATCGACGAAAATCGCGGAATCGGAGCTTTGCAGAGGTCGCCCGATAGAGCTGACCACCCCCACGCTGATCGTGTGCTCGAATCCAAGAGGATTGCCAGCGGCAATCGTCCATTCGCCGACTTCGAGCTTGGCCGAATCGCCGACGGTGACCGGCGTGAGGTCATTACGGTTCACCTTGAGCACGGCCAGATCCGATCGCGGGTCGCGGCCGACGATGGTTGCTTCTTCCGAGGTGCCATCTTTGAACTTGACAATAATCCGATCCGCAACCCGGCGACCACCATTCGTCACGACGTGGTTATTGGTGACGATATATCCGTTCTGGCTGAGCACGACGCCTGATCCGCTTCCCGTGGGCTCGATGACCTGCTCGCCAAACCAGTTCTCTCCCTGAACCAGGGTGTCAATGCTGACCACGCTCGGGAGAATTTTCTGTACCGCCGATCGGAAATCGGGAAGGGAGCCCGCGTTTTGAACCGCCAAGTTCGCGCCAGGATCGGACTTATAGACGATCAGAGGCTTCTCGGTGCCCTTGGTCTGATTGAACCACACCATTGCTCCGTAGGCTCCCGCGAACACGATGGCGAAGAGGGCCATGCCTTTTCCGATTGATTTCCCGATGCTCATACCGCTCCAAGACGCTGCTTTCATCATATCTACGCTTTTCCGACGTGCAAAGGACGCCCGTATTTCTGCGATCAGGGACCTGGGACGGATCGACAGGCTGCAACGCGTTCAGCCAATATGGAGTCGTAGGAGGTAAGTGATTTGAGCCCTACACGCTCAAGTACCGAATATCACATGAAAAGAACCATGATGCTTCGACGACTTGATCCCGTTTCTGAATTCGATCGCATGAGCCGCGCGCTCGACTCCTTGTTTGCGAGCTCGCCGGTCTCCCCGACTACCCCGAGCGTCCCGCTGGACATTGTGGAAACGCCCGACGCCCTCACGATCCGGGCCTCGCTTCCCGGCATTCATCCTGATCATGTCGATCTGACCTTGGAGGAGAATGTTCTCACCCTCCGCGCTGAATCCCGCAAGGAGCCTCTCGTGGACGGCACGAAGATCTACCGACAGGAGATCCCGCGAGGGACGTTCACCCGATCCGTACGTCTGCCCGAAGGGCTGGGTCTCGATTCCGTCTGCGCCGACTTCGACCTGGGACTGCTGACGATCCAGATCGCCAAGCAGCCAGAACCCGAACCAAAGATCCGCAAAATCGCCGTCCGGGCGGGCAGTCAGGAACCGGTGCTGGAAGCAGAAATCTCTGGCACTTCCGGGGACGAGACGCCGCAAGCCGAGTAGACTGCCGGCATGTCGGAAGGCTTCGCTGTACGGAGTCAGCGAAGCCAGATTTTGTCACTGCGCCAGCTGGTCCCTGACCTGCTGGCGCAGGCCGGTTTGGAGGGATCCACATTTCGCCTGGTGAACCTGGGCTTCAACGCCGTCTTCCGAGTCTGTCATTCGAGCGGCGACTATGCCTTCCGAATCCCGCTCAACTCAAGACGAACCCCCGAGCAAGCGGCGGGTGAGGTCGCTTGGATCGAATCTCTCGCAAACGAGCCGGCGATTCACGTTCCGAAGATCAAGCGGATGCTCGATGGGTCTCCTCTCGCCTGGTTGCGGGGCGATCCCACTCCAGGAAGTCTCTTCACCCGAGATCGCGGATGCCTGATCATGCATTGGCACCCCGGCCGGATCATGGGAGAAACCCGTTCGGCCCTCGCCCACCAGCGATTGGGCAGCGCTCTCTCGGTGCTGCACCGACAAGCCGAGCAGTTCTCCTTTCCGCAGGGCACCTCGCGTCCCGTACTGAAGGACGTGCTGGACGGCCTGCCCTGGCGGCTTCCTGACGATGCCGAACTGACGGACACCGTGGAGCAGGGCAATCGGGTGCTTGAGCGTCTTCGGCCGCAGACTTCGTATCCTGTTCACTTTGACTTGCACCATTGGAATGTGATGCAGTGGGGCCAGGCACTCGTGGTTCTGGATTTTGATGACTCGGTGATCGCGCCTCCCGCGTTTGACGTTGCCCAAAGCCTGTTTTACATCCGAAGAAACGAAAGCGACGCGTGCGAGCGGTCGTTCTGGAACGGCATCGGCAAAACTCCGGCGGAACTCGGGGTAACGGAAGCAGAGATCGAACTCCTGCTAGCCTGCCGAGCCATCCTGTTGGCCAACGATCTCCTGCTCAATGTCACAGCCGATCTCATCGCCATGGCACCGGCCTACGTCGAGCGAACACAGAAAAGGGTCAAGGCTTTCTGCCAAACCGGCCGATATGATCCCTCGGTCGAAAAATAGTCAGAATTCTGCTCGGATGATCCCGGTTCGCTTAGATCGAGAAACCGCGCACCCTGACCCAAAATCAGGGCACGCGGTTTCGCCAGGGGCAAGCCAGCCTCAGAAAGAGCGCAGCCAATACCGAACACGCCCAGCCAAGTTGACCGGCTTCACATGTCCGTCCGCGAACAACATATTGGACGCTTTGATGTCGACATTCTTAGAATTCACCCCACCATACCAAGGCAGCATGTCCACAATCAGACCCACGTCGGAGGTGGAGATGCTGGAGGATGAGAGTTTTCGGAGACCCAGCTCCGCACGGTACGCAACTGACGTTCCGTACTCGTCGGCAAAACTGGAGGAGCGAATCGCGGCCGTTGTGCCATCAGCAAGGCTGTAGTTAACGGTTCCGCCCTGATCCAGCTTGTTCCTCCAAACCATTGCGGTTGCCCCATACGGCTTCAAAAGGGCGGTAAGTGCTGGTGCGGTCGAGATCATCGGCCCGTAGACTTCAACCTCATCCGTCGAAAACGACCTTTGATAGACACCGGGAATCAAGGCCGAATCGATGGCCACCGGATAGCGATCGTCATGGTCTGCTTGATAGAGAAGAGTCGACTTCCCAATCTGCGCCATGTTCGAAATTCCGGCGGAACGGAATGCATCCACCTTTGCGCGATTGAAAACGGGGAACAAGATCGCCGACAGCATCACGATGATGGTGATGACCAGCAAAATCTCGATGGCGGTAAAAGCGCGTATTTTCATGGAATTCTCGGGGTGATCACTTAAGCGATGCTCGGGCTGACTTGTACTCAGCCACAACTTGGGCGTCAGGGTGGGTTTCCAAACCGGCTAATTCGCTCAGTTCCACAGCGCGGTTTCTGGCTCCGAGAACCCGAAGTGGCATTCCTACGGCTGAAAAATGCCGCTTGTCCATCAGCAACGTCCTTATTTGCGTCACCACGACCTGAGCAATCTCATCTTCCAGCTCTTGATTTTTTGATGCTGGAGCGAGTTGAAAAGTTTTGTAGATGTATGACTTGAAGAAATCTCGTCGCTGGTACTCGAGCTGCCCGTAGTCTCTAGTGAGGAGCTCGAGAAGCCACTTGGCATCACGATCCGAGAGGGCGCGGCCTTCCTCAGCAGCAAGCAGCAACCGCCAGACCTGCCCTGCCTCGCCCTGCGTGGCTGCCGCCCGATTCAACCATATCAACTGCGGCCTGGGCAGCCTGAGCATCATCAGTCGATCTTTGGCGTTGCCCCTCTCCAGCGACTCGCATACCAATGATGCCAAGCAACAGGATATTGATGCCCAGCAGGACGGCAACCGAACGCCTGCGTCGAGACTCACTCATCTCCAACCTTCCACTTTTATTCCTTGTCCAGGCACTCGAATTCGCGCTCCGTCAAAGCCGCTGATCTTATCTTCCCGGCAAGTGGAGTGTTGCGAAGTCTGCGCGAACCCAGAAATTACCGAGCTACGAGGATGCCGGTCAAGAGGGCAACCTTAAAAAGCGATAGCCCGATCAGAAGACTGATCGGGCTAAACCTCAAAGCTCGAGTGTGTTGGACGCAGTTCGACCTGAGTATGTCAGGGAACCTCATGGAGGCTCTGAGTTCTTACTCTTTAAGGAGGTGATCCACCCACACCTTCCGGTACGGGTACCTTGTTACGACTTAGTGCTCCTTACCCCCCACACCTTCGGCCGCTCCTTCCTTGCGGTTAGGCCACGGACTTCGGGTGCAGACGATTCGGATCACTTGACGGGCGGTGTGTACAAACCCCGGGAACGTATTCAACGCAGTATAGCTGACCTGCGTTTACTAGCGATTCCGCCTTCATGCAGTCGAGTTGCAGACTGCAATCTGAACTGAGGACGTATTTTTGGGATTAGCTCCACCTCGCGGTCTTGCTGCCCTTTGTTTCGCCCATTGTAGCATGTGTGTAGCCCCAGGCGTAACCGCCATGCTGACTTGACGTCATCCCCACCTTCCTCCGGTTTGCACCGGCGGTCTCTAACGAGTTCCCGGCATTACCCGCTGGCAACATTAGACGAGGGTTGCGCTCGTTGCTGGACTTAACCAAACACCTCACGGCACGAGCTGACGACAGCCATGCAACAGGTGTCTTCACGTCTCCTGTGAGGGAGAGGGCCCTCTTTCAAGGGCTTGCGATCGATGTCAAACCTGGGTAAGGTTCTTCGGTTAGTATCGAATTAAACCACATGCTCCACCGCTTGTGCGGGGTCCCGTCAATTCATTTGAGTTTCAACCTTGCGGCCGTACTCCCCAGGCGGGATACTTAATGCGTTTGCTGCGGCACCAGGGGGGTCGATACCCCTGACGCCTAGTATCCATCGTTTAGGGCGTGGACTACCAGAGTATCTAATTCTGTTTGCTACCCACGCTTTCGCGCCTCAGCGTCAGGAAAGGCCCAGTAGACTGCCTTCGCCATCGGTATTCCTCCTGATATCTACACATGTCACCGTTACACCAGGAATTCTATCTACCTCTACCTTCCTCTAGTCTACCAGTATGCGGTGCAGTTTCCGAGTTGAGCTCTGGAGATTTCACACCACACTTAATAGACCGCCTACGCGCCCTTTACGCCCAGTAAATCCGGACAACGCTTGCTCCCTACGTATTACCGCGGCTGCTGGCACGTAGTTAGCCGGAGCTTATTCGCTAGGTACCGTCCTAAGTCTTTCCTAGCAAAAGGTGTTTACAGACCTAGATCCTTCATCCACCACGCGGCGTCGCTGCATCAGGGTTTCCCCCATTGTGCAAGATTCCCAACTGCTGCCACCCGTAGGTGTGTGGGCCGTGTCTCAGTCCCACTCGGGCGGATCATCCTCTCAGACCCGCTACCCGTCGTCGGCTTGGTAGGCCATTACCCTACCAACTACCTGATGGGTCATGAGCCGCTCCCGATGCGAATAAATCCGTTTAACTACAGAATCATGTGAATCTGTAGCCACATCCGGTATTACCCAGAGTTTCCTCTGTATATCCCAGTCATCAGGGCACGTTGCTCATGTATTACTCCGCCGTTCGCCACTAGACCCGAAGGCCTCGTTCGACTTGCATGTTTTAGGCACGCCGCCAGCGTTCGTCCTGAGCCATGATCAAACTCTCCGAAGAAATGTATTCTTCCAGAGGAGCCTGTTTGGCTTTCTGAATTGTTTTTTAGGGACGCATGTTCCAATGCTCTTTCGAGCCGTTGCATGCTTCAACCGAGTCATTTCTGTCTCGGCGCCTATCTTTGTAATTAGGCTGCGTCACAACACTATCGAGCTTTCAAGTTGCTTGCTCCTCGTTGAGGGGCGAGTGAAATTATAGGCGGTCCCCAGCCAGGAGTCAACCGGTCCCGGACCTTTTCGCCAAAAAAGTGCGGCGAATCTCTCCCAAGGCCCGTCTCAAAACATGTCCTCGGTCTCTCTGCCCCGGACATTCTCCCCCTCAAACGATAGGTTAGCACCACCAAACCTCCCGTTTCCCCGAGGAGAGCCACTCTCCCCGACTTTTTTGCGGAAAGGACCCTGCCCAGGGGGACCTTTCTGAGCAAATCCCCGCCACCCAGTCCCACGAACTCCCAAGAGGGCCGGCACAACCGCTCCTCACCGGCAGAAAAGGCCCATCTCAGGCCCCGAGAAGTCCCGCCGATATCCCAGAGAAGCGAGCGACCCATCCCCTATGTTCTCGCAAAGGCAGATCTCGGCGTGCACCAGCGCCCTCGCAGCCAGGCCGTTCGACGAAAAAAAGACCCGGGGCGAACCCCGGGTCAAGCGCATCTGTCTGAGCTTGTCTTATCTTGTTGAGTTATCACGAAAAACGGCAGAATCGACCATGCGGCGGAAGTTGGACTCCCACTTCTTCTCCTCTTCCTTGGAAGGGATGCGGACATTCAGGGCAAGCAGCCCGTGCTTCTCGCTGCGGATCAGAACGTAGCGGCGATCGGCAAAGCCATCGTTGTTCACCACACTGAACGTAGCTGCCTCATATCCCTTGGCCGTCTTGGTCAATGTATAGGGAGTCGCTTCGCCCTCGCCTTCGCGCATGATGAAGTAGAGCGACGTGCGGTAGAGCTGATCCCAGCTCTGGCGGCCCGGAGGAGCGGTCATCGCTCCCATCTCACCTTCGCCCTCTTTCGGGGACATCTTGCGGGCTCCCCAGCGGGTCTCCTCGCTCACTTTCCAGCCTTTTGGCAAGTCCACCATATAAGTGGGAGCAGTGACGCGGATGAATCCGTCGCCGAGGTCGGTGAATTCGGCATCGCGCGGAGCCCCTTGTCTCCACGCATCTGCCCCATCCTGAGGAGTCGCCAAGACCAACGCGGTGAATGCAATTAAGCTGAGTACCATGCGGCTTCCTACGATCCTCCTCCAGTGATGGTCGGCATTTTATCACAATACTGCACAAAAATGTAAAGATTCCCATAAGACCCCATCTCTCCCCGTTTCCGCTTTGAACCTTCCTCCAGTTCAAAAGAGACTGCCAGAATGAAGGCAGAGCACGACTGGGCTATGGCGACTCCCTCCCGCCTTCAATCGCTGGAATCTCTCCGCGTGGCGAACCTGGATGCGGCCTTTGCGACCGCATTCGTCACCTTGTTCGGAGGGTCGTTCTTTGTCGGGTTCGTCCAGCACCTCGGAGGAGGAGACCTCTGGGTTCAGCTCATCGCTGCGGTTCCCGCGATCATGGGGCTCATGCAGATCCCCGGCGCGGCTCTCGGGCGGGCGAGCGCCTCATTCAAAAACTACATCAAGAAAGGCGGCTGGGCCTGGCGACTCTTCCTCGGCCCGATTGTTCTGCTCCCCCTGCTCCCGATCCCCAACCAGGCCAAGCTCTTCGCCATGGTGGCGTGCCTCGGCGTAGCGGCCTTCAGCGTCAACCTGGTGAACTCCACCTACAACGAGTGGCTCGGGCGCATTGTGCCGGAACGCAGCCGGGGATGGTATTTCAGCCAGCGCACCCTCATCGCCACGATCGTCGGCATGGTCGTGGGCATGATCGGCGCGCGACTCCTCGATGTCTTCAAAGGCACCCCCAACGAAGCCACCGGCTACACCCTGATCTTCTCCATTGGCTGGGCGTTCGGCATCTCCAGCATGTTCTTCTTCCTACGGATGAGCGACACGACCCGCGAGGAAACCACCCCCGTTTCCACCAAAGAGATTGTCAACGTCATCCGCGAGCCGATGCGCGACAAAAACTTCCGGCAGATCATGCTCTTCGTCGCGATCTTTGCCGTGAGTCAAGGATTCGCGGGCAACCTCTTCGCCGCGTTTGCCCTGGAGAGCCTCAAGATGCCCTTCACGGCGCTCCAACTCACCAGCGTGGCGGCGGCACTCGGCACCGTGATGACCGTGCGTATGTGGGGATTCCTCGCCGACCGATACGGCAGCAAACCCCTGCTCCTTCTCCTGGCCGGTGGCGTGATGCTCACGCCCCTCATGTGGATCGCTTGCGTTCCTGGTCAGCTCACATTCAACACCACCATCCTTTTTGTCGGGCACATCTTCACCGGAATTTTCTGGAGCGGCGTGGGTGTGGTGCAACTCAATCTGTACCTCTCCACATCCACGCCGAAGAACCGAGCGAACTATCTTGCCGCCGCGCTCACGGTCTCGAGCATTGCCCTCGCCGTCTCCCCGCTTGCCGGATCGTGGATGATGAGCGTTCTGCGCGGCATGATGGATCCCGCTAGTGCCTATAAATGGGTATTCGCGGTCGTGACTCTGCAACGACTCATTGCCGTGCTCTGCCTAATTCCCGTGCGAGAAAAAGGCTCCTCAAGCTTCGGCGAGACAATGCGTCAGCTCTCGCAGATCCGCCCCAAGAGCGTGGTCGCTCTGCGCGCCATCCGCAAAGGCGCCGCCGAAGAAGAGCGCGAAGGCCTCATCCGAAGCGTCGGCGAGCAAGTCATGCCCTTGGCGACCAACGAACTTGCCGATGCCTTGATGGATCCCAGCCCGCGCATCCGCCGCGAGGCCGCCGCCGCCCTCGGACGACTCGGTACTCCCGACGCCGCCGAAGCCTTGGTGCGGCTCGTCAAGCAAAACCCCGAGCTGGTGGAGGAAGAAACCCTCGAAGCCCTCGGAGAAACCCGCCAGCCCGAAGCCGCCCAGGCTCTCATCGGGTTCCTTCGCGACCCCAGCGCGATGCTCCGCCGCAGTGCCGCCAAGGGCCTCGGCAAGATCGCGGACCCCACCGCCATCGACCCCTTGCGTGAGGCTGTCGCCCAGCCGGGAGACCCCGACCTCCGACGCGCCGCTCTCCAGGCTTTGCGCGTGATGGGTGCCACCGACCCGGATCTCTACGCCGACGCCCTGCTTGACCAGCACCCGAGCGTCCGCGTCGCGGCGGCGGAAGCAGTCGCCGAACTCCAGCTCGCCGACCTTGCCGAAAACCTCCGGCACTCCCTCGACTGGTTCCCCGACGATGGATCGAGCGAAGTCGCCTATGCCCTTGGCGTCGTCGGCACCCGGGATGATCTGAATCTGATCCTGGAATCCGCCTCCCGGGCGGTCGGCATGGCCAAACGTCGCCGATGCCTCCTCGGTGCAGCTCACCTGCTGGATTTCAACCGCGATCTGTATCGACTCTTCGCCCTCGAAGAAGTCAACCGCGACACCGCGCTCCTCACCAAGTTCCGGGCCTCCGCCAAGCGCGATGCAGCGCTGCAGGCCTCACTCGACGCCTATTCCACAGGCGAAGAACCGGATGCCTTGAAGCATCTCGCCGCCTCCGGCGACCCGATTCTCCAAGCCCTTGCCACCCACGCCGTGCCAGAATCGTATCTGCTGGCAGTTCTCGTTTACGGGAACCAAACGGCGTCGGCGTAATTCATGGTTCTCTCGTTCCGGCTCAATCTGGTGCTGCGCATGGCGATTCTTGTCGCCTGCGTCATCGCGGTGGTTGGGCTGTACACCAGTTGGCGAATCGGCGATGCCGCCGAAGAACTCTCGAACCGCGTCATCCGCCAAACCTCAAATCTCATCGACCAACGGGTCGGAGCCCTGCTCGAAAAAGCTGAAGGTCAAGCCCAGCTTGTGGCCGGAATCACCAAACCCACCTTCAGCGCCGACCTCGACCCCGCCGTCGATTCCAGCCGATTCCCTCTCCTTGCCGCGCAGATTCTGGAGACCATCCGGGCCAATCCCGAGTTCGGTGCAATCACCGTCACTCTCGACCGCACCGGTGAGTATGTCCAGGTGGCCCAAACCCCCACCGGAGCCCTCCGCGTTCAAACATCCGAACTCATCGCCGGCGGAAAAAGGGTGCAGAAAGATTGGGTTCCGTTCGGCAATCGCCTTCGCGAGACCGCCCAAACCACGGGTGACGTACTCGATCCGCGCGACGAACAACCCTACCAAGCAACAGCAGGCGCCCGCAAAACCACCTGGTCAGCAACGCGCATTGTCCGCAACCTCCCCACGGGACCCACCGCAGGCACGATCTGCTCCACCCCCATCCTCAACGCCGAGGGGGAATTCCTCGGTGTGGTCTCGGTCACCCTCACCCTCAACGATCTCAGCCTATTCCTCCGCTCGATAAAGGTCAGCGACCGAGGCTTTGCCTCCATCTTCGAGCAGAACAAAGACGGCGAGCCCAGCCTGATCGCCGACCCCAACCCGGATCGAATGTTCACTCTCACCTCCGGCGAGGAACAAATGGTCGAGCTGAGTAAATCAAGCGACCTCCTTCTCCGATCCATTGCCATCGAGGTCGCGAGCGTGCCGCGCATGCAGCCTGCCGACTTCCAGGTAGCGCGCAGGAAGATCGAGAATGAGACCTACCTGATGGGAATCGGATCCGTCAGCGGGGAGAGCCGCCCCATGTGGGCCCTAGCCGTGGTTGTTCCCCAAAGCGACTTCCTCGATTGGTCGCGCGAGACGATGCTGTTCTTCGTCAGCTTTGCCGCCATCGCCATCGGTACGGGAGTGGGGGTCGCCTGGCTCCTTGCGAACCGAGTCGCGAAACCGCTTCAAGAACTCGCTCAAGAAACCGACCGCATCCGGGCTCTGGATTTCGAGGAACGTCAGGTTCCACGCAGCAACATCCAAGAGATTGATATCCTCAGCGACTCCTTTGAATCGTTGAAAGCAGGGCTGCGGTCCATGGAAAAACTCGTGCCCACCGACTACGCACGGAGCCTCATCTCCACGGGACAAGAGGCAAAGCTCGGTGGAGAAAGACGCCATATCACCACCTATTTCGGCGACATCGTCGGATTCACCCGTCTCAGCCACCAGCTTCCGCCTGAGGAACTCGTCGAAGTTCTCACCGAATATCTCGACGTTCTGAGCGCTCAAGTCCTCGAATACGGAGGAACTCTCGACAAGTTTAACGGCGACGATGTCATGGCCTTCTGGGGTGCCCCGATCATCACCACCGACCATGCAACCATGGCGGTTCGCTCGGCTCTCCAAAGCATCGGTGCCTTGGAAACTCTCCACAGCGAATGGCGGGAGCAAGGCCGGCCTGTCCTGAGTGCCTCCTTTGGCATCGCCACCGGGGACGTCATGGTCGGGAATGTTGGCAGCCGCAAGCGGATGAACTACACCGTCATCGGCGACTCGGTGAACCTGGCGAGCCGTCTCCAGAGCCTCAATAAGTTCTATCGCACCCACATCCTCGCAAGCGATCAAACCAAGGTCGAGAGTGGCGAAGTCTTCCTCTGGCGGATCGTGGATCTTGTCGAGGTTGTCAACCGCGATGAGCCCGTCGCGATCTACGAGCCCCTCTGCTTGCTCGACCGCGCCTCGCCAGATGAACTCAAAGCCGCCGAGCTCACCGAGCTCGCTTTCCGAACCTATGTCAAGCGACAGTTCGTCCGCGCCGCTCAGATTTACGACGATGTCCTGGCCCTGCGACCTAATGACGGCCCGGCATCGATCCTCCATGCCAGGTGTCTCAAATACACCCAAGACCCTCCCGCCGAAAACTGGGACGGTTCGTTTGAAATGATGCTGAAATGAGGGTCACTTTTGTCCGCCCGCCGGACTAAACTGACTTCATGTCCACCCCTCACGGCCTTGAGATTGCCACCCTGCGCCCCTCCCGAAATCGTCGCGCTTCGAGCTACGACCGCACCGGTGGAAACGCCGACTGGGTGTCGATTGCGCCAGGTGAAACCCTCACGCTCCTCGATGCCGACGGCCCCGGCGTCATCCGCCATATCTGGATGACGATCAACTGCGATGACCCCCTGACGAAGCGCAATCTCATCCTGCGCGCTCACTGGGACGGGCAAGAACACCCCAGTGTCGAAGCCCCGGTCGGAGACTTCTTCGGAAATGGATGGGGACTCAACTACAACTTCTCCAGCCCGTGGCTCGCGTGTGCGCCACGCAGCGGCAAGGCCCTGGTGAGTTACTTCCCCATGCCCTTTTTCCGACATGCGCGCATCACGCTCGAAAACCAAAGCGAGTATCCGGTGAAGAGCTACTACTTTTACGTCGATTACGACGAGGTTCCAAGCCTCCCCGAGGAGACCGGGCTCTTCCATGCTTGGTACAACCAAGAACTCACCTCCCCCGACAACCCGAGCGGGCGCGAGAACGAGTGGTCACTCCTCCACGACTACGAGGTGAATCCCACCGACGCCCACAACTATCTGTGGATGGACACCACCGGTCAGGGCCAGTTCCTAGGAGTGAACGCCTACTACGCTAATCCCGGCCCGATGTGGTGGGGCGAAGGCGACGATATGTTCTTGATTGATGGCGAAAACTGGCCCGGGCTTCACGGCACAGGCAGCGAAGACTACTTCAATCAGAGCTGGTCGCCTGACGAGCGTTTTGATCATCCCTGCTTCGGGACGGCGCGAATCCCGGGAATCGACAACGACGAACCGAAGTGGGGCTGGTTCGGTCGAACCCACTGCTACCGATTCCATCACCTCGATCCCATCCGATTCCAGGAATCACTGCGGGCCAGTATCGAGCATGGTCACGCCAACTGCCTCACCATGGAGATGGCGAGCGTGGCCTATTGGTATCAGACCCTGCCTGGGAAACCCTTCCCCGCTCTTCCAACTCGAGACGCCCGCAAACCGCGCGAACTCCCGACGGTGAGCGATATTCATCGCTGGCGCGATGCCTTTGTCACCAGCCACGGAGGCGGAAGTGTATGGGGCTCGGAGGGTCGCCGGTAGCCTTACCAGCGGCTTCCTGATAGGAATATGGGTGATGGATGCCGTGAATACGTGAATACGTATTCAATCTAGCAATTTTACAGTCCCGAACCCCTTGGATTTGGTTGCAGGACCTGATACATTAATCTCAACTGTATAGGTCTCGTGTAGAGCCCTTACAAGACTTACTCACGAGTCGTTCATTGGAGAACAAAAAACATGGTTAACCTCAAGGGCCTCGGCCTTCTCTCTCTTTCGCTGATGGCGATCGCCGCCCAAGCCACCATTTACGCTGATCCTCAAGGCGACGTCGCCGTGCCGGGCAACCCGTTCCCGCACATCGACATCACTTCGTTCCAGATCACCAACACCCTCACCGACATCACCTTCAAGTTCACGCTTGATGGCGATCCGGTTGCCACCAACTGGGGCAAGTATGGCGTGATCCTCCGCACCCCGACCGGCACCGCTGGCGCGGGCAACGGCTGGGCTCGCCCGATCGAACTGACCGGCGGCGCAAGCCACTGGATCGCTGGATGGGCTGATGCAGGCGCTTCTTCGGAGTTCCAGCTGCACAGCTACAACGGCACGGCTTGGGGCCAAGTTTCCCAAACCGGAACCGGCCTCGTCATCGATGGCCCGAACAAGAGCTATAGCTACACCCTGAGTCTGGCGAGCCTCGGCCTCTCGGTCGGCGACACCTTCAAGTTCGACGCCATCACCACCGGTGGCGGCGGCAGCGATAGCGCAGTCGACAGCCTCACCGGCAGCATCGCCAACTGGGGCGACACCGCTACCCTGAGCGGCCTGGACTACCAAGTCGTTCCGGAACCGGCAACGATGACCCTGCTCGGCCTCGGCGCTCTCGCAGCTCTGAAGCGACGCAAGAAGTAATCGCTCGATCCTTCGGATCGTTCATCAACCCCCGACTCTCTCCGAGTCGGGGGTTCCTGTTTATCACCGGCCCGCCTGGCGAGGAAGCCTCCCCACACGTCAAACTGGAGAGATCATGTCTGCACGGTTCTCGGTCGCAATCCTCACCGGAAGCAAGGGCCGAGGCTCGAACCTGACCTCCCTGATCCACCACGCCCAGCGCGGGGAAATTCCCGCCGACGTGAACCTCGTGATCTCTCCCAAAAATGGCACCCAGGCGGTTGAGACCGCGCGGTCGCTCAACGTGCCCGTCGTGATTCTCCCGTACAAATCTGAAACCTACGCCGAGGACCTCATGGAGACCCTGGTCGAACACAAGATCACTCTCATCTGCCTCGCAGGCTACATGACCCTTCTGCCAACCCTCGTCCTTGATGCATTTCCGAACCGCGTTCTGAACATTCATCCCGCGCTTCTGCCGAAGTTTGGAGGCAAAGGCATGTACGGATCTCATGTCCACGAGGCTGTGATCGCGGCGGGCGAAACCGAAAGCGGTTGCACCGTCCATTTTGTGACGGAGCATTACGACGAAGGGGCGCCGGTCTTGCAGTATCCCTGCCCTGTTTGGCCCGATGACACCCCCGCCAGCTTGGCTCAGCGCGTGATTGAGCTGGAGATGAAGGCCTATCCTGCCGCGATCAAGAAGCTCCACGAAGACCGCGCCCCATGAGTTCGCCCGCGCCTCTCCCCCGCAGAACCAGCCTGCCAGATCCTGAGCACACGCTCGGCCTGCGCGTGCTTTATCCCCTGCTGCGGACAATTTTCTGGCTGATTTTCGCGTGTTTTGGCGCGTTTATGCGCCGAAAAGACATCCAAAACGTGCCGAGAAAGGGGGCTTTGCTCGTGTTTGCCAACCACATGTCGAACACGGATCCGGTTTTAGTCCAGGTCGCGAGCCCACGATTGCTCAACTTCATGGCCCGTCGCGAGCTGTTCGACTGGCCGGTTCTCGGCCCGTTTCTCAAGTGGTTTCGCGCCTTCCCGGTGAGTCAGGAGAGCTCGGACAAAGAAGCCCTGCGCACGGGAATCGACCTCCTAGAAAGAGGCCATGCCGTGATGATGTTCCCCGAAGGCAAACTCTCTCCCGATGGCAACCTCATCGAGATCCGCCCGGGTGCCACGTTGCTACTTCGCCGAACCGGGGTGCCCTGTATTTGCGTCGGGCTCAAGAATACAAACAAGCTCATGCCCCACCCCCTGATGAAGCCCAAGTGGGCGGGGTTTGTTTGGCTCACCGCCCGCTGGGGCACCGTCCGCCAATTCGGCCCCGATGCCACCAGTGAGGAAATGCTCGCCTGGATCGAGTCCGAACTCCGGCGGCTCAGCGATCAGCCGCCGAAGGCTTAATTCTCACTCCCAAACTCTGAAGGATGCATGCCCACGATTTTGCCCTTTCGAGTTCTGAAGAGCGCCTTCTAAAAAACAAACCGCCTCCACTGAGCCAGTGGAGGCGGCTAAGGCCCTGAACCCGGGGAGCCTTACTCGGGATCCTTCACCGTAGCGCGCGGGAGAGCGGAGCTGGGCACGTTTTCCCAACCGGGAACCGGCTCGTAGGGCCGCGTGAGGTAGTCAGCAAACATGATGAAGAGCGTGAAGAACCACACGAACCCACCGATCGCGAAGATCTTGACAAGTCGCGTAGCCATCTTGACTCCCATGAAGTACGTGACAACCAGGTACGCCTTGATCACGGCAATGCCGATGGCCAAGGTTTGCATGAAGAACGTGTTGCTGTGCAACGGTTCCGGCACCAAGAAGGCGGCACCAATCGTGATGACCATCAGGGTCATCAGCGCGCCGAACACGAGGAAAATCGTGCCCTGCGGCAGGATGTGATGCGAGTGAGCCCCGCCGGGACTCAGGTCGTGATCGTGTGTAGTATCGTGAGCCATCGTTCAGGTGCCTTTATCGCGGGATCAAATAGAGCAGGGGATACAGGAATATCCAGACTAAGTCAACAAAGTGCCAGTAGAGCCCAACAAGCTCGGTCGGCACATAGTCAGTGATGAGCGACGAATTCCGCCAGATTAAAATCATCAGGCTGGTGATCGCGATGATGCCAATGACCACGTGGAGCCCGTGGAGACCGGTGAGGGTGAAGTAAATGCTGAAGAACAGCTTCGCCCGCTCAGGGTTGCCGTGCATCTCCTTCTTCTCGATGTGGAGGGCTTGCGGCAGGGTGTCGTCCCAGAAGCTCTTCACCTTATGCTCCTTCCCTTCTTCGTGGCCGTAGCTAAACGTCCAGTTTGGATAGAGGTGGTGGTCGCCCTTTGCACCGTACTCCCAAGTCTTCACGACAAGGAATCCGAACGCGCAGAGCAAGGTCACGCCGAGGCATGTCAACTGGGCGGCCTTCTTGCCCTTTTGAGCAAAGTGCACCGCCAGGGCGACCGTCATCGAACTGGTGAGCAGGATGACCGTGTTGAGGCCGCCCATCTTCCAGTTCAACTGCTCGTGGGCCAGGAAGAAGTCTTCGTGGAACTTCATCCGGTAAAGCGTGTAGATGAGGAACAGCGCTCCGAAGAACATGACTTCGGTGACCAGGAACGCCCACATCCCGAGGGTGTAGCTTTCCTGCTGCTGATCCAGCGATTCGTACTGGAAGTAGACTTCCGGCCCTTCGTGGGCGGGATGTGCGTGCGCCATTAGCTTCGACCTCCGAGCATGTCAACTTCCTCGTTTTCGTACTTCGCGCTGTCCGCAGCCGGATCGTAGTTGTAAACGTTGTCCATCACCAGAATCGGCTCGGCAAAGTTTTCCGTGATGGGCGGCGAATCGCAGTGCTCCCACTCCAGACCCTTCGCTCCCCAGGGGTTCGGCCCGCACGGCTTGCCCTTGAACAGACTGTAGGTCAGATAGATCGCCGGCATCAAGAAGCCAACGCCCAGCACCGTCGATCCCGCCGTGGACAGGATGTGATAGAACTGCCACGAGGGTTCGGTGTAGTAGTAGTGGTAGCGTCGCGGCATGCCGAGATAGCCCACCATGAACTGCGGGAAGAACGTGATGTTAAACCCGGCGAAAATGACGATCGCGCTGAGGCGACCCCACGTTTCCGAGTAGGTTCGGCCGAACATCTTGGGCCACCAGAAGTGGATGCCTCCCAGGTACGCCAAGATCGTTCCGCCGACCATGACGTAGTGGAAGTGGGCCACGATGAAGTAGGTGCCCGTGAGGTGAACGTCGGTATCCAGCGAGGCGAGGAACAGACCGGTGAGACCACCAATGATGAACAGCCCGAGGAAGCCGAGTGCATAAAGCATCGGCGTGCTGAAGTGTACGGAGCCCTTATACATCGTCGCCGTCCAGTTGAACACCTTGATCGCGCTGGGCACGGCCAAGATGAAGCTGATGAGCGAGAAGATCACGCCCTGGAACACCGACTGGCTGGAGATGAACATGTGGTGTCCCCAGACCAAGAAGCCAAGGAAGGCAATCGCCAGCGAGCTGAACGCGATGAACTTGTAGCCGAAGATCGGTCGTCGGCTGAAGCACGTGATGATTTCGCTGATGACACCAAACGCCGGCAGGATCATGATGTAGACCGCCGGGTGGCTATAGAACCAGAAAAGGTGCTGGAAGAGCACCGGGTCTCCGCCCAGTTCCGCGCTGAAGACGCCGAATCCGAAGGTTCGTTCGACAACAACAAGGAAGAGGGTGATGGCGACAACTGGGGTACCGAGCAGGATGACCAGCGCGGTGGAATAGTGCGACCACACGTAGAGCGGAAGTCGGAACCAGGTCATGCCCGGTGCCCGCATCTTGTGGATCGTGGCGATGAAGTTCACCGCCGTGAAGATGGAGGAGAAGCCCGTGATGAAGATGCCGACCAAGCAGATCGAGATCTGGGTCTGGCTAATCGTCGAAAGGGGCACGTAGAACGTCCAGCCGGCATCCACACCGCCCATCGCGAACGAGAGCAGGATGAGCGAGCCGCCCACCATGAACATGTACCAACTCAACAAGTTGAGTCGGGGGAAGGCCATATCCCTGGCCCCGATCATGATCGGCAGGAGGAAGTTTCCGAGCACCGCAGGAATCGCGACAACAAGGAACTGGAACACCATCAGGATTCCGTGAGCCGAGAAGGTCTTGTTGTAGACCTCTGAGCTGAGCAGGATTCCGTGCGGGCTGGTGAGTTCGTATCGGATCATCGCGGCAGCAATGGATCCGAGGAAGAAGAAGAAGGTGACCGCGATGAGGTAGAGCACCCCGATTCGCTTGTGGTCGACCGTCAGCAGCCACGACTTAATGGTGTGATCAGTATTGAGATAATTTCTCTTGAACCCGGGCTCTTGCGTGCCCTGTTCAATCAGTGTTGCGCTCATCGAGCTGGAACCTCCGAGGATCGGAACTGCGCGTTGCCAGCACTTTCGCTGGTGTTCGCGATATCGACATTGGATTTGTTGGCGTTGCTGCCGACCTCATTGCGCTTCACATCGGTGCGTTGATACTCACCGGTGCTTGCGGTCAGAGTCTTGATGTATTCCGCCAACTGGAGAACTTGGATCTCCGTCAGGTGACCACCGTAGATCGGCATCGTTTGTTTGTAGCCAGCCGTGGTTCGGTTGTGGGGCATCACGATCGATTCGCGGACGTAGTCGCGGTCGGCAACCACGCTGCTGCCATCGCTCATCTTGCGGGTCTTACCCATCAAGCCGACGAGCGTTGGTGCGCGAGGATTGTCCACTCCGGTGTGGCAGTTGAAGCAAGCTTTGTCTTGCCAAATCTGCGCACCCGCTTCGACCATGTTGAGCGGCGTATCTTTGAATCGGTTGCCGTCCTTCTCCAGCCACTGAGCCCATTCGCGATCGTTGAGCACGATGAGTTGACCGACCATTTCGGAGTGCTGCGTTCCGCAGTGCATCCCGCAGAGAATCTTGTACTTCCCTGGCTTGGTCGGGGTGAATTGGAGTTCGGTATAGCGTCCGGGAACCACGTGGTACTGCGCGCGCATTTCCGGCAGATACATCGCGTGGATCACGTCTTGGCTGATCATCGTCAGCTTGACCGGTCGCCCGACGGGAACGTGAAGTTCGTTGTTCTCGCGTGTCCCATCTGGGTGCTGGAAGTGCCACATCCACTGCTTCCCGATCACAAAGATCTCGAGCCCATCCTTCGGCATCGTGCGGACGTCGATGAAGTTCTTGGCGCTCCAGGCGAAGATGCCGAGAGCGAGGACGAGCGGCACGCCCATCCACACCAGCTCCATGGCGGTGTTGTGGGTCACGATGTTGCGTCGATCGCGCTTCGTCCCGCGCTTGTAGCGATAGGCGAAGAAGATGACCATGGTCGACACCACAACCGTGAAGATCAGGGTCAGCAGGGTAATGGTTCCGAACAGCAGGTCATACCGAGCGGCGTGCTCAGACGCCTGATCCGGCATGAATTGGAATTGGAAAGGACCCCAGCCCATTAGTTCTTCTCCTCCGTGGCTTGGCCATTCGGATCGAGGTCGGCCGTCTCTTTGTTGAGCGGCACACGCTTGTATTTAGGATTGCGGTTCATCAGGATGATGGAGGCAAGCAGCACGATCACGGTGGCCACGAAGCCCGTTTTCACCGTGTTCATCACGTTCAGAGACCGTTGACCGGTCAGAGGATCGACGTTGATGCAGGCCATAAAGAAGGGGCGATCATCTCGAACGCCGACTTTCTCATCGCGAGCATCTTTCAAAGATTCGAGCAGGGGGCGCGCCTGATATTCCTGATCGAGGAAATATCGGGTGACCATGCGTTGCGGCGAAATCACCATGATTCCGGCCGGGTGGGTGATCGCCAGGCTCTCCGGATCCTGGTAGAACCGGAATCCGACTTCGTCGGCCAGACGGTCGATATTCTTCTTGTCGCCGACCATGAAGTGCATGCCTTTCTCGGCGCCCTCTCGGTCATAGACTTTCAAGAACTCTTCCTTCTTGATCGTGGCAAGTTCAGGAGTCTCGTCCGGGTCGATGGAGACCACAACGAGATCGTAGAGTTCGCCAACGTCGTCCTTCTTCAGCCCGCGCAGGGTTTTTTGCAGGTTTTGGAGTTCAATCGTGCACACACCCGTGCACTTATAGAACACCATCAGCAGGATAGCCGGGCGCTTGGAGAAGAGTTCTCCGGTGGTCTTCTTTTGCCCTGAGGAGTCGGTGAATTCGATGTCCGGGCTCACCACCATTCCGAGGCGTTGGTCGATTCGGATCGACGCAGGGGCGGCGGACGGAATTCGTCCAGATCCAGGCACGACCCCCTTCGGCGGCGAGTAGAACTGCGCCGTTCCGAGGGCAACCAGGCTGAGGGTCGCCAGGAGAGTGCCAAGAAGCTTTCGCATTACTTCGAGAGCTCCTCCATGGACTTGGCGTTGGCGGCGGTCGGAAGCCCGCGTTGAGCCACGATCTCCAGAGCCTTATCCACAGGAATCACGGCACTGGCTCCGCCTCGCTGAAGTTCGGTCTTGTGCATTTTCTCCCAGTTCTCCTTCTTCAAGTTGATCATATCCTTCTGCGCCGTCGCGTTGGATTGCAGAAGAGGAGTTCCCTCCGGCGGTAGCACCCGGCGGACGGGCCGCTCTTGATTGAACTTGAGCCCGGGCACGCGGTCAACGGCGGTTTGGAAGAGGAAGGCCAGGCCCGCCATGACAAACACAAAGCCGAAGAACCAAAGGGTGAACTTACCAACCGGGCTTTCCGCCGTCTGGTCAGTGGGTTCGTATCCAAGTTCCTGAAGGACGTCGAGGTCGCGCCCTTCCATCGGATTCTCGTCGTGGTGATCAGACATGGGCTTCTGCCTCCTTTCCGGAGAAGGTTTCGTAGGGGTGGCTTGCGACCACCAGCTTCGAAGACTTGAGACCCGCGCTGAAGATCAGCATCCAGAGACCCCCAATCGCCAGGAGGAATCCGACATCGCTGAGCGTCGGCGCGAAGTTAATGTTGAAGTAAGGCGACACCAACCAGTGCATATCCAGCACGCGGCTTGCCAGGATCACGATACAGATCGTGATGAGCAGGCTCGGCGTCCGCTTCAGCCTCGGCGAGAGAAGAAGCAGGAACGGCAGGAGGAACTGGGTGACGATGAGAACGCCGCCGATCGTGCTCCATCCGCCTCGGATACGGGCGAGGTAGTAAGGAATGAACTCCTTGAGGTTGCCAGACCAGATGATGAGGAGTTGGCTGAAGCTGAGGTACGCCCACAGCATGGTCAGCATCAGCAGGAAGTTGCCGAAGTCCTTCGTCATCAAGTTGTCGATCTTGCCGGCATAAGGAGCCTTGTTGCGCTGACTCACCGCGATGATTGTCGCCAGAGCCATCGCTCCGAGAGCGCCACCAACCGCGAAGAGCACGCCCCAGACCGTTGAATACCAGTGAGGATCGACCGACATGAGCACGTCCGTGATCATGAAAGTGAAGATCAAAAAGAAGATCACGAGCCCCGGCGCAGCGAGATTGTTTCGCTTGTCGCTCCAGGCTTTGTCACCGGTCGCCTCTTCTCGCTTCGTCCAGGTGATCAGCAGGTGACCGATCAACGCCAGTACCACGAAGTAGATCACTTGTCGAACGAGGAAAAAGTTATAGTTCAGGTACGCAGCCTTGCGCTGAACGATCAAGTCCATCGGGCTCGCGTTGATCCACTTGCCGTAGAGAGGATCCTTGAAGATCGTCGCCGCGATCATCACGAGCGCGAACATAAAGACCATCATGATCGGGTTCGAACCTGCTTCAAACACACGCAGGATCGGGGTACCCCAGCGTCCACGAGTCGTGTGGAACAGGAGCATCAGACCGAAGCATCCGATGGTGAGAAGCAGCCAGAACATCAGACCGTAGAGGAACGAGGGGCCGAGGGTTTTGAGATCAAAACCTCCGGAAAGCCCCGCTGCCAGAGCACCGCCACCGGCAACCAAGCAGACCCCGCCGAGGGTGGCGAAGGTCGTGTTGATCTTCGTCATCGGCGCGTCGTGGTTCATCGTCGTGGATTCGTGGCTCATCGGGATTCCTCCTGAGTCGTGGCCGGAGCCGGTTGCGCTGGCACCTGTGCCGGAGCTGCCGGAGCAGAGGTCGCGGTCTTGAAGAGCACCCCGCTGCCCGTCCCCGATCCGCTCAAACCGAGCGCCTTGCGGGTGTCGGCATCGAGATCGTTGGGGTTGGCGGCTTGGCTGAACTGCAACACGCGAATGTAGCTGGCAATCGCCCAGCGGTCGAGCGGCTTGATGCGCGAAGCGTGTCCGTACATCGTGCCGTAGCCGTTGGTGATGACATCAAAGTAGTGTCCGACGGGCATATCGCGAAGCCGCTGGGTGTGATAGTTCCCCACCGGTCGCGCAAGCGCAAAACCGCGTTGAGCGATCATGCCTTGACCATCGCCGAGATCGCCGTGGCAGTGGGAGCAGAAGATTTCGAATCGCTCCTTGCCGCGCTTGATCAATCGCTCATCGACCTTCACCGGCATCTCGCTCACGAGCTGTCCGGATTCGTTGTAGCCGGTATAGAAGGCAGAGTCCGTCTTCGGCTTGCCGTATTCCACCGCGCCCTCAACGGGAAGCCGCGTGCCCTTGCCGTCGGCGAAGAAATCGTTTTCGCTTTGAGACTTCACCTTCGGCTGGATGACCATATCGAGGTGGCATCCACTCATCAGGAGTCCGGCTCCGAGCACCATGAGTACTTGAGTCGATTTCATAAGATTAGTAGCCCTCCGAGGTCATCACACGCTCGACACTCAGGGGTTTGAGCGAGTGAAGGAAGGTCTCGATCGCATCCTCGTCGTAGCGTGGATCGGTCGCTTCGACGCAGAGCACATAGCGATCACTGCTCGCCCGAGTCATCGCGGCGGCGTTGAAGATCGGGTGGTGCGGCTTCGGCAGACCGTTGAATGCGAACATTCCGAACACTGCGCCGAACGCCGCGAACAGGATCGTCAGCTCATAAGCCGGTGGGAAGAACGCGGGGATGCTGAACAGCGGCTTGCCGCCCACGTTGTGCGGATACGGCAGCAATCCGTTGACTTGCAGCGCCGTGTTGCTCACGTTGATGCCTTGGCTCGTCCACCATTGGAGCAGATAGCCCGCAAGGAACCCTCCGACGCCGTGGATGAAGACCACCCAGCCAAGCTTGTCGTCTTTCCATTCCATGGCATCGGTCAGACCGTGCACAGGAATCGGTGAATAGCCGTCGATGTCCTTGTATCCGGCAGCTCGCGCCGCCTTCGCGGCTTCGATCAGCTCTTCGGACGTCTCGAATTCCGCGACGACGCCGTAAGGCTTGGATGAATTGTCTCGTCCGTGCGACATCAGTTCTTCTCCTCCTCGTCAGCATGAGCCGACGTGGCAGATGCGGTGGCATGAGCCGCATGACCATTTGTGTGGCCATTCGAATCGTGCATTTGGTGCAGCAACTCCTTCATTTCAAAGATGTTGATCAGAGGCAGGAATCGGACGAAGAGGAACATCAGGAAGATGAACAGTCCGATGGTGCCCAGGAAGAATCCGAAGTCCCACAGGGTCGGCGAGTAGAAGCCGAAGGCTCCCGGCACATAGTCGCGGGTCAGCGAGATCGGGATGATCACGTACCGCTCGAACCACATACCAATGCTGATGCTCGTGGAGACCAGCATGAGAACCGTGAGGTTGCCACGCAACTTCGGCGACCACAGAACCTGTGGAATGATGCCGTTGAAGATGATCAGCAGCCAGAACGCCCAGCTATACGGAGCCTCGGTGAGTGCAATCCGGTTGTGGAGCAGAGCCGTCTCGAACGGAACTCCGCTGTAGTAAGCGTAGAAGACTTCCAGGCAGTAGCCGTAGAACACGATGAGGCCTGTCGCCAGCATGACTTTCGCCATCCAGTCGAAGTGCTTCATCGTGATGAGGTTCTCGAGCTTGTACCACTTGCGCAGAGGAATCGCGAAGGTGATGACCATCGCAAATCCGGCGAACACGGCGCCAGCGACGAAGTATGGCGGGAAGACCGTGACGTTCCAGCCCGGCACGATACCCATCGCAAAGTCATAAGACACGATGGTGTGGACCGAGAGAACGAGCGGGGTCGAGAGACCGGCGAGGATCAGCGAGGCATGCTCGTACCGGTGCCAGTGCTTGGCACTCCCGCGCCATCCCATGCTGAGTCCACCGTAGATCACCTGCGCGGTGCGGCTCTTAGCTCGGTCGCGCAGAGTCGCGAAGTCAGGAACCAGACCGACGTACCAGAACAGGATCGAGACGGTCATGTAGGTGCTGACGGCAAAGACGTCCCACACCAGCGGGCTGCGGAACTGGGGCCACATGGCGAGCCAGTTCGGATACGGGAACAGCCAGTAGGCGACCCAAGGTCGGCCCGTGTGCAGAAGCGGATAGAGACCCGCGCACATGACGGCGAAGATCGTCATCGCTTCGGCAAATCGGTTGATTGAGTTGCGCCACTTTTGACGCAGCAGCAGCAGAACCGCTGAGATCAGGGTTCCCGCGTGGCCGATACCGATCCACCAAACGAAGTTGACAATGTCGAAGCCCCAGCCGACCGGTTGGTTGTTCCCCCACACACCGATGCCATTCCAGATGAGCATGGTGAGCGAGAGAAGCAGCACGTTCAGCAGCAAGAAGCCGACGCCGAACATGATCTGCCACGGGCTGGTGAAGAAGCCTTTGACCGGAGTCTTCACCTGAGGATAGTTGTGCGTGGATTGATCCAGCACGATGTCGCCGATCGTGGCATCCAGCGAGCGGTTGGTATGTTCCCCAATCAGAAGATCAGGATCGATGCGCGTATCAGCCATGGATTAGTGACCCTCCTTGTGAGCTGCAGCCAGACTCGGATGGGGATTGCGGACGCGGCTGAGATACGTGGTTCTCGGCCGGGTGTTGAGTTCTTCGAGCAACAGATAGTTGCGTTGATCGGCTCGGCTCTTCGCGACCGCATTGGCCGGTCGTCGCATGTCGCCGAAAACGATGGCATTGCTGGGGCAAGCGCTTTGGCATGCCACCACGACTTCGCCGTCGGCGATCTCGCGGTCTTGCTTCTTCGCCGTGATGCGCGCCTTGTTGATGCGCTGCACGCAGTAAGTGCACTTCTCCATCACGCCGCGATAGCGCACCGTCACCTCGGGGTTCTGGAGCATCTTGAGCACCGGGATTTGGTCGGCGCGTTGGCTGTAGTGGAAGAAGTTATAGCGTCGAACCTTGTACGGGCAGTTGTTGCTGCAGTAGCGGGTTCCGACACAGCGGTTGTAGACCATTTGGTTCAGGCCTTCGTGGCTGTGAACGGTCGCCGCGACTGGGCAAACCGGTTCGCACGGGGCTTGTTCGCAGTGCATACAGGTCACAGGCTGAACATAGATCGGAGGATTGTCCATATCCAGGTTCTGGCCGTCGCCCTTGTAGTAGCGATCCACTCGCATCCAGTGAAGCTCGCGGCCTCGCTGAACTTGATCCTTGCCGACCGTCGGGATGTTGTTTTCGGCCTGGCAAGCCGTGACACAGGCGTTGCATCCCGTGCAGAGGCTCAGGTCGATGGTCATCGCCCATTGATAGTTGGCTTCCGGATTCGCGGCGAAGTCTTGGCCCGGATACATGGTGATATCCGGCTTCTTGCCGAACTCACCGAAGTCCTTCTTCTGGGCGGCCTTCGGATCGTCCTTGTAGGGATCGTAGTGACCATCGCCATGCTCACCGAATGGCAGACCCTTCGCAAGCATTTCCGGCGTGGTCTCTTTGAGCAAGTGACGATCTCGGTCTTCGACCTTGAAGTCGATGGTGTTGTGGTGCTGGGTGTTGGCGAGGACGTATTCCTTGCCGGTTTTCTTCACCTGCACGCCACTGATCCAGACCGGGTTCGCCGAGCTGCGGAGCACGTTGGCGTTGAATCCGCCGCCGGAGGCCTCATCTCGCTTAGTGGCGAATTCGCCGCCTCGGGATCGACCGTAGCCCATCGTGAGAATGAGAACATCATCGGCCTGGCCCATGTTGACCCAGACGGGAACCTCAAGGGTTTGACCGTTCGCCGTCACCTCGACCATGTCGGCCTTGCCGTAGTAGGGGATCGGAGTCGGGCCGAACTTCTTGTCGTAGGGAGCCACGACGCCAAGCTTGTCCGCCGTGGCCTTGCTCACCAGGAGCGCGTTGTCCCAGGTGAGATTGGTGATCGGCTTCGGCGTTTCTTGCAGCCAGTTGTTGTTGGCGTGGCGACCGTCGTGGACGCACGGGTCGGGGAGAACGAGGAGTTCGAGGCCCGATCCCGCTTGAGGCACGCTCAGCGAGCCGAGGAGATTGGCCGTGAGAGCAGGCGCTTCCTCTTGGGCCATCTGAGCCACCTGGGCTGGCGGAACGACACCTCTCGCGACGAGTTCCTTCCAGCGCTTCGTGTTGGATCCCGCGTGGGTTTCCATGACGAGGCGGCGGGTTTCGCCATCCTCGCCGACCAGCTTGTCCATCACTTCCAGCACCGAGCGACCTTCGTAGAGGGGCTCGATGAGCGGCTGGGTGATCGAAATCGTGCCGTCGTACGCGATGCCGTCTCCCCAGGCTTCCAAGAAGTGGGCCATCGGGAGTTGGTAGTCCGTGACTTCGCAGGTCTCGTCAAAGTGAGTGCTCAGGCTGACCTTAGCCCCTTTGACCTTGGCCAGCGCCTCAGCAAACTTGAGATCCGCAGGAGCGGTGTAGACCGGGTTCCCGCCGAGGATCAGCACCATTTCCACGGTGCCTGCGCTCATCGCATCCACGAGATCCTTGAGGCTCTTGCCGTGGTTGACCGGCATCGGCAGAGGATTCGCCGACGCCATCACCGGGCCGCCAAGGAAGGCATTGACCGCATGGCACGCGGCATGTACAGCAGCAGGCAGGTGATCGCCCGGAACGATGACCGCGCCAGTGCGCTTTTCCGCCATGTCCGAAGCCAGCGCCTCGAAGAACTTCTGGTCGACCGAAGCGGGAAGGCTCGCGGTCACCGGACCAGGAACACCGAGCTTTGCGGCGAGAGCCATCACGAAGGCGAATGCTTCGCTCGGTTTGATCCGCGCGCGATGGTCAGCAGAGATTCCAATGGTCGTCGGCCGGGATTCCACCGCATAGATGCGCGACATCTCAGCCGCATCCGTCGGGATTCGTCGGCTTGCGATGGCTTGGCTGTAAGCCACGCTCATCGGGCCTTCTTGGAGGAAGTCGGCGTCGAGCGAAACCACCACATCCGCCTTGGTGAAATCGTAGCGCGTCAGACGATCCTCGCCGTAAGCAAGAATCGCACCCTCGCGGGCGTTGTCGCCATTCACCGGCTCATATTGATGCCATTGAAGCTCGGGATACTTTGCCTTGAGCTTGGTGATGAGCCGGGCAAGCGTCGGCGAGTTCACCGTTTCGGAAAGCACCCGGACACCGGTTCCGTTCACCGAAGCGGCAAGAGTCGCCTCGATTTCGGTGAGGGCGCGGTTCCAGCTAAACGGAGTGCCACGGTACTCGGGAGTCTTGAGACGATCCGGATCGTAGAGGTTCAGGATCTCCGCCATGGTGCGGGAATCCAGACGACCGCCGCTGGCGGCGTGCAGAGGGTTTCCGTCCACACGCACCGGACGACCATCGACTTGATCGACGAGAACGCCGATATGGAAGCCATCCTTCACGGTGGAGCTCGCAAAGAGCTTGTGGGCGCCCGAGACCGCATCTTCCGGCTGCTGCACAAACGGGACAATCTTGCGCTGCGGCTGGAATCGGCAGCCTCCCAGGCCTGCCAGGAGCGCGGCTCCGCCCATCATTTTGAGCATGTCCCGGCGGTTGACCTCCGGAATGCTCTTGCGATGGGGGAATTCGTCTTCAATCCACGGCTCGACAATCTCCGGAGCGGCAAAATGCTCCGGGCTCTTGTAAAACCGTACGTTACTGGTACCTGCTTCAGGTGCCAGGCCGTTCTTTGCGTCTTGTCCCATGTATCTCTCTGCGGATCCTCTCGGTCGTGTAAATCGTGAACTTAGCGGTGGCACACCCAGCAGTCGGCGAGCTGTGACACGTTGACCCCTTCTTCCTTCATGCGCTTCACGCCAGCGTGGATTTCGTCATCGGGAAGGTGCTGAGTGCCGCCCTTGGCGATCTCGTGCTCCGTCGGCGTCAGGGGGGCTCCGGCAGCAATCTTCTTGTAGAGTTCAAAGATCTGTTCGCGCGGGGTGAGGGTGTTGGCATGATCGTGGTCGTGATCCTCTGCGCCTCGGGGCTTCACGTCCAGCGAGTACTTGCCCGGGTTCTTGTGGCAGTCGAGACACCACGCCATGCTGAAGGCTTGACCCTTCCACGTGATCGGCATTTCCTGCACGGCGCCGTGGCAGGTGTTGCAGCTGATTCCTCGATCAATGTGGATCGAGTGGTCGAAGTAAACGAAGTCGGGGATCGCGTTGACCTTGGCCCACTTGATCGGCTTGCCGGTCTTGTAGCTATCGCGCACCGGCTCGATCATGGGTGAGTTTGTCCAGATCTGCGAGTGGCACGACATACACACTTCGGTCGAAGGCACGGAAGCATGCGCTTGCTCTTCCACGGTGGTGTGGCAGTAGCGGCAGTCGATTCCGAGCTCCTTGACGTGGTGCTTGTGGCTAAACGGCACAGGCTGATCGATCGGCACGTGCGTCTTCGTGTTTGCGGGTCCGCGCGTGATGAGCGACCCGGTCACGATGGCAACGAGCGGCAGCGCAGCCCCCAGAAAAAGACTGGCGCTCGCGATCGTATTGGCGTACGGCTTAAAAAGTTGTCCCATACCTTACTTGGCCTCAAATGGTTGCATATTGTGTCCGAGTTTGTCAGGCTCGGAAACTTGAAACTTTCGTAGAGATTTCATGCGGTCCAGACCCGGTCTACTGCGATGACCACAAAGATCAGAGCAAGGTAGACCATTGAAAACTTGAACAGAGAGCGCGCTTTCTCGCGGCTCGTATTGCGCATGAGTGCAGCACTTTGGGCGAGCAATCCTGCATTAAGGATCACGGAGCCCAATAGGTACACAAGTCCGGCCTCGCGCTGGACGACCGGGAGGAAGCAGAGCAGGGTCGTGATGACCGCATACAGCGTGATCTGCACGACCGTGACCTGCTCGCCCTTGACCACAGGGAGCATCGGCACTCCTGCCTTGGCGTAATCATCTTTGATCAGCAGCGCCAAAGCCCAGAAGTGAACCGGAGTCCAGGTGAAGATGAGAGCAAAAAGGAACCACGCCAGCGGACTCAGCTCGCCCGTGACGGCGGCATATCCCACCAGCGGCGGGAAGGCACCCGCAGCGCCACCGATGACGATGTTGTGCCAAGTGCGTCGCTTGAGCCACAGGGTGTACACGAACACGTAGCACAGCAGACCACACAGAGCCATCCAGGCCGCGAGAGGGTGCGCCCCGATCCAGAGCATCGCAAAGCTCCCGACCGCCATGATGGTGGCGAAAGTGAGCGCAGCGCGGTTGGAGATCGCGTGGGTCACCGTCGGGCGGCTCGCCGTGCGCTCCATGGCGACATCGAGGTCGCGCTCGATGACCATGTTGTAGGTGTTCGCCGCTCCTGCCGACATGTATCCGCCCAGACAGACGAGCAGAACCAATCCCAGAGACGGCGCCGTGCCAGTGGCAATGAACATCGCCGCAACCGTGGTGAACAGGAGGAGAGAAATCACGCGGGGCTTGGTGAGAGCAATATACGCCTTCACCGTCGCCATCGGGCCAAGCTTGGGGGCAGAGAGCGACCGAGCATTTGCTTCGGCATCATCCGCAAAAACGGCGTAGTCTCGGTGGAGAGCCACCGCGGCAAGCATCACCAGGCTGAGCCAGTTTGCCAGAGCCAGCGCAAGGTGTACGAGCTGCATCCAAAGCGGCGCGCTGAGAACTAGGTTGGCCACCCCGAAGACCATTTGCACGACGTAGAGGCCGAGCACCATGTTCGACCAATACTTGACCTCGGCTTTCGGGCGTCGTTCCGAAACCAGTCGGCAGCAGAACACGACCAGCAACCCGACCGACATCGCCATCAGCGGGTGGAGAACACCACCGCGCAAAATCCAGTGAGCGGACTCGCCGACGTGCATGTTCACGCGGTCGAGCAACCCATTCGTCACCGCGAGCTCACCGGCGAACGCGGTCTTGCCCATCGCGGAGATCGCCCCGGTCATTCCGAGAAGGAACAGGCCGCCCATGGCAACCTTGATCGCGGTACCAGTGCCGCCTTGCCCGGCGAAGGTCGGTTTCGATCCGCCCCGGGTGAAGAAAACCAACAAGCCCTGTGCGCCGATCAACAGGAACGTGTTGACCAGGTGAAGAGGCATCGTGATCGCCCGTCCGAGCGATTTATCCTGCGTCACAAACGAGTTGATAACCAGAATCGCCCCGATGATGGCGGAGACGAACACGAAGATCATTGTCCAGGCCGTGGCCTGGCGGATCGCCTTGTGCTGAGCGATCTCATGGGCGTGGGGAAAGAGTTTGCGCGCCCAGAACGCCATTCCCATGACACCCAGCAAAAGCAAGCCGCTTGTAACACGGTGCGTAAATTCGACGTAAGTAGTCAGACCAGCGTTGAGCGGGACAACTTGACCGTTGCAGATCGGCCAGGAAGTTCCGCATCCATCGCCGTGGAGGCCTGCCCGAACGAACGCGCCGAAGATCACGACAAAGATCGTATAGAGGAGCGAAGCGACGGCAAGCTTCTTAAAAAGATTGGGGACGACCACGCCTCCGGGCGAGGCGCTGTTCCTATCGGATGGCGGCATATCGGGCTGCCGAGTCAGGGTCTCCGTACATTCAGGAGGGTCGGTCGTCATAGACGTCTGGTTAAGATAGGCGGTCCGAAGCACCGCTGTCAACTCAAAAGGCCGGATTCCGGGTCAATTTCAGGCAAATTGCGCGAAAAACCCCGCAAAACTGTATCTCCCAAAATAATGACTTTTTTGTATACTTTGGGAACCTGCGAAGTTGGTCGGGCGGTAGAGAGTCGTTTTCTCGCGCCCGATGATCAAGAGGAGAACACGCACAATAACCAGGTGCGAGGGTTGCCTTTCTGCCGTCAAACGGGTACGTTGGGACTTCTTTTTACTTAAGGTGACCGTGATGGATCGTACGCAAAGCTATTCGCACTCAAAAGGGCTCGTCGCCCTCGGCACGTTGGTGCTAGGCATGGCAGCTGCATCCTCAACGGTGGCCCAGGCCCCGACCGGGCCGACCGCCCACACGACGTTCAAGAGCGGCAAGGCTTACTACCACGCCATCCATGTGGATATGAGCCGCAGCGATATCGCCGCGACCACCTACTACAACCCCCGCCTTCGATCCTTCAGCGCGACGGCCCAGGAAGTCCAGCCGATTGCCGCGATCACCGGCACCTTTTTCGCTTGGGAGAATCAGCAGCCAGTGGCCGATGTGATCGTGAACGGTCAGAAGGAAGCTACTGGATACCGAGGCTCGGTGCTGGCGGTGGACTGGTTCGGCAAGGTCTCAATATTCGATGCGCCGGTCAAGAAAGCCGTCGACTACTTCCCATACCGCCACGCCCTGCGCGGCATGGTTCGGATTCTGCGGAAGGGCAAAGTCTGCCCCGACCCACGATCTCAAGGCTTCCGCGACTCCCGGATCTGGGGGAGCGCAGCCCGAACCGCTGTGGGTCTGACCGAGAAGGGCAAGCTCGTGATGGTCGCGACCACGAGTTCCGTGACTCTGAGCCAGCTCGCCGGCGCGCTGAAGTCGCGCGGCGCGGTCGATGCGGTTTCGCTGGATGGCGGCGGATCGACGATGCTCTATTACCGAGGCAAGTACAAGGTTTCAACCACGCGACCCCTCTCAACCGTGTTCATGATCGAGAAAAAGAACGTCTACGACGAGCTTTACACCAAGCACATGCAGCGGATTGGATGGAATCAGTCGAGCGGCGCCTTGCAAGGTGTTTTGCAAGACCTGAACGCTCGGGGTAAGTGAGCCGCGCGGCCAGCGCGCCGGGTAGAATCGCCCCGCATTGAACCGGCCGAACCTTGCCGTGATCATCCCGGCCTATAACGAAGAAGCCCGGCTTCGGCCCACCCTCGAGCGGATCAACGAATTCTTTTCGTCCCGAGAACCGCAGTGGCCGATGACCTGGTCGGTCGTGGTGATCAGCGATGGCAGCTCAGACGGCACCGAGGCTCTGGTTCAAGAGTTCGCTCAATCGCACCCCGAGTTCTCGCTGATCGCTTCTCGACCAAATCGAGGCAAAGGCTTCGTGGTTCGCCGAGGAATGATGGAGGTTGAGGCGGAATACCTTCTCTTTTCCGACGCCGATCTCGCTGCGCCGATTGAAGAAATCGACAAACTCTGGGCCGCGGTTCAGAAGGGAGCCGTGGTGGCGATTGGCTCCCGGCCGCTGAAAGAAAGCACGCTGGAGATCCGTCAGCCTTGGCATCGTGAGATGCTCGGTCGCTTGTTCAACAAACTGGTCCAGATGCTCGCGGTTCGGGGGATCGATGACACCCAATGTGGGTTCAAGTTGTTCCGGCAAGATGTTGCTCGCGACATCTTTTCTCGGTGTAAGTTGGACGGATTCGGCTTCGACTTTGAAAGCCTCATCATCGCGCGCGACCTCGGGCACCCAATTGCCGAGGTGCCGATTCGCTGGTCGCACCAAGAGGGATCGAAGGTCGTTTTGATGCGCGACGGCCCCCGGATGCTGCGTGACCTGGTGAAGCTCCGACTCTGGGGCAAGCGCAAACGGCTCCAAGCCTCCCCTGATCCCACCGCCTGAGGAGTCGCGCCATGAAGCAAGAAGAGTACGGCAAGATGCGCGATCAGGAGGATCACTATTGGTGGTTCATTTCTCGACGTAAACTAGCACTTGCGTTGCTGGATCCTGTACTTAACCAGAATCCAGCCGCCAAGGTTCTTGATGTCGGTTGCGGAACGGGGGCGATGCTGCAAGCCCTCGACGGTCAATGTGAGGCGACCGGCCTCGACTTCTCCGAAGATGCCCTGCGGTACTGTCGGGAGCGGGGTTTGAATCATCTGATCGACGGGAACGCCGAGCAGATTCCGCTTGCGTCGAACCAATTTGATGCGGTGGTGAGCCTCGATACGATCGAGCACGTGCCCGGCGATGCCGCCGCAGCAAGCGAGATCTATCGCGTGCTGAAGCCCGGCGGGGTGTTTGTGATGAACGTTCCTGCGTACAAGTGGCTGTGGGGCCCGCATGACATTGCCCTGATGCATCAGAGGCGGTACACCACGCGCGAGGTGAGAACACTCCTCGAAAACGCGGGATTTCGGCTGGAAAAGCTCTCCTACAGCGTATTTTTCCTGTTTCCGGTGGTGGCGGTACGCCGATTCTTCGAGAAATTCCACCATGGTCCGGCGCAAGTCAAGCTCCCGGAAGTCTCGGAGGGAACTCAAACGCGCCTGATTCGATTGATGGATAAAGAGGCGGCGCTTTTCCGCCGGATGAATCTCCCGTGGGGATCGAGCGTGGTGGCGGTGGCGCGCAAGCCAAAAGGCTCGCCATGATTCCAAAATGGAAGTTCTTGCTGAGGAACTTCGCCTGAAGAACGAAGTCAAAGATGACGATCTCCCTGTGAAGGATTGAAGAAATGGCCAGATTCCGCGTCGGATGCGTCCCCTATGTGAATGCGAGCCCCCTTGTTTGGTGGTTCGTGAATCAGGGTCAGAACTCGCCGGTCGAGGTTGTTTTCGATGTCCCGAGTCAGCTTCCTCGGCTGTTGGAGGGAGGCGAGGTTGATGCCATTTTGGTCAGCAGCATCGACGCCTTGCGGCATTCTGGGCGGAAGATTGCCGATGGCGTGTGCATTGGTAGCCATGGCCCGGTGGAAAGCGTTCGGCTTCTGAGCCGCGTTCCTTTTGGCCTCATTCAAACCTTGGCCCTGGATCAAAGCTCCATGACGAGCAATGCCTTGGCTCGCGTTCTTCTGCAAGAGGGCTTCGGCGCGCGACCCGCGACCCTCGCGATGCCGCCCGATCTCCCCGTGATGTTGGATGTCTGCGAAGCCTGCGTGGTGATCGGGGACAACGGCATGACCGCCCAGTACCCCGGCGCCCGCATGATGGACCTTGGTCAAGCCTGGACGGATGCCACAGGATTACCGTTTGTATGGGCGATGTGGACGGGTCTCAGTGGCTTGACCCCAGAGCTCACCTACTGGCTGAACCATTCGTACGACCAGGGTCGCCCGGATGGCCCGAATTGGTCATCGGTGCTGGAATACGCCGCGCAAAAGGTGAAGTGGGACACCACGATGATCGACCGCTATCTACGCGACTGTGTACAATTTTCGTTGGGTGATCTTGAATTTCAGGGGTGGGAACTCTATGGGGAAAAACTGGTTTCCTTGGGGCTGCTCGAGGAGATTCACTGGCCCGACGTGGTCAACCCAGCTCAGCCGAGCGATGTGCTCGACCGATGATTGCTGAGGCATCGAAATTCGGATTGCTAGTGGTAGTTAGGCTCGCATTCCTGCACAATTCCACTCACTCATTGCGTGCCCCGATCCCTTCCGGGTCGGGACTGTCAAACCGTTCAGTCATCCAGAGGTGAGAGACCTCGGTGTCCCGACCCTGAAGCGATCGGGGCACCCATCCTTCGAGATGTATGAATGTCTAAGCCATTGAACTTACTTTTGTCGCGTCGGAACCCATGCCGTCGTCCGGCCTCCGATCGTGTCTCGACGGATGGCTTCACCTTCGATGAGATCGACACCCTTGCCCCCACCCCAGCGGTGGTGAAACATCCAAGACTCTGGAAACTGCTCGGAATTCGCACCAACCGACACCGCCAAATCGACGATTTGCCACAGTTTTTCGCGCAGAACCTCCACTTCAGAGAGGCTGAGACTGGTGCCGAGCCGCCCCGGGGCCAGCCTGGCGTGATACATCGCCTCATCAGCAATCCAGTTCCCGACCCCAGCGAAAACCTTCTGATCGAGCAAGATCGCCTTAAGCGGTGCCTTGCGTTTCACCAGCATCCGGTGAAGATCATCGGCCTCTGGTAGTTCTGTCCAAGAATCCGGGCCTAAAGCTGACACGCGAGGATCTTCTTCGGGACTCGCACCGAGCCACAGGCGGGCAAGGCGCCGACCGTCGGTCATCACGACTTCCCTGCCCTCTTCGGTTTGGAGGCGCAGCTTCAGAAATTTCGGCCGTCCGCTCGGCTCATCGAGCGGGGCCTGGCCGTGCTCGCGGAGCCGGATGGTGTCCGCCCCAATCTCACGCACCCATCCGGCCATGCCCAGATGGCCGAAGAGCATCGGCTTTTCGTCAAGTTCGATCCACCAATATTTACCTTTTCGACCGGTGCCCGTCACCGTCCGTCCGCCGAGATGCGCCGCCACAACCTCGCTGGGCACTCCTTGGAGAACAATTTCATCCGGCGCAACTTCGACTTCCGCGAGCTTGCGTCCGGTGAGCACGCGATCAAGTATCCGGCGCACGGTTTCGACTTCTGGCAGTTCTGGCATAGAATGGTAGTGGAGTCTACGGGGTGCGCCCGCCCAGTGGTCGCCCCGTCCTAGGGAGAAGAGCATGTCCGCCGGCAGACCACTCAACGAAGTTCGCCCCTATGCGACGTGGCAAGAGGTTTTGAGAGCCCCTGGTCTGTTCCTACTCGTGTTTGGAGTTGCGGCACTGACGCCCGTCCACGCCGGTTCAGAGCCATTCGGGCAGAATTTCACGTTCTTCGCCGCTCTTGTGGCGATCACCACATGGTACGGGATGCAATACCGACGCGCGGTCGAGAATGTGCTCCCGATCTGGGTGATGTGCCTCCTCGGAATGTTGATTGTTTGCACGTGGACGTGGGAGCTGACGTACCAATCGGTGGAGCGGGAAGGCTCTCGGGCAGGAGGGCGGCTTGGACTTTAGCACGTACCTCTTGCACCTGTTTTCACGCCAAGAGCGGATCGCCTCACCATCGGGGATGGCCCCACGTTGTCGCACGAACTGGGAGATCCCGATTGGTGGCAGCACCCCCTGGTTCATCGTGGCGTTTTGGCTGGCCTGGATCCCGATCTCTCCGGCATTCTTTGACCTCTTTCCGCCGAACGCTTTCCACATCCCCGCCATTCTGACCGCCGCATATGCGGGTTGGTTTTTGATGCAAATTGGCCGCGTTGATCCTCGTTCGTGGCTTCGCTGGCTGATCCTCGCTGTGCTGCTGTGTGCGTCGAGTTGGGCCGCCTTCTCGTTCTCCTCATCTTACGCAGCGAGGCTTGGTCGCGCATCAGTGCGCGGAGGTCACTAGCCCCGTCCCACGTTCGCACCAGGATCAGGATATACTCAGAAGTCCGGGTGGGGATGTAGCTCAGCTGGGAGAGCGCTGCAATCGCACTGCAGAGGTCGTGGGTTCGAATCCCATCATCTCCACCACTTTTCCCCTTGCCCAAGCCGGATTTCGTTCCGGAGACATGGGTCACTCCTTTCTCCCTACTTCTGGGCTTTCGGCTCGGTGAGATCCTGGAACGTCTCGGGGAGATGGAGCACCATGGCGGCGACGAATGCTTCCCGCTGATTCTGGGGCACCGAGCGATAGAGCTCTCGGAACTCCAGCATGTGGCAGGCCATACCGAATCGACTGCCGGTGTAAGTGGAGGCAACTTCCGCCAGTTGCTCCAGCGACGTCGACTGGGCGTAGACAATCATCGCCTGGAGAATAGGGTGCGTTTCGAGCCAGACCGAGCGGTAGTACGGCAGGAGCAGTCGCTCGGCTTCGGAGGTGCAGCGGCGGATGATGTCATCTGCCCCTTTCCGCCACTGGTGGGATGTGCTGAGCCGATACGGGTGACCCGGCTCGGCCCCGACGAGCCCCAGATCGCGGCGACACCCCTCCAAGATCGAATAGTTGTGGTCGCTGCGCCCGCCGATGGTGAAGGGGCTGTGGAGATTCGACCCGGGGTGGGCGGCATGCATCGAAAGGCAAAAGCAATGGTGGTACACGCCCTGCTTGCACAGCGTGCTGTGGACCGCATAGAGCCCGTCCTCGACCTCACGGATGGATTCATACCGAATCCCCTTCGCCCCCCGGCTCCGCTTGTAGTCGGGATGAATCGTCGGCATGTGGGAGTTCATGAAGGCAATGAACTCCTTGGTGGCTTCCTTGGTCTGGGAGAGGCGCATGGTTTTTTTCGGGCAACCGTGAGCCCCGGCGGAACGCTCATAGCATCTATCCGCGAACACCCAGGCAAACAAGGCGGATCAAATGGCGTCCGGAGCGCGAGGAGCTTACCGCGCAGATTGCCACGGCAAATCGAAATCGCGGCACATCCCTCGAGTTTTCGGAGAGGTCATCGAGGCAATCCTTGGAACAGAGTATTCGCCAAAACGGATCCTGACGGGTCGCATTCAAGAGCCGACCCATGCCGATTTGGTTACCGCTCAACTGACTTACAAAAGAAAAAAAGCCGGCGAAGCCGTGTGCTTCGCCGGCTTTTTCTAACGATCAGGCGCGGCGACGGCGGGCCAGAGCGGCCACTCCGAGTCCAAGGAGAGCCATCGTGGCAGGCTCGGGAACAGGTTGATACTGAACCGTTCCGGCAAAGGCGCGGGGAGTGAACTGGCTGCCGCCGAAAGCTACATTCCCCGTTCGGGCGATATCCGAGAAGAGGGTGAGGTCAGCGTTGGTGAAGGTCGAGGTGGACGTCGTGCCCGTACCTTGATACCGAAGTCCATTTCCAGCCGTCGTCGAGTGGACGTAAACGGAAGTAGCCGATCCGAACGCGAGGAGGAGAGGAGAATTGAGCGCGGTGATCGCCGTCTCCGTGGTGGTTCCGGCGGCGGTCATCGTGATGGTGTCATGGAGCGTCCATCCGGCGTTGCTCGCCGTGAATCCAGCATAGGCACCAGAACGCGTCCAGACCTCGACCGTTGCGGTCGCTCCGGCGGTACCGCTGAAGAAGGTGGACAGGCCGGTGAGGAACAGCGACTGAGTGGCTGGGGTCAAGGTCATGAACGTCCCCCCCGCGCCGTTGTTCGGCGGCAACGTGGCGAGAGTTTGAGCGGACGCAAGCACAGGCAAAAAGAGAGCAAGAGCAAAGAACTGTCTCATCAAGGGCCATCTTAACAAATCCCGTCGGGGATGTGTGCTGGTTCACCCAAACTTTTGCGGCGGTGCCGATTTGAGTAGGGGAGCAAGTGCGTTTATCTTCGGCGCGCTTCGCGCGTGAGGCGCGAAGGATCGGGCATGCTGGTGAGAATTCGCCTCAAACGCCAACCCGATTTCAAGAGCCCGATGTGCTGTCTCGAAGCGCCTCGGCGTGCTTCCAAAGCTCCTCAAAGATCATGACAAAGCTTCCCATGGCCTCATCGCCGAGAGAGGTGTTGCTGAAGAGGATCACTCCGATCTTTCGATCGAGGCTGCACAGCATCATGGTGCGAACCCCCGGGTCGGAGCCATTGTGCCCCATGCGGGTTCCGTTAAACTTCGTGGTCCAGAAAAGACCAGAATTCGATGCATTGTCACCACTGACCTCCACATTCTGAGGCTTCTTGTCTTCGGTGAATTGAAACTTCAACATTTCTTCCGCCATTTCCTTGTCCAGGATTCTGGTTCCCTGATACTCTCCTCCATTGAGGAGAGTGATAAATAGCTTGGAAAGGTCGGAAACGGATGTCCGCACACCTCCATCAGGATAGGTCGGCAAGCCATAGTTTTGAATCGGGAAAGTAATGCCGCCTTGTGCTACGTAAAGCTGAGAGTGGTTTGCCAACTTGATCTCCGAGAGAAACCAGCCAGTGTTCTTCATTTTAAGGGGCTGAAAAATGTGTCGATTGGTGTAACGATTCAATTTCTCTCCCACCGCTCTTTCGACCACGAATCCGGCGAGGCCAGCACCAATATTGGAGTAGCTCCGCTGCTCACCCGGCTGAGCAACGAGAAAGTTGTCTCTCGAATAGGCGCGCCCGGAGCTCTTGAGATAGCCTGCCAAAAAGTCACCTAAGCTCTGAGGAGAATCTCCGCCAAAGCGATAGCTTGCTTCATAGACGGGCCATCGATCCTGGATACCAGAGGTGTGGGTCGCTAGGTGGCGCAACGTAATCGCGCGAGACGCAGTATGAGGATTTACAACTCTGAAAGGCAAGAAACGGTTAATATCCTCATCCAGTGAAGCCTTTTTGTCCTGCACGGCTCTCATCATGGCGACCCCGGTTACGGTTTTGCTGATCGAGCCAATGTTCATCATTGTATCTGTCGTGAAAGGCGTTCCTTTCTCACGAGAGGCAAAGCCATAGCCCTTCGACCATACGAGCTGTTTGTCCACGATCACCGCCGCTCCGACCCCGACGATTCCGGCTTCCTCCATCCGCTCTCGAATGGTCGCATCCAGGGCGGCCGAGTCTATGTCACTTTGCGACGAAGTCATGTGTCCAAGGGCCACGGAAGCTGCGCAGAGAAGAGAGATGAAACCGAGGAATCGAGGGAGCATGGGGAAGGTCATCCTGAGCGAGACAACGACCTTCGCGGTCCCTCCGAAACCGTTACGAACTTGACGATCCCGGCTCTCAGCTCAGGCACTAAACGGGAATCACCAGTCAGAAAGTTCCCGATCTTTGGATGATGTCGGAGCCCAGGGCCGGGGCCATGAGTGGGGCTGAACCCATAGGCTTCGACCGGTCAGTCGCGCCGTCCGAGGACAAACTCGCGCAGCGCCGCTGGCCGATCTGTGTTGATGAAATCAACCCCGGCCTCCCAGTGAGCACGCCAGATTCCGGGGCCGTCGGGGGCGCCCCAGAAGCGGATTTTGCGGGCTTGGGAATGAACCTTCTCGACCATCGAGTTCAGCTTCGCCGCCTCCTCGAAATTGCCTCCCCCGGCCCACTTGAAGTGGCTGAACCACGCCTCGCTAACCCAAGGCATGAACTCCGGAGAAAACCCTCGCTCCAAATCGCCCCACCGACCATCGAGCGCCGCGAACTTGCCTTCATCCTTCACGAGATCAGCAATCGGTCGGTCGCCGCTGATGACGAATCGCACCGCGGGCTGACCAGGATTCCAGGCGAGTTCCGGGTGTTGCTGCATCTCCCGTCGTAGCTGCGCATAGGCCGCCGCTCCCTCAGCTTTGATGTCGGTGAGCACCCAAAAAGTCTGCTCCTGCCCCTCATACACCCAGCCCTTGTTTTCCCGAATTTGCTTGGCCAGAGGCTCCAGGTAGAGCTTTTGCAGGGTGCGATCCTGGTTCAACGTGCGCCGTTCGTGGGCCACCAGAAGCCGCCCCTCAACGAGGAAGACATCCGCTTCCACGCTGCACAGCCCCGCCTCGAGGGCTTCAAACAGCGGCCTCTCGCGCAGGTAGTCGTTGTGCGAATGCCCCCGGGGAATGAGGACGAAAGTGGAAATCAGCGCAACCAGCACGTGGTCAGTGTATCGCGATTTCGTTAAATGCCTCGCCTCGAACTCGAACCACGCTCAATCGAGCCACTCGCCGAACCAATGCGCCAGCGCGGCCTCGTTGACCCCATGCTCCGATCGCCAGGCACGGGCGGGATATTCCGTGTCGTTACGCGGGCTCCCTACCTGCGTTTCGTCGAACGAGACGAATCGGTCGAAGTACGTGGCACTGCCCTCCGGCGTCAAGATCCCGAGGATGGAGAGGGCCTCCACCAGGTTAAGCCGCTGGTCGCTATTCTTGCCGAAAATCGGCTTCAGGAGCTTGGCCAGTTTCGGTGCGGTGGTTTTCGCGGGAAGGTCTTTCAATTGCGCAAGCAAGCCTCGGAGCGGTGCGAGGTCATCCTGATTCGGTTCAGGGAAAGGCGGGAATGACGCAGCGAACAAGAGCGACGCTGTGGCACTCGAAATGCTCGGCCGCGATCCCGTTTCGATGATGCCGGAAAGCTGTGGGTTCATCTGCCAGGCAATCGGCTCGAAGCCCTCGTCCGTCGGCCAGAGCGACAGGCCGCAGATCCCGCACGATCGGGAGAGCTCGCCTTCGGCCCCCACATGGGTCTGCAGATGCTGCACGTATCCAAACGATGCCAACGCGCTCCACCAATCCGGACGATTCTGGGCCAGACCATGAATGAAGCCCTTCGCAAGCTGGCGAGCATCGAGCGCATCCCGGGCGGCGAGACACCGGGCAATGATCTCATCGTGCGGCAGAAGCGCGTCGTCCTGCCAGTAACCTGCTGACTGGGCATACTCCACGTCAGCGGGATCGACCCCATGGTTGGCTTGGTCATCCAGCCACGCCTCCCACGCCTGATCCAGGGCCGCCATCGCTCGCTTGTCGAGTGCATGTCTGGGGTCGAATCGGGCGTCGGCGGGCTGCACGACTGCATTCTACTTGCCACGCCCCGAGGCCAACTCACCGGAGACAGGGCAAGGGAGCTCCTGTTCCCCGCAAGCGGATCGGGGGAAACTCCGGCGACATTTTCCTGGACTCCGTCAGTGTGGAGGCCCTTCCGGAGCCAGCCCTACTCTGCTTTCTTGGATTGGCGGCGGTGAGGCGTCGCCGGCGAGCCTAAGTTACGAGAGCCAAGGCAGATCCATACAAGGTATTGTCCTGTTGGGAAACGGCAGCGAGGTGGCGCCGACAGCGCACTTGCCTGAAGAACCCCAGAGGAAACGTGAACAAAGGGGATCTCGTCAGACACCTCTCAAGCGAAGGTTGCACACTCCTCCGCGAGGGCAAGCGACACTCAATTTGGATCAATCCTGCGACCGGCGAGACAGCGGCAATCCCGCGACACAACACGATCAAAAAGAACACGGCGCGGCAGATCTGCCAAGCCCTGAGAGTAAAACCCGCCCCAAGCCTATGAGAAACCGACGGCGCTCACGTACTCGACCGTCGCTCCCTGCTGCACGGCGGTAGCGGCAAGCTCCCTTCGCGCAAGCGTCAGCTCGTTCAGTGCATCAAGCACCATCTCCCGAGCCTCCTCGATCGTGTCCCCCTCCGAAATCGCACCTGGAACTTCGACAATCGAAGCCGTGAAACCGCCTTCTTCAGCCGGTAAGTAGAGGATCGTCAGCTTCGTTTCCATCTATTCATATTATGCCAGCGAACCGGGATTTGTTACCTCGAGAAGATCGCCGATCACAAATCCCGGCTCGCGAGCGCAATCTCAGCTCCCTGCCTTCGCCGGTAGCTTGAACGTCGTCGACGGGCTGATGCGTTTGGTGTAGACCAAGAAATCGAACGTCGGAATGAGCGTGACGGCATCGGACATCGGGTTTTTGTGCCAGAGCTCCTCGCTCATTCCCCAACCCGCCCAGCCTCGATAATAGGGCAGAGCCCCCCAGGCTTTCGTGGCCTCATCGGCATCGCGCAGATCCACCCAGAATCGCTCGGGGCCGACTCGGGAGAGGAACTCGCCCAGGTCGCCAGGCAGGTCGCAGGAAAGTTCGTGCTCAATCACCGGGCGCAGTTGCGCCTCGGCGATCGAGTCTCCCGGCTTGAACTCTTTGGCGTGGAAGCTCCCCACTGTCCAGGCAAAGCCGACCGATACATACTTCGCTCCCAGCGCGCGGCGCAACTCCGAGCCGACAGTGCGGAGACCCATGTCGTAAATGAACTGCGGAATCTCAGCGATGACGTGCATGTCGTGCGCCCACAGAGCGGCCCGCCGCTCCGTACCAATTCGAGCGACGGTGTTTTGCGCCATGGAGACATCCCGGCGCGAAAAGTAGTCGCCGGGGATTTTGGTCATGTCCATCTCGTTCGGGCCGATTTCAAACTCAAACGCTCTCAGACCTTGCAGACCAGCATTGGCCGCGTAAAGGGCCTCGTCAAATCCTTCGTCGGCTTTGCCAGATTCCTTGTGCGCCTTGAGCGCAGCAAGTAAATCGAGGGCCGCTTTCTCGTAGAGTGCGTAGTTCGCCTCCGGCTGGGATTTCCACCAAGCCACGAAGGTGAGAGGGCTATCCTCGGCCGTGATAATCGGTTGGAGAGGGGAACGCAGCTTCTTCGCTACCTCGGGATCGTGCTTCGCCAGATAATCCAGCGCATCGCGGAAGTCGATACCGGTTTCCTGGCAATCAATTCCGTAGATTCGGAACGGCTTGCCGGTGCGGATCACATGGGCGCGAAGCCACAGAATCATGTTCGCAAAGTCATCGGTACGCCAGATCGAAAAGATGCCGGAGTCCAGCATCAGCTTCACCAGATCACCCTTCCCTTCGTTCACGTAGGCATCAATTTCTGCTCCGGGCGTGCGATTGATCTCCAGCATCAGGGAGTCGATCTTGCCTTGCCGAACCAACTCTCGAATCGCGTGATTCTTGAAGAGTTGACTCTGGTGGTCACCATGGGTGGGTTCGCCCAGTCCAAAGAGCCGCGCGTCGCCCAGCTTCTCAACAAATGCCTTGATTTCCGAGGAGGAAGGGACATCGCTGGCAAACGGAGAGACGTTCTTCTGGAACCAAGCGAGGGCCGGAGGCTCCGCCTTCGCCCGATCCTCTGCGGGCACAGGATCTTGTCGCGTCTGCGCGGCAACGGAAGCGAAAGCCGCCATCGCCACGACCAATGCAGAAAGGGAGCGAACACACTTCATAGCAAGTCGCTATTTTATCTGCCGGAACAGAGTTTGCTCTTAAAGATTCCTTACAGAACGGCCTGCTCTCAACCAAACTGCTTCGCGAGCTTCGGGAAGAGATCGTAGACGGAGTCCTCGTCCCATTCTTGTCCGGCCGGGTCGTCGTCGGGGGTGGCTTCGGTGTTGCTGCGCGGATCTTCTTCGATGCCCCGGCTCTCCAAGATTTCCATCCACACATATTCGAGCCCCTCGTTTTCAAACTCTTCCTCGTCTTCCTCCGCGAAGGAGCCGAGGTCGTCGGGCCAAGCGAGGGCTGTTTCGTAGGCGTCTTGGCCTCGCCCAATGATCCACGAGCGGAAGTAGTGGAAGCTGTCGTCGCTCATGCCTCCCGTCATCACATAGCCCGCGCCCCAAATCTTCCACTGATTCAGGTTGATGAGGGCCTGGTTGAACTCCCGGCCGAACGCCATCACATCCGGCGTGGCTTGGGCGTCCAGGATGTCTTTGAGTTGGTCGGGGTCTCCCTTGGATGCGGAAATCGTCTGCCAGAACTTCTCCGAGAGCGGCTGCATGGGTGCATCGTACCGGAAGACAGCCTTCCGAAGAATCGTCGATTGAAGGCGAAGAGAGGTGGTGCGCGAAGCCGAGGCTGTGCGGGGCCACTGCAATAGTGTTGAAAATGCAACTTTCCCGCCTTAACAGGTTGAAAACATCGGGAGAATGCCCGTCATGGAAGAAAAATCCTGCCCCTGCTGCTCTAACGGAAAGTGCGCGTGTCCGCCATGTCAAGACGGTGAGTGCAAGTGCCCGTGCTGCGCGAATGGCAACTGCCCGTGCCCCGAAAACTGCCCGAACTGCGACTGCTGCTGATGAAGCTTTCCCTCCTCTCTCTGGCCCTGCTGGCGAATGTGCAAGCCGGGCTGGCTCTCCCGTTGGCGGTCGGCGACGAAGACGAGCCCCCCACCGCTGTCCCCACGTGAACCGGATGACCGGGTGAAGGTCAGTTCCTCGGGTCGGGGAGCATCAAAAATCAAACCCAGCTCACTTTGCGGTGGGCGGGCCTGCGCGAAGAGCGCCCTCGGTGGAGGTTCAATGCGGCTTACGGCGTCACAGATCGCTTGTTGGTTGGACTTGAGTTCAACCCCGTGGTCGAAGAGTTCGTGCCAACGCTGAACTACACGCTCCAGTTCGAAGACGAGAAGCATCCACTGGTGAACTTCGGATCATCCAGCGACCGGATCTTTTCGCCGGAGGGCACGCGTGCCTATTTCCTCACCGTTGGGAAGAAGGTGCACGGAACCAACCTCTCGCCCTACGTGTCGCTGAGTTGGTCGGAGTGGGAGGATCAGTTCCTGATCCCCTTCGGTGTCAACGCCCCTCTTGCTCCCGCTTGGGATCTCATGGTGCAGCACGATGGACGCAACACCCACTGGTTGCTCACCTACAAGCAATCGAACGGCAACCTGAGTCTGCTGCTGGTCAAAGGTCGCTACTGGGGCACCAGCTGGGGCGTGAAGTTCTGAATTTGATCGATGCAGAGGCGCTTGAGGATTTCCTCCGCGGGTGCGTACCGTTCCCTAAGCTGTCCGGCTCGCGATTGAATTTCAAGAGAATTTCTCGCTAAGAATCATTTTAGGTAAAACTTCTCTGTTTGTTACGATTTTTTCAGGCCTGAGATCGAAATGGTATAACTTCGCTGCTTCGTGATCAAAATGGATAACTCCCTCCAAGGCTGGTCAAAAGAAGATGCATTGGGGGCATCTTGGTTAGCACTACACTACGAAATCGAGCCAGTTCAGCCCCTCCGGGTTCTCAGTCGGCTGGGCAAGACTAGAGTCGTTCGTTCACGAGAGAACGGTTGGATGCAAACATTTACCAAGCAGTATGTTCCCGAGCCAAGCCTTCGAGGTCACTTCGAGTTCATGCTGAAGCACGAGGCCGTGAGTTTTGAGTTTCTCGCCCGGCTCTTCGATCGAATTGCTCCGGAAGATCTGCTGCAGTGGGTGACGAGCGAGCCGACAGGTCAGTATAGCCGTCGGACATGCTTCCTCTACGAATGGTTCACCGGAAAGCAGCTTGCTTGCAATGGTTCAGCGAGTGGCGGTTACCACGATGTTCTGGATTCCAAGCGGTACCTCGCCGCATCCGACCCAGTGGTGAATCGTCGATGGCGATTGCGGGACAACATGCCGGGGTCGCGGGATTTTTGCCCTCTCGTTGTCCTCACCGACTCGGTTCCGTCCACCCTAGATTTTGACGTGCGTCAGGCATGGAATTCATTGGAAGCTGACTTTGGCGAGGAGTTACTCCGGAGAAGCGCAGTCTGGTTGACCACCAAGGAGAGCAAAGCCTCGTTCGCGATCGAAGGAGAAACCAAACAGCTCGCCCGGATCAGACGATTTGCCAGTGTGATGGAGTCGGAGCTGGGTCGGCACACGGAGGTGCTCTCGGAGGAAACCCTTGCTTTCCTTCAGCGCGAGATCTTGGGAGATCGTAGTGTGGGGTACGGAATCAGGAAATCACCGATTTTTGTTGGTCAAACCTTACGGGAGCGTGAAATCATTCACTACATCGGCCCACACTGGGATGCTCTCTCCTCGATGCTGGAGGGACTCGCGAAGCACGAGAGAAAAACCCGCGGGCGAAGCGCGATCATCCGAGCGGCGACGGCTTCCTTCGGTTTCGTCTATATTCACCCTCTGACAGATGGCAACGGACGAGTGTCGCGGTTCTTGGTGAACGATATCCTGCGCAAGGATGGCGCAATTCCGGAGCCTTTCTTGCTCCCGATTTCGGCGGTCATCGCGAGGGCGATGCGAGAGTACGACCGTATCCTCGAGCTGATATCTCGCCCGCTGATGCGACGGTATGAGGGTCAATATCGACTTGGAAAGCGGAAGAGATTCGACGACGGGCTTAGTTCAGATCTCGAGTTCGAGTGCTATGAAGATGCTGCTTACGTATGGAGATTTCCCGATCTGACTGAGCACGTTGCTTATATGGCGAGCGTCATTCGGGAAACGATTGAGGTCGAACTCCGTGCCGAAGCGGTGATGATTCGATCGATGTGGCGAGCAAGAAGCGCGGTGAATGAGATCATTGAAGGCCCAGACGAAACGCTTGATCGCATCATTCGATCCGTGCGCGAGAATGGATGGCTCGTCAGCGGAAAGCTTGCGGAGGAGATCCCGCTGCTCCAGGATGCCGAAACTGCCGATTCGGTTATTCGAGCTGTGAGGCGCGCGTTTGCCTCCGATGTTCCCCAGTAGATTCATCAGCTAGAATCACCCCATGCGCATCTATATTTCGGCGGATATCGAAGGGATCACGGGGGTGGTGAATTGGAAACAAGCCGGGACGCCGAGCAGCGACCACTACGACTACGCCTTTGCCCGCCGGATGATGACCCATGATGTCAACGCCGCCATCCGCGGCGCGCGCGATGCCGGGGCCACAAGGATCGTGATCAAGGACAGCCACAACGTCGGGCTGAACCTGCTGATCGACCAACTGGAGCCGGGAGTGGAACTGATCTCCGGCTCCCGAGCTTGCCCGGATGGAATGATGCAGGGCATCAGCCGGGACTTCGATGCGTGCTTTCTCATTGGCTACCACGGCATGGCCGGAGCCACTGAAGGGGTGATGGAGCACACGATCACCGGGCGCATCCACCGGGTGAGCGTCAACGGTCAACCGATCGGCGAGATGGGGATGTCCGCCGCTACGGCGGGTCACTATGGGGTTCCCCTGGTCATGGTGAGCAGTGACGACAAGGGTTGCCATGAGGCCAAATCCTTCATCCCAACCATCGAAGCTGCGCAGGTCAAAGTCGGAATGGGCCGGTTCATGAGCCATCTTCTCCATCCCAGCGAAACGGTGGGCATGATCCACGAAGCCGCCCGCCGGGGCGTGGAGAAGGCGAGCAGCATTCCGCCTTACACCTTAGAGGGCGAATGTACCGCGCGGCTGGAATTCAACCGGAGCGAGGAAGTTGATGAAGCCTCCCAGCTCGCAGGATGGAATCGCTTGGATGCCTACACCATCGAGCAAACCTTCCCCGATTGGCCTTCCGCCCACATCGGCATGCGCCGGGCGATGTCCTTTGCCATGCTCGTGGCCTTGTGAGTGAAGCCTAGAGCAGGCCGACTTTCTTAAGCGCGGCAACGCGTGGTTCGAACCGGGCATGATTCGGAACGGTGAGGGCGCTTGGGAGCAGCTCTTCCGCCAGGCCGTTCGCAAAGAATGCCCGGGCGTCGTCAGGCGAATCGAATGAACCGATGGCCGCCTGGTCGGCGCGGATCACCACTTGCTGCCGCAAGTAGTTCTGCAATCTCGGCACCATCGAAAGGGTGAGCACAGCCACCAGCATCACCGTGCCCAAGGGAAACCGGAAGCTGGGAAAGGCTGCCGGAATCAAAAAGAGGGCAAGGGGAATCGCGATCGCCGGAATCAGCCACAAGTATCCGCCCAGCTCGGCGCGACGACTCGAGGCTGTTTCCCTCTTCTGACACAGCTCTCGATGAACAAGGAAGCGTTTTTCGCCTTCGGAGAGCGGCTTGTCGAAGAGAATGCCGAATCGGAATTCCTCTCTCCCAGAAGCAGGATCGGTCACCAACTCGGCGTAGCGCGCCGTCCACTCGACGCGCGATTCAATCTTGGCCTCCGGAGCCTCCACACCGAGGTCAGCCGCCTCCCGATCCACCAAGGCCTGCATGTCCAGCTCCAATCGCGCGCCTTCCTCCAGACCGAATTTCCAATGATATGTCCACCCGGGATAGAAGAAAACATACATCGCCCCAAGACCTCCTGCCACCAGAGCAACGCTCCCCATCGGTGTCCCTGGCGAAAGAAAACCATAGACGAGCGACGCGGCAACGGGAGGAATATGAACCAGTCGGGACTTCCACGGGCTTGGGTTTCGACGCCGTTCGTAGTCATGAATCCCCAAGGAATTGACGGTTCCCGCGAGAGAATCATCGGCTTCCGCCATCTGACCTCGAAGCTTGTCCGCACGTCGGCCCAAGACCACCGTCACACAAATCATCATCGCAACACCCCCGAGAATCAAAGGCCAGGCACGCGACGCAAGACTTCCTCCGATCCACAGGATCAGCACCCGTTGCAGGGTGTTGTCCAGAACCAGCAGCCCAAACACCGGGGCATGGAGGCCAATGCACCAAGCTGGCAGGTGCTTGATCAATCGCTCATAGTCGCTTGCTCGGTCGCTTAGAGTTTTGGTCGAGCGGTGATCCCGGAGAGTACCAAACGCCAGAATCAGCAATGGCCCAGCGATCAGCCAGAGCGCGGCAAAGGTGAGCAGCGGGATCGCGTAAAAAGGAAGGGTAAAGCCTGCTTCCACCGCACCCCAACTCTGGCCACGCGGAAGCAGCCAAAACGAAGCACCCCGAGACACAAAGTCCGGCTTGCGGGCAAGGTTGTGGTCGGCAGCGCGGTGTACCGAGAGGCGTCCAATCGCCGACGGAGTCTGATCCCCCAGAGCGATCCTGAGTGCTTCTAGGTCAATCGACTTTTGGGTGCTCGCTGCTCCGGGCTTTTGATCGGTGTGTCTGAAAAGCACCGCATCATCATCCCAACGCGTCTCGCCATCGAATCCCTGTTCTTTTGCCCAACCATCAATCGCCCGGGCGAGCGGCTCTCGGGGGAGAGACCGAGGGGCCATCGCGAAGACCTCGATCATCGCCCCGTTCGTCATGATGGTGAGAAAAACGGAGTCGGCGGCAGCGATGCTCTCGGGTGTCCCCAACCGCTTCGCCGAGGATTCAAGAGCCTGGCGCCGAGCGTCATCGAGCAACGGCTCCGAAGCCTTCCGGACTTCGGCGCGGCCCAGTGCGGCAACGATCAGCATTAAGCCAAGCACGATCCCCTTCCATCTCACCATTGAGGCCAAGGATACTCGCTGGCTTGCGCAACTTCCCACGCCTGCTGATCGTTGGTTGGATGCAAAGGCGTGCGCAAATGTGGGTGATTCTCTGGCTGATTCTGGCCATCGCGGTGGCTGCATTGCCTCTCTCCGATGAGACCCGCCCCAAGATCGGCCCGTTCGTCGCGGCACTCGCGGGAGGATTGCTGGGATTCATGGCCGGGCTGGTTTCAGTTTCGATGTACCTTTCGGAAGCCAGCCTCCTTTCCGCTGCGGCGTGCGGCAGGGTGTTCGCCATGGCCTCCCGCCGCATCGCCACCCACCGCCTCCGATTTCTTCTCGTGGGGACGATCATTGCGTCAGCGGGCTTGGCCAGCGATTTCGCTCACTACGTGTCCAAGGTTCGATGATAAGTCCTGACTCTTCGTCGGCACCCACCGTTTCAGTCTGTCAACAGCTTAGCCCGCACGGCATCAAGCCGGAGGAGTTGGCTGAGATCGCCATCTTGAGTGAGCGGATGGTTTCGCACAGTGGCGACATTGCGGCGGTAGGCGTCCAACACAACACCAGGTTGGGGAAAGAGCATGGCCGCTTCCTCGTCGATCTCGATCTCGCGCTGCATGAGCCGCCTCATCACTGGTGTGAAAGACAGCAACATCCAGAGGGCACCGCCAATCGACGGGGCGAACATCATCCAAGCAGGACGCGAGAGATCGAGCCGCTGCCCAAACATCCAGACAAACGCCGCCACAAATCCCCCGAGAGCCAGGATCATCGGCAGGTATGCGACCAAAGCTCGGTTCAATGTCCAAATATTGGAAGGCAAAGACGCCCGAAGGATCCAGAAATGAAGTTCTTCTCGGGGCATCCGCAAGATCGCATCAGGCAGTACGTAGATCGAGTCCCCGCGGCGGACGACGGAGGCGTAGGCAAGCGGTGTGCCCGTCATCAGCTTAACGCTCAGGTTTGCCGGAAGCTCGAGCCCCTCAATCGCGGCAGGCAACTCCGCGGTCGCATCAGCGACTTCTTGCCGAATCTCTGCCTGCGCACGCGACTTGGCATGCAGAAAAGCCGCTAGACCAGGCATCAAGACAAGGCTGAGAATGATGGCAAAGAGCAGCGGCGATGGGGCCTGGCGGTTGCTCAAAGCGAGGATCACGAAAGGCAACTGCGAGAGGCCGACAATCATGCACAAAAACAAGGCAACCGTCACGCCTCCGGTTCGCTTGATGAGAAGCGCGGAGATAGGTTTCCCGGCATCATCCTCCAGGCCGCCCTCTTGCAGAAGCGGCGCGGTAACTCGGCTCCGCCACTGAAGCAAGACGAACGTGCAGAATACCGCGAGGCCAATCATGGCAGCGATTTGTATGAAATCGCTCCCGAACCAAGCCTTACCGATCGATTGCTCAATGATTCCTGACGTGGAAGCGCCAGGGGACAGGGCAAAGAGCATCAGCGCGGGATAGCTTCCGAGGTCGCGTCGCCAAGCCAACCGTCGGCGATCCGCGAGCGGCAAATCGACGCGCGCCACCGCCGATTGCAAACGAAGAAGCCCAAATCCACCGATCAAGGCGCCGATCCCGAGGATCGCGAGCTGCGTTACGAGCAAAAACGGATCGGCTCTGGACTCATGCCTCGCCTCGGCTTGGCCCTGGCGAAACTGGGCAAACCGATTCTCCTGAACCGAAATGAATCCGGATGAGGTTTTCGAACCCGGGACAGCAAGGTAGGAGGTTTTTGCCAGCACCACGAGTTCCGCCGAGGGCTCGGCATCCTGAGCAAGCTTGAGGAGGGACGCCAAGTCATAGATCCTTTCGCTCTCCCGGATTCCCGGCTGAAAGATCTGGTGTCGCGCTCCCCAGGACGCATCTTCGACTTCCTTCGCCGCAAAGCCTTGGGACACAAGCCACTCTTGGGCGAGAACACCCGCTTCATCCCTGCTGATTCCCGGAATATTGAAGAACTGCGCCCTCACAAAGAAGTCCTGCAGCGACAGCACGACCACCGGCTTGCCTTCGTCGCGAACGTTGCGGATGGCTTGATCCAGGGGCGAGTTGCCGAGCCGGGTGACACTGGGCAAAGCCACCCACAGCATCAGCATCGCCGTCAGCAGGATGCAGAAGCCCACCGCCTTGCTTCCCCACCCCTGAGGTTGTTTCTCCGCCCCTCTGTTCTCCATCCCTGCAGTATTCCGCCGAATTCTTCGGAAATGGCTGGGCATTCCCTGGATTTCGTGGGGGATTCTCGCAAAAATGCCGTCATCTCGGATCGTTCGGCGCGTCCAAAGAAAGGAGAGGGCTTCGCCACGGCGAGCCCCCACAGGATTGACAAAGATGAAGAAGCCGTCGTTGAAGACTAGTTTGATTGTTGCCGGAGTGCTCGGCCTGACCGCGATTGGCGCTACCCAGGTGCGCGAGATCATCAAGATCATGGGTGTGGGTGCGCTGGTGACTCAGTTCGGTGGTGATATCAACAAGGGGTTTAACAGCCTCTCCGGCCACAAAGACCGCGACGCCGCGACGACCAAGGTGGTGCCGATCATCACGGTGGGCGTCAATAGCCGTGGAGCCATCGGGGCCGCCCAAGTGATGGGCACGCGCAAGCAGGTCGAGAAGGTGAAGGCCATTGCCGCCCTGGAGGCCGATATTCTGGGCAAAGAAGTCAAAATCCGCGCCCTTATCCCGGTCGAAGCCGAGAACATCACCGACAAGAGCAAAGTCCGCGCGGTGGAAGGTGTCGGGGTGAGCGGCATCGTGGACTTGCGGCTGTAGGTTTCACGCGATCCGAACCCGGTTCGCCTGCAACCTTCGGGTGCGCCGATCCATTCAGGGGCTGCCTTTTCGACGTCTTCCGCGAGAGTGGCCCCCTCCCTGCCCTCCCCCATTTCTGGGGGAGGAATCATGACTGAGGGTTTGCTCGCTTTGACTGAGCTTGGCCGCTAGTGCCGACTCCTGGACTCGCCCTCTCCGAGCTCGACTCGGGGAGGGTGGCCGAAGGCCGGGAGGGGCGGGCATTCGGCCTGTCCATCGCTCAGGCGAACGCGGAATCAGAGGCTGGCGGGAGCGCGAAGGAGTCGAACCTTCCCGACGCCCAAAAGCGTCACACGCGGTTTTGAAGACCGGGGGGCACACCGGCACCCATCCGCTCCCAGCTGAACCTCTACAATACCGGGACCCAGGGAATCCTTTCTTCCCCAAGCGGCTTCTGCCTGGTTGGAGTATCAACAAGAAGATGAACGTAACCTGGAAAGGCGGCATGGCTTTCGAAGCCAAAGGCGATACCGGCAACCCCTTTGTGATGGATGCCTACCCGGAAAGCGGCGGCGATGGCCTCGGCCCGACCCCGGTCGAAGCCCTGATGGGATCCCTCGCCGCATGCTCAGCCATGGATGTGATTTCGATTCTGCGCAAGAAGCAACAAACCGTGACCAGCTACCGCCTGGAAGTCACAGGCGAACGCACGGAGGAAGGTGTCTACCCGCGCCCTTTCAAGTGGCTCAAGGTCACTCACATCGTGGAAGGCCCGGATCTGGATGAAGCCGCCGTCGCGCGTGCGGTTCAGCTGAGCGATGAGAAGTACTGCGCTGTCGCCGCCACGCACCGCGCGGCCCCCGAGGTGATCTCGGAGTACCGCGTGACGCGGACCACTGCGTAAGTTGTCTTAGCGTGCCGCCAGCGGCGGCCCCAGCAACTCCATCCCGAACTTCTCATGCAGGGCCGCAATGGCAGGCATGGGAGGTTCGGAGTGAGCTTTGAGAAGCGCATCCAGCTCAATGAAGAAGTCGTCGAGCCCGCCGGGCTGAACCACGAGGAGCACTTCACCCGGCTCTTCGCTGACGCACTGATAGAGGTGCGCCACTCCCGCCGGGATGTGCACCGTCGAGCCTGGCCCGGCTTGATGGATCACGCCGTCGAGCTCAAAAACAAACTCTCCGCTGAGAACATAGAAGGTCTCGGAATCAGCCAGATGCTTGTGGAGTGGCGGACCTCCTTGGGGTGGAGTCAGGCCGGTAAGCATCGTGTAAGTGCCTCCGGTTTCGGCACTGGAGAGCTTGATCGTGACCTGATCGGTGAAGATTTGAAGCACTCCGGGCGTGGAACCCGCAGCGGGTGGACGGACAAAAGGTGCAGACATCGCGTCGCCATCTTACACCGCTTGCTTCCGCAGCCTGCGCAGAACTTTCCCTAGAGCCTGGTCTATGACAAAACCTCTTCCATCTCTGAGTCCGGGTACGCTGACATCTGTGAAGTCGCGAAACAAAGTAGTCGGTTGGATATCACTCATAACTGGCCTCATCTTGCCTTGGGTGGGCCCCGCTTTGGGAGGAGTCGAGAATATTCCGGAGCTATTTAGAATCGCGCTAGGGATAACAATTGTTGGCCTGCAAGTAACTGGATGTCTTCTCTTGGCTCACTCGAAAGGGCATGCGGGCAAGTGGGTGACTCTAGCTTCTGTCGTCGGTTTGGTAACTTTACAGATTCCATTCCTAGTGTGGTTTATTTTCGCAAAGAATCGAGTGGGGATCGAAAGGAATGGCTAGCATATCCGAGATCGCTGATGCGATCATTCAAATTCAATCGGAGATTAGAGACTATATCAACGTTGATGGGGAAGAGCCACTCGATACCGATTCTTCTGTGTCATTCCAGGCTCTGCTTTCGGCTCTAGATGTCCTGGGAGACACAACCCTAGCACTGAGTGCTGCATCTAGTCTCTCGATCAGTTGGAAGAGAGCTGGGGCTAGCTATATTCACTTGTACGGTGTGTACCAAGCAATCGAACTGCAAATTTCGGCACTGGATCTACTCTCTGCCCATTTCACATACGAACGAAGCGATAACATTCTTAGGGAATCTCAATACTTGAGAGATCTAAGAATACTGGTTGCAGGGCATCCAATATTTCGAATACCAGCAAAGAAAAGAAAAGCAGGTAGCTCGGGTATCTCGCGGGTGTCGATGAGCGGCACCAAATTCACACTTGCAGATTTCATCAAGAATGAGTCAGTGATATTCACGCAGCGTGACTTTGCAGATGACTCAAGGAGATGCTTGGAGAACAGCCTGACGCAGCTATTCAATATAGCAGCAGCTAATGTGCCGGGCTTCGCACCTCCCCACTACTCTGCCGCTGCTAGCAGGTTCATGAGCCTCGCCCCTGGGACTCCCTCAACGCCCGACTAGACTGAGAATCGTGGCACCCAACAATGACGTTGATCACGACAAACTGACGACCGCTGGCCAGCAACACAAGCGCCGATCGTGGGCCGAACCCTACAAGATCAAAATGGTCGAGCCGATCCGGATGACGACCCGGGAGCAACGGCAACGCGCGCTCGAAGAAGCGGGCTACAACACCTTCCTCATTCGCAGCGAGGACGTCTATATCGACCTCCTGACCGACTCCGGCACCAGCGCGATGAGCGATTGGCAATGGGCGGGCATGATGCTCGGCGACGAGGCTTACGCGGGGAGCAAGAACTACTACAACCTGGAAGCGACGGTGGCCAAACACTACGGCTACAAGCATCTGATTCCCACCCACCAAGGGCGAGGGGCTGAGCATATCCTGAGTCAAATCACCACCAAAGGTGGTGATGTTGTGCCCGGAAACATGTACTTTACGACCACGCGCTACCACCAAGAGCACGCGGGAGCCAAGTTCATTGATATCATCATGCCGGAAGCTCACGACCCTACCTTTATCCATCCATTCAAGGGCAATGTCGATCTAGACAAGTTGGAGTCAGTGTTAAAGGAATACGGCACAGCGCGCATTCCCTATGTCTCCATGGCGGCGACGGTGAACATGGCGGGAGGTCAGCCGGTTTCGATGGAAAACATGCGCCAAGTGCGCGAACTCTGCAACCGCCACGGCGTTCCCGTGATGCTGGATGCCACCCGAGCGGTGGAGAATGCCTACTTCATCCAACAACGAGAGCCGGGCTATTCCGACAAATCGGTGAGCGAAATCCTGCTCGAGTTCTGCCGGCTCACCGATGGCGGCACGATGAGCGGCAAGAAGGATCCCTTGGTCAACATCGGCGGCTGGCTGAGCCTGAATGACGACGCCCTCGCGGAGAAGGCGCGAAACATGGTGGTGGTCTACGAAGGGCTGCACACTTACGGCGGAATGAGCGGCCGCGACATGGAAGCGATGGCGCGCGGCATCGAGGAATCGGTGCAGGACGACCATATGCGCGCCCGGGTCGGTCAGGTGGAATATCTCGGCGAGCTTTTGATGGAGTGGGGAATCCCGATTGTCCAGCCGATCGGTGGACACGCTGTGTATCTCGACGCCCGCCGGTTCTATCCCGACATGCCGCAGGAGTGCTTCCCCGCCCAGACTCTTGCCGCCGAGCTCTACCTCGATAGCGGCGTGCGCAGCATGGAGCGCGGAATTGTCTCCGCCGGGCGCGATGTCGTGACGGGCGAGAATCATCAGCCCAAGCTGGAGCTGGTTCGGCTGACCATCCCTCGCCGGGTTTACACCCAGGCTCACATGGACGTGACTGCAGAAAGCGTACTGAGCGTGTTCACCCAATCGCAGAAACCGAAGGGTCTGGAGATGGTGTACGAGCCGGAGTACTTGCGGTTCTTCCAAGCACGGTTCCGGCCTCTGGAGACCGCATGACCCTCATCGATCTGTGCCGCTACGACGCCTGGGCACTTGAGAAGTTGACCTCTGCCTGCAATGGACTCTCGCCCGACGAGTTCGCGGCGGAACCGTTTGGGAAGGGGAGCTCGGTGCGTTTCCACCTGGCTCATCCGATTTCCGCGATGGATCGATACCGGGCGCGGATTCTGGGCGAGCCGGTGCCGGACTACGATCTCAACGCGTTTGAATCAGCGAAAGACGTGCAAGATTGGGCCGCGCCTTTGATCTTCCGATTCGAGCTGATGGTGGGGGAAATGCCCGAAAGTGAACGGACCCGAGTGGTTGACCATGCCACGCGCGTCGGGGTGTATCGGATGACCGTCGAGGAGACCGTCCGGCACGTGCTGAACCACGGCACGTACCACCGAGGCCAGGTGGCGGCGCTCTTGCGCACCGCCGGGCATGACTTCCCCGACACCGATCTCCTGTTCTGGGTGGTCGAGCAAGCGACGGGCTAGTCTGAGCCGCTACTCATACTTCCCGATGACCTCAATCTTGCCGACGATATGGCGATTGAGATCATCGAGTTCCTCGGCAGGCACCCACCACTCGGTGTGATGGCTCGCGCCGACTTGCTGGATTTCATAGCGAGCCATGAACTCCGCATCGACCTCGAATCGGGTGACATAGCCTACGCCGGAATCGCGGACATTCCACTTGGTGGCGATTTCGACCGCGTAAGCCTCGTTGGTGACGGGGTAGAAAATCGGTTGCTCGGGGAGTCGTGGCGGCCAGGCAGTGAATCCGTTGGCTTCGATGAGGGCAAATTCTTCTGGCCCGGTGGGGCGGTAGAGGGTGACGGTGAGGGGCACGTTGATCTACCTTCCGACATTTTGCTGAACCAAGTTGAACAGCTCCACAATGGTCACGATGATGAGCGGAACACCAATGATCGCCACGACGACCTTGGAGACCGCAAGATTGCTTCGTGCGAGACCCCTCGTCGTGAGCGTCCCGTATTCCGTGTTCGACCTCGTAGGCTCAATGGGGATCGGCGCCGGGGCAAAACACTCCGGGCAGTACGGCTTGTCGGTGAGTCTCCGACAGCTGTGGCACTCCCAAGGATCCACCGTCACGGGCTCTGCGGCTGGATTCATTTCAAGGTTCCCCATGGATGAAGTGTAACTCACATTGCGTGTTCCGGATCACCTCCCTCCCGGATTTCCGTGGCTCCGTTGCCCTCGCTTTCGGCGATCATCTTAGCCCGCACCACGCTGATCGGCCCGTAGTCCACCTCGCCGCCGAGAGCTTCGAAGATTGGTTTGCGATAACCCAGGCCAACTTCCTGCGCCGCCGCCCGAATCCGCGACTCCAGTTCCGGGGCAATCCAGGGGGAAAGGTCGCTGCTGGGATACGTTTCAACAAATCGCTCTAGGTTGTTCCACGCACTGCGGAGTTGGATACCGAGGGCTTCGGCGACCGCCTCGACGCTCTCGCTTCGTGCGAAGAGTTCCTGCGTTTGCTTCTGATTGCTCGTTGACTTCGGTTTGGGGCGTTCCACCGGTGGTGCACCGTGGAGAGGCTGATCTCGGGTGACTTCCTTGCCCGCAACATACTCCTCGATGATTCTCAGAAGGTCGTCGCCAAAGTCCGCAAGACGCTTCTCCCCAAATCCGGGAACGGATCCGAGGCGCGCCAAGCTCGACGGCATGACAGCCGCCACCCGCATGAGGGTTGCATCATGAAAGACGACGTACGGAGGCACCCCGCGATCGTCCGCCACACGCTTGCGCCATTCGCGGAACATCTCGAAAAGCCCTTCATCGTAGGCTTCCTGGATCGCCGGAACGCTCTTACTTCGTCGGGACGACTTCGTTTCAATCGCCCCATGCTCATAAATTTCAAACTGGCTCGCCTCCCGACCCGACTCCGTCACCGTGACGACCGGATAGGGCGGCATCGACTGCGCTAAGACGCCTTGATCCACAAGTTGACGAATCCAGCTGGTGACCCGCTCGGTACTCTGACCTTTGAAGATGCCGTAGTGAGGAATTTCGTGAGCCCCCCGCTCGCGGATCTCCTTTTTGTTCTCCCCCCGCAGGACGCGGGCAACGTAGCTGAGCCCAAACCCGCGAGCTTCACCCGAACGTGAGGCTCCCAGCAGGCCCTGCAACTCGAGCACCGCATCCCGAATCTTCGCCCCGACCTCATCCGCGTTCGCAAGTGGAATCAATCCTTCCAGGCAGACGTCGCATGCCCCGCACCCGCCTTCCGGAACCTCGTAGGATTGGCCAAAGTGCTCGCTGAGGGCTTTGTGCCGACACGACCGCGCCATGGCGAAATTGCGCACCTCCTCCAGCAATGCCCCCTGGTGCCCCGGATCGCTCTTGGGATCAAGGGCCATGAGCCGCCGCACCCGTTCGACATCGCCGAGGCTAAAGAAAAGCACGCATTCGGCAGGGAGCCCATCGCGGCCCGCGCGTCCGGTTTCCTGCTGATAGGCTTCCATGCTTTTGGGAATGCAATCGTGCATCACGCACCGCACGTTCGCTCGGTCGATCCCCATACCAAACGCGATCGTCGCAACGACCACGTGGAGTTTTTCCTGGGCAAACTCCTCGCTGATCCTTGAGCGAACCGCCGCATCAAGCCCCGCATGATAGGCCTGCGCCTGCACACCCTCCGCGCACAGATCCTCGGCAATCGACTCGGTATCCGCGCGCGACAAGGCGTACACGATCGTCCCCTCGCCTGGATGCCTCCGGATGGCCTGGATCATCTTGGCCAGCTTGTCGTCCTTCGATTGAATCCGGTAGGTGAGATTCGGCCGGTCGAAGGTGCCGACAAACAGCTTCGGCTTGGTCAGGCGGAGCTGGATCGCGATATCGCGCTGAACGCGCGGGGTGGCGGTAGCGGTGAACGCCATGATCGGCGTCTCGGGGAAATGCTCCCGGATCAGGCTCATTTGGCGATACTCCGGCCGAAAATCGTGACCCCACGCGCTGATACAATGCGCCTCGTCGATGGCGAACCTTGCAACCCGGGACTGCTTCAGCAACGCAATCATGCCTTGCGTAACCAGCCGCTCCGGACTGATATAAAGCAAGCGGATCTGCCCCGCGCGCAGGGCCTCCTCGATTTCCGCAATCTCGAAATCGGGGAGGCTGGAGTTCAGAGCCGCCGCCTCGACCCCAACGAGCCGCAGGGCATCAACCTGGTCTTTCATCAAGGCAATCAAGGGCGAAACCACGACGGTGAGCGACTGAGTCACCAATGCGGGAAGCTGGTAGCAAAGACTCTTCCCCCCGCCGGTCGGCATCACCACCACGGCGTCGCGTCCGACCAGCGAGGCCTCCACGACTTCTTGCTGAACCGGCCTCAGCGAATCGAACCCCCAGACCGTGCGCAGCGTCTCCAGGATGTTCATCGAGGTGGATTGTGAATCAGATTTCGGTTGTTCGGCGATCATGGTGCTCTCCGTCCCGCAGTGATTAGTATAGACATTATTCTACATAATGTCAAGAAAGATGTCGCGTTTTCGCGCAATCGTTGTAAAATGCAAAAAGAACCGGTCACGAAAGCAGGACAGACCCTCGTAGATTGGTTCAGAAAAATCAAGGGAAGAACGCAGGGTGCAGCCCTCGGAGCCGACGCGCGACGCGAGGCCGGAAAGCGAGCCCTCCCTCACAACCAAGGCAGCCACCGATGAGACAACCGCCACCCTATGCCCCCAGCAAGCCCAAACGAACCGTTTGGAAGCTCATCGGTGGGTTTCTTTCCATCGTCTTCTCCATCTGCGCTTTTGGCGGATTCATCCTCCAGTTCACCGGAGCCACCGCCGCCCGCGATCTCCCGAAGGAGCTTGCTCGGGCCAAGTCCAATGGACTCTGGACGGAAGCCAGCGACATCCCGGCCGTTCAGCGGCCTGGAAAAGATGGCCTCCCGATTCTGATGAAGCACGAAGGCCAGCTTCTCGCCCTCGCCCCGGACGTCGTCGAGTGGCGGAAGGAGTTTGCGCGAGCGGATGCGAAGGCGGCCGAAGCTCTGATCGCCCCTTACCAAGCAATCCTCAAAGATTCTCGTGAGCTTGCCCGCGCGGGCCACGTGAATCTGCGCCCCGACCTCTCGCTGGGGCGAGATTCGGAGACGGGAATGATCAGCGCATTCCGAATCCTGCTTCTTCTGAGCACCGCAGAAGCGGATCTCGCCACCAAGCAAGGCGATCACAAAGCGGCGATCGAGGGTCTCAAGCGAGCAGAGAATCTCATTCGCCTCATCGATCCGAACGATCATCTGTTGGCGGCAATGTCTCAGGTCAGCGGTCGAACCGCTCTCACCACGGCGCGGATTCGTGGATTTCAAAAGTGGATCGCCAATCGCTCCATCCGGGAGCAATTTGCCCGTGAACCCCGGCCTTTCGCCAAAGCGGAGATCAGCACGCTGATCGCGGCTGAAACCTATGCATCCCTCACCTCATACCGCCTCGATGGAGCGGCCGATCCGAAAACCGGGATCCCCCGCCGGAATCGCCAGCGAACCGGAATGGTGCGCACGCTCCAGATCATGAACACTCTTCTCGAACTGCCGGAATGGAAATCGAAGGACTGGAAGACCTTCGTTCCAAAGGCCGAAAAGATGGTGGAGGAGGGCCGCTACGATCTCTTTGGCGGTGGCCGAATGGCGTACAACACGGCGCCGATTTTCGTCTTCCTTCCTTCCGTGGCATTTGACCAGCAGGTTGAAATCCTCGGCACCGAAACCATGCGCTGGCATCTGGTGAAGCACGAGACCGGCAAGTATCCGACTCAGGTCGCCCCCTCCGCGAAAGACGTGTATTCCGGAGAGCTTCTCCGAAGCATCTCCACGCCAGACGGGTTCGTGATCTACTCGGTCGGCGTGGACTTCAATGACGACGGCGGAAGATCGCGCGAAGAGGTCCGTGGACCAGGGGCAGATGCGCTGGATGATCCGCTCGAACAAGGAGATATCGTCCGAACATTCCCGGAGAGACTTTGAAGGCTGAGTGAAAACGATGAGATCAAGCACGTACCCTAAAAATCCGCTCAAAACGGCCGGAATCGTGCTCGTGATGGCGGCACTGTTGGCGGCCGGATTGTGGGCCATCACGTCGCGGGGCGGGCTCAAGGAGGCACAGCAAAAAGCCAAGGCTGCGGGCATCCCGACAACATCCGCCGAACTCAACCCGAAGCCCGGAGCCCCCGCCGAAGAAAATGCCGCCGATCTCCTCCTCTCCTATGATCTTGAAATAGTCAGCAATCAGTCGTGGGCCAAGGCATCGCCCGCCGAGAAGGAGCGCATGATGGCCCCGGCAGTTACCAAATTGGACGCGCTCCGGGCGGTTTTGGACAAGACTTACCTGGACTTCAATCGCGACTGGACACAGCACATGGAATCCCTTTTCCATGAGGGCCCGGTAATCAAAAGTCTGATCAAGGATCTCACGGAACGGGCGAAGCTCCACGCTCAGCAAGGCCGAACGTCTGAGGCGCTGAAGGACTTGGAAGTCGCTCAGCATATAGCCCATCTCGTGCACGACGATGTTGGCATCATCGGGCATCTTGTGGCGGTGGCCGTCCACCGAATCAAGGATGTGGCGGTCATGGATGTAGCCACCACGCTGCGCTCCAAAGGACAAAGCGTCGAAGGTCTCCAGCGACTGCTCGACCGGGAGAAATTCCCGAGCCTCGCTCGAGCGGTCAAAACCGAGGCCTACCTGATTTCTTTCACCGAGTCCTTGCGCCCCCCGCTGGGTGGCGGCTTGGGGTTCGAAGACTTCCGGAGACTTTATCTGTTGGAGGCGATCAAAGACCTCGAATCGCTCAACAAGAACCCAGACGACGTTCTGAAGGCAGCAAAGGAGATCGATGCTCGATTTGCAAGAGTCACGGGAGGCCTCAATCTTTCGCCTGGCAACCTGTTGTACAGCAACTCGCGCACATCCTTTGATGATCTCGCCCGAGCAAGCCTCCGCAGTGTGGCGAGTCGGCAGGTCGCGGGGGCATACCTTGATATCCTGGCGTTCGCGGCCCAAAAGGGACGATTCCCCAATGACCTCACCGAGCTTGGGGGGGATCGTACCGATCCCTTCTCCGGCAACCCCCTGGGCTACTCCCGATTTGAAGGGGGATTCAAGGTCTGGTCAGTGGACGGCGACGGCCTGGACGACAAAGGCCTGAGCCGACAGGAACTGCGAAAACAAGGGGCTCCGCCCGATTCCAAACGGGGCGATATAGTCGCGAGCTGGCGGCCCAAGTGAGGACAAATTGAACCCAACCAGCCGAAAAATCATCATCTTCTCGTTCCTCGGGGTGGGGATCGCAATCCTCATTGGGTTTGGGACGATGGCGTTATGGCGAAGTGCAGACACCGCTGGGCCCTATGAACAAGCCAAGTCTGCCGCTCGAGCCGCTGGGATTCCGATGAGCGTGGAAGAAGCAAGGCCCCAGCCGCCGATCAACCCTGGCGACAACGCCGCGCCACTCCTCAAACCAGTGCTGAATAAACTGGAACTGGAGCGGAAGTCTTCCGCTCGCCTGCAGGAGCTCATGGAAGCGGGCAACTATGAACTTGCTTTGAAGGAATGTGAGGAGCTCTTTGCTCTTCTCGAGGGGGCCAAGCCCGGGCTTGCGAAAACGCGACTGGACTTTGATCGAGACTACTCCCGCGGAGTCGATGTGAAGTTTCCTGAACTCGCATCGATGAAGGCACTCACGCAGATCACCGTGCATCGCGCCCGCATCGCCAAAGCACAGAATGATCACGCAAAGGCCATCGAGTACCTCAAGTTAGGCCACAAGCTCGAAAGCCTCCATCGGGATGAATACACAATCATCGGCTTCCTGGTCACTCATTCCCTGCACAGAATCACGAACCGGGGATACCGTCAAGTGGCTGTGGCGTCGGAAGGACAAGTTGAGCAGCTTGAGGCGCTCCTCGCCTCCTTTGATCCGCCGGAGCAGCCCTCCATAGAACGGGCGATCAAGACCGACTCGCTCCTGGCTCAAAGCACGATCGAACGCGAATTTCAGATTGGCAGGGGAGGCACGTTCAACCAAATCAGGACAGGGCAGCGCGGTCTGACTCTCTTGCTCCAAGAGACCGTGAAAGATGTCGAGAGTCTGCGACGTTCAGGAAACGACGTGATTTCCGCCACGGAAGAGATGGATGCCCGGAGCGAGAAAGTCGAAGCGAGCTTGATTCCCGACCCTGGCATTGTGCTCTTCACCATCATCCGGCCGCTTTTCGGCGGACTTGGACTAGCCCAGGTGCAGTCTCAGGCTGACCAAGTCGTCACCCGGGCTTACATTCAAATCCTGATCCACAAAGCGAAAACTCAGCGCTGGCCGAGAAACCTGCAGGAGGTCGGAATCACTGAAGCGGATCCGTTCAACGGAAAGCCTCTCAACTACCGCACCGATGTAAGCGGGATGCGGATCTGGTCAATCGGAGCGGACCGAGACGATGATGACGGACAATTCTTGGATGAGATCAAAGCGAGAAATCGCCCCTCTCCTACTTCCTTGGAGGAGAAGGGCGATATCGTGGCGATCTACCCGCCGCCGAAATGAGCCGGAGCTACTTCTCGCGCCACTCGTACCAGTAGTCCACGTACTTGCCCCAGAAGCCGGAGCCGGTGGCCATGCGCAAGATGGCGACCTTTCCTTTCGCGGGCGCGGGCATGGCCAGATTCCAGGTCTTCGTTTGCTTTTCACCTTTGGGGTTTTGGGTGAGGGATTCAAGGTTGAGATGATCGCCCGACCAGTTCGTGCGATCCACCGATGACCACATCGAAGGCTGGAAGTTCACGAAACCTCCCCGAGGATCTCCGCTCGAGCCCACATCCGCCCCCATGGCGACGACTTGCAAGGATTCACCCTTCTTCACCATTGCAGGAATCTGCCAGGAAATCTGCAGGGCATCGCGCGGCGAGCCAGGCTGAAAAGGATTCACCGAGAAGAGTCGCGTGAGTCCCGGAGACACCACCTGACGCACCTGATAGGGGCCCGCCGCCACCTCAGCGATGTAAGTTGCAAGACCCGCGTTGTCCGTCCAGACACCGGTTCGTGTTTGAACCCAAGCCCCTCCGGGAGGAACCACAAGCGCACCGATCAGTTTTGCCGGAACCGCATCAGGATCGGCCTCTTGGATCACTCGCAGCTGTCGCTCGCACAGTTCCGCCACACTCACCACGCTCCAGGTCTGTCCGGGAGTCACCACGGTGTGACCAAACAACCAGGTCTTCCAAGTGTCAGCTTCGGACCAGGTCGGTGGTTTTTCAGCTTTGGCCACGTCAATCGCCATCACGCGCGCCGCTTCTCGCAGGCTGCGCAGGGTGTCGGCGAGATCGCGGAGAGCATCTTTCCGAGCGTCCCCCAGGGGGAGATCTAGCGCCGTGCTCACGTCACCAACCACAAGCGAGGACCAGTTGATCAGCGCCTCCTCAGTCCGTCGCCAGGCCGGATCTTCGAACTTCGGCGAGCCTTGGGGGCTCTTCTGATCCATGTGCACATATTCGTGCACCACCGTCAGGCTCATCTGAACCAGATCAAACGCCTTATCCTGCCCGCGTGGGAGCCGGTAGGGATGCGCTGGATCAATCGTCCGGTGGCCGTTCTCCCAGTTCGACAAGAACTTCAGCTTGTTCGCCGAAGGCTCACCGGTTCCCTCCACCGAAGCGATGGTGCCCGCGTCCGTTTCGGTGAAACTGACCTTCTTGGCCTTGAAGTCTGCGATCAACCGATCTGCAAGGGCACCCTCTCCAAATCGCTTGAGCGATTGGGCAATGACCTGGATCGTTTTGGCGGCATCCGCATCATCAAGCCGAGTCGGGGCAAAGGCCGGAGCGGTGACCAGCCACAACGAAAGCGGAACGCATAGGGTTCTCAAGAAGACAAACTGTTTCATAGGTCACCTCCGAGTGGATCGGAGTCGGTTCTCAGTTCGTCGAAAGACTCGCGGCGGGCGGGTCTGCGGCGGACCGGGAACAGACACCCGATCTCACCAGTTGGATACCTCCATTCTATCGCACTTTCGTGCCGAAATCAGAACTCGCACGGTCAAACCTCTTTCACCTCAATCCAGGCCCCGACACTGTAGAATATCTCTATGGCGGAATCCACGAAGGAATACAGCAACGGCGAGATTGTTGTCGTTTGGAAGAGCGAACTTTGCATCCACTCCGCGATCTGCGCGCGTGGCCTGCCCGCCGTGTTTCAGCCAAAGGATCGGCCCTGGGTGAAGGTCGATCAGGCAACAAGTGAGGAAATCACCGCCCAAGTCGATAAGTGCCCCAGCGGTGCCCTGAGCTGGTACTCCCTCGCCGATGGCCCTTCGGCGGAGTAAATCCTCTCCGTGCTCTCACCGTTTGAGATCGTGGCCATCGGGTTCACCGCGTTCATCACGGTGGATATGGCCAAGTATCTGCGGTCGGGTGAGCTGAAGAAAGACTTCTCGTCCCTCCGAACCTTGCGCGGCTGGAAGTGGCTCGGCGCGATTCCCGTGACCCTCGTTCTCCTTGCCGTCACGATCTCGTTTGGCCTGTTCCTGATGCAAATCGGTCGTCCGGTGATGGATTGGAGCTGGCTGAAACTCCTCCAAACTCCAGGCGAGAAGGTGCAGGGCCAAAACCTGATGACCAGCGGCCTGCGCATCCCCTGGTTTGCATTGCCGTTCTTGGTTCTTCTCGTGTTGAATGTTCCTCGTTTGGCCAAGCGGGAGGAGCGAGCCTTCCGGCAAGGGACACGCACTCTGCCCGAAGCGCTGGGACGAAGCGTTCACTTTGGGCTGATCCACTGCATTGTGGGGGTGCCGATCGGCATCGGCCTCGCCCTCACGATCCCCGGTCTCTGGTTCACTTACGTGTATCTCAAAGGTGGAGTGAGGCTCAGCACGGCGTGGCACGTGGTGTACAACTACATCATTCTCAGCATGGTAGCCGTGTGGATGGTCTCGCCGATGTTCATGCGGTGAGCGCCGAGTGCCCCGACCTCTTCAGGGTCGGGAGACCACCAAATCCCCAACGACGACATCTCCACCATCTCTCAGAGAGAGGAAAGTGTCCCAAATCGACGAGGCGGAGAGGCGGAGATCCGGCGAGCCGCCTACTCCGATTCCGGAGCCGCGCCGGCGGTGGCGGAGAGCCTCCACACACGCAGGATCTTATCCAGCCCCCCTGCCACCAAATGCCGACCATCCGGGGCGAAGGCGACAGAGCTCAGAGGCTGGTGAGAAGCCTCGATCTGACCATGCCCGATGCCATGCCGGATGTTCCAGAGCCCAAGCGAGCCATCTCGGCTTGCCGTCGCGAGCAGCCAGTTGCGGGGATGAAAAGCAATCGACTCGATCGGGCGATCGTGTCCATAAAACGTCTTCTGCAGAGTGAAATCGCGCATCCGGAACACGCGAATCGAGAGATCCACCGCCGCGACAGCCAGCCAGTTGCCGTTCGGACTAAACGCCAGAGCGGTCACCAAAGACCGCACCTGTTGGAAGGTGTGAAGCTCGCGGCCCGCGATTGCATCGAAAACCTTGACCGTCGCATCCGCCGATCCCGTGGCAAGTGTCCGCGAATCCCGCGCCCACGACACCGAGGTCACGGCCTCCTTGTGTGAGAAGTTGGAGTACACCTCGCGGCCATGCGGCACCGTCGCGATGCGCAGCCCATGATCGAGACTGCCGTAAGCCAAGAACTTTCCATCCGGGCTCGGCGCGACATTGCAGACCCAGCTCTTGGGAGCCTGACGCCAGCTCGTGGGACGGTCCATTCCGTACGACCAACAGTGCAAGAGTTGCTCGCTGCTACCCGCCGCGACCACCGCATCGCGGCGTGGAACGGAAATGGTGTTCACGACTCCGCCTTCGAACTTATGCCGCGCGCGAGGATGCTCGAATCGATCATCCCACCAGAACACCTCGTTGTCGAAGCTGCTGCTGACCAATCGCCCCGAACCTGGTTCGAACCCAAGCCCATAGATGGGCGTTCCGTGATCGCGCAACCGGCGATAAATCTGCGCCTGAACCGCCGCAGGTCGGCGAGCTTCGGTTTGGCGAGACTCTCGTTCGGCGGATCGAAATCCGAGGGTCGCGTCGTACTCCATCCGGCGTACAGGATCGCTGAGCACTTCGAACGCCACGTTGATCTGAGCCATTTGCTCGTGGGCTTTCGGATCGGGATTGACGTCGGGGTGATAGGTGCGGGCCAACCGACGGTAGGCATCGCGCACCTCTTCTAGGGCGGCTTTCGGGCGGACACCCAGCGTCTCGTAATGCGTGGCCAAAGCGATTTCTCAATTATGAGGCGCGGAAGAGTCGATTCCGGGCCGTTCCGCCTGGATTGACTGAGAGCCGGTCAGTCAGAATAGAGCCATGGAAGCAACCAAGGTCGGCATCATTGGGTGCGGCAACATCAGCGGCATCTACCTCGAGAATCTCTCCAAATACGATGCGACTGACCTCTTTGCCGTCGCCGATCTGGACGCTTCTCGCGCTCAGGCCAAGGCGGACGAGTACAAGGTTCCCCATGTCCTCACCGTCGATGAGATGCTGGCTCATCCGGAGATCGAGATCGTCGTGGATTTGACGATTCCAGCCGCTCACTTTGATGTCGCGAAGCTCGCTTTGAATGCCGGCAAACACGTCTACAACGAAAAACCGCTGGCCATTGGCCTCTATGAAGGGCGAGAGCTGGTGGAGCTCGCCGCGAGTAAGGGAGTCCGACTCGGCTGCGCGCCGGACACGGTTCTGGGCGCGGGAATCCAAACCTGTCGCGAGCTCATTGATAGCGGCGAAATCGGCGAACTGGTTGGATTCAATGCCTTCATGATGAGCTCCGGCGTAGAGGCCTGGCACCCGAACCCGACGTTCTACTACCAAGTCGGCGGTGGACCCCTCTTCGATATGGGGCCGTATTACGTGTCCGCTCTCGTGCAGCTTTTTGGCCCGGTCTCGCGGGTCAGCGGCATCACGCGCACCAGCTTCCCCACTCGAACAGTCAGCAGCCAACCTTTGGCGGGCACGGTTCTCACCGTCGACACCCCGACCCACATCGTTTCAACCTTGGAGTTTGTGAAAGGTCCAATCGGTCAGCTCACCACGAGCTTTGACACCATGGCGGGCACCGATCTGAAGCACATCGAGGTCTACGGAAGTAAGGCCACTCTTCGGGTCCCGGATCCGAACTTCTTCGGCGGCCCGATCTCACTCAAGCGCGTGGGAAGCGACACGTGGGAAGAGATTGAAATCACCCGCCCTTATGCGGAAAATGCTCGAGGACTCGGCGTCCTGGATATGGCCCTGGCGATCCGCAGCAACCGGCCTCACCGAGCGAATGGCGAACTGGCCTATCACGTGCTGGATGTGATGCACTCCGCCCACACATCGAGCGATGAAGGCCGCCACATCACTCTGGATTCGGGCGTGGCGCAACCGGCTCTGATGCCCGCCGCCGAGCTGAAGGACTAACGTGAGCGACGCACTCGGCGCATCCACTCGGGGCAAATACGAGGGACCGGGATGGGCGGAGTGGTTGCTGGGATTTGGGTGTACGGCGCTCGCCGCGACCCAAATTCGTGCGCTGGCGACAAAGCCAATGGCTCAAACAGCCCTGAGCTACTACATGCAAGGCGAGGGGATTCGGACGCTTCACTTGATCAGCGTGGTGATTGATGCCATCATCGTGGTGTGTGTGGCCTCGTGGATTTTCGCCTGGCGCAAGGCGGGTGTGTGGGCAACGATCATTGCCCTCGCATGCGTGGCCGGGGCAAGCCTTTGCTGGTTCGAGCTCATCCGGGCCATGACGCCTGACTCCACCCGGGTGTATCGACTGGACTCCCTGCCCTACCACCCCATCAACAACCAGGGCCTGCTCGGATCCGCGATCTTTCTCGGCTATCTGATGATGAAGATTCCCTTGCCCGGGATGAGCAAGCCCGCCGTCGTGGGGTTGAGGCTCCTTCTCTGGATCGGCATCTTTGGCGGGCAGCTGATTCTGTTTGACCTTTGGCAAGGCCGATAACACACTTTTCGACGGACTAAGACGATGCAAGAAAAGTCATTCATCACCAACGAAGAAGGGGTCGTCACGGAAATCCGGAACCGCGACTCCAAGGGCATAAAGCTCATGTTTATGGGCATTTTCCTGCTCTTTCCGCTCGCCGGAGTGCTCTGGTTTTGGATGGACGGACACGGCAGAATTCGCGGCGAAGCCGCCGAATTTGGCGAAGAGCGAGTGATTTTGGCCTTCGAGCAAATGAGCGAGGAGAAGTGGTTGGAAATCTCTACTCCTGACTATGCGGACGAGCTCAGGAAAGGCGACTTCGGAGAAATGAAGTCCACGCTCGGCAAACTCAGGAGCCATACGGCCATGACGGCGAATCAAACCCGCGCCCGGGAAATTGATGACAAAGGCGTGATCCTTGCCGAGATCGAGTTCAAAGGCGAATTCGAGAAACGCCCCGCAACCATCCACCTCACGATTCTGCGCAACAGCCTGGAATCCGACTGGTTTGTGGATGATATTCAAGTAAAACCCTAACGTTTCTCCGCGTGGCCTGCCGGGAGTTCAGTTCCGGCAAGCCACGCCTCATCCGGGGATACGCTCAGATCACTGAGGCAACCCCATTCCCCAGAGAAGTGATCTCGCACGCACCTCCGGAGCACGCACTCTCCTGCTCCATGATCAGCATCGTGGAATCCTCGACCCGACTGAAATCGACCGGACGGAGCTGGGACGCCCGGGCTTCAAACTCCGATTGGTGCAGAGTTTCAAAGGGAGGCTGAATATAGCAGGAGTCGTAGTAGGGATAGCAGCTCATGGCTGAGTAGCCATCGCGGTGCGCCCAGAGCCAGTCAGCCACCTCACCCCACTCGTGATCTTTGATATTCACGGTGCAGGAGACATTGTGGCGATTCAGGCCTTCGCGGTGACCGGGTGCGATCCACTCGTTGCTGATTCGCTCCACCCGGTGCAGCAGGTCGAGCGGACTCTCTTGTCTGGTTTGCGATCCTTCTGGTGCGCGCAGAGGAACGGCGACGATGACTTCACTTTCAGGTCGCTCGACGGATCGCTCGATGATCTCTGGATGGTGCTCGACCAAGAAGCGGGCAATCGGCTCATCGCGCCCCAGCCTGACGCGGCGCAAGTAGAAGTCGTCGTGCCAAGCATGAATCCCGCTGCTGCACCCGAGCACCAGCGAGGCCGTTCCCGACGGCTTGACACAGGTTGTTCGAGCCGCGACATTCACCCCGATCGCCGGGGCGTATTCCTCGTTCGTGCGCCGGACGACCTCAGCGGCGGCCCGTAAGTCGAGATCCATCACGCCTCCCGCTGCGATCCCGGTCATGGAGACCCCGAGGAGCGCATCAGCCGCCGTCCGATTTCGCCAGATCGGTCTCAGATAGTGAAAATCGGTATACGCCGCCTGGAGTGTGCCGAGGAGCGCAGCCGCCCAGGCTCTTTCCTCCAAATCTTGCTGGGAGGTGACGTTGGCTGCATTGAGCTCAGTGAGATTGCAGAAGCTGAACGGATTGAGCGCGATCTCCGCGCAAGGGTTCGTCCCCATGTTCTTCGTCGGATCGTTTGTCCAGAAGATGCCGGGCTCTCCCGCCTGACTCTCCTGGGCGATGTGCCAAATGTGTCGGAACATCGCCTCGCTCGCCGCCGATCGAACCAGCACGGCGGAATTGTTCGCCCGGGCCCGCTGGAGGTTGAGCCCACTCGGATGCTCTGCGCTCGGATACTGGAAGTTCTGCGGGAACTTGCAGGTGAGCATCTCATGGTCGTCGGCATCGAACAGCGCGATCATCGCGGATCGCCGGATGCCCCCACTGAGCACGGCGTCGGAGATGTGGCAGATGATGTCGTGGCAGTCCAGAGGACTGAGCTTGTCGCCGGGGGCCTTGCGTCGAAGCACCTCCTCGGCCGCATCCAGGGCAGCCGCCAACGGCTCCGCGCCAGGTGCGAGTCCTCCTGTGCTGAGTTTCGTCCCCTTTACCCGGATGTCGCTGAAATCAAATCGGGGCCTCGGCGCACCTTGCAGATAAGCCTTCATCAGATGCCGAACCGCGTCCGCCCACCCTTCGATGGAGTCACCAACGAGATACTTCATGCTCGGCCCAGGGCGCTGGATGGGCGGCAGATGCGTGACATGGTGTCGTTGCACCGAATAGCCAACACCGCACCCGCACAGCAGCAAGAACATGATTTCCGCAAACACCGCGTGGTGATCGATCAGGCAGTAGCTGCAGTTGTACATGCGGGCATGGATCTTTTCGATTCCTCTTCCCGCAAACTGCATGGATCGCATGGAGGGCAAGACTTGGCGCAACTCCACCAGGGAATAGGCGCGGTCGATCTCCCTGCGAAGATCGGGGAAATGACGGAGGTGCATCTCCCGGTTGCGGTCCACGATCTCCGCGTAGACTTCGCGGCGCTGGAAATCAGGTCGATGTTGGGCGTACTTGCCGTGGCAGACAAGGTCGGAGAGCAGTTGAGTTCCAAGTTCAAGGTTCATCAAGTGGATTTCCTTGGCCGGTTTGGGAGTCGGGTCGGGGCTGCTCAGGGGGACGGATTTTCTCGACTGGGAAGCGACGGCTCAGGCTCCCCCACCGGCCCAAATCGATTTGCTCCGAAGAGCAAAAGGAAGCGCGGACTGGCAGAGGTTTCTGTCAGAGGCACGACATAAGACGAGGCCACCGGATGGCTCGAACTTGTCCATTTTGATGAAGACAAGTCAAATCCGGTGGCCCGTTCAATCGGCGCGCTTCGGCGGGCGAGGGCCTTAGAACGCCATGCCTTCGTAGTCGCGCATGAGGCCCACCACACGACCGATGATTCGTGCGTCCTCTTGCTCGACTTCAATCGGTTCGTACGCCGGGTTCGAGGGCATCAGACGGATGCGCGGACCTTGGAAATGGATCCGCTTGACCGTGGCCTCTTCGCCAAGAAGAACCGCCACGAGATCGCCATGGGAGGCGGTGGCTTGCGGCTTGATGACCACCAGATCGCGTGGATTGATGCCTTCTCCCGACATGGAATCGCCTCGAACACGCAGGATAAACGCATTGGCAATATTCCGCACCATCTCGCTCGGAACCGGAATGAGATCTTCTGTGTGTTCCTGCGCGAGAATCGGCACGCCTGCGGCGATGTTGCCGAGCAAGGGCAGCATCGTGACGTTCATTTGAGTCTGGAATGCGGGGTGCACGATTTTGATGGACCGTGGCGTGTTGGCTCGCTCGATGAACCCTTTCTTTTCTAGAGCATCGAGGTGCACGGTGACTCCGCGAAGCGAGCCAATGCTGAAATGGTTGCCGATCTCGCGGATCGAAGGCGGATAGCCAGCTTCTTGCTGATAATCTGCCACAAATCGGAGAATGGCCTCTTGCCGAGTCGTCAGTCCTTTTGCCATAGCGGAGCCTCGACAGCCGGACAGATGTTCATCACCTTTCCGTCTATCTTTCAACACAATTACCACATCTTCTGTCTACCAGTCAAGGGTCTCGTGCGGCTTTTGCCAGGATCAACAGACCCGACGAGAAATCCGGTGGAACCGAGTTAGTGCCACAATCGTTCACCAACCTACAAGGACAACACCGGTGGATATTGTCAGTATTCGTAAATTGATGGAGAAGAAAGGATGCCAAGTCTTCCTTGGCGTCATCGCGCTTCTCATGATCCTGGGCATGGTCTTCTCGATGCCTTTCTTCACTCCCGGGCAGGAAAAGCAAGACGTTGTCGCGCTGGTCACCATCAACGGGCGCAAGGTGGGAGTTGAAGAGTTCAACGACCGCGTGAATACCAACCACGACCGCATGCAAGGCACCAGCGGGCGCGGAACTCCGGATGGCGAATACACCATCACCGGTTCCACGCTCGTGCAAATGGTGCAAGAGAGCGCGATGCGCCAGATCGCGAAAGAGAAGGGCGTTGTTCTGACTGCCGAGACCGTGAAACCCATCGCGGAAAAGATGGCCGAAGAGTTCTCACGCGGACAGGTTGCGCAGATGCAAATGTCTGGCATGATCCCGCTGGACGCCACGCCCCAGAAGATCGACGAGCTTTTGAAGCCGATGCTGGGTGGAAAGACTCTGGCAGAGTGGAAGGGCGAACTCGTCACCCAGTTTGTCGAGGCTTACAACGATGCCGCCAAGCGCCCAAGCGTGGAGCCACAGCTGTTGATGTACGGTGCCCTGGAGAAGTTCCAAGCCGCAGAGAAGTACACCGAAGAAGATCTCAAGAATTCCTACACCGATCTCACCTTCCAGATCATCCGGTTCAATGATCTTGCCAAGGACATCTCGGTGCGCGAAGACGATGCCATCAAGGCTCTCGATGAGATCAAGGGCGGTGCCGACTTTGGTGCCACCCAAAAGAAGTATTGGCCCAAATCGACCGAGCAAGATCGACAGGTCACCCTGCCCCGCGCTACCGTGGAATCGCAGTCTGACCTCAAGGCTCTGCTGTCCCTGAAGCCGGGTGAGGTTTCTGAGGTCATCAACCAGAACGGCTCCCCCGCTCTGTTCAAGCTCACCAAGGCCGCACCGAATCTCCCGAAGGATTTTGAGAAGAACAAGGCAGAACTTCTGAAGAACGCTCAGCAAGGCCGAGCTCAGCAGAAGCTCCAAGAAGCGATTGAAGCCGCCATTGATAGCGCGGCTCTCAAGTTT